>PJTO01000015.1_pt1 | contig 376719 bp, 318 predicted proteins | sample 1512101 | NCBI WGS metagenome assembly PJTO01 (sample SAMN08177690, study PRJNA422409) | Soil metagenome, whole genome shotgun sequencing project.
CGATGGTATTGCCGTAACAGGTGGGAGAGTAGGTCGGTGCCTTTTTTTACACGGAAGCCCTTGCTGGAAACAGTCAAGGGCTTCTTTCGTTTAGATACTTCCGTATTTCCATGTACAGGCTATGGCATATGCTCCGCCTATCGGTTATCGCAGCACAGGACCGTCGGTGAGCCCGGTCCACCGGAAGCTGTTCCGCAACCGCCGCTAGCCTGCAACATTATTATTGGACAATCGTTTGCATTCTATAATCTCTTTTTTACTTCGATTTACTATTGTATTATTGTTAAGTTAATTTAATGCATTATAAATCATACGCATGAAGATATCTTTTTGGAGCACAAAAGCACAAGTCTGTTTATTGATGGGATTGGCTTCTCCTTTTATTTTTCAACCCACTCGAGTTGACGCTAAAGTAAGTACGATCAATTATTATAATACAATAGGTCGCGATCAAGGCAACCGTATTATCACGATTCAGAAAATTAATCCGACAACAGTCGAGATTGTATACGATAATGGTCAACGTCTGACTTTAGATTTCTACGGTAATCATATTTTTAGGATGTTCCAGGATGTTCATGGTGGTATTATCCGTGATCCCGAAGCAAAACCCGAAGCAAAAATATTGGTAGAGCAACCTCGGAAAACAGTCACCGGACTTGAGGTAAAGGATGAAGGTAATAAGGTCAGCATCTCCACTAACGATATTCTTTTTTCAATGGATAAACAGACTTCTCAGTTTAGTATCCTCAATCGGAAAAGCAATAAAATTGTCGTTGAAAGCTTAAAACCAATTGTTTTCGAAGAGAAACAAGTAAGCGTTGAATTGAAGGAAAATGCGGATGAATACTTTTTTGGTGGCGGCGTTCAAAATGGGCGTTTTTCACATAAAGGAAAAGTGATTGCAATCGAAAATCAGAACAGCTGGACCGATGGTGGTGTTGCCTCTCCAACCCCTTATTACTGGTCAACCCAAGGATATGGTTTTATGTGGCATACTTTTAAGAAGGGAAGTTATGCCTTTGGAGCCAAAACCCCTGGGACAGTAAAATTGGCGCATGACACAGATTATCTGGATGTCTTTTTTATGATTAATGACGGGATAGTACCTTTGCTCAACGATTTCTATCAATTGACGGGCAACCCAATTCTTCTACCGAAATTTGGTTTATATGAGGGGCATCTTAATGCCTATAACCGCGATTTTTGGAAAGAAGATGAAAAGGGAATTCTATTTGAAGACGGCAAACGCTATAAAGAAAGTCAAAAGGACAATGGCGGAATCAAAGAATCGCTGAACGGTGAGAAAAACAATTATCAATTTTCGGCCCGCGCTGTAATAGACCGGTATAAAGCACATGATATGCCTTTGGGCTGGATTCTTCCAAATGATGGCTATGGTGCTGGCTATGGCCAAACGGAATCTTTAGATGGAAATATCCGAAATTTGAAAGAGTTTGGTGATTATGCACGTAAGAATGGTGTAGAAATCGGTTTATGGACACAGTCCGATCTCCATCCGAAAGATAGTATAAGTGCATTACTGCAACGTGATATTGTAAAAGAGGTTCGGGATGCGGGTGTAAGAATCCTAAAAACGGATGTGGCCTGGGTTGGTCCAGGATACTCCTTTGGTCTCAATGGGGTCGCCGATGTGGGACATACTATGCCTTATTATGGTAACAACGCTCGTCCATTTATTATTTCATTGGATGGTTGGGCAGGCACACAGCGCTATGCCGGTATCTGGTCGGGCGACCAGACTGGAGGCGTATGGGAGTATATTCGATTCCATATACCAACATATATTGGCTCGGGACTTTCAGGTCAGCCCAATATTACCTCCGATATGGACGGGATCTTTGGTGGTAAAAATTTTAAGGTCAATATTCGTGATTTTCAATGGAAGACCTGGACACCAATGGAACTCAATATGGATGGCTGGGGATCGAACGAGAAATACCCACATGCTTTGGGTGAGCCGGCTACTTCTATCAATCGTCTGTATCTGAAATTGAAATCTCAATTGGTTCCCTATAGCTATAGTGTTGCGAAACAAGCAGTAGATGGACTGCCCATCATTCGTGCTATGTTTTTAGAGCAAGCAAATAGTTATACGCTTGGAAAGGCAACGCAATACCAGTACCTCTATGGTCCAAATTTCCTTGTAGCACCGATTTACCAGGAAACACGTGTGGATGAGAAGGGAAATGATATACGCAATGGTATCTACCTGCCGGATGGTGAATGGATTGATTATTTTACGGGTGAAAAATACAAGGGAGGGCGTATTATCAATAACTTTAATGTGCCTATTTGGAAGCTGCCCGTTTTCGTGAAAAATGGAGCCATTATTCCGGTGACCAACCCAAATAATAATGTGCTGGAAATCAAAAAAGATCAACGTATTTATGAAGTATACCCTTATGGGAACTCCAGTTTCCTGGAATATGATGATGATGGAAAGACAGAGGCTTATCGTTATGGTAAGGGGGCAAGTACGTCCATAACTTCGCAGTTAAACAATAATAAAGTTGTTTTCGCGATTGCTCCAACGCAAGGCGAATTTGACGGCTTTGAGAAAATGAAGTCTACGGAAATTCGTTTCAACGTTAGCAAAGCACCGAAGAAATTGACGGTAAAGGTCAATGGGAAAAATAGCAAACTTAAAGAAGTGAATAGCATAGATGCGTTTAATACTTCTGAAAACGTATATTTCTATGACGCACAACCAAACCTGAATCAGTTTGCAACCAAGGGATCGGAGTTTGAAAAAGTACCTTTGGTTAAAAATCCGATGTTGCTGGTACGACTAGCCAAACAGGATGTCTCATCGACCGCAATAGAAGTACAATTGGAGGGGTTCGAATATGCTCCGGTTGACAACTATCTGGCTCAGACTGGTGCTTTGACCTCGCCCAAAGCTGTTATCACAGATCAACATACACAAGCATATACCTTAACGCCAACCTGGGAAAAGGTTGCAAATGCTGATTATTATGAAATTGAATTCAATAATCTGATCTATTCGACCATCAAAGACAGTCAATTGCTATTCGAAGGATTGGCCGCGGAAACTGATTACCAGTTTAAAATTAGAGCTGTCAATAAATCTGGTGTTTCAGATTGGAGTACATTTGCCGCAAAAACAAAGGCAAACCCGTTGGAATTTGCCATCGAAGGTATCAAAGCAGAGACTTCTGTGGATAACCAAGGCGGAAATGGTATCAATAAATTGTTCAATTATGATGAGGGGGATATGTGGCATACAAAATGGGGACAGACTGCGGTTCCGTTTGATATGACCTTAGATCTAAAATCTGTTAATCAATTGGATAAGTTTGAGTATCTTCCAAGAACCGATGGCGGAAATGGCATCATTTTAAAAGGAAAGGTATTCTATAGCAACGATAAGGACACATGGACGGAAGCTGGTAGTTTTGATTGGAAACGTGATGGCGAAATGAAACGTTTTGATTTTGGAACCCATCCGGTGGCCCGATTTGTCAAAATTTCAGTTTCTGAAGCTGTTGGAGGTTTTGGTTCAGGAAGAGAATTATATGTGTTTAAAGTACCAGGATCGTCAAGCTACTTACCGGGCGATATTAATAATGACCGATTGATCGATCATAATGACTTGACTTCCTATATTAACTACACGGGATTGCGACTGGGAGATGGAGATTTTGAAGGTTATGTCAGCAATGGTGATGTCAATAAAAATAATCTGATCGACGCTTATGATATTTCCAATGTTGCTGTTGTCATAGAAGGTGGTGCAAAACCAAATAAGGAAGAAAAGGTCAGTGGTAAATTAAAATTGATTCCTTCAAAAACGACCTTAAAATCGGGTGATATTGTGGAGATCAGTGTTAGTGGAGAGAATCTTAAAGCTGTCAATGCACTTAGTTTTGCTCTTCCTTACAATCAAGGCGATTTTGAATATGTCGGTATTGAGTCCGTACATTTAAAAGAGATGAACAATTATAGCAACGATCGTCTTCACACCAATGGAAGTAAGGCTCTGTATGCTACTTTTGTTAATCTAGGCAACAAGGAGACTTTGAATGGCTCTGAAGTTTTATTTAAGATCAAATTGAAAGCAAAACGTAATGTCAACTTCAATCTGAAAGCAATAGATGGCATTTTGGTTGATAAAAAGCTGAATTCCGTTACTTTCTAAAATATAAATAGCCTTAACAAAAAAGGGAGCCTCATAGGCTCCCTTTTTTGTTAATTGATGTCTAAATAGTGCACCTAATTAGTCCAATATCATACTGAGATCCATCAGTAGGATTTCAGTATCTGCTGAGGTCACTTTCAGGTTAATTTCAGCGACATCCCATATTCCAAAACCATCTCTGCTTTCTAATTCTTGTCCTTCGACAGTAACACTACCTTTTATTACAAAAACATATACACCATTTCCCGCCTTTTTGATCTGGTATTTTGTTTGGACGTCCTTGTCAAAATGCCCCATGGAAAACCAGGCATCCTGATGGATCCATACACCCTCGTCTTCTGGATTTGGAGAAAGAATTTGCTGGAATTTATTCTGTCTTTGTGTTATATCCAATGTAATTTGATCGTATCGGGGGCTCACATTCCGTTGATTAGGGTACACCCAAATTTGAAGAAACTTGACTACCTGATCGGTATTTTTATTATATTCACTGTGTATGATGCCCGTTCCGGCGCTCATGACCTGAATATCTCCCTTCCGGATAATAGCTTTGTTACCCATGCTGTCTTCATGTTGCAAATCACCTTCCAAAGGGATACTGATGATTTCCATATTGTCGTGAGGGTGTTTGCCAAAACCTCTTCCTTCAGCCACCATATCATCATTTAGTACCCGTAACACGCCAAAGTGCATACGTTCGGGGTTGTGATAATTGGCGAAGCTAAACGTATGATTGCTATCTAACCAACCATGATTTGCATGACCGCGTGTAGCCGCTTTGTGGAGGACACTATGGTTTTCCAATTTGTCTGAATTATAGTTTACAGCTTCGGCATCCAGCGTTTCAAGCGGCTCTATCTCGTCAATATCATTCTTCAAGATATCAGCTGAAGACACTGTTGATGCAAATATTCCGGAACCCAAAAGTCCCTTTTTTATAAAGTTCTGTCTGTTCATGATCTTATTATTTAGTATCCAAAATTAGCCTATTAGCCGCTGATTTCTATTGATCTAGTTCAATAAAGAAAGAGTTTTAACGGTTTTCGGTTGTTTTTCTAGGACGCTATTGCTATGGCCTGTGCTTTATTAAACGGAGAGTAAGTCTGGAAAAAGACTATAGACTTCATTTTTTAGAAGCCCACTTCCACCGCCATAATGTTTGATCAGACCAATCGGATAGGTGAGCCGCGTAAGGTGATCTGTTATTTCATGCTCTTCCTGAGGAGAAAGTCCCGAACTCAATAATAAAACATCTACAGGGACATCTATTAGCTGTTTTTTACAGACATCCAAATCGTATTGTATTGTTGCATTCCAGTTGGGCGTGTTTTCAATGATTCTCTTGAGCGTGAGGAGAATTTCTTCATTTTTACCAAATATGAGAAAGGTTAATATTTTCATGATGTTCTTGTTTAAGGATTTGTCCTGATGAGCGTATTGACAATGGCATTACCCTTTAAAATTTTTGAAATGGGACATTCTTCGGCAATTTGTTGCAGGCGTTCTCGGGTATCCTCTGCTAAGATTTGTCCAAAAGCTATCTCGCGATCAAAATATGTAACCACTTGTCCTTTTTCAATTTTGAGGTACATATTTGAACTGACTGAAATTTCTGGAATATCAAGCCCTTTTTTATCGATGTACATGCGTAAAGTAGCTAAGGTACAAGATACAAGCGATGAGATGAGAAGGGTGTAGGGGTCAGGACCAAGATCTTTGCCACCAAGTTTTTCAGGTTCATCCGTAATAAACTCTCCATTTCTCCATTGTATTGTGGTCTTATATTTCTGCTCAGTAATATGGCCAAGGATAGGGTTTTCCAATATATATTTCATACGGATTATTCTTTTGTTTGTAATACAACAAAAATAAGCCTGAATTGATTCATTTCCATTGATGTAGTTCAATAAATATAGTCATATTGTCTCCCGATATTTTTTTATTGGCTAATAAGATTGATGGATTTCCGCTGATGAATACACCTTATCGTTACAGAAAAAATAAAGATTGGAGTAAGTTGAATCACATAAATTTTCTTACTTTTAACAATCAAATTCACTCAATTTTTTAAAGGATTTTAATTTAATATTTCGGTTATGATGAAGAGATTTTTACTTGTCGGACTTTTTGCTGGTATAACCCATTTTATGGCTTTCTCGCAATCTCATGAACTACGTGTGGGTGTTACCTCAGGTGTATCCAATTTTACGGGATCGGGAACCGAAGCAAAGAGTACGTTGAATGGATCTACGCAACAGGACTATTATACCAATAATCCCTATGGAAAAAAATATGGAATCAATATTGGTGGTGCTTTAAACTACCGTTATGTTTTTGCCAACAACCTAATATTAGGTTTAGAGGGTGCATATGAACGATTGCAGACAAAGATTGATTTGGAAGGCAATGAGTTTATGAATGGAAGCCGTGGTCAGACCCGTCTAAATCAACAATTTATCAATTTTAATCCTTTTGTTGGCTATCGTGTCTTTTTTGAACCGATGACAATGGATATTCAGCTGGGTATGGATATTGCCAAAACGCTGAGCATCAAAGAAAATGGTAGCATTGAAGATAAACAGGGGAATAAAACAAGTTTTGATCGTGATAGAGGCAAGGTTATCGATTTGGATCTACGCCCTCGTTTACAGTTTAATGTAAATTATGACCGTTATACCGTGTTTGCCGGTTATTCATGGGGAGTGAAGGATTATAACAACGGGATGCTTGGTGCTGATCCCGGTGTGGCACGATTAAATGTATTTCGCTTAGGCCTGCAGTATCAGCTATTAACTCCGATCTTCAAAAATGACTAAAGGCAGGTTAGAAGCATTCAGTGATGGCGTTTTAGCCATCATTATAACGATTATGGTACTTGAATTAAAAGTACCTGAAGGATTTACTTTTGCTAGCCTTAAACCATTATATCCTAAAATTATCTCCTATATCGTTAGTTTTGTTTACGTTGGACTGTACTGGAATAATCACCATCATCTCTTTCAAATTGTTCGAAAAGTAAATGGAAAAGTTCTTTGGAGCAATTTGAATTTATTGTTTTGGCTATCATTAATGCCGGTTACAACAAATTGGATTGGTGAGTCACATTTTGAAAGGGATCCTATTATTGCTTATGGCTTTGTCCTGATCATGTGTTCCATATCATATAATATCGTTGAATATTTTGTGATTCAAATCGAAGGGGAAGAATCTGCACTTAAAAAAGCGGTTAAATCGAAGGTTAAGGAAAATATTTCTACAGCGCTGTATTTTTTGGGGATAGGGCTGTCTTTTATTAATCCCTATATCAGTTTGCTCATGTATGGAACAGTCGCTATTATGTGGCTTATACCTGACCGCCGTATTGAGAAAGAAATGCGGAATCAATAGTTTTGCTGTTCCAGGGCTTTCAGGATGAACTGAACGCGATCGTTTACTGTTGTTTTTGGAACCTCAATGGTTTCATAACCGAGTTTTGTATAGGTCTCTCTCATTATCTTGAAAGTGTTTTCGGCCTCCCGCCAAGTTTGTTTCCGCTCGTTGTCATTCGCATAGATCTCAGCCCAAGGCGGTAAGATAAATACTTTTTTATGATAACGTCGACCTTTTGCTTCGTGAAGCAATTCTTCTTCGATTGAAAGACCTTCCATCGCAATATATGCCAATGTATCTGGAATTCCGCGGTCAAAAAAAATGTAGTTTTGGTGATCTTGCCTCACCTGCATCAAATAGCTGGCTGATGAAGCGGCCAACATGAGTTTGGCATAGTGAATTTTATTTTTCCAGGGCAAACCATCGGCATCAGCTTCCAATTGTTCTCGGATGATGCGCCGGGCATCCTCTTCCACAATGCTGAATCCCTGCTTATTTAATTCATTTAATAAGGTAGTTTTACCGACTCCAGGTCCTCCTGTCAGAACGATAAAATAATGTGTTTGATCCATAATGATTAAAATGAAATGCTTCCCGAAATGGAGAAAATTGGGGTAATGGCTGATTGTTGGCTACGATTTTAAAAATTAGCTGTATTGTTTTGCGATTTTCTTTTCGGGTTCGACGTAGAATGTATATAAGAAAAATAAAAATATATATTCTAGTGGTTTCATCAAAATATAAGTCACATTTGATGCGCTGCTGGAATTAATTTTTACGGAGATATTAAAACCATATTTATCGTAGCAATATCTGACATAGCGATGTAGTGCTGGTGATAAATCGCTTAATATTTCTTCGAATGCGTTGGCCACCTGAAGCTGTCTATTGACAATGATCGTGTTGCCATGTCTTGTGCCTAGCCGTAGGGGTTTAACAAGAGCGGGATCTCCTTTTGCCGCAACTGTACAGAGGTAGTGGCCCTGATGATCGAGGATAGGAGGGTGCATTTTTTGTGAAAAAGCCCAAGTAGTTGTTTCTGTGAAAACTTTCACCATGGAGTCCCGATCCTGCCCCAATAGGATGAGGATGATAGTTAGTAGGAGAAAGACCGGAACAAGTAAAATAAGAGCCCATGCTGGATAATTCAGCTTTGAGGAAAGCAGGTTATTGATTTTATTGAGCGTGCTGTTGGCATAGCTTCTGCTCATAGCGTAACCCCGCTCTTCAACGATGATTTTACGGATTAGCCCAATGCCCATAATCAAACAGCATATTGGCGTGAAAATAAAGAATAAAGTTCCTTCATTGCCAACATACATATCCAATGTGGACGTATCGTGGTGACTGACCTGAACGAGCACAAACAGACTGATAATACTACCTATCATTAACATAATCAGCATCAGAACAAGAGGAATAGGGGGGATTTTTCGTCCCTTGAGCCAAATCGCTATTGCTGAAATATTAAATGCAATAAAATAAAATGATAGCGATACAAGGTGTTTTCCGCCGAAGGGAATATAACAATCACCATCTACGGGATCTACGGCTTGATTATATTGACTCGAGTGGAATAATAGCCCTACCCCGCTTATCATTAATGAAATCAGGTAGCCGATGATAATGGTATACTCAACAATTGTTATTTTCCGCTGTTGTTTTTTGACAACCGAACGAAGCAGATATAAAATCCCGAACAGCGTAAGAATAATAAGGAGAAGAAAGAAGATCATAATGGGGTGAGCAGTTATAATTCTAAGACGAATATCGTCAAATCATTTGTTTAATTCAGATACAAGGCAATCAATTGTTTTTTGAATATATCCGTATAACGGATTGAATCCAAAATTATTGAAGTGTTTAATGGGGCGGAATTCAAAATTTTATCAACAGTGTAGATGCTATTAAGGTATCTATAGTGCCAATGTTCAGCAAAGACCAGCGACTAATTTTTACCGAATAATCTGCTCCAAAAATTCTTTTTTTTGCTGCTTTGAGAACTGTCTGTAGTTTCAAAATGTTTAGGGTCTGCATGGATTGTCTCTGTTTTGACATTTGGTAAAATCTCATTTTCTGGAAGTCCATTGCGTTGTTCTATTTCCTGGATCTGTTTTAATGCTGTTGTCTGATATAAAAGCGGTCCCTCTTTGTCGCAGTTAAAGAGGTTGGAGTAACTTTTTGATTCATTCAGATCAAAAGGTTGTGGTTCTACAACTTCTGTTGCTTCCAAGAGACCGAGGTTTCGATCTTTGGCATATTGCATTGCATTGAGGAAAATAGAAATACGGTTATCAGAAAATAGCGTATCTAATTCAGCCTTGATCGTCGGGTCACTTTGGTAATCTATCAACAATTGCGCGACTTTTTCTGCTGGGATAAACACACCCGAACAATAATTTTCTACAAGCCTATTTTCGATATTATTGGTTAGAAATTCTTGTTGAACAAATTGTTCCCACTGTTTGTAATAGCTGGATAAATGGTCATTTTTGGAGAAGGACAGGGCTCCACCTCGAACATAGAAGTATTTTTCGAAAAAACCTTGGACAACAGCAATGAAAAAACCGTGGGTTTTGTCAAAATAATCATTTTTGTCGGTTTCCCGGCCCGCATTTAAGGTGTCTTGGTACTTGGTTTTATAGAAATCTTCCAATTGGTGAATTGCAGAAACTTCCTCAATCTTTTCGGGATTTTTGAGCAAGTCAAAATACCAAGTTTCTATCTGCTGTTCTGAGATGGGGTGGTAACTAATATCATAGCCCATAATGACTGTTTTTAATCTCTTATGTTGTAATTGCTAATATATTAAAAATTAACATTTTGTGCAATATAAATCGCTCCGATATCGTGCTTTTTTGCCTAAAGGGATAGATTGATGGCACTTTTATACAGGAGGTGTGCGAGGGTGACATGTTTGCCTATTTCATGAATATTAAGTACTTTGGTCACAAACAGAATTTATATATGAAGCACTTACTATTTGTTATTTTCATGTCGATGAGCTTATTTTTTACAGCTTGTCAATCCCCAAGTCCAGAGACTTTTTTCGGAAAAGTTGTTTTAAACACAAATCTTATAGCAGATTTTGCCCCTGAACGCTATGGTAAACAGCTCGAGCAGGAGACCGTTGAATTTGCGGATATGCCCTCCAGTAAGAAAGTAGGCGATGAAGCTCAAAAATCTGTCGGAATCAAGATTCAGGTTGTCGAAAAGGCCTTAAAAGATATTAAAGAACTGAATGTTTCCGATGCCGACGCGAAAGCATTGAAAGAGCAGTCGATTGCATTATTTGAAAAAGTATTGCCGGTCTATAAAAATGAATATACTGCTTATGCAAAGTTATGCGACAGCAAAGGTTCGGCAGAAGAAAAGCAGGCATTACTCCAAAAGATCGAAAAAAACGATATGCCTTCCATTAACGAGGTGTTTGACAACGTATATGCTTTAGGAAAAGCGTATGCTGAAAAACATAACCTGAATGTTAACTGGGGGAATTAAGTAGATGAAAGAAACAAGCTTATACAGAAATAAAAAGAAAACAAGTCAGCTATTGTCAATTTCGGGAGGCCTATGTTTGTTGCTTCTGGTCATTTTATTGTACAGTATCGGTTTATTTGATGGTGTATTTAAAGCCAAACCGACAGTTTTCTCTGCAGGAGCATTGCTGGTACTCTTAATTTTATTGTTTTCCAGCCTACTGAGCCTCCGGGATAAAACAGCGCAAATTGTTTTGAACGACCACTATTTTCTTGGAAAGACAACACCCGTATCGAAAGCTTTTGGCCAAGGCGACTGGCAGGATGTCAAAAGCATCGACTTACAAAAAGTCGGTGGCGATACGATGGTCATTGTGACATTGCATAATCCTATTAAATATAAAAAGCAGCTTTCGTCGCTGTTATGGAAAATGGCTTATCAAGAATCCACTCAAGAACTGTGTATCATGTATTCGTCCTCAACTATTGATTTGGATCCCTCGGAGCTATACCAACTTTTTGTATCCTATTGGAAAGGGGCAAAAGTAAACGATAAGTAGTAAACAAATTAGGCCATTGCAGACTTTATAGCATCAATCTTCTGTTGGATGATCTCTTTTTCCAATGTTGTTTTAGCCAGGATTTTTGCTTTGTTAAAGTTTGCGATGGCTTTGTTTTTGTCCAGTTCCTTATAGAGTTCTCCCAAGAGCACAAGATAAAAGTGATTGTCTTCTAGTTGTAAGGTTTTTACTTCGACTAATGCGGCTTTAACACCTTTTACTTTATATAGTGCAAATATTCTATTCAATGCAGCTGCCGGGGAATAATTGACGACTAATAAACGGTCATACCATTGCAGGATTTCGGCCCATTTTTCTGGACTGTCTTCCTTTATACAATGGCATTGCGCAATCTTAGCCTCCAGATGGTAGGATGTGAGTTCGTCGCCCGATGCAGCGTTTTTCAGAAAATGAAGCCCTTGATGTATAAGTTCTTGATTCCAGCGCTCCTCATCCTGTTGCTCATACAAAATGAAATCACCTTCATTGGTCAGCCTTGCATCGAAACGGGAGGAATGAAAACAAATCAGCGCAATGAGCGCATTGGTCTTAGGTGTATTTGTTTTTTCATAAGCCGAAAGCATTAACGCAAGGCGTAAAGCTTCAATACAGAGCTCCTTTCTTAAAATTTGATTTTGGGTTTTAGAATAATACCCTTCATTAAATAAGAGGTAAATAATATGGAGTACGTTATCGAGGCGTTTAATAATTTCTGCTTCGGAGGGCAGTTCGAGTTCGATTTTTTCTGAACGTAGTTTTTCCTTTGCTCTGAATAGACGCTTATTGATGGTTTCTTTGTTGGAAAGAAATGCTTCGGCAATTTCGTCTATACCAAAACCACAGAGGATTCTAAGGGCAAGACCTATTTGGGCCTCACTGGCAATTGCTGGCGTGCAGATTGCAAACAGCATTTTTAATTGGCTGTCTTTGATATTTTCCTGCGAGAAATTAAAGTCGTCGAAGCTTTCCGCTTCCGGCTCGCTCTGCCGCACTGCAGGGATGATTTTATCTGTAAATATTTTATTTCTTCGAAACTGGGCCAGTGTCTTTTGTTTTGCAACCGTGTACAGCCAAGCAGTAGGATTTGCAGGAACACCTTTGGTCTGCCAAGATTCTGTGGCCAATAAGAAAGTTTCGCTGACGATATCTTCGGCGATTTCGATGTATTGAAGACCAAAACTTTTACTGATGACAGCGACTATTTTGGTAAATTCTTGCTGGAAAAGCTGTTTTAGAAAATCCGGATCCATAAGTCTAAAATAGGGGCGGCTGTGCGCGTGTACAGCTGCCCCTGTATATGATTAGTTGAGCAGTGCACGTATCTCTACACTGCCGTTAAATTCGAGAATAGGACAGCCATGGGCCAAGGTTGTGGCTTCGTCAAGATCGTCTGCTGTGACGACAATAAAACCGCCGAGTCTTTCCCTAATTTCCACAAAAGGACCATCTGTAACGATACCGCCTGGCTTTAATACCTTTCCGGCTGGTTCAAGACGGGAGCCATGATCCTTCAGCTTACCTTGCGCATCGATGTCACTAATCCAGTCGTACCATCTTTTGTTCACAGCTTTTGCTTCTTCCTCTGTCAGCTGACTTTGTTCATTGGCCCCCTGACGAAATAATAAGATGAAATCTTTCATTTTTATGGTTTAATTTATCGTATAAATATCGACCTCGTGTTTATGAGGTTGGTTGTACTTTGTGCTGCCCAACTTTGTAGCTTCCTGCTTGTGTGCGGAAGGAAATATTGATCCTGTTATAAGAATTGATCGCTGTAATGGCCAAGGTCAGGTCGATAAGTTCTTCTTCCGAAAATACAGCAGTTGCTTTCGTATAAACCTCGTCCGACACATCACCATGCGTAATTTTCGTCACGGCTTCGGCCCATTCCAGCGCTGTACGTTCACGTTCGCTATACAAGGGCGCTTCCCGCCAGGCATCCAATAAGAACAATCGTTGTGGTTGATCTCCGGTCGCCAGTAGATCTTTTGAATGCATATCGAGACAATACGCACAGCCATTGATTTGTGATACACGGAAATAAATAAGATGCAAAAGCTCTTGTTCTATCGAACACTTGCTCAGATATGTACCTATTCCATACATTGATTTCATGGCGTTTTGCCCTTTTGCGAAAAAATTGATGCGTTGTTTCATTTTTTTATTGTTTTTAGTGTAACTGATTTACACCACAACAATGCTTGAAGTTAAAGAAATTGGACATGTTGATCTGTGTATTTTTAAATTAAGTTGTAAGGTGTTGTTTTTCAGTTGTTTAATTTAATTTTTTCTCTAATGAAATTCTAATAATTTTCTAAAAGATCTCTAACGGATTCTAGGAGCAGGAATGTAGACCTTTGCAGGCAAAGGAGGACAAAGAGATGAGTGTTTTTGAATTTGCCATACGATTATTTGCAGCCTTGCTTTTGGGGGCTGCTGTGGGAGTAGAGCGCCAATGGCGCCAGAAAAATGCGGGGCTTCGGACAAATACCTTAGTTTCGTTGGGAGCAGCAGCTTTTGTGCTGCTTTCCATAGAAATTGGCGGTGATGCTACCGGACGGATTGCTTCTTATGTGGTCAGCGGAATTGGTTTTCTTGGCGCTGGTGTGATTATGAAGGACGGTTTGAATGTGCATGGGCTAAACACGGCGGCGACGATTTGGTGTTCGGCTGCAGTAGGCGCGCTCTCCGGTCTTGGTTTGCATGCCCAAGCATGTGTCGTTGCGTTGGCTATTATTCTTACACACCTGATCTTTCGTCCAATCGGGCAAAAAATGGCCTTCTTGACTTTTAATAAATCTGCAGCATCACAGACCGAATATCTACTGACCATAGGCTGTGGGATAGACATCGAAAATCATATTCGTGTTTTATTGATGCAGATGCTGAGCAGTAACGAAAAACTGTTGTTGTCTTCACTTTCGAGTGACGATACCCTCGCTACAAATGGCGTTGTCATTAGGACCATCGTTAGAGCCATCGGTCAGCAAGACAGTCTTATCGAACGGATGGCTAGCCGATTGACCATCGAAGAAAGAGTAACAAAAATAAGCTGGGAAATTATAGGTACAGAGTCGGATCTGTAATAAGAATCGGATCTGTATTAAGAACGGGATTTACGGAAATTAACATGAAAGGGGCTATAGGGCTATGATTAAAATGAACAATAAAACAGCAAAGAATCCATTGCACAACATGATCAGTTCCAATGGAATGAATGTGGGGACCGTGACCAAGTTGCAGGGGGTGGCCAGTCAGGATGAAAAACTTGCCTGCGCGATGTTAGAAACGAGCAGAGAGGGGATTACAGACGAAATGGCTAAGGAACGTCAACAGAAATTTGGATTAAATGAAGTGAAACATCAAAAGGCCCCAAAGTGGTATGTGCAGCTATTGAAATCTTTTGCTAACCCCTTTATATATATACTGTTATTGATTGCAACTGTTTCCTTTATCATTGATGTAGGGCTTCCAGAGGTTGGCGAACGAGATTATAAAACAGTTGTTGTGGTGTCCATTATGATTTTGGTCAGTGCACTGCTCCGTTTTGTACAGGAGTATCGAAGTAATGCCGCTGCAGAAAAATTAAAAAGTATGGTCAAAACTACGGCGACGGTATTGCGGAAATTTAAAGGGAAAAGAGAGATTCCTATTGTTGAACTGGTGCCGGGAGATATTGTATATCTTTCTGCCGGGGATATGATACCTGCAGATTGCCGTATCGTTCAAAGTAAAGACCTTTTTGTGAGTGAAAGCATGTTGACAGGTGAGGCGCTTCCGGTAGAGAAGAATTATTTGCCCATCCGGAATGCGGCGGACAAATCACCTATTGAACTTTGTAATATTTGTTTTATGGGGACCAATGTTGTTAGTGGATCGGCGATAGCCGTGATTGTAACGACAGGAAGTTACACCTATTTTGGGAGTATCAGCAAATCGATTACCGGCGAACGTCCCGAAACAAGTTTTGATAAGGGTATAAATAAGGTGAGTTTCTTATTGATCCGCTTCATGCTAGTCATGGTTCCGCTGATTTTCTTGATCAATGGATTGATGAAAGGGAACTGGACGGAAGCGCTACTTTTTGCCATTGCTGTCGCTGTAGGTTTAACCCCCGAAATGCTGCCCATGATTGTCACCGCTAACCTGGCAAAGGGTGCAGTCAATATGAGCAAGCGTAAAGTCATCGTCAAGCGGTTAAATTCTATCCAGAATATAGGTGCCATGGATATCCTGTGCACCGACAAAACAGGCACATTGACATTGGACAAGATCGTCATGGAAAAACATCTTAATGTGTATGGGGTCGAAGATGATGAGGTGCTCAAGTGGGCCTATCTCAATAGTTTTCATCAGACTGGTCTCAAGAATTTGATGGATAAGGCTGTGTTGGAACATGCCGAATTGCACGATTACCTGAAAGTGGAGGATCAATATCTGAAAATTGACGAGATTCCATTTGATTTTCAGCGGCGACGGATGTCTGTGGTCCTCAAACAGCATAATGGCAAACATCTGTTGATCTGTAAAGGGGCTGTAGAGGAAATGCTCGAGCTTTGTACACATGCTTTTGACCCGGGAGATGACCGTAGCCTGCATGTCGAAAATGACCGTACTGTACCGATGGACGATACGATGCGTAAAATTGTATTGAAAACATCCAGAAAGATGAATGAGGAGGGGCTACGTGTTTTATTGGTTGCGATCCGCGAATTTGACGGTGCTCACCCCTTGACCTATGCTGTTGCAGATGAAGAGAAGTTAACTTTAACCGGTTTCATCGGCTTTTTGGATCCGGCCAAACCCTCTTCACAGCCGGCTATTGAAGCCTTACAAAAATTGGGAATCGGGATCAAAGTGTTGACTGGAGATAATGAGATTATCACACGCAAAATTTGTATGGATGTCGGCATTCCGGTGAATCGGATTGTCAATGGAAATGAATTAGATAGCATTCCAGACACCGAGCTAAATCAATGTGTTGATGAGGTATCGGTATTTGCTAAATTGAGTCCTCTCCAAAAAGTTCGTGTCGTAAAAGCATTGCGGGATAAAGGACATACGGTTGGCTTTATGGGCGATGGTATCAATGATGCGGCGGCACTTAAGGAGGCTGATGTGGGTATCAGTGTAGATACAGCTGTTGACATTACCAAAGAAAGTGCCGATATCATTCTGCTGGAAAAAGATCTCATGGTGCTGCGCAAAGGGGTTATTTATGGACGTCGAACTTTTGGAAATATCATTAAATATATCAAGATGACGGCAAGCAGCAATTTCGGCAATATGTTCAGTATGCTTGGGGCCAGTGCTTTTCTTCCCTTTCTACCTATGCTGCCGGTGCATCTGCTTATTCAAAATCTACTCTACGATATATCGCAGGTATCTATTCCTTGGGACAGCATGGATGAGGAATTTATCGTCGAGCCAAAGAAATGGGATGCTGGTAGTGTATCGAAGTTTATGTTATTTATTGGCCCTATAAGTTCACTGTTTGATTTCGCTACTTTTGCGGTATTGTTTTTCGTGTTCAAGGCCAATACGGTATCGGATCAAACACTCTTTCAGACTGGTTGGTTTGTAGAGGGATTGCTTTCACAAACATTAATTATCCATATGATAAGGACCAAGAAAATACCCTTTATTCAAAGCTGGGCTGCTGCACCGGTTGTTGCCTTGACGAGTTTAATTATGATTATTGGTGTCGTTTTGCCGTTTACGCCATTTGCCGCTGCCTTAAAAATGGAAGCACTGCCTCTGACTTATTTTCCATGGCTTATCGGCATTTTGGTCTGCTATTGTTTACTTACACAGTGGGTCAAAAATTGGTTTATCCAAAAATTTCATACCTGGTTATAGTTTTAAATTATTGGAGTAAAATGCTGAAATTCATCAACAATAATGTTAATTTTAGACAAATTACTCCAATGAAACTTATAACATATACCCTTGCTATCGCTGGATTGGGCCTAATGGCTTCCTGTGGATCGGGAACTCATAACAGACAATCTGCTGCTGATACTGCTGTGAATGAAAAATTTAAATCGTATGAAGACCGTTTTATTCAGCAGCTTTGGAAAGAAAATCCGGAATGGGCTACCCAAGTAGGGTTCCATCAGTATGATTCCTTGTTGACAATTCCGAATGCCAATACGCGAAAACTACGTCTGGAGTTTTCGAAAAGACATTTGGACAGCCTCAAAAGTTTTGATCTGAGCACCTTGAATCTTTCTCAGCAAACAGATTATCATCTGATTCAAAACTATCTTGAATCCAATGTGTGGTCTATTGAGAAAGAGCGCGCGTATGAATGGAATCCTTCTTCGTACAATGTTGGGGGGACGATCGCTTTTATGCTTGCCGAGCATTATGCACCATTATCGACCCGACTTAAAGCTATTTATCAACGTTTGACCAAGATCCCGGCCTATTATGAGGCCGCGAAAGCACAGCTTAAAAATCCGGCCTTGGTATTGACCGATTTGGCAATTCAACAGAATTTGGGCGGTTTATCTGTTTTTGAAAGTGATTTACGGGATTCACTGAAAAAATCCGATCTGCCGGCTTCAGAAAAGGAGGCCATCCAGAAGGCTTCGCAACAAGCTATTGCGGCGATCAACGGATATGTTCAATTTTTAAAAGTGACACCGAATCCTTCTCCGCGAAGTTTTAGATTAGGGAAAGAACTTTACGACAAGAAATTTGATTTCGATATCCAATCGGGTTCAACGGCCGAACAGATTTATCAGGCTGCTCTAGCGAGAAAAAGCTATTTACATGGTGAGGTGTATAAAATCAGCAAAGAACTGTGGCCTAAATATTTTGGAAAATCATCCTTGCCGTCAGATAGTTTGCTTGTCATTCGAAAGATGATCGACACCCTGTCTGTCAAACATGTTAAAGCAGAAGAGTTTCAATCCGCTATCGAAGCCCAGATACCGAAGCTGGTTGCGTTTGTCAAACAAAAGGATTTATTGTACATCGATGATAGCAAGCCGCTTGTGGTGCGTAAAGAGCCTGCTTATATGGCTGGGGTTGCGGGAGCTTCAATCAGTGCACCTGGTCCATACGATAAAGGTGGGAATACCTATTACAATGTGGGTAGTCTAACAGGCTGGACCAAAGAGGCAACGGAGAGTTACCTCCGGGAGTATAACCATTATATCTTGCAAATACTCAATATCCACGAAGCTATTCCGGGCCATTATACCCAATTGGTGTATGCAAACCAATCGCCGAGTCTCATCAAGAGTATTTTAGGTAATGGTGCAATGATTGAGGGCTGGGCTGTCTATACCGAACAAATGATGCTCGAAAATGGTTACGGTGACAATGCTCCTGAAATGTGGTTGATGTGGTACAAATGGCATCTGCGTACCGTGTGCAATGCCATACTCGATTATAGCGTCCATGTGAAAAATATGAGTGAAAAAGACGCTATGCATTTGTTGGTTGATGAAGCGTTTCAACAACAGGCCGAAGCAGCCGGTAAATGGAAACGTGTGTCTGTGAGCAGTGTGCAGCTGACGTCTTACTTTACGGGATATAAAGAAATTTATGACCTTAGGGAAGCTGTTAAACAAAAAGAAGGGAAACAGTTTAATTTGAAGGCGTTCAATGAAAAATTCCTGAGTTTTGGTAATTCACCCGTGAAGTATATTCGGGAAATGATGTTAAAATAAATATAAGGAATTCGAGCAATGATAAAGCCACTCAGAGGAGTGGCTTTATTGTTTATCATAGTTTATTGCTCAATGGCGACATCAGCAGTTACCTTGGCAAATTTGTTTCGATAATCTATTGGTGTAAGGCCTGTAATTTTTCGAAAAATATCCCGAAAGGCTTTTGTATCGGTATAGCCTACATCAAACATCACCTCGGAAACGTTTTTTCGTGATGCTTCGAAGAATTTTTTTGCAGCTTCGATGCGTACGCGTTGGAGGTATTCGACAGGCGTGTTGTTGGTTGCTTCTTTGAATCTCCGTTCAAATGTTCGCCGCCCAATATTGACATGATTGGCCAGTTCTTCGACTGTAATTTTCTCCTCGTACTTCTTCTCGATATAGTCTTGAGCTTGTTGGATATCCAGATCAGCATGATTACGTTGACCTCTGAATATGGCGAATTGCGATTGATTATCCCGGCTGATATCCAGTGCAAAATATTTGGCTATGAGTACGGCTGTTTCCCTGTCGGAATACTTTTCCACTAAATAGAGGATCAGATTCCATAAGCTGCTCGCGCCACCACTGCTGTAGATATTTTCATGTTCAGTGATCACAGCGCCATCCTCAATTTCAATGTGAGGGTATTTTTCCTTGAACTCTTCGATATGTGCCCAGTGTGTCGAACATTTTTTTCCATCTAAAAGACCTGTCTCAGCGAGTAAGAAAGCACCCACGCATAGACTGGCAAGACTAGCCCCTTTGTGGTACAGTTTTGTGAAATAAGGGATCGCTTCGGCATTATCACGTATTCCTTTTTCTATGTTGCCAAAAATAGGCGGTATGATAAGCAGATCTGTTTTCTGAACGTCCTGTAGTAGCCGGTTTGTCTTGATGGTATACTCCCCACTATTGGCCGGAACGTAAGTCGTTAAACCTACATATTCGACTTCAAAAATAGGCTGTTTTCCAAAGGCCGTTAGAAATTCATTGGCCGTATGAAAGGTTCTGAACGCAGGGGTAATACCTTCGATAGTGCCGTATTCGGGAACAAAAACAGAGATTTGCATATCATTTTTGGTTTATGATATAAAGGTACAAATAGTTTTTGTCGTAATCTACCCCTAAAGTTGTCGTCTTTGCAACAGCCGCAATGTTGTGATCCTTCGCATCTTTGTTATATCAATATAAACAATAGAAAAACAATGGAAAGACAGACAAAAATTACAGTTGAAGCAACGATTAATGCTCCTGTAGAAAAAGTATGGAAATTATGGAACAGTCCGACGGATATTATGCGATGGAACTCGGCAGACCCGAGCTGGCACTGTCCAAGCAGTGAAAATGATCTTCGCGTGGATGGTACTTTTAAAAATAGAATGGAGGCAAAAGATGGAAGCTTCGGATTTGACTTCGAAGGAACCTACCATACGGTAAATTTATACCGGGAAATTGCGTATACCATGGCTGATGGAAGAACTGTAAATACGCTTTTCTCCGAAGCGGAAGGGAAAACCAGTGTGATTACAGTTTTTGATGCGGAACAGGAAAATGATCCCGAATTACAAAAATCGGGCTGGCAGGCTATTTTAAATAACTTCGTAAACTATGTAGAATCTGCGAATTAGTAATTCTTGGATTCAAGGCGGATCATCACTGAAATTATAAACTTACACAAACGATTTATACAATGAAAAAGAACAAGATTGCTTTTTGGATAGCAACGGTATTTATAGTTCTCTGGGAAGGACTGATGCCACTTGGAACACTTTTATTTGCGCCGCAATATATTAATGCGGGCACAAAACCATTGGGATATCCCGACTATTTTGCCTATGCTTTAATTATCTGTAAGCTGTTGGGTGTTATTGCAATTGCAGTACCGCAGGTTCCGACCAAATTAAAAGAATGGGCCTATGCTGGATTGACATTCAATTTAATATTTGCTTTTATTAGTCACGCTTGTGTTGACAAAAATGCAGCATTTATGCTGATGCCCATTTTAGTATTGGGGATACTTGCTGTTTCTTATTTCTATCAGGCCAAGATTACTCGTTTAAGCAACAAAGAGACAGCTGGTACAGGAGCATATCATCAGACTTCAGTAGTGTAGCAAGTTTACCGGATTGTATTGGACTGAAAGAATGTACTGATAGCGAGTAAAACAAAAAATAAGCAATGGTTATTCACTTATAAACAATATAGATATGAAAACGAATCATGTTTCATTACATCGAATTATTCAGGCAAGTCCTGAAAAGGTATTCCGTGCTTTCGCAGATCCGGTAGCACATGCCAGTTGGCTACCTCCTTATGGTTTTGTCTGTACAGTACAGCAAATGGATTTTAAAGTAGGCGGAAGTTTCAAAATGACCTTCATTAATTTTAGTACCGGGCATAGCCATTCTTTTGGTGGTGAGTACCTTGAGATTGAGCAAGATACCTTTATCAAGTACGTGGATCGATTTGATGATCTCAATTTACCGGGTGAAATGACTACAACTGTTTCCTTGCGTAAAGTGATCTGTGGTACAGAACTTAAGATTGAACAGACTGGAATTCCTGAGGTTATTCCTGCCGAGATGTGCTACCTTGGATGGCAAGAGTCGTTGGAAAAAATGAGAAAACTTGTAGAGCCTGAAATACCGGATGCATAGCCAATTGATATGATGTTAGTTCAGCCAATGGAACGCTTACAAAGCGGAATTTTCATTACATTCTCAGGAAATTGTAGAGCGGCACTTACGTTTTATCAGACCTGTTTTGGGGGAACGTTACATTTTGATATGTTCGACGAACCCTTGCAGGGCTGTGCTGAAATGCCTGTAGTGAGTGCCACTCTTATTTCCGGACGTGTCGCAATTTACGGTTCTGATCTGGTGCACAACGAGGGACGGAGAGTAGGAAACTACGTCGCTGTGTTTTTGCCCTGTCGGGATATTTCCGAGCGTGGGGAATTGATTGAAAGACTTACATCCCAACAAAAAAGAAGAATCGATTTTGATAAGCAGCAGAAATTTATTGAAGTAACTGATTTGTTCAATGTACGCTGGGTTCTAGGAATTTAGGTTCTGCTTTCCTATGCATTTGCTTTTTTTGATAAAAAAAAGCAAATTGGACTTAAAATCAGTGCTATGATCTTTGTAGAAAATGAGTTTGCCCCTTTAAAGAAAGTTATTCTTACGGTTTCTGAATTTGGTTTTCCGGAAATGATGAAGGTTGAAGATCTTCGGTTTTTATCTTCCACTGCGCTGGAGGGTGACGATGCCAATGCAGGAAAAGATTTTGGAGAAGTGTATCCCGAATTGCAAAAGGCATGGGAACAAGAGCGCCATAATTTTGCTTTGCTGTTGGAGAAATATGGCGTTGAAGTGTTGCGGCCGCGTAACCTAACAACACTTGAAAAAGTGTCCGGAGGAGAACACGGTTATTCTAATTTCTTTGTCCGTGACCCATTTTTCACCATTGGAAATGCCGTTATTGAGGGATCAATCCGTTTTATGCAGCGCCGCAATGAAATATGGCCCATCCGGGATGTGTTGGAACGTGAAGTTTATCAAAGTGACTGCCTTTATGTGGCCGCGCCAAGACCTGCCATGGCGGCGGAGGAGGAGTTGGGATTATGGCATGGCCCTTTTATAGAAGGAGGCGACATCCTGGTATACGGTAAACATATTTTTGTCGGCAACTCTGGGCTTTCCTCAAACAGCCTTGGGATTAAGTGGCTCGCTAAACTATTACAGCCTTATGGTTATCAGGTTGAAGAAGTGAAGCTTCATCCCAATATACTTCATTTGGACTGTGCACTAGGACTGATCCGCGAAGGATTGATGATCGTTTGTGAGGAAGCGCTACCCTATGGGATACCCCAAAAACTGAAAACATGGGACAAAATTGTGGTCAATTTGAATGAGGCGAGCTTGCTAGCAACGAATGGTCTACCTATTAATCCGGCAGTCTATGTGACAGATCCTGTTTTTGGCTATATTGGAGATAAGCTCTCCGCTTGTGGTGTCCATGTTGAATACGTTGATTTCCAGATCAGCCGTAGCTTTGGCGGATCCTTTCGATGTAGTACACAGCCATTATTGCGAAGTTTTTAGTAGATCTTTTAATGCTATCTGAGCCGCTTGGAGGCTAATCTTTTTAGGGTATTTGTCCAAAAGCAAAAACAGTTTTTTTGTCTGCAGATGTGTCTATTGGAAGCCTTTCATTTTCGTTTGTTTTTAACTTTTACTATATTCATGTAACATATCATTGTTTTGGTATACTAACATATTATTAACAGTTAAAATAAATTATGAATTTATCCATAGAGACCCTTAGTAAGACCTATTCTAATGGAGTAAAAGCTTTAGACGCCGTAAACTTAGAAATTAAGCCTGGGATGTTTGGTTTGCTGGGACCAAATGGTGCTGGCAAGTCTTCTTTAATGCGGACAATTGCGACACTTCAGAAACCCGACAGTGGCCGTATTACTTTTGGTGATATTGATGTACTCAAAAATCAGCTCGATTTGCGGAAAGTTTTGGGTTATTTGCCACAGGAATTTGGTGTTTATCCCAATCTCTCTGCATCAGATCTGCTGCAATATTTTGCAAAGCTTAAAGGAATTAAATCGAAAGCCGATCGGGATGCCATTATCAATCGTGTTCTTGAGGTAACCAATCTTTGGGACGTGCGCAATAAAAGCGTAAGTGGTTACTCGGGCGGGATGAAGCAACGTTTTGGTATTGCGCAATTGTTGCTGAATGATCCCAAGTTAATCATTGTAGATGAACCGACTGCAGGGCTTGACCCCGCGGAAAGACATCGCTTTTTGAACGTTCTACGGGAGATAGGTACAGATCATACGGTCATTTTTTCTACGCATATTGTGGATGATGTGCGTGAACTGTGTCATGAGTTGGCCATTCTGAATGGGGGAAAGATTCTTTTGAGAGGCACTCCTAAAGAATCCATCGATCAACTGGATGGTAAAATCTGGGTACGTATCATCAGTCGGGATCAACTGGATGAGTATACACAAAAATATAACGTTATTTCAACCAATTACAATCAGGACAATACACTCAATATCCGGGTGTACAGCGATGTACGTCCTGATGAATCATTTGTGAACGCTCAAGGCCAATTGGAGGATGTCTATTTTGTAGCGCTAAAAAATGATCAACGCCATGTTTAAAGCCATCTTTCATTTTGAGTTTGCGCGTTGGTTTAAGAGTTCTGCCGTCTACATCTATATGGCACTCTTTTTTGCGCTTTCGCTGTTTATTATGTTGTCTTCGCTCGGCATCTTTGACGGTATAACAGCAACGACCTCATCCAACACCATTATGAACTCTCCATGGGCGATTAATGGTATGGTCAATGGGATGTCGACTATTATTTATTTCTTGATACCGTCCATTGTTGGAGCCTGCGTCTACCGGGATTTTCAATACCAGGTGCATACGATACTTTTCAGTTACCCTTTCTCAAAAACGGACTATCTACTCGGTAAATTCTTTGGATCAGTAGCTGTTGTATTGGTTATTGTATTTGCTTCAACCTTGGGGATTATCGTCGCACAATTTGTGCCGGGTATCAATCAATCCTTATTGGGACCAATTCATGTTTGGGCATATTTACAGACCTATCTTGTACAGGTTATCCCGAATCTCATTATTTTTAGTGCAATTATCTTTGTGCTGGTAACATTGACACGAAACGTCTACGTCGGTTTTGTCGCGGTGTTGATCCTTATTATTCTTCAGGTGCTGGTTCAGAATCTGGCAAACAATATGGACAATCGTTTTGTGGGGGCATTGATAGATCCTTTTGGGGATAGTGCCATCTCATACTATACCCAATACTGGTCTCCAGATGAGAAGAATGTCAATAATCTTCCCTTTACCGGAGCTGTTATTTATAACCGGTTAATATGGCTCGCTGTCGCAGCCTTATTCATTGGCGGGTTTTATATGTTGTTTTCTTTTTCACAACATTCGATTTCCTTTAAATCATCGAAAAAAGGAGCCCGTTTAACCAAAAATAACTTTGATAGTATCTTCAAAATCAATCTACCTAAAGTAAACTATGATTTTTCGACCTTTCATTATTTGAAAACAACATGGACAATGGCGCGATACGACTATCGCTATATCGTCAAAAATCCGGTGTTTTTAATATTGACTTTGGTAGGGGTATTGTTTATTATCTTGATGGCAAGCACTATTGGCTCGATATTCGGAACGTCGACTTATCCGGTGACCTGGAAAATGCTGATGATCCCGGGGACTACATTTAAGTTTTTCCTGCTGATCCTGACGTTTCTTTTTACAGGACTTCTTGTTCACCGCGGAAGCATTACGCGGATGGGGGGATTGTTGGATACAACAGCGACGCCCAACTGGGCTTTTATGGGATCGAAGATTATCGCAATTCTTTTGATGCAATTGACTTTGCTGGCCGTTGTGATTGCGACCTGCATGGGGTTCCAGGTGTACCATCACTATTATAATTTTGAAATTGGACAATATGTGATGCATCTGATGGTGTATAGTATGCTGTCAAATTTGGTATGGCTGTTTATTTCACTTTTTGTACATACGCTTTTCAAAAATTACCTGGCTGGATTTTTTGTGTTATTGACCCTCTTTATTGGATTACCTTTTTTATCCATGGTCGGTGTAGAACAGGAAATTTATCAGTTTAACCAGGGACCGGATCTGGATTACTCGGATATGGATGGATTCGGCTATGTTCTTCCATTTTTAACGTATCGGGTTTATTGGCTGCTTTTTGCGGTGTTTTTTGCCGTTATTGCCCTGCTGTTATGGCGAAGAGGCGGTTTTTCGGGAGTTCGGGAACGTTGGGGTATTTTTAAAGCGAATTTAGGGCCGGTAACAACGGCAATGCTCATTTTTGCCTTTGTGGGCTTTATTGGCATCGGTGCTGCAATATATTACGAAAACCACATTAAAAATCCATATTATACCAGTTTAGATCATGAAAAACAGGCTGTAGAATGGGAAAAAAAATATAAGAAATACCAGTACAGGCCGCAGCCCCGTGTCGTGGATATTAAGTTTAATCTGGATATTTTTCCCGATATGCGAAGTTTTAAAGCGCATGCGGACTATGTATTAAAAAATAAGACCAATACGCCTATTGATTCTATTTTTGTCAATTACAATAATTACGATTATACATTTTCTTTAAGTGTACCAAATAAATTGATTTCTGCCGACGATAAATATAATTTCAATATTTATAAACTCGAGAAGCCGATGGCTCCAGGCGATTCTATTGTATTGAAATTTAGTACTGTTAGTCCGGCCAATACCTGGATAAATGAAAAATCGCCTGTAAAGGGCAATGGTACGTTTATCAACAATATGCTTTTCCCGAATATAGGCTATCTTGACCGTGGCGAGTTGGTAGATAATGATGTCCGCAAAAAGTATGGACTTCCGTATCGCGATAGAATGGCTCCGCAGACTGACAAAAGGGCTCTGCAGAATAACTATATATCGAACGATGCCGATTGGATCCGTTTTGAAGCTACAGTAAGTACCGCCAAGAATCAGTTGGCTATTGCTCCGGGTTATCTCACAAAACAATGGGAGAAAGATGGCCGTAAGTACTATCAATATAAAATGGATTCGGAAATTCTGAACTTTTTTGCATTTAATTCGGCCGAATATGAAGTCAAAAAAGATAAGTGGAACGGGGTTAATTTGGAGATTTATTACCATAAGGGGCATACCTATAACCTCGATCGCATGATGGCTTCCAGTAAGGCTTCTTTGGCTTACTATACGAGGGAATACAGTGCTTACCCGCATCGACAATTGCGTATTATTGAATTTCCGCGCACAGCGGGAACTTTCGCGCAGTCCTTTGCAAATACAATTCCTTTTTCCGAAGCGATCGGTTTTATTGCTGATGTCAATGAGAAGAAGGAAGATGCGGTCGATTATCCCTACGCGGTAACAGCCCATGAGATTGCACATCAGTGGTGGGCACATCAAGTGGTAGGAGCCAATGTGCAGGGGGCTACATTGATGTCCGAAAGTATGTCTGAATATTCATCGCTCAAGGTTTTGGAAAAAAGATATGGCAAAGGGCAGATGCGTAAGTTTCTCAAAGATGCGCTCGATGGCTATTTACAGGGACGAAGTGCCGAAAAGCTAGGTGAAAAGCCGTTGATGTATAATGAAAATCAAATGTATATCCATTACCAAAAGGGATCCCTGGTACTTTATGCCTTGAGCGATTATCTGGGGGAGGATCTTTTTAACAGGACAGCCCAGTCTTATTTACAACGTACAGCGTTTCAAAACCCACCGTATACAACTTCATCAGAGTTTGTGGATAGTTTTAGGCAGGCGACTCCTGACTCATTACGTTACCTGATTAAAGATATGTTTGAAACGATCACCCTGTATAACAATAAAATAGAAAAAGTAAGTTCTAAGAAACTTAAGAATGGTAAATACCAGGTTGATATCCAATTTGAAGTGTCCAAGTACCGCGTAGATGGCAATGGGAAAAAGAGCTACAATGACGAAGGTGGACAGCCGCTATCCTTTAAAAAATCAGATCGTGTGACCCTGAAATCATTGCCATTGGCAGACTATATCGAGGTAGGGGTTTTCTCGGATAAGAAAAGCAAAGACGGTAATAAACATCAGGAGCTTTATCTAAAAAAGCATAAAATCGATCGAATCAACAATACGATGACGTTAGTTGTTGATCAAAAACCCGAACAGGTAGGTATAGATCCTTACAATAAATTGATCGATATTGAATCGGACGATAATCGAAAGGAAATATAAGGAGAGCCCTTCATAAAAAAATCCCCATCATGCGATGGGGATTTTTTTGTGCTCCCACCTGGGCTCGAACCAGGGACCAAAAGATTATGAGTCTTCTACTCTAACCGACTGAGCTATAGGAGCAGGTCTTTTGTTTTGTCAATTTAAACAGCTGTTGTGCCGTTTTGACGATGCAATTATCGATATTTGTATCGATATTTCAAAATAATTCGATGGAAAAAATTAAAAATATTGTTCTTGATTATGGGAATGTGATCTTTATGATCGACTTTGTAAAATTGAAAGATGCTTTTACTCAGTTAGGTATAGAAAATGTTGATGCCGTATTTGGACATCATGGTCAAAGTGCACTTTTTGATAATTTTGATAAAGGAAAAATTGATTCGACGCAATTTCGTGAGGGGATAAGAGAACTAACCCAAAATCCAGCACTGACGGATGCACAGATTGATACGGCCTGGAACAGTTTACTGATCGGTGTACCACAGGGTAATCATGAGATTTTAGTCCAGTTGAAAGATCGATACCGTACCTTTTTGTTAAGTAACAACAATGCAATTCATTATGCCTACTGTATGAATGATATTCATGAGAAATATGGTGTTGCCGACAATGAAGGTTTTTTTGAAAAGACCTATTACTCCCATTTAGTAGGGATGCGCAAACCGGATGCAGAGATTTTTGAATTGGTCATGCAAGAGCAACAATTAGATCCGGCGGAGACTTTATTTATTGATGATAGTCCACAACATTTGGCAACAGCAAAACAATTGGGTTGGCATACGGCATTGTGTACGAAGGAGAAACCGTTAAGAATTTTGTTGGAAGAATTCGAATTGTTATAAAAAATAATTTTGTTTTCCTTTTTAAAAATAAATAGCTTACCTTTGTCCCACTTTAAATTTAAAAGCGGCGAAAGGAGGTATATATAACGCATGATTATCGTAAATGTAAAAGAAGGAGAATCTTTAGATAGAGCATTGAAACGTTTCAAAAAGAAATTCGAAAAAACTGGAGTTTTAAGAGAGTTGCGTTCACGTCAAGCTTACGAAAAGAGATCTGTAACTCGTCGCATTCAAGTGAAAAAAGCGATTTACAAACAATCTTTGAATCAAGATGTAGCTAACTAATTGATTCGCTGATAATTTTAAAATATAAAGGGAAAAGCATTGCTTTTCCCTTTTTTTTGTGCTTTTAAGTTTGTAATTTAAGCTATATAGCAAGGGAAAATATGTTGGAAAAGGAGTTTATACGGTTTTTGCAGATTGAAAAAAGGTATTCAGAACATACGGTTATTGCCTATAAGCATGAGCTGGAGATGTTTCAGTCTTTTTTGGATCGTGAGGGACTGACTGTGCCGGATATCGTATACCGTGATTTACGCCATTATTTCGCACAAATGGTAGAGTCCGGAAAAAATGCAAGTTCAGTCAACCGGAGTATGTCCTCCATGCGAACTTATTTTAAATTTTTGCAAAGAGAAGAGTGTATCGCGAAAAACCCCATGACGCTCATTAAAGCGTTAAAAACTGCTAAAAAACTACCTGTAGTCGTTGAAAAGGAAAAGCTGGTGCGTTTATTGGATCAGATGGGACAGGAGCAGGATGGATTTGAATCCTGTCGCGATTATATGGTTATGGAATTGTTGTTCGGTACCGGGATTCGCTTGGCCGAATTGTTGAAAATTAAGGAACAGGATATCGATTTTTTTAATAAAAATATTCTTATATTAGGTAAAAGGAACAAAGAACGCTTGGTTCCAATCAATAATCTTTTATTGAAAGAATTGAAAAACTATTTGCAACAAAAGGCGACGCAATTTGTTGATACTAATAACAGCTTACTAATCGTTACGAAAGAAGGAAAGCCGGCATATGCCAAGCTGATCTATGATATTGTACATCGGCAATTGACGCTGATTTCTACTCAAGGTAAGAGAAGTCCTCATATTTTGAGACATACTTTCGCAACGGCCCTGTTGGACAATGGGGCGGATTTAAATGCAATTAAAGAGCTGCTGGGGCATGCAGGGCTTGCGGCAACACAAGTGTACACGCATAACTCAGCAGAACGATTGAAGTCAATTTATAAACAAGCTCATCCAAAAGCTTAAAAAAAGGAGGAAAAATGAACATTACTGTGCAATCCATTCGATTTACTGCTGATCAAAAGCTAATCGAGTTTATCAAAAAGAAAACAGGAAAATTGGAGCAGTTTTTGGATTCCATTATTGGGGGCGAATGCTACCTGCGATTGGAAAATGTCGATGATGAGGCAAATAAAATTTCAGAAATTAAATTGAATATCCCGGGAAGCCAGCTTTTTGCGAAAGGGCAAGCGAAAAGCTTTGAGGAGGCGACAGATATTGCTGTAGAATCCTTGCGTAGGCAGATTAACAAACATAAAACAAAGACGAAAAATACAGTTGTCAATGGACGTAATGAAGTTCTTACCCTAGAGGAAGAAGAAGAGGAAGAATACGATTAATAACTATTAAAATATAGATGTAAATGTAGGAGGTCAGTTATAGAAACTGGCCTCTTTTTTTGTACCGCTCTATTGCAATTGGTCCGTAAGAACTTTACGTGGATTTTCGGGGCTGTTGATCCATGTGAAATCATGAAGGATTTATTTCCATTACTCGCTGAAAGGCTTATTTATATTAAATCAAAATAATCTTCTGTTTTACTTGGATTGATTATAAATAATATTTATTTTTGATCGATTTAAATGATAAGAGAAATAGAAATGTCAAAATTGGTTTGTCCGTTAGCAAATGTTGAGGAAGTTTTTTCAACCACAGCAGGTACAGTTTATCAATGTAGCCGCAAAAATTGTTTCTGGTTGGAATATAATAATGAAACAACTTCTTTCTCGGTATCGGATTTTTTGAAGTTTAAGAAACGTATCGATGCGATTGATGTTGAGCACATGCTTCACGACACAACACGTTCATCGGATTTTGAAATCATTATGCCTTTCCGTACGGAAAGATGTTTCATCTTAGCTGTAGAGGATGTCCTTCAATTGCGCGAATTGTTAGATGGAGCTAAATTTATGATGGAATTGAATAGCGTCGTCAGAACTTGTTTGCAGGTTTCGCCATTTGCGGTTTTTGCATAAGGCTATACATATAAAAGAATTGAAAAAAGCGGTGTACGTCTGTGATGTACACCGCTTTTTGTTTGGAAAGACCTTATTTAATTTTAATTTAAATAAGTGTCAATGAGGCCCTCCGCTGGTTTTATTGACATTCAATGATTTTTAGGCCTTTAAGCCACTTATTGTTTTAATTTATCGCTTATTGAAAGTATCAATATTACGTATTTGTAATTGTATTGATTCTAAACAAGTTGCGGTTTCTATGTCTAATTTAGACTGAATTTGTATTGCATATTCTTGATACAGATTTTGAAGATCTACTGTATCTTTGTAATGTAATCAGGTGATAATGTGTTTCACCTGTTGATGTTTTAGAAATTAAACTTAAGGTAAATATGAAAGATTTATTGAAATTAAAATCTTCTTTGAAAGAAGAGATCGAAAATATATTGAATGCACAGATTAAAGTTGAAGCTCATTCTTCAGCGTTATATTTGGCAATGTCTTCATGGTGTGATGATCAAGGTTTGGAAAATGCTTCAGAATTTTTTGCGAAACAATCCAACGAAGAGCGCGAGCACATGTTGAAGCTTTTCAATTATATCAACAACCGCGGTGGTCGTGCAATTTCTCCGGAAGTTACAGGTATCCCGCAAGATTTTGAATCGTTCCGTGGCGTTTTCGAACAAACATTGGAACAAGAGATGTTTGTTACTGAACAGTTCAACAACATCGCTGATAAATGTGCTAAAGCGAAGGATTATGTTACTTTTAATTTTGTACAATGGTTCTTGGAAGAGCAAGTAGAAGAGGAGTTTGTTGCAAGACGTATCCTTGAGTTGTTCGATGTAATTGGTGAAGACGGTACTGGCCGTTGGGAAATTGACAAACACCTCGTTAAGGTTGCCTTTGCGGGTGAATAATAAATTGTAAAAAATAGTGTAAAAAACGAGCTGTCGAGAAAACAGCTCGTTTTTTTATATACAAAATCACAACTTTTTACGTTAATAGCTTAAGAATTCTTATATTGAATTGTATTATTGCAAAGTCTATTTGATGGAACTAAGGGGCGGGAATATTATCCGGTTAGTACTTTTTTTAGCTATAACGAACTTGTTTTTTTTACCCAAAAGCGCTTTAGGGCAGGTGTCAAAAAAAGAAGTTTATGGAATTGTTGTAGATACTGCAGGAAGGCCCTTAAATGGCGTCAGTGTTCATCTGACGAGTTCTCGCGATACCTTGTTCTCATCCACTTCCGCAACAGGTTATTTTCATTTTAGTCGTGTACTCGGTAATGATATTCGTATTAGCTGTAGCCAGCTGGGCTTAAGTATATTGGAGCGCAGTTATCCCTTGTACAATAGCACGACAGCTAAATTGGATGTTGGAAAATTGACCATGTTTCCCCATGTGTCTCTTTTAAAAGAAGTTGTTGTACTAAAATATAAACCCATAGTATATAAGCAGGATACTGTTCAATTTAACCTGGATGCTTTTCAATTTGATCGTCGGGCACTCTTAGAAGAGGCTCTTAAAGCATTGCCCAATATACAGGTGTCCCGTGATGGTTCTGTCTATGCCTTCGGTAAACCCATATCCTCTGTTAAGGTGGATGGAAAAAAATTTTTTGGTGGCGATGTGCTCACCGCTACACGTAATCTTCCTGCAGATTTTGTGAAAAGTGTACAGGTTATTGATTTTTATGGTGATGAGGCGACGGCAAAAGGAATTAAAAGTATTGAATCCGAAAAAGTCCTGAATATCGTGCTCAAAGATGATAAGAAGAAAATTACTTTTGGTCAAGCCACGCTTGGCGGTGGTTCGGTAGATCGTTATTTGGGAAGTGCTGGACTGAATCGTTTCAATGACGGTAAAGAGTACTCTGTTATCGCATCGGTGAATAATACGAATACCAATCTCTTTTCTTTCGGCTCTCCCAATGGAGGGGAGCGGGAACGGGAAATGGGCGAGCTAGCCGACTTTGCGGATCCAACGGATGGGGTCAATAAAATCGGATCTGTCGGGGGGAGTTTCTCTAGTCCGCTTTCTAAAACGGTAACAGCAAGCGGTAAGTATTCCTTTACGCAGCGCAATAATTATATCCAGGGAAATTCCTTATTGCAATCGATATATGGATACGGCAAAGCAGCGAATAATTTGATTAGTAATTATGAAGACTACAAGATAAAATCAATCGATCGTATACATAAAATGGACTGGGATTTTGATATGAAGCTGTCGCCCAAAGATCAGCTTAAAATATCGCCCAAACTATCTTGGACCAATTCGACCAGCAATACGTTAAAAGATAGAAGGATCCAAAATAATCGGTTGAGCAGTACGGGAAACTATGGCGCGGCCAATAGTACAGAAAGTCCTGCAGCGGCTTTAGATCTTTTTTACGTGCGAAGTTTTACTAAACCGGGGCGGAAAGTGCTTTATACATTGCATACGGATTTTAATTCCCTGGATAAAGATGAGGAAGTGCGCGATTTTAATAGAGCGATCGACAGCAGCACGAACGTGCCAAAAATAACAGAGACTTATCTCAATCAAATGGTCCGTTCCAGCAATGAGAATAAAAATATCCAAAGTCGGTTGTCGTTGGTAGAGCCCGTTGATTTAGGTGGTACCTTGGAGATCAATTACGATTTCGACTATACCAAGATTGATGCGCGTCGTTCCACTTTTGATAATAACAATAATTTTAACAACGGCCCCATACTGGTAGACTCCCTTAGTTTGAAGTATGACTATTCCTTTGCTAGCAATAAAGTCGGCATGATTTATCGGCAAGATTTAAGCGAGAAAGTGAAAGTGAACTTCGGTTTTGCTGTTCAGCCTTCCGAATTAACGGGAAGCTCAACGGACAAACTGATAAAAACCTCCTATTCAAATGTTAACCTCGTGCCTTCTGCTGGATTGAAATGGAAGTTTACCAAAGAAGAGGATCTTTCCATGGACTATTATGGGCGTAATAACCAGCCTAGCTTCTATCAGATACAGCCTGTGGTGGATAATACCAACACACAAAATATTGTGATCGGAAATAAGGATTTGAAATCCGAATTTGCACATAGTATTGTTTCAAAGTATCGGAAGTCCATTACACGAAGGGGGCAATATTTAGAAGCCAGTCTGGCTTTTAACTTGGTAAATGACAAGATTGTAGCAAACCGGACAATTGAACCCAATTCAACGATACAGAAAACGACCTATCGCAATACAGAAGGTTATTATGATATTAAGAGCTATTATTTGTTTACAGCTTCTTTATTGTCGGATAATTTGCAGATGAGCTTGAATGGTAACGCAGATTATTATAACAATATTTCCTATGTCAATGATAAAAAGAGCTTTGGTGGACACTTTTTGTTTACACAGGCTCTTCAATTCCGCTATACCTGGAGTGATATCTTTGAAGCCGAATTAAATGGAAACTATTCTTTAAACAGGGCGACATTTGACTGGCCTGTACAAGACAATATCACGGCGCATTCCGGGATTGTTGGGTTGGGATCTAAAGCGTATTTAGGGAAACATTTTACCATGGGACTTGAGCTTTCTCAAAAATTTAATGCAGGTTATTCGAGCTCATGGAACAATATTAATCCGACGATAATCAATGCCTATATGGAATATACTTTTGGAAGGAATAACTTGGGTATGTTGAGATTTCAGGGATTCGATCTGATGAATCAGAATACTGGTATTTCACGTGCCGTGGTGGGAAATGATATTTTAGATGTTCGGAACAATCGTTTGGCTCGTTATTTTATGCTTTCGCTCAATATAAGATTACAGAAATACCCAAAAAAATCATGATGAAAGCCGTTATTATTACTGAACCGGGGGGACCGGAAGTTTTGGAAGTCCGCGATGTGGAGATGCCGCAGATCGGTGAACTTGAAGTTTTGGTGGAAGTAAAGGCTGCAGGAGTAAATAGACCTGATGTCTTTCAGCGTAAAGGCAACTATCCGGCACCAGCTGGTGTGGATGCGCGAATACCGGGATTGGAAATAGCAGGGATTGTAGTCGCTAAAGGGAAGGATGTGGTCGATTGGGCTATTGGTGATCGTGTATGTGCGCTTGTTGCCGGTGGGGGCTATGCTTCCTATGTGAAAGTCTATCAGGGACATTGTTTACCTATTCCCGACCATTTGGGTTTTGCGGAGGCAGCCTCGCTGCCCGAGACCGTTTTTACGGTATGGGACAATGTCTTTCGAAGGGGAAAGTTGCAGGCTGACGATCATTTTTTGGTGCACGGTGGTGCTGGTGGGATTGGCAGTACGGCCATTCAGTTAGCGACCTTGTTTGGTGCGATAGTCTATGCGACAGTCAGCTCATCTGAAAAGGCTATCTTTTGTAAATCATTGGGAGCCAGCAAAACAATAAATTATAAAACGGAGGATTTTCTGGAGGCGCTGAAGCCTTTGGGTGTTGATGTTATTTTAGACAGTATTGGCGGATCATATTTTGAGAAAAATATAAACCTATTGAACCCTGATGGCCGGTTGGTTTACATTAATGCGATGGAAAGCGCTAGAGTCGAGTTAAACTTGCTCAAATTAATGCAGAAACGGATTGTTTTAACGGGAAGTACACTGCGGGCGAGAGACCGTGAATTCAAGCAAGTGCTACGGGATGATATCTGGTCTCAAGTATGGCCGAAGCTTAGCGCTGGCGATTTCAAACCTACTTTATACTGTGTGCTTCCTTTTGCGGAAGCTGCTGAAGCCCATCGATTGATGGAAGATTCAAGCTTATTGGGTAAAATCGTCTTAAGTTTTTGATCGCTGAAAGCTGAGCGGTGTAGTGCCAGTTACATTTTTGAAGTATTTATGGAAGCTCGAAAAGTTTTGAAAACCTGATTCAAAGCAGATCTGCTTCACCGTCTGTTTGTTTTCTATTAATAAATTGCAGGCTGTCTTCACACGCATTTCGATCAGAAACTGAAAGAGTGTTTTTCCGATTTGTGATTTGAAATAACGGCAGAACGAATTGGGGGTCATTCCCGTTAGGGAAGCAAGTTCCTGCAGTCGTATCTGGTCGCGATAATTTTCACCGATAAATTGCATGGCAATCTGCATACGGTTGGCGTCCTGATCTTGCAGCTGGATGGTAAAAGTGGGGCTCGTTAACAGGTCATGTTGTTCTTCGGCCGAAATAAATTCTAAGATTTCTAATAAATGAATAATACGTGTGGTACCTGTTGCTGCCAAGATAGCGTCAATTAATTGCACAGTTTTTAGTCGGCTGCTCTCCAATAATGAAATGCCTCTTTTGGATAAACGTATAAGATCTTTGATGGATTTATTTTCAGGTAAATTAATGAAATCATTTCCCCAAAAGTTTTCCTTAAAATGAAGAACACGAATATCTGCACTTTCTGCTTCTTCCTCTTGAAGATAAATTTCGTCAAATAACCAATAGTGAGGCAGGTTTGAACCAACAAGGGTAATATCGCCTGATTCAAAGCGCCGGACGCTATCGCCAATAAATTGGGTACCTGAGCCTTTGGCAAAATAAATCAATTCCAGTTCTTCATGGTAATGCCAAAGATTATGGTATTGGGGCGTATTGTCTCTTCTCGCGTTGAACGAATGCTCAAGATTACTGTTTAAATGAAGCAGCTGTGCTTTCATAATTATGAAATATATGCAGTAAAGTTACATAATTGTGTTTGGTTATGGTAATATAGCTTAATAATTTGATAATATACTTGAATATTGTCTAGCATTTTTAAGCTTATTTTACATTAAATAACTACTTATAACCATTTGAAAAATATGACAAATAAAAAGAGTTACGCATTTGCCTTGATTTTGGTGACATCCTTGTTCTTTTTTTGGGGATTTATTCATAACCTTGATCCAATCTTAATTCCGCATTTGAGGAATGCGTTTAGTTTATCCCATTTTCAGGCTTCCTTAGTCGATTCGGCTGTATTTATCGCTTATTTTGTGATGGCGATTCCTGCTGGAATTATCATGAAAAAATATGGCTATAAAGCCGGTATTTTGATCGGATTGATCTTTTTTGCCATTGGCTGTTTCCTTTTTGTACCAGCGGCCAATACGATAAGTTATGTTTTCTTTTTGGGGGCTTTGTTCGTTGTTGCCTGTGGTCTTACTATTCTGGAAACTGCAGCAAATCCGTATGTAGCGATTTTAGGAGATCCAGCTTCGTCGGCGCAACGACTTAATTTTGCGCAGTCCTTTAATGGGTTAGCGGCCTTTGTTGCTCCGATTTTTGGGGGAAAATTTATTTTATCCCATGAACCCAAATCACAGGAAGAACTGGCGCAAATGGCTGAGCAGGCAAAGATGGCTTATATTCAGTCAGAAACAGCTGCTGTGAAATTGCCTTATGTGGTACTAGGGATATTGATCTTATTGATTGCTGCATTGTTTTTCTTTACCAGATTACCTGATATCAAAGATGCTGAGGAAGAAGGTAGAGCCGGTTTTTTCCACGCGTTGCGTCATAAAAATGTGCGTTGGGCGGTGGTGGCTCAATTTTTCTATGTGGGAGCGCAAGTTTGTATTTTAAGTTTCCTTGTATTATATGCAACAGAAGCTGCCGGCATATCGGGTAAGGATGGTGCCGATTATGCTGGGTTCGCTGGATTGGCTTTTATGTTGGGCCGGTTTATCGGTACATTTTTTATGCGTTTTGTATCAGCATCCAAGCTTCTGATCATCTATTCCGCTATAGCGATCGTTCTATCCCTATTTGTCATCTTCGGATCAGGTATTCAGACTTTATATGCGCTGATTGGCATTGCGTTCTTTATGTCCATTATGTTTCCAACAATATTCGCGTTTGGTGTACAAGGTATCGGTGCCGATACCAAATCTGCTTCTAGTTTGATCGTCATGTCTATTGTAGGTGGTGCTTTATTGCCGCCAATATTGGGTTTTATCTCCGATAAAACGGGACATTTCCAATATGGCTATTTTGTACCATTGGTTTGTTTTATTGTTGTCTTGTTGTTTGCTTTCCAAAATAGAAATGTCAGTATTGCGGAAACGGAAAATCTTAAATCACATTAATTAGTTAGTAATGAAAAGATATGTCATGGCCTTGGATCTTGTGGACGATCCACAATTGATCAAGGAATATGAGGATTACCACCGTGAAGTGTGGCCGGAAATAAAACGCTCGATTCTGGATGCAGGTATTTTGCAGATGGAGATCTATCGTTTTGAAAATAGATTGTTTATGAACATGGAGGTGGGTGAAGATTTTTCATTTGAGAAAAAATCAGCTATGGATGCTGCCAATGAAAAAGTTCAGGAATGGGAACAGCTGATGTGGAAATATCAGGCGGCTATTCCGGGGGCAAAGCCAGGAGAGAAATGGGTAATGATGACAAAAATATTTGAATTAGTATAATTATGGCTATACAGCGCTATTTACAGATCCATCCAATGGATAATGTCCTTGTTGCATTACAGGACTTGGCTGAGGGAACAACGATTGTTTTTGAAGGTAAGGAATTTACATTAAAGCAAGCTGTTGCTGCAAAACATAAATTCACGATCCAGCCAATGGAAAAAGATACAGAGATATTGATGTATGGTGTTCTGGTTGGGAAATTGAATACTCCCTTAGCTGAAGGGGAACTTATTACCACCGAAAACTTGCGCCATGCTTCGGAAGATTTTAGAATGGGCAACCGTAAGACAGCTTGGACAAAACCTGATGTTACTGCATTTAAAGATAAAACGTTCAATGGATTCCACCGTTCAAATGGGACTGTTGGAACGGCCAATTACTGGTTGGTTATTCCGTTGGTTTTTTGCGAAAACAGAAATGTATTGACCTTGAAGGCTGCATTTGAGGAGAAGCTGGGCTATAAAGTAAAAGCGAATAATTACGTTTCCGAGGTGGAAGATCTCATTGGCTTATATAAGTCCGGCGCCGATGTAAATGCGATCCTTAGTCAGGATCTACTTGCTAATTCGACTTCCAGTGAGCAGGAACGCTTATTCAAAAATGTCGACGGCATCAAGTTTTTGAATCATGAAATGGGATGCGGCGGAACACGTATGGATTCGGATGCTTTATGTGGTCTTTTAGCAGGCTATATTACCCATCCGAATGTTGCGGGGGCAACCGTATTGAGTTTAGGATGTCAGCATGCGCAGGCTTCTATTTTGAAGGCGGAAATTGAAAAGCGAAGTCCGGGTTTTGATCGCCCGCTATATATTTTCGAGCAGCAGAAAGAAGGAACTGAAAAGGAACTTATGCAAAAGGCTATTAAGGCCACTTTTGCGGGGATGATGCAAGCGGATAAAAATGAGCGCAAACCAGCCACATTGGACAAATTGTGCATTGGACTGGAATGTGGTGGCTCGGACGGATTCTCGGGTATCTCTGCTAATCCTGCGCTCGGTTTTGTGTCGGATATTTTGGTGACTTTAGGCGGATCGGTGATTCTGGCGGAGTTCCCTGAATTATGTGGCGTTGAACAGGAGTTGAGTGATCGTTGTATCGATGAGTCAACTGCGGAGCGTTTTATGTCGCTAATGCGTACGTATAATGCAAAAGCCGAGGCTGATGGCTCGGGTTTCTATATGAATCCTTCTCCGGGAAATATTCGTGATGGCTTAATTACTGACGCGATTAAGTCTGCAGGAGCAGCGAAAAAAGGAGGAACCTCACCTGTTGCAGCAGTGATTGATTATCCTGAATTGGCCAACGGTCCGGGGTTAAACTTATTATGTACTCCAGGTAATGATGTGGAAAGTACCACTGCAGAGGTGGCCGCAGGTGCCAATATCGTCTTGTTTACGACTGGCCTAGGTACACCCACGGGTAACCCGATTACACCGGTTGTGAAACTTTCAACAAATACCAAAACTTTTGAAAAAATGCCCGATATCCTGGATCTGAACTGTGGTACCATTATCGAAGGTACAGAGACTATTGAGGAGGCTGCACACCGTATTTTGGATTATGTGATAGAAGTTGCTTCTGGTGAAGTGAAACCAAAAGCGGTGTTGTTGGGTCAAGACGATTTCATCCCTTGGCGTAGAGGTGTTTCATTGTAGTTGAGTATAATGAGTTTATTGAAAATCCATGACAACTAATTATTTACATATGAAACTTAAACATGTAATCTGTGGTTTGGCCTTGCTGATGGGATCTGTATCCGCGAGCTATAGCCAGCAACATTATCAACCGAGTCCCGAAAATCTAAAAAATAGGGAATGGTTTGAACAATCTCGGTTTGGTGTTTTTATCCATTGGGGGGTATATAGTGTGCTGGGAGATGGTGAATGGGTCATGAACAATCAAAATATCAGTTTGGATGAATATGCATTGCTGCCTAAATTTTTCAATCCAATTTCCTTCAATGCGAAAGAATGGGCGAAGTTATTTAAACAGGCCGGAGCAAAGTATATCACCTTTACCACAAGACATCATGATGGGTTTTCGATGTGGGATAGCCAGATTTCGGATTATAACGTGGTGAAGAAATCGCCCTTCAAACGCGATATTGTGAAAGAGTTGGTGGAAGCTTGCCATGCTGAAGGGATAAAAGTGATGTTCTACTATTCACTTTTAGATTGGCACCGGGATGATTATTTACCCGTTGGTAAAACGGGTGGCGGCATTGCGGGCCGCGATTCAACAAAAGGGGATTGGAATCATTATGTCCAGTTTATGAAAAGCCAATTAACGGAGCTGTTGAGCAATTATGGCAACATCGATGGGATTTGGTTTGATGGTCATTGGGACAAGCCTAATGAAGATTGGCATTTCAAAGAAATCTATGAATTGATTCATAAGTTACAGCCGCAATGTTTGGTCGGTAACAATCACCATTTGGCACCATTTGAAGGTGAAGATTTTCAGATGTTCGAACGTGATTTACCTGGGGAGAATACCACTGGATTCGGCACGAAAGCACATGATGTTGGGAAATTGCCGAAGGAAGTATGTGGAACAATTGCAGGATCGTGGGGATTTGAGCTGAAAGATCGGACACGAAAATCATTTCAGGAAGTGTTGAAATACCTGGTCAAGGCAGCTGGTCATGGTTCCAATTTATTGCTCAATGTAGGTCCGATGCCGAACGGTGAGATTCAGGACTATCAACAGGAGCGTTTGAAAGAACTTGGAAAATGGCTATCGGTGTATGGGGAAACAATCTATGGAACAGAGGGGGGAGCGGTGTCGCCAACAGACGATTATGCGTTGACAAAAAAAGGAAATCAGGTGTATCTACATGTGTTTAAAACGGATAAAAAGGAATTGTTGATCAATAACCTACCTTATCAGGTGAAAAAAGTAAGCACATTTATCGGAAAGAAAGAGATTAAGTTTAGTCATAAGAACAATAGTCTACGCGTGGATTTGCCAACATCGACAGATGAAGCAGATTTGGTATTGACATTAACAATTAAATAACAATGGGAAAATTAGAACAAAAAGTAGCTGTAATTACCGGTGGTGGTAGTGGGATAGGCCGTGCGATCAGTCTGCAATTTGCTGCAGAAGGAGCAAAAGTTCATATTCTGGATTTGAATGAAGACGGTGGTAATGCGGTGGTTGATGAGATCTTGGCTTTGGGTGGTCAGGCTGTGTTTAATCGTTGTAATGTAACTGACCAGCAAGAAATTACTGCTATAGCACAAAATATCGGAAAAATTGATATTTTAGTAAATAATGCAGGTATTGCTCATGTTGGTAATTTGGAAAATTGTCAATCAGAAGATTTTGAGCGTGTTTTTAATGTGAATGTTAAGGGCGCTTATAATGCATTGCATGCGATCGTGCCGATGATGAAAGCGCAGGGTTCTGGAGCAATCCTTAATCTAGCATCCATCGCTGCATGGGTTGGTATCACGGATCGTTTTGCTTATTCGATGAGCAAAGGTGCTATTTACGCGATGTCAATGTCTGTTGCAAGGGATTACATGGCATATGGTATTCGTTGCAATAGCATTTCGCCTGCACGTGTGCATACGCCATTTGTGGATGGATTTATCGCAAAAAACTATCCTGGAAAAGAGGAAGAAATGTTTGAAAAATTATCAGCAAGCCAGCCAATAGGCCGCATGGCACAACCGGAGGAAATTGCCAAATTAGCACTTTTTCTGTGTAGTGACGACGCGGGCTTTATCACTGGAAATGACTATCCAATTGATGGTGGTTTTATTAAATTGAACAATTAAAAAGCTAAAAATAAAATATCTATTATCTCAATACTATAAAAATGAAATTAATACGTTTTGGAGCTCAAGGCAAAGAGAAAATCGGTGTTCAGATCGATGGCGTAAATTACGATGTAAGCGCATTTGGTGGTGATTACAATGAGCAATTCTTTGCTGAGGATGGTGTAGCTCGTTTAGAAGAATTTGTGAAGGCAAATGAAGGTAAGTTGATTGAAGTTCCTCAACACGAGCGTATCGGAGCACCTTTTGCCCGTCCATCCAAAATTGTTTGTATTGGATTGAACTATTTAGACCATGCAAAGGAAACCAATGCACCTATTCCTGCTGAACCGATCATCTTTATGAAATCGACCACTTCGTTGGTAGGTCCATACGATAATGTGATGATTCCTAAAGATTCTGTAAAAACAGATTGGGAAGTGGAGTTCTGTATCGTGATCGGTAAAAAAGCCTCTTATGTAGAAGAGCATGAGGCCTTAGATTATGTGGTTGGATATGTGTTGCACAATGATGTTTCCGAACGTGAGTATCAGTTGGAACGTGGCGGTACTTGGGATAAAGGAAAAGGATGTGATACTTTCGCACCAATGGGACCCTTCATGGCTACAAAAGAGGAAATCAAAGATATCAACAATGTGCGTCTATGGTTAAAGGTAAACGGAAAAACCTATCAGGATGGCAATACCAAGGATTTGATCTTCTCGGTAGCACATGTGGTATCGTATGTGTCTAAATTTATGACCTTGTTGCCTGGCGACGTTATTTCAACAGGTACACCTGCAGGTGTTGGGTTAGGATTTAATCCACCGATTTACTTGAAACCAGGCGATGTTATCGAGTTAGGAGCAGATGGTCTTGGGGAGTCCCGTCAGACTGTTATAGCGTATTCAAAAAATTAATTGCTCATCAGGTTTTCATTTCATTATGCGTATAGATACCCATCAGCATTTCTGGAAATTCGACCCAATTAGAGATAGTTGGATTACCGAAGAAATGCAAGTCATAAGACGTGATTTCAGCCCTTTGGATATTCAGTTTGTGCTTGAACGAAATGGATTCGGAGGGAGTGTTGCTGTTCAGGCAGATCAATCCAAAGAAGAGACTGCTTATTTGGTTCAGCTGGCTAATGATTATCCTTTTATTAAAGGCGTTGTGGGCTGGATTGATCTTCAAGCAGCAGATATTCGACAACAGTTGGATAGCTATCAGTCAGATACGGTCATCAAAGGATTTCGTCATATTGTTGAAGGAGAAGCGGATCCTGATTTTCTTATCCGCCCTGCCGTATTAAATGGACTGAAGGCATTGGCAGATTATGGTTATACTTATGATCTGCTCATCCGTCCACGTCATTATGCAGCAACGCTAGATTGTGTGCAGCAAAATCCAAATCTACAATTTGTGTTGGATCATATTGCCAAACCGCCAATCAAGTCGAAGGCATTTGATGAGTGGGCCACGTTTATCGATGCGCTAGCTGCTCTTCCGAATGTCGTATGTAAAGTTTCTGGACTTGCAACAGAGGCCGATTGGGAAGGATGGAAGCTTGATGATTTTAAACAATATCTGGAACATATCTTTGCACGTTTTGGAAAGGAGCGCATTATGTATGGGTCAGATTGGCCTGTATGTCTATTGGCGGCATCTTACGAAGAAAGTATTGCCATAGTTGAAGATAAACTAGGGCAATTTACAGCTGCAGAGAAGAACGCATTTTGGGCAGAGAACGCTATACGCGTATATAATCTTTAAAAGGAAAAACTTCAGCATGTTATGAAAGGGAAAAATAACATGCTGAAGTTTTTTATTGGCCATGACGCCGGATAAATGGGCTGAATAAAGTCAATATAAAATTAATCAATAACCAGAGAACGAGTTCATTGTTGCTAATGTTAAGCACAATCAATGAAACAAACCATTCAATAAAAGTATTATGGATCTTCATTTAAGAGATAAAGTTGTTATTGTTACCGGCGGAGCAAAAGGAATCGGGCGGGCCGTAGTTCATGCGTTAGCTAAAGAACAGGCTATTCCGGTCATTGTTGGGCGTAAACAGGCGGATAATGAAAAAGTCAAGGAAGAAATCAAGCAATTTGGTGTGGATGCACTCTGTATTGAAGCAGAGCTATCTAAACCCGAAGATTGTGAACGAGCAGTCCAAAAGACATTGGAAGTATATGGCCGTATCGATGGTTTGGTGAATAATGCTGGGCAAAATGATGGTGTTGGATTAGCATCAGGTAATTATGAAAAATTTGTTGCTTCGCTGCACAAGAACTTAATTCACTACTATCTGATGGCACATCATGCCTTGGATGCATTGAAAGCTTCTAAAGGTAGTATTGTGAATATTTCGTCCAAAACTGGCGAAACAGGACAGGGGAATACCTCGGCTTATGCGGCATCCAACGGTGGACGTAATGCGCTTACACGTGAGTGGGCTGTAGAATTGTTGCCTTACTCGATTCGTGTAAATGCCATTATCGTGGCAGAATGTGCCACTCCGCAATACGATACCTGGATTCAAACCCTATCAAATCCGGAGGAGACCTTGAAGAAAATTACGGATCGCATTCCATTGGAGCATCGCATGACGACAGCAGAAGAAATCGCCGATACAACAGTCTTTTTGCTGTCTAACAAGTCAAGTCATACAACTGGCCAATTGATTCATGTGGACGGTGGCTATGTGCATCTGGATCGCTCTATCATTGCTGAATCGTAGCAGAACAGCGATTGGATTTTGGAAATTAAACTTGTGTGGTTTTTAAAGTGACGACCCCGGTTCATTTCCAAAATCCATGATCGTTTTTTTGACACTTTCCAACGAGCTGATTAAAGGTAAACATTGGAGTTTGGATAGCGAAGCAGCTGTGATTATAAACACGATAGGCTGTATAGAACGAGAAAGTTGCTATATAATATGGGGATAAAACAAAAAAAGCCTGTTCAATGAACAAGCTTTTTTTGTGGTGCCACCTGGGTTCGAACCAGGGACACAAGGATTTTCAGTCCTTTGCTCTACCAGCTGAGCTATGGCACCAGTTGACCTTTTATTTAAATCTGTGATCATCAGATTGAAGCGTGGTGCCACCTGGGTTCGAACCAGGGACACAAGGATTTTCAGTCCTTTGCTCTACCAGCTGAGCTATGGCACCGCTTTTTTGCTATGGGTTTGTTCCCCTATTGCGATGCAAATATAGTCCGATAATTTGAATTCTAAAACTTTTATGCAGATTATTTTCGTACTTTTTTCGAACGTGTTGATTTTGATCGAGATAAAATTACAAGAAACTAACATATAGAAAAAGGAATAAGCTGTATCTTTGCATTTCAATAATTAGAGATGAGTAAAAGAGGAAGAGTTTTAGTTGCAATGAGTGGAGGGGTAGATAGCTCCGTTGCTTCTGTCATGCTCCACGAACAAGGATATGAAGTTATCGGTATCACGATGAAGACATGGGATTATGCATCCGCAGGTGGTTCGTCGAAAGAGACCGGATGTTGTAGCCTTGATAGTATCAATGACGCTCGTACATTAGCCGTAAACTATGGTTTCCCTCATTATATATTAGATATACGTGATGAGTTTGGAGATTTTGTGATTGATAATTTTGTAGAAGAATATATTGCTGGACGCACGCCTAACCCATGCGTACTGTGTAATACCCACATCAAGTGGGAGGCTTTAATGAAACGTGCTGACAAATTGGACTGTGAATTTATCGCTACCGGGCACTATGCAAATATCCGTATGCACGACAATGGTCGCTATGTGATATCAAAAGGTAAGGATGAAAATAAAGATCAATCTTACGTTCTATGGGGCGTGTCGCAAGAAAACCTTGCGCGGACGCAGTTCCCTTTAGGATCTTTCACGAAAAAGGAAATTCGTCAGATGGCTTTGGATATGGGGCAAAAAGAATTGGCCAATAAGTCAGAAAGTTATGAAATCTGTTTCGTTCCTGACAACGACTACCGTGCGTTTTTGAGACATAAGGTGCCAACATTGGATCAACAAATTGGTCCGGGTAATTTTATCCTTTCCGATGGTACCGTCGTCGGTAAACATATTGGCTATCCTTATTTCACCATCGGTCAACGTAAAGGCTTAGGTATTGCCTTGGGTAAACCGATGTTTGTGATCGAAATCCTTCCAGAAAGTAATACGGTGGTATTGGGTGAAGAACACGAACTTGAAAAGTCACATGCCTATGTTCGCAATGTGAACTTTGTGAAATATGCAGGACTGGATCAACCGATGGAAGCAATTTCAAAGGTACGTTATAAAGATTCTGGTGCTTTGTCAACCATATCCCAAGAAGGCGATAAAGTGCGCATTGATTTTGTACACAATGTGAAAGGTATTGCTCCTGGACAATCGGCCGTTTTTTATGAAGGGAACGATCTACTCGGTGGTGGTTTCTTAATGAAATAAGAAGAAGTTGGACTGAGATCTAGCATAAGAATTTTAATCCCTATACTGTAACAAAAGTATAGGGATTTTTTGTTTGGTTTAAAATGCGATTTATTTGAGCCTCAAACTAGAAGATATTCGCTTTCCGCCTTTGTGAAAATTGAGAAATCTTAATTTGTTTTTACTAATAATTTTAGTAACTTTAACTTATGAATTCGTCAGAATATTTTAAGGGCAGGGGGGCACAGATCAATCCCAATAATAAATTTTTTTCTAACCAATACGTGCAGGAGCATGTTGAAGGGCTGGATGAGGAGTTTTTGGGGACCGAAAAAACACAATTTATTCCGACTTATCCAAAATCCATTATTTCTAAGTCAAATAGTCCGGATCTCCGTTTTGAAAGATCCATTAACCCCTATCAGGGCTGTGAACATGGGTGTATTTACTGTTATGCGCGCAATTCGCATGAGTATTGGGGTTTTAGTGCAGGATTGGATTTTGAGCGTAAGATCCTGGTAAAACATAATGCCGCTCAGCTTCTCGAACAGGAGTTTAGAAAATCGAGCTATCAGCCCGATTTGATTATGCTTTCCGGCAATACAGACTGTTATCAACCTATTGAACGGAAGCTGGGTATCACACGTTCGCTTTTAGAATTGATGGTCAAATACCAGCATCCGGTCTCTATCATCAGCAAAAATGTACTGATGCGGCGGGATTTTGATCTTTTGCGTGAGCTTGCAGCACGCAATCTGGTTTCCGTTGCAGTAACCATCAATTCGTTGCGCGAGGAGGTACGTCAAAAAATGGAACCACGTACTGCAACGGCATCGGCCCGGTTGAAACTGATCGAGGGATTGGCAGGGATAGGTGTACCCGTCATGCTGATGATGGCGCCCATCGTTCCGGGGATCAATAGTGATGAGATTTCAGATTTGATTCGTTCGGGAGCAGATGCGGGAGCAGTTACGGCCTCTTATACCATCGTACGGCTCAATGGACAGATCGGTGGTATCTTTAAGGATTGGCTCTATCAGAACTATCCTGATCGTGCTGAAAAGGTATTACATTGGATTGAAGCCTGCCATGGTGGAAAAATTAACGATACCGATTTTGGACGGAGGATAAAAGGGGATGGCCATATGGCCGAGAGCTTACAGCATTTATTCAAGCTTTCCGTCAAGAAATATATGAATAATGGGACGCTTCCATCCTTGAGAAGGGATCTTTTTCGCTTACCCGATGCAGGAACACAGCTGGGAATGTTTTAGTTATTAGTGTCAAATGGCAGCAGAAAATTAAGCCATTTGTGTAATTTTAAAAATGGAAATTAAAACAGAACGGCTCAAGCTCAGATCCGTCGAGAAAATAGATTTGGAAAATATCCATTCCCTATTAATGTACCCTGAATCTGCATTATTTAATCCGAGTGGATTTCCGGATGGAATAGCCCATACGAAGCAAATGGTGGAAGCTTGGTCAGCGCAAATACATGAATCCGATGTCCGAAAGGATTATACCTTTTATATAGAAACTCTAGAAGGAAAGGAGTTTATTGGTCTAATTAATATCAGCGTTGTCAAGCTACGCTATCGAAATGCAGAAGTATGGTTTAAGCTTGTTCCGACAATGTGGAATAAGGGCTATGCAACTGAGGCATTGAACCGAATCCTGACATTTGGTTTCAAGGAACTTAATTTTCATAGAATTGAGGGCGGTTGTGCTGTTGAAAATATCGCTTCCGCTAAAGTAATGGAGAAAGTCGGCATGGTCAAAGAGGCTCGCAGACGGAAAATTTTGCCTTTAGAAGATGGTTGGAGCGACAATTATGAATTTGCTATTCTCGAGGAGGAATGCCCGCTTTAAATTTTAGTAAAAAAGCCCGATTCATGCAATGAATCAGGCTTTTTTATTGATAAGATCGAGGTTCTGTGAACTAAGATTTCTTTCTTTTGATCAAAACATAACTCACATAGAGTAATATAAGCCAAGCGGGGATCAATTCTACCGGAAGTTTCATTCCTGTTATCCACATGATGCCAAGTACAGCAATCAAAAAGATCAGACAGATATAGTTACTTAGGGGATATAGAAAGGATGGGAACTTGGTCCGCAAGTGGGCATCAAGTTTATTCTTTCTGAAATACAAGTGTGTAATGGAAATCATCACCCAGTTTATAATCAGTGAGGATACCACCAGCGACATCAAGATCTCCAAGGCATTTTTCGGCGCAACATAGTTGATAAATACACAGATCGCAGCGAACAGTGCCGAGACCAAAATTGCGTTAATAGGCGCATGATTCTTGTTGAGTTTCGAAAGAAAACGAGGGGCATTTCCCTGCTCTGCCAGTCCATATAGCATTCTGCTATTGCTGTACACACTGCTATTATATACCGATAATGCGGCGGTAAGGACAATGAGATTTAGCGCATTTGCGATAATTTTTGTGAAATAGAAAGTCTTTCCAAAGAGGGTAAATTCAAATCCATTAAGTTTATCAAACACCAGTACAAACGGACTTGTATCGGCTGTGATATTTGTCCATGGTGTCAAAGAGAAAAGAATAATGAGTGCACCTACATAAAAGATTAAGATCCGATAGATCACCTGGTTGGTCGCTTTGGGGATGTTCTTTTCGGGATGTTCGGCTTCTGCAGCAGTAATGCCAACCAACTCTAGGCCACCGAAAGAAAACATAATCAATGCCATGGCCGAAAGGAGACCTTCAAAATTGCCATCCGATGTTTCGTTAAACCAGCCTTTTGGGAAAAAACCGCCATGTGAAGTCAGGTTGCTGAGACTTGCCTGCTCACCTCCTGTACCGCTTACCAGTAAGTATACACCAAAAACGATCATTGCGATGATCGCAATAACCTTAATAATGGAAAACCAAAATTCCGTCTCGCCATAAATTTTGACAGAGGCAAGATTAAGGGCGTTGATTGCAAAGAAGAAAAATAAACTTGATGCCCATAGGGGTATTTCTGGCCACCAGAACTGCACATAAACACCTATCGCTGTGAGTTCGGCCATGCTCACCAAGATATACAGTACCCAATAGTTCCAGCCCGAAGCATAACCTGCAAAAGAACCCCAATATTTATTGGCGAAGTAGCTAAAACTTCCTGAAACAGGTTCTTCAACGACCATCTCGCCCAATTGGCGCATAATAAAAAAAGCAATAATTCCAGCGAAAGCATAGCCGAGTATAACTGCCGGCCCAGCTAGTGTGGCAGCCTTTCCGATACCTAGAAATAAACCCGTACCAATTGCACCACCCAGGGCAATTAATTGAATATGTCTATTTTGAAGTCCTCTTTTTAATTCTTCCTTATTGTTCTGTTTCTCCATGTGTATGGTTAATACGGTTACTAGTCTGTTTTGACCGATCCTTGGCAGGGGAAACCTGTGAAGACTTTACTCCGTACCAGAATCGAATTGGTCAAAATTGCTGCCGCTGTATGATGTGCCGACGAATAACGTGGCTCCCAGTGCATCTTTTGCCCTAAGCGCATAAAGTTAATAAAACACTTAGGTATTTGTGCACATTCTGTTGTGGTTTTAATGTATTTCGTTGTTTTTTATAAACAATGGCGGGAGCCATGTTTGGCTAAGAAATAGAAAGCGCCGTAATTTAGAAATACGGCGCTTTATGAATTAGTAGCTAGTGTGATTTTTGGCCACTCTAGCTAATAACGAAATCTTATTTGCAAATGCTACTCAAAAAGATAAATTAATTTGCTTTTTGTGTTTTTTCTACGCTGCAGTCGCATCCACAGCCTTTCGAGCAGCTCGACTTGCCCTTTAATGATTTTCGGACATTTTTAACGACATACCATACAGCCGCCAAAACGAGAATTCCTACGATGAGATATTGTACTGTTAAATTATCCATAGCTTTTTATTTTAAAAGTTGATAAGCAATTAAGGCACTGAAATAGGCCAAACCTGTCATAAACCCAAGCTGTATTAAAGTCCATTTCCACGAACCTGTTTCCCTTTTTACTGCCGCAATTGTACTCATACATTGCATAGCAAAAGCATAGAACAGTAATAAGGATACACCGGAAGCTAAATTGTAAGCCGGTAAACCGGTATTCCGGTTAATTTCGCTTTTCATTTTGCCTAATACCGTTGTTTTAGATGCTTCATCTTCGATATCCACTTCGTCACCAAGGCTATATACTGTTGCCATTGTGCCCACAAACACTTCTCGGGCAGCAAAGGAAGAAATGAGACCTATGCCCATCTTCCAGTCATAGCCCAATGGTTCAACAACAGGTTCAATAGCCATGCCAAGATAACCAAGGAAGGAGTGCTCCAGACGATAAGATGAAACTTCATGCTCCAAATCTGCTTCGGACAGGTTGGGGTTATTTTTTGTTACATATTCTTCTGCTTGGCTAAATTTGTCGTTTGGACCAAAACTACCTAATGCCCAGAGTATAACGGAAATGGCTAAAATAATTTTACCTGCGCCGAAGACAAAGCTTGATGCTTTTTCCCAAACATTTAAGGCTACATTTTTCCAATCCGGAGTCTTGTAGGTGGGGAGTTCAAAGATGAGAAATGATTTGTGTTTTGATTTGATGACTTTGGTCAGGATAATCGCGGATAGCAAAGCTGCGAATATGCCAAGCAGGTACATCACAAACAATACAATACCTTGTATTTGAAAGCCTCCTAATTTCGTGTCCGGTATCACCAGTCCGATCAGAACAATATAAATAGGAAGACGTGCCGAGCAGGTCATAAAAGGCGTTACGAGAATAGTGACCAGTCTTTCTTTGCTATTTTCGATGTTACGTGCAGACATGACCGCAGGAACAGCACAGGCTACGCCCGAAATCAATGGAATCACTGATTTTCCATTCAGACCAAAGGGACGAAGCCAGCGGTCCATCAGGAAAACAACACGGCTCATATAGCCCGTTTCTTCCATGATCGAGATAAAGATGTATAAAATAACGATCTGTGGGATGAAGATTACAATCCCGCCAATACCTTTGATAATACCATTGCTGAGTAAATCGGTCAGAGGTCCTGCAGGAAGTGTTGTTTGTGTATAGGCCGCAAGATCACCAAATAAACCGTCGATAAAATCCATGGCAGGTCCAGACCAGGTATAAATTGCCTGGAAGATTAAAAAGAGGATGCCAAAGAAGATGACGTAACCAAAGATTGGGTGAAGCAGGATGCTATCGATCGTATTGGTTTTGTTTTTATTCGAGGATTCATCCTTTACATAGATTTCAGCAAGGCTGCTATCTAGGGATTTACTACGCAGTATGGCTTCGTCTTTTTGCAGCTTTTCGGCCCGCAATTGATATTTTTCACGGATTTGCTGAATAGCCTGATTTTTTTCCTTCGATAAAAAAGATACTTCGCCTTTGGCCAGGTATTGCCAGGTATGGTATTCCGTATCTAATGGGAAAAGACGTTTAGTTTCCTCTAATGCCGCATCAGCTTCCGTTGGTAGACTGAATTTGCTGATATACATGGGCGGAACAGCATCAAAGTTTTTGATCAGCTGATCGATACCTTGCCCCGTACGCGCATTGGTTTCGTATACTTTTGTATTTAATAGGTGTTCAAGTTTCTGAACATCGATTGTAATTCCCTTTTCTTTGGCTTCATCGATCATATTGATGACAAAGATGGCCGGCAGACCGAGCTCCCGGGCTTGTTGATAAAGAATAATAGACCGTTTTAGGTTCGTAGGTTCAGCGACGACAACGACAAGGTTTGGTCTGAAACTACTTTCTTTATTGACTAAAGTGTTGAAAACAACTTCTTCGTCCAATGAACTTGGGAACAGGGTATATGTGCCCGGTAAATCAATAATGCGATAAACTTTGTTGTTGGCTTTAACTTGCCCCTCACGTTTTTCGACCGTAATACCGGGATAATTTCCTACTTTCTGATTTAATTTTGTAATCCGGTTAAATAGAGATGTTTTACCCACATTTGGATTACCCAAAAGTGCAATAATCGGGTTATTCATTATTTCTGATCAATAAGGATGACTTTGGCTTCTGATTTGCGGATAGCAATTAAGGCGTTATTAGCACTAATATTTAGACATATGGGACCGTCCAAAGGTGCGATATGTTTCACCTCTACTTCAGTACCGGGAATAAACCCCAATTCGAAAAATTTAGCTGGAATTTCGTTTGAATCAAAATCTATAATTACCGCTTTTTCCCCTTTTTTTAGCTTATCTAAGCTAGTTCTATTACGCATCTGCCTGTTTTTTTGAATTCTTCAAATATACAGAATTTCTACCATTTAGAATGATTCTAATGTCATAGTTATGTATTTAGTAAAAAACAGCTATCTTTACTATTCAGAACGATTAATTATCAACCAGAATGAAGATTGAGGACGAAATCAAAGTAAGTAAATTCAGCAATGAATGGCATCGTTGTACGGTAAATATTCTATACACGTACAATTGGATTAACAATGAGCTTGAACAGCGTGCTGCCAAAGAAGGAATCACTTTGAAACAGTTTAATGTCTTGCGCATATTGAGAGGGCAGTATCCCAAGCCTGCAACCAATAATCTGATTAAATCAAGAATGTTGAGCACTACACCGGATATTTCGCGTATGATTGATCGCATGGTTTCCAAAGAATTGGTTTCACGTTGTCAATCGGGGGGTGATAAAAGGGCAGTGGATTTGGTTATCACTGAGAAGGGTCTCGAGATTCTTAAGAGTTTAGATGAGGAAATGCTGATGAAGGATCTTTTACCCGATCGAATTAGCGAAGAAGAAGCTGTGACCTTAAGTACACTGCTGGATAAACTTCGCGGCTAAAAAAATTAATGCGCATGGTCATGATGTTCATGATCATGCGGTTGTTGATGCTGATCGTGCCCATGATCATGTTCTCCGACAAATAAGAAACTTCCGAGTGCAATAGCAACACCGGCTATCACAGCAATCATTTTCTTTTTATTGAATTTATGATGGTCAATTGAGCCCGATTCAAAAAGTATTGTTGTCGATATGTGCAAGAAGATACCAATAACCACGGCCATGATTTTATCAAAATATTGCTGGATATTGCCTACTTCACCTGCACTGATGGCTTTGCTCAGCAAAAAACCAAAAGGGGTCATTGCCGCAAATAAAGCTAGTGTAATGAGGATGGTGTTTTTCTTTAAATGCGTGCTTATTAGAATACTTCCCAATGCAAATGCCGCCGGAATGTGGTGGATGGATATGCCTAGTGCAAGTTCAGTCTGATGTGTTGCTGCAAGTGGCATGCCCTCAAGGAAAGCATGAAGACATAGACTGAACATAATACCTATTGGAAAACGATGATTGTGGTGGTCGTGATCATTGTCGGTATGGATATGGCCATGCTCGATCCCTTGGGAGAACTGTTCAAGAAAGAGCTGGAAAAGAAATCCAGCAAGCACATAAATACCCAATACCTCAGGTGAAGTATTGTTAGACTGATAGACATGCGGAATGAGGTGCAGTACCGTAATAGAGAATAAATAGGCTCCACTGAAAGAAAGGATGAGTTTAAGAAAACTGGTTCCTTTCTTTTGTACAAAAAATACAGCAATTCCACTTGCAAATGCAGGTATGAATAAAATTAAAATCAATAAAATTGAATTCATTATACGTGTTCAGTTTTAAAAAAGCTAGGCACAAACCGTTTGAATAAGTAGCCTGTTGCCAATCCAACCAGGATACCTAAGGATGAACCACAGAGGACATCAAACGGGTAATGGACACCAACATAAATTTGAGAGACTGAAATTAGCGTTGCCCAGGTAATACAAAGCCAAAGCGCATGTTTCCATCTTCTCCGGAAAAGTACAATCCAGAAAAAAGCAAGAGAAAAATGATTGGCCGCATGAGAGGAGGTAAAGCTAAAGCCTGAGCCACATCGCACCCGGATGTTGACATTTTCTTTAAATTCCACGTCGTTACATGGTCTAATCCTTTTTACAGTCTTTTTGATCAAATGAGATGATATGCCATCGGAAATTCCGAAGGTAACCAAGGTCATGGCAACAATTAGAATTCCCGTTTTTCCATAGGTCTTTATGAAAAATATGATCAGAAATAAATACAAGGGGGCCCAAGTGTATGGATTGCGTAATATAGGCAATAACCAATCAAATACGGGGTTACTCAAGCCCTGATTAATGGCCAGAAAAATCTCTTGATCGATGTGTACTAATTGTTGAATCATAAATGTTGCTGATGACAATGAAATTCCCAAACTTTAAAAACTCACTTTTCAAAAGTAAAAATAATTTCATTGCAAACGGTTGTTTCTTTTAAAAACAACTTTGTTGCAACAAATATACGTTAAATATTCATTAATTATAATTTTAATTCGATATTTTATTGCCATTGTGCTAAATTTACACGTTAATCAATTCAAAAGAAATGACTTTAATTAAATCAATATCAGGAATACGAGGTACGATAGGCGGGCGTGCTGGAGAGGCACTTACCCCGATAGATATCGTTAAGTTTACGGCTGCTTATGGCAAAATAATTGTCAAGCAGAGTGGTATCAAAAAAATTGTTGTTGGAAGAGATGCGCGTGTTTCTGGTGAGATGGTAAGTAATTTGGTGATTGGAACCCTGCAAAGCATCGGTGTTGATGTGGTTGATTTAGGTCTTTCAACAACGCCGACGGTAGAGATTGCCGTACCTATGGAAAAAGCTGCTGGTGGTATTATTTTGACTGCTTCACACAATCCAGGTCAATGGAACGCGCTAAAGTTATTGAATGCAAAGGGCGAATTTATTTCAGATGCCGAAGGGCAAGAAGTATTGGCACTTGGTGAATCCTTAGACTTTGATTTTTCCGAAGTTGAAGCATTAGGACAGGTTCATAAAGATTATTCCTATTTACAGAAACATGTAGACGCTGTATTGGCGTTGGAATATGTTGATAAGGAAGCTATTAAAGCCGCTAATTTTAAAGTTGCTTTGGATGCTGTTAACAGTACAGGTGGTACATTTATACCTGCCTTATTGGATGCGCTTGGTGTGCAGACAATCTATAAAATCCATTGTGAGCCGAATGGTCAGTTTCCGCATAATCCCGAACCATTAAAAGAGAATTTGACAGATCTATCGGCTGCAGTTATTGAAAACAAAGCTGATTTAGGGATTGCTGTAGATCCAGATGTAGATCGATTGGTCTTTATGATGGAGGATGGTGAGTTGTTTGGTGAAGAATATACCTTAGTGGCCGTAGCAGATTACTTATTGCAGCATAAAAAAGGAAATACAGTTTCTAATTTATCTTCTACACGCGCACTGCGTGATGTAACTAAAGCACATGGTGGCGAATATTATGCCGCTGCTGTTGGTGAAGTCAACGTTGTTACAAAGATGAAGGAAGTCGATGCGGTAATTGGCGGAGAAGGAAATGGCGGTGTTATCTATCCTGCATCTCACTATGGCCGTGATGCGCTGGTAGGGGTGGCGATCTTCTTGACACATCTGGCGAAACTTGGTAAAAAAGCTTCCGAATACCGCGCCTCTTTACCGCAGTACTTTATGTCAAAAAACAAGATTACACTGACTCCGGAATTGGACATTGACAACCTATTGGCCAAAATGGAGGAAAAATATAAAAATGAAGACCATTCAACAATCGATGGATTGAAAATAGACTTTGAAAATGAATGGGTTCATTTACGTAAATCGAATACCGAACCGATTATTCGGATTTACTCGGAGGGACCTACGCCTGAAGCTGCTGAGCAGATCGCGCAGAAGATTATCCGCGAAATTGAAGAAATAATTAAATAAAGACAAAAAGCTGCATATGCAGCTTTTTGTCTTAAGACTGATCTCATCGTAAGAGGATTGTCTTAGCTATTACGAAGTTTTATAATGTATGATTAGAAAGATCATTTTAGGTACGTATTGTTTTCTTAGTTTAATTTTATTTGTCTTTCCGACAAGTGCCCAACAGCCTATGGACGAAATCAATGGGCTACTGGATCGTTGGCACAAAACTTCGGGTGAGGTAAAGTATGGCCCATTTTTGAATGTTATTGCGCCGGATGGAGTTATTTTGGGTATTGATCATGATGAAAGGTGGGATAAAGCTCATGCGGAGAAGTTCAGCGATCAATATTTCAATCCAAAAAATGCCTGGACTTACACCTATGACAAGCGGCATATCAGCTTTAACGCCGATAGCACGATGGCCTGGTTTGATGAAACGTTTAAGATCAATACCAAGTCCTTTCGTGGCGTGGGCGTATTAAGTAAGCAGGACAATGAATGGAAGCTTCGTCAATACAGCATGTCCATGTCGGCACCTTATGCGGATGTGAAAGCGGCCGTAGGTGGAAAGGCAGGTCAGAAAATTCACAGTAACCTGTTATTGGTTATGGTGCTGTTTTTCTTTATGGCCATGTTATTTGTGCTGAGTCAACGCCTCAAGATCTCTTACCCCATTCTGTTGGTTATTGGCGGACTGGTGATCTCGTTGATCCCCGGGGCACCTGTCATAAGTGTTGATCCCGATATCGTGTTTATGGTATTTTTGCCACCCTTGCTTTTTGAAGCAGCCTGGTATACCAATTGGGGGAACTTTCTGAAGTGGCGGCGGTCTATTTTTATCATGGGCTTTGGTTTAGTCTTCTTCACATCGCTGGCGATTGCCTACTTTTCGGTCAGTATTATTCCAGGATTTACCTTGGCGCTGGGCTTTTTACTGGGTGGGATTATCTCTCCCCCAGATGCCGTGGCTGCTAGTTCTGTCCTGAAAGGGGTAAGTATTCCTAAACGTGGAATTGCGATATTGGAAGGGGAAAGCCTGGTGAATGATGCAGCCTCATTGACGGTATTTAGATTTGCATCCATTGCGATTCTTACCGGCCAGTTTGTGATGAGCACTGCGACGACGCAGTTTCTGATGTTATCGGTCATGGGCGTTGTAGTTGGCTTGGTCATCGGTCATATCCTTTATATATTCTTACGTTATGTAGCTAAGTCGTCGAGCATTTCAACACCCATAACGCTCATTGCGCCTTACCTGATGTATATTGTTGCGGAGCATTTTGAGTGGTCGGGGGTCTTGGCCGTAGTTAGTGGTGGATTGTTTCTTTCTTTCCGGGCAGGGGATTACCTCAACTATCATACGCGGATCCAAACCAAAGAAGTGTGGGCGACAGTAGGCTTTCTCTTAAATGGATTTGTCTTTATTTTAATTGGACTTGAACTTCCGGTGATCATCAATGGTTTGGGGGAATACTCCATGGAGGAAGCTATTGATTATGCATTGGCGATTTGTGTAATTGTTATTGTTTTGCGATTAATCGCGGTTTATCTTTCGGCGTTTGTTCCCAGGATATTATTCAAACGGGTCCGCATCAAGGAAAAGAGCCCAGGGTGGAAATTGCCCCTGGTCGTTGGCTGGGCCGGTATGCGCGGAGTGGTTTCTTTGGCGTCAGCATTGGCAATACCATTGACTTTATATGATGGAACGGCCTTCCCACACCGAAATCTGATTTTGTTCATTACCTTTGTGGTGATTTTAGTGACGCTTGTTTTTCAAGGGCTTACATTGCCTTTGTTGATTAAATTGATAAAAATTGAGGAGGTCGATGAGCAAGCTTCAATGGAAGAGCAAATCGATGAGATTAGGGTCCGTCTTGGCAAAGAATCTATTGCGTATCTGGATAAACATTACGCAAAGGAAATGCTGGAGCATGAGACAATTGCCCGTGTTAAGGAGCAGATCATCCGGAGCGTAAATGCATCCGAACGAGCGAAGGAAGAAGACACACGTGCACAGCTTTCTGCAGTAAGGGGGCTCTATAATAAAATTATGTTGGAACTTTTAGCGCTACGTCGTGACGGTCTTTACAAGATCAAAGAAAGTAAGGCTTTTGACAGTGATGTTATTAAAGAGATGGAGTATTCCCTGGATTTGGAAGAATCACGTTTGTCGCGCAAGTAGTTTTTTATAAACGAGTAAATCTTGGTTTTTTGCACGTCGAAACCTAGCTCCAGTGTTGCAAAAAATAGTGCGCTAGTGTTGTAAGAAATAGCGTGCAGAGGTGCAAAAAATAGCGAATTTAGCTTATAATGCTAAATTCGCTATTTTTCCTTTATCACCCACTAAAAATATTGCTTGGCCTTTTTTTGCCTTTTGGACGGCATTGAAGCTTTCCTTTCCGATAGACGTCCAGTTTTTTCCGCCGTCATTCGAGAGGTCTGTACCCGAGGTTCCCGTGCTGATCAGCTGTTTTTTTGAAAGGTAAATAACGGCCGACTTAAAGCCAGCGGGAGCTGTTTCTGGCGCAAACCATGTTTTACCGCCATCGTTGGTTAGTAGGCTATTTTTTTCTTTGTTTTTATCCTCTTTGTAATCGCCACCGACTACAATGCCAGTTTTCGACGAGTAAAATGCTACGGAAAAAGGACCGGTGCTATTTTTCCCCTGAATGATGGGGCAGCTGTAACGTTGCCATGTGTCCCCCTGATCTTTGCTGCTGTAGATATTGGCCGCTGTTCCACCGGTGGCAATCCAGTATGTCCCTTTATTATCGCAGTAGATGGATGTTCCACTGGCCGCAAAACCGGCCTCTCCTTCAGTAATTGTAAAGTGCATATTCGCGGATATATCTTTCCAGGACCTTCCGAAATCGATGCTTTTTAATAGGGGCATTTTCCCCTGAATGGCGTCGCCAAAGGCAATGCCGACCCCTTTTGGTGTAAAAGCAAAACCGTCATAAAATATTTCGGGTCGCTTATCTGTGAATACTTCTTTCCAGCTTCGACCGCCGTCATGGGTACTTAAGATGATGGCAGGGGAACCTGCCGAAATAATTAAGGCTTCATTCTCATCAAATGCTTCGATATCCCTAAAATCTGTTTTTTCGTAGCCAATTGGATTGACCCACTGCCAGTTTTTTCCGGCATCGGTGCTGAGCCCGACGGTACCATTGCTTCCGCTTACCCATACGGTTGTATCATCGACCACGCTTAAGCCTCTGTAGCTGCTGTTTCGCTCTTGATTTACCAGGTTAATGGTCGCTTGTTGAGCGTTCAGATGGCCCAGGAACAAGATATGGGTAATAAAAATCAGAAATAAAGGTTTCATGTGGTTATACTTTTTATTTAAACAAATCTACTCGTCTTTTTGAAACTTTTCCTTGTTTTTTTAAGATTGTTTTGCGGAGCTGAAGAAATCCAACCGTCATTTTTCTCGGTGATTTAAAATAAGGAATGCTCAATACGACCAACAGCGCGATACAGGCAGAAGTGCCGAGGGCTCCACCATAACCAGTAAAAAATTTACTGGTATTGAGCAGTATTGTCGTAAAAATAACACCAGCTAGAGCCAAACCGAAATAGGTTGATAACTGGTTTTTGGAGACCATGCCTATAAATGACGCGCCTATAAAAATAGGCGGGATGTACTGTGCGAGATAAGGAGAAACACTTTGTGGGAAGAAGTGAAGGAAACCTGCGACAACTAAGGTCAGCATTGCGGATGAGCGCACTGCCCCTTGGTGAAATTTGGTGTTGACATAGTATGTCGCCGTGCTCCCGATGATGCCAACTAGGTATAAAATGAATGTTTCCATATTACTTAAAAATATATAACAGCAGGTATGTCAATGAAACACCAAGAAAGGCCAATGTGCCTAGTTTACCGCCGACACCATTCAATAGACTTTTCGACACAATCAGAAAGATCGCTGTAAAAATACTGGCTGCTAAAATAAACGAGAATCCATGAGCCACCTGCGCATTGGACATTCCTACAAATGCACCGCAATAAATTGCTGCAGGGAGGTGGGGCAGATAAGTTGAATTTTTGTTGATATTGGGAATGAAAGAGGCTATGGTACCTGTCAGCGCAGCGCCCAATACAGGGCCCAAGCCGAAGATCTGATTGAAATAGTAGGATGCAATCGCTCCTACAGGTACCCAAAGGGCAATTTTGATCGATTCATATTCATGCCTGTGATGATGAATGGGCGACCTGAGGTAACTGTATAAAATCAGTAAGGACAATAGGCCGATAAAAGCCAATACAATATAAGAATGTGTATTCTCTACAAAGATGGCCACTAAAAAAAGGGCCTGAATGACAAATAATAAGCAGATGCTTATTATCCTAAATTTCTGCCGGGCATGCATTTAAACAAATTTAGGCAAAGGTACTGATTATTTGTCTATTCTATTGGTAGATTTTCTTTTTATCAATATGGGATCAAGAACAATCTGTTCGATTGCTTCGTACGGACTTTTTTGTTTAACCATTTTCAGAAAGAGTTTTGCACATTCTTCCCCCATTTTGTTGGCCTGTTGATCAATACTTGATAGCGTAGGGCTGATAAAGGAAGAAAAGGTCTGGTTTGCAAAACCGATCACTCCTGTCGCTGGAATGGCAATATTTGCAGTTTTTAAGGCCTGTATAATCCCGACAGCTGTAAAGTCATCACCACCAATAAAGGCGTCCGGTTGGATTGCAGATTTTAGAATCTGTTCGGTTCCTTTGATGCCGGCTTCAATAGATAAGTCGCCGCGAATGATAAAGTCTTCCCGTGGGGAAATCTGCGCATCTTTTAAGGCCGCTTCGAAACCATGGAAACGATCCTGGAAAATAGCGATTTCTTTGTCGGTTGTGATAAAGGCAATGTTTTTATAGCCCTGTTCGAGCAGATGTTGTGTGGCAAGATAACCCGCTTTAAAGTCGTCGAGTTTCACTACGGGAGCAGGAATATCTTTATGGGTACGGTCAAAAATAACCAGGCATTTGCGCTGATTGATCACTTCCTGAAAATGCTGGGTTTCCTGCGTCTCCAGCGACAACGAAGCAATGATGCCGTCTACCTGAGCTTCAAGTAAGGTCTTCACGCCATTGACTTCATCTTCAAAAGATTCATTCGATTGATAAAGCAATAGGCTGTAGTTGTGTTTTTTTAACTCTTTTTCAATGCTATGTACGGCTTCTGCAAAAAAATGAATTTGCATGGTAGGAACAATGACACCGATGGTATTGGACTTGCCCGAGGAAAGAGAAGAGGCCAACTTATTGACGCTGTAATTCAATTCCTTTGCTTTGTCGAGCACCAGTTTTCGTGTCGCCTCGCTGATCGTAGGCACATTATTCAATGCGCGCGATACGGTAGAGACTGTCACTCCAAGCGCACGGGCTATATCATAAATTGTCGTTTTTTTATTCACGCTCCAAAGTAAATAATTTTATTTAATATTTTGATAATTCAGAAACATACCCTACTTTTATGCAACCGGTTGCAGTATAAGGCCGATGTTGTTTTTTATAACCAATTAGAATTGATTACCATGTATTTATTAGGTATAGACGTAGGTACTTCTTCCGTAAAAGTTTCGATTGTTGAGGCATCTTCACAACGTAAGGTTTGCTCGGTGCAATATCCGGACGTAGAAGCTCCTATCATTACGTTGGAGCCCAATTGGGCTGAACAGAACCCGCTCGATTGGTGGGACTACTTTAAACAGGCTCTGTTGAAGGCAAACAGGCTGGGCCTGTATGATCCCAAAGCAATTTCGGCCATTGGCATTGCATACCAGATGCACGGCTTAGTCGTGGTCGATAAAGATCAGCATGTGCTGCGAAATGCCATTATCTGGTGCGACAGCAGGGCTGTTGAATTGGGAAATATCGCTTTTGAAGAAATCGGAAGGTCTTTTAATCTGAGTCATCATCTGAATTCACCGGGTAATTTTACAGCGTCAAAGTTGGCCTGGGTAAAAGCAAACGAGCCGGAAATTTATGAAAAAATAGATAAGATCATGTTGCCGGGGGATTTCATCGCCATGAAACTTTCGGGGCAGGTGACGACTTCCATCTCAGCCCTATCTGAGGGGATATTCTGGGATTTCAAGGACAATGTATTGTCGCGTACGATTATGGACTATTATGGCTTTGATGATCATCTTATTCCTGAGATCTTACCTGTGTTTTCAACGCATGGTCAAATTAAATCCGCTGTTGCAGAAGAGCTTGGGCTATCCAGTACAGTGACCATCAATTATAAAGCCGGCGACCAGCCCAACAATGCACTTTCGCTGAATGTCCTTCAACCTGGCGAAGTCGCTGCGACCGCAGGTACTTCAGGGGTGATCTATGGCGTTAGCGACAAGCTGATCGCCGACCGCGAATCGCGCGTAAATACATTTGCCCATGTGAATTATCAGGAGAATGATATCCGGACAGGTGTACTGCTCTGTATCAATGGGACAGGCATTATGAATAGCTGGGGTAGACGGTTGTTGGGACGCGATTTGTCTTACGAACAGATTAATGCCATGGCTGGTGCATCTCCTATCGGTAGCAAAGGATTGCAGGTTATCCCATTTGGCAACGGTGCCGAACGGATGCTCAACAACCAAACGGTTGGAGCTTCAATTTCAGCGATAGATTTGAATAGGCATGAGACAAGTGATATGCTGCGCGCTATACAGGAAGGGATTGCATATGCTTTTCGCTATGGCTTGGATATCATGCGCGAAAACAATCTGTATCCAACTATGATTCGTGCAGGTTATGCGAATTTATTCTTGAGCGCTGTTTTCAGGGAGTCATTTGTGGGGGCCACTGACGTTCCTGTAGAAATCTTTAATCATGATGGCAGTATTGGTGCCGCTCTTGGAGCAGGTATAGGAAGTGGGTATTATGCAGATTTTACAGAAGCTTTTCGTTCTTTGAAACCTGTGTATACAGTGGAACCTCAATTTGTAGCGCAATATGAGGAGCACTATCAGCAATGGAAGGAATTATTAAACAAACAAATAAATAACAAATAAGATGAATATTATCAAAGGGAAAAAGGAATTTTTCAGAGGCGTTGGCCAAATTCAATTCGAAGGAAAAGACAGCACAAATCCATTGGCTTTCCGTTATTATAATCCAAAACAAATTGTTGGTGGCAAGACCATGGAAGAGTATTTTAAATTTGCCTGTTCATACTGGCATTCTTTCAACGGTAACGGATCTGATCCATTTGGTGGACCGACACATCAATTTCCATGGGATGAAAGCAACGACGTAATCACGAGGGCAAAAGATAAAATGGATGCAGCATTCGAATTTATCAGTAAAATAAATATCCCCTATTATTGCTTTCATGATGTAGACTTAGTAGATTATTCGGATAATGTTGTTGAAAATGAAAAACGTCTGTCAACTATCGTTGATTATGCGAAGGAAAAACAACAGGAAAGCGGTATAAAATTGCTTTGGGGAACAGCCAACCTTTTTAGCCATAAACGCTACATGAATGGAGCTGCAACTAACCCTGATTTTCATGTTCTTGCACATGGTGGAGCACAGGTCAAGGCAGCCTTGGACGCAACGATTGCTCTTGGTGGTGAAAATTATGTTTTCTGGGGTGGAAGAGAGGGGTATATGAGCCTTTTAAATACCAATATGAAGCGTGAGCAGGAACATCTTGCACAGTTTTTACATATGGCCAAGGATTATGCCCGCAAAAATGGTTTTAAAGGAACTTTCTTTATCGAGCCGAAACCATGTGAGCCTACAAAACATCAATACGATTATGATGCGGCTACCGTGCTGGGCTTCCTGCGTCAGTATAATCTTTTGGAAGATTTTAAATTAAATTTAGAGGTAAACCATGCGACATTGGCCGGACATACGTTCCAGCATGAGCTACAGGTTGCTGTAGATGCAGGTAAATTGGGCTCCATTGATGCTAACCGTGGTGATTATCAAAATGGATGGGATACAGATCAATTTCCGAATGATATCAATGAATTGACCGAAGCCATGTTGATTATTTTAGAAGGTGGTGGATTCCAAGGTGGAGGTGTGAATTTTGATGCCAAAATACGCCGCAACTCGACAGATCCTGAAGATTTGTTTTATGCACATATCGGTGGTATGGATCTTTTTGCACGCGCGCTTATTACGGCAGATCGCATCCTTCAAGACTCGGATTACAAAAAAATACGGGCCGATCGTTATGCTTCTTTTGATACGGGCCATGGCGCATCATTTGAAGAACGGACATTGACTCTGGAGAACTTAAGGGATTTAGCAGTGGAATTAGGTGAGCCGAAAACGATTAGTGGTAAACAGGAGTATTTAGAAAATTTGGTTAATAGATATATATAGTTCTAAAAATATTTCTATATTAGGCGATCAAATTAAACCAATTACCAATACATGAATAATTATTTAAGCACAAAAGATTACATCGTTTTCCTGATATACTTTGTTATTGTAGCAGGTTACGGATTATGGGTGTATTATCGCAAGAAATCTGAATCTGTAGGCTCCAAAGACTATTTTTTGGCTGAGGGGTCATTGACTTGGTGGGCTATCGGAGCTTCACTTATTGCGTCCAATATTTCGGCCGAGCAATTTATCGGTATGAGCGGTTCCGGATTTAAGATGGGATTGGCTATTGCGACTTATGAGTGGATGGCTGCCATTACACTGATTGTCGTTGCGGTATTTTTTATCCCGGTATATTTAAAGAACAAGATCTTTACGATGCCACAGTTTCTCCATAAACGATATAATGGAACTGTTGCGATGATCATGGCCGTTTTCTGGTTACTGTTGTATGTTGTCGTCAATTTGACTTCTATCCTCTATTTGGGAGCCATAGCGGTAAGTAGTATTTCCGGTATCAGTCTGGATGCCTGTATGTATGCCATTGCGATTTTTGCTGTGATCATTACATTGGGGGGAATGAAAGTAATCGGTTATACGGATATTATTCAGGTTTTCTTTTTGGTATTGGGTGGTTTGGCGACCACTTACCTAGCCTTGAACCTCGTTTCAGAGCACTATGGTGGCTCAGGAGTATTGGAAGGTTATCACTTGATGACCGAAAAAGCTTCCGACCACTTCCATATGATTCTGGATCGTAAAAATGAGAATTATCTCGATTTACCGGGGCTAACCGTATTGATTGGCGGTATGTGGATCGTTAATTTGAATTACTGGGGATGTAATCAATACATCACGCAACGCGCGCTTGGAGCAGATTTGAAAACCGCGAGAAACGGTATCTTGTTTGCCGCATTTCTGAAGTTATTAATGCCTATCATTGTTGTGTTGCCGGGGATTGCAGCCTATGTCATGTGGAAAGATGGTTTGTTCCAAAATGAAATGATGCAACATGGTGAGGTAAACCCTGACCACGCTTATCCAGTTTTGTTGAATTTATTGCCAGCAGGTTTAAAAGGCTTGTCGTTTGCAGCATTGACAGCTGCAGTGGTCGCTTCATTGGCAGGTAAAGCAAACAGTATCGCAACAATCTTCTCCTTGGATATCTATAAAAAAGTATTCAATACAGAAGCATCGGACAAGAAATTGGTCAATATCGGCAAACTAACTGTTGTGGTTGCCATGATTTTGGGTGTGCTGATTGCTCCACATTTGGGTATTGATAAAAAAGGTGGATTCCAATATATTCAAGAATATACGGGTTTTGTATCTCCAGGTATTTTTGCGATGTTCATTTTAGGATTCTTCTGGAAGAAAGCAACTTCAAATGCGGCTTTGTTTGCAACGATTGGTGGTTTTATTTTCTCCATCATCTTCAAGAAATTGCCGGATTGGGTCGATTTGTCATTCTTGTCATCGACAGGTTTCTCTGTTCCAAATCCAACAACAGGAGTCTACGAAATTCCATTTTTGGATAGAATGGGATTTGTATTCGTGATCTGTATTATCGGTATGATTCTCATCAGTATTGTTGACAATAAGCGTGGTGTCGTGCCAGCAGGATTGGAAGTTGATACCACAATGTTTAAACCACACCGAGCGTTTTTGGTCATTGCATTGATCGTAGCGCTATTGGTTACAGCATTATATTCTATTTATTGGTAATCCAATAGCAAATAAGATTTTAAAAACTCCTATCAATCTCGGTTGATGGGAGTTTTTTGTTTGTTTTAAAAATACCTATCTTGGTTTTACTAAAACCTTTGCTTAACGAAAGATTACTTAACGAAAGATTGCTGCTATGAAAAGAAGATCCCCCTTGCTACTGACGACGCTGTTTGGATTGCTTACTACCTGTACGCCGATGCTGAGTTCCGCTCAGCGTACACAGAAACCACCTTTACATGGAAAACATTGGATGGCTATTACGGGTAAGCCCTTGGCGGCAACAGCGGGTGCCCAGCTATTCCAACAAGGCGGAAATGCGGTGGACGCTGCTTGTGCAATGCTCGCAGCAACCTGTACGATGTGGGATGTACTGAGTTGGGGCGGAGAGACGCAAGCGTTAATTTATCATCCGAAACTAAAGAAGGTCATTGCGATAAATGCCTTGGGGGTAGCACCCAGTGGAGCGACAGTCGATTTTTTTAGATCAAAGGGCTACGAATTTCCACCAGAATATGGTCCCCTTGCTGCTGTCACGCCGGGTACACCCGGCGGTTTGTGCTATATGTTGGCTCATTATGGAACGAAAAGTCTAGCAGAAGTATTAGCTCCTGCTCTTGAAATGGCTGCAGGGTACCCGATTGACGCGCAAACAGCAACGAGTATTGAACGTGGTAAAGCGCGCATTAAAGAATGGCCGTACAGTAAAAAGGTATTTTTAGTACATGAAGGTAAATCCTGGGAAGCTCCCGAGGCCGGAGAGGTTTTTGTGCAGCAGGATCTTCATAATACCCTATCCAAATTGGTAGAAGCGGAAAAGAAGGCTCTTGCGGCGGGAAAGGACCGGAAGGCTGCAATCATGGCCGCTTATGACCGGTTTTACACCGGCGATATAGCAGATGAATTTGTCCGTGGTAGTAAGGAGCAAGGTGGCTTAATCACGAAAGCAGACTTAGCCAATTGGAAACCTATTGAGGAGGAACCATTGCATGTCAATTATAAGGGCGTTGATGTGTATAAATTACAAGAATGGACACAGGGACCAGCCATGCTACAGAGTTTGCAGTTACTGAAAAACTTTGATCTAAAGGCAATGGGTTATAATTCTGCTTCTTATATTCATACACTCTATCAGGTTATGAACTTAGCCTTTGCCGATCGGGATTTTTATTACGGTGATCCCTACGGTAAACCTAAGACACCTATTCAAGGTCTTTTGCACGAGTCCTATGCCAAGGCGAGGGCCGCAACCATTGATCTTAAGCAAAATAACCCGAATGTACTTCCCGGAGACCCTTATCCCTACGAAGGTAAGCAGAATCCCTATCTTTCGTTACTGGAGCAGCGTAAGAAGGAGTTTACTCCACATACGGAGCTGAAAAATGATTTTGTTCCTAAACATGACGCACGCACAAGTTCGTCGTTAACGGAATTGCCAAAAACAGCTCTTTTGGCATCTTTAACCGTGGATAGTGCTTATGTCGACCGTTTATTGCGGGGAACAACAAGCGTTGAAGCTGCGGATGAAGAAGGTTGGGTTGTTTCGATCACACCGAGTGGTGGTTGGCTCCCTGCCTGTATTGCAGGGAATACCGGGGTGGGCATGAGCCAACGTTTGCAGAGTTTTGTCTTAGATTCGTTGATTAACCCGTTCAATGTGGTCGAGCCGGGCAAAAGACCGCGTGTAACGCTTACGCCTTCGATGGCTTTGAAAAACGGAAAACCTTACCTTTCTTTTGCCGTGCAGGGCGGAGATACACAGGATCAAAACCTATTGCAGTTTTTTTTGAATATGGTCGAGTTTGGTATGACGCCACAACAAGCCAGCGAGGCGGCCAATATCAACAGTAACCAGCTTTGGCTATCGCTGGGAGGAACGAAGACCGACGATCGAAAACCGCGCTCAGGTAGCCTTTTATTGGATAAAAATACAGCACCAGCAATTATTGAACAATTAAAGAAAATGGGGTATAGCATACAGCTCGGTGATCGTACCAGTGGACCTATAAATGCTATTTATTTTGACCAGCAGCACCATACACTTTGGGGCGGCAGTAGCAACAACGGGGAGGACTATGGCATCGGGTGGTAGTTTGTCATTAGCCTGCTACTCGGTTTTGGTTTTGTTATCTCCGTGGTATTTGTTATCTTACCTACTGATCGGAAACTGATTTTTGTTATGGAGGGTAGTGTCAATAAATATTCGTTTGTTTTTCAGCCTGATGAAGCTGGTATTGTCTTGGTAGATGGCTTGAAGCGACGACTACGTGCATCGTTAGCCGAACTGTTTCCCGACAAAAACAAAGGCTGGTACCCCAGTTGCAATTCCAAAGCCCATGTAACGATATGTGCTTTTGAAGCAGATGGGAGTAAACTAACAATGGCTATTGAGGCTTTGCAGGAGACTATGGTCTATGAGCGGAGTCAGTATGTTTATTTTGATCATTTTTCATCATTCGCCGGTGGTGCTTTCTATATTGCACCGACAGTACATGCCCGCAGTTATCTCAAGGACCGGGCGCGGAAGGTTGTTCAAACTTTATCGGAATTTGATTTGATCGAGATTAGCGACGAACCCCATATTTCGATTGGGCGACGCCTGGAGCCAGAACAGCTTGAAATTGCAAAAGAACAGTTGCGGTCTGTCGACCTGAGCTTTATGTGCAAGGGCGTTCATGTGCGGCAGTTTAAACCTGATTTAGGTCAGTATGAGATCATCGATTTTATCCAATTTGGCAACCAATCGAAGGAAAATTCTGGCCAGCTGGCATTTAAATTCTAATAATATCGCGGTTTAATTGCCTAATAATGTAAAGCTTTTTATCTTTAAGGCTGACAATAGACGATATTGCACTTATAGTACTTTATGCATTACGACGAATCTCATCATAAATCCCTATCTGATATCCATGAAAGTGTAGATGTCAATCAAGGGAAATCCAAATTTAAGAAGATACTTAGTTTCTTTGGTCCAGCTTATCTCATTAGTGTGGGTTATATGGATCCAGGTAACTGGGCTACCGATCTTGCTGGAGGAAGCCAATTTGGCTATACCCTGATTTGGGTGCTGTTGATGAGTAATATCATGGCACTTGTGCTACAGAATCTATGTGCTCGTTTAGGTATTGTACGCGGTAAAGACCTTGCGCAGTGTAACAGGGAGACCTATCCTAAACGGATGAATTTTGTGCTCTATGTGCTTGCTGAAATTGCGATAGCAGCCTGCGACCTGGCGGAGGTTTTGGGGATGGCAATCGGTCTTAACCTCCTTTTCGGCATTGATCTGCTCTGGGGGGTAATGATCAGTTTTGCAGATACCTTCTTACTGCTCTATCTTCAGAAGCTGGGGATGCGGAAAATGGAACTTTTTATCATTGGACTGATCGCGCTTATTGGCATGTGTTTCATGGTAGAAATGTTTTTGGCGAAACCGGATTTTGCAGAGGTGGCCACTGGATTTATACCCAGTATCCCGAATAGTGCCGCACTATATATTGCTATAGGCATTATAGGTGCAACCGTCATGCCCCATAATCTATATTTGCACTCGGCTCTTGTACAGACACGGAAGATTGACCGGAATGAGGTTTCGATCCGAAAATCGCTCAAGTATAACTTTTGGGATAGTGCCATTGCCTTGAACCTGGCCTTTTTGGTAAATGCCGCGATATTGATTCTTGCAGCCTCTGTTTTTCACAAAAACGGTATGCATGACGTTGCCGAACTTGAAGATGCTTATCACTTATTGGGTAATCTTCTTGGAACGGAATGGGCTTCAAAATTATTTGCTGTTGCCTTGATTCTTGCCGGACAGAGCTCAACGGTAACGGGAACCCTAGCCGGTCAGATTGTGATGGAGGGATATCTTCGATTGCGGATTAGTCCGACTTTGCGAAGGATTATAACCCGACTTTTGGCGATTATCCCGGCTGTATTGGTGATTCTTATTTCGGGTGAGGGTCGCGTTGGACAGCTGCTGATCTTTAGTCAGGTGATCTTGAGTATGCAGCTCGCTTTTGCAGTCATCCCGTTGATCCATTTTGTGAGCGATAAAGTCAAGATGGGTGTTTTTGCCATTAAACCGCTAACAAAAATTGCGGCCTGGTTGATCGCGGCCATTATCGCTGTTCTGAATTTTAAATTGGTCTACGACGAAGTGGTCGGCTGGATTGGTGAAGCCAATAATATTGTGGTAACCGTATTATTGATCTTGGGCGCTGTGGGTTTGTTTGCCTTATTAATGATGACGGTATTATACCCCATTTTACTCAAATCGAAACCAACGGAGCTGGAAGTTCACCCACCATTCGAGGCATTGCATTTTGAACATAAGGGCTCTTTTAAGAAAGTTGTGATCGCGTTGGATTTCTCAAATTCAGATCAGAAAGTAATTCAATATGCTTTACAGCTGTCGCATGACGACACGACCTTTGTCGTTGTACATATCGTCGAGAGTGCATCGGTGAAATATACCGGGGATTCGACGGATGATTACGAATCGCGTCAGGATTTGGAACGGTTGAAATTGTATGCTGATTTTCTATTGTCGCAAGGACATCAAACTGAATATGAACTGGGATACAATAACCGGATCAAGAGTATTGCAGAAGTATGTGAAAAATACGGCGCCGATCTATTGGTCGTTGGAAGCCATGGGCACAGTGGTGTGAAGGATTTTGTTTTTGGTGAGACAGTTAACAAGCTGCGACATGCGGTGAAAGTCCCTGTTTTTATCGCACAATAGGTCTTAAGGAGCTATCCCAAAGAGCCTCTGTCTATTCACTGTAATTTTATTGCTGAAAAAGTGAAGGGAGGGGTCGGTAAGTGCTAAATAATTCGTACTTTTGCGACATCAAATCAAGATATGAGCGACGCTATTAAACACGAGTGCGGAATCGCACTAATTCGCCTGTTAAAACCCTTATCTTATTATCAGGAAAAATATGGTACGCCATTTTATGGCATCAACAAATTGTACCTATTAATGGAAAAACAGCACAACCGTGGACAAGACGGGGCTGGAATTGCAACCATTAAATTTGATGTTAAACCTGGAAATCGTTACATTTCGCGTTACAGAGCAATGGGCTCAACTGCTGTGGCAGACATATTCGAATATGTACAGAAAAAATTTGCTTCTGTTCAGAAAGCATTTCCAGAGGAGTCAAAAGATACGCAATGGTTAAAAGATAACGTAAGTTTTACGGGAGAAGTACTTTTAGGACATTTGCGCTATGGAACGCATGGAAAGAACAGTATCGAAAGCTGTCACCCATTTTTAAGACAAAACAATTGGATGTCTCGTAATTTGGTGGTAGCGGGTAACTTCAACATGACCAATGTGGATGAATTGTTGCAACAATTATATGAGTTGGGGCAACATCCAAAGGAAAAAGCGGACACCGTAACCGTTTTGGAAAAAATTGGCCATTTCTTAGATGATGAGAACCAAGATCTTTTCGATCAATTCAAAAAAGAAGGTCATTCTAATATTGAGATCAGTTCGCTGATTGCTAAAAATATTGATGTTACCAAAATATTGAAGCGTTCTGCCAAAACTTGGGATGGCGGTTACACCATCGCAGGTATCTTTGGTCATGGTGATGCTTTTGTTATGCGCGACCCAGCTGGTATCCGTCCGGCGTTTTATTATCAGGATGAGGAGATCCTGGTTGTAGCATCGGAAAGACCGGTCATCCAAACTGCATTCAATATTCCTATTGGTGCTGTGAAGGAAATTAAACCAGGCCATGCCCTGATCGCTAAAAAAGATGGTACAGTATCCCAAGAGATGTTTAGACAGCCCGTAGAACAACGTTCTTGTTCTTTCGAACGGATTTACTTCTCACGTGGATCAGATGCTGATATCTATCAAGAACGTAAAGAATTAGGAAGATTACTGGTACCTCAGGTATTGGAATCTGTCAAAAATAACATCAAAAATACCGTATTCTCGTTTATTCCAAATACAGCTGAAGTATCGTACTATGGCCTAATGGATGGTATCAATGCTTACGTTCGGGATTTTCAAAAAGATACTTTATTGAATCGCTCAGAAAAAATTTCTGATGAAGAGTTAGATGAGATCTTGAGTATTAAACCTCGTTTTGAAAAACTCAACGTGAAGGACGCTAAACTGCGTACGTTCATTACGCAAGATGCGGACCGTACAGACATGGTACAGCACGTATACGATACAACTTACGGTATTGTAAAAGATCACGAAGATACGATCGTTGCCATTGATGACTCGATTGTTCGGGGAACAACATTGAAACAAAGTATTTTAACGATCCTAGATCGTTTGAATCCGAAAAAAATCGTGATTGTTTCATCTGCGCCTCAGATCCGTTACCCAGATTGTTATGGTATCGATATGTCACGTATGGGTGAGTTTGTCGCTTTCGAAGCCGCAATTAATCTCCTAAAACAACGTGGTATGGCACATATTATTGATGAAGTTTATCAAAAATGTGTGGTATCAATGACCCAAGATGTCAATGATATCGATAATTATGTCAAAGCCATTTATGCGCCTTTTACTGATGAAGAGATTTCGGAAGAAATCGCTCGTATTGTAAGACCTCACCACCTGAAAGCAGAGCTTGAAGTAGTTTATCAAACTTTGGATAATTTACACAAAGCTTGTCCAGACCATAAGGGTGATTGGTATTTCTCCGGTGATTACCCAACACCTGGTGGAAACAAGGTTGTCAATAAAGCTTATATGAACTGGATTGAAGGAAAGAACGTAAGAGCATATTTCAGCAACTAAGTTCAAAATTATAATAGGAAGGGATGCATTTATGCATCCCTTTTTTTTTATATTCGTACCAATTAATTTCAATATCCTAAATTAAAAAACCGATTAAAGGGAATTACTGTCCGTAAATAAATCTATCATGAAGCAAATTTTAAGAGCCTCTATTTTCAAGTCATCGTGGGTATACTTGTAGGGATTATCTGTGGTATCTATTACCCTGACTTTGCTGTTAAGCTAAAACCACTAGGAGACGCTTTTATTAAACTGATCAAGATGGTTATTGCGCCATTGATTTTTAGCTCCATTGTGATCGGTATAGCGGGAATGCAGGATACGAAAAAAGTGGGGAAAATCGGTTTAACCTCCATTATCTATTTCGAGATCATGACAACGATTGCCCTGATTATTGGTTTGGTCTTTGTTAATTGGATACAGCCGGGTACTGGCATGAACGCCGATCCCGCTAGTCTTGATGTGTCTTCGGTATCCCATTATATTTCAGAATCCAAAGAGCCACATGGTTTTATGGATTTTATCATCGGGATCATTCCAGATAATGTGATTGCTGCGGTAGCGTCGGACAACATGTTGCAAGTACTCGTTTTTGCAGTGCTATTTGGGATCGGTATGACAAAAATAGGGCAGAAAGCTTCCGAGCCTGTGCTCCATGTATTGCAATCTTTTCTGAAGGTTCTCTTCTCCATTATCAAAATGATCATGTATCTGGCTCCAATCGGGGCAATGGGAGCAATGGGTTTTACGATCGGTAAGTTTGGAATCCAGGCCTTATCTAAACTCGGTATGCTGATGTTAAGCTTCTACCTGACCTGTATTATCTTCGTGATCATTGTGATTGGGGCGGTATTGTATTTTTATCTCAAGGTGAACGTTTTTAAGTTTTTAAAATATATCAAAGAAGAGATTTTAATCGTTTTGGGGACCTCCTCTTCTGAGTCGGCTTTGCCGGGCATTATGCAGAAGATGGAAGATGCGGGCTGTGCCAAGCCTGTTGTGGGCTTAGTTATCCCCACGGGCTATTCTTTCAATCTGGATGGGACAAGTATCTATTTGACGATGGCAGCGGTCTTTATTTCGCAGGCCCTCAATATGCATCTCAGCCTGGAGCAGGAAATTACCTTATTGCTGGTATTGCTATTGACCTCCAAAGGGGCTGCAGGCGTAACAGGAAGTGGTTTCGTTACCCTTGCCGCGACCTTGCCTGTGGTTGGCCATGTACCGGTAGAATCTGTCGCTTTGATCTTTGGTGTGGATCGTTTTATGAGTGAAGCAAGAGCGATAACCAATTTGATCGGAAATTCAGCGGCAACGCTGGTGATTTCAAAATATGAAGATAGTTTGGACGAGGAGCTCCTACATGAAAAGTTAGGTTCTAAACGATGATTTCCGCAAGCAAAAGCTATGATAAAAGAAGCTTTGCTCCAACAAAGAAAGTGTTTGAGAAGTCAGCTCAAACCGTTTAAGAATAGCTGATAAGGTTTAGTAAGAGGAATGCATATAATGAGGGAATACGTATAATCTGTGAGGGGAATACGTATTCATTATACAACAAATGGGCTATCCAATTTTGGATAGCCCATTTGTATTCAAGACCTTTCGGGGATCTATTAATTCTCTTTTTTGGTATTTTCTAAATCTTGTGTCAGATCGATGGCGCCAGTTACTTTTTCTTCCAATAACGCGAGTTTGATCACCTGCGACATTTCGGTCACATAGTGGAATTGCATGTCTTTGATATAATCTTCCTTAATTTCCAGAATGTCTTTTTCATTGGATTTACAAAGGATAATATCTTTGATGTTTGCGCGTTTTGCAGCAAGAATTTTCTCCTTAATACCGCCAACAGGCAATACTTTTCCACGTAAGGTAATTTCACCTGTCATGGCTAATTTTTCCTTCACTTTACGTTGGGTAAATAGCGATGTCAGCGCGGTAAGCATTGTTATACCAGCTGAAGGGCCATCTTTTGGAATGGCACCCGCAGGAACGTGAATATGGATATCCCAATGGTCAAAAACGCGATAGTTAATGCCGAAATCCGAAGCGTGGGCTTTCAGGTAGGCTAGTGCAATCGACGCAGATTCTTTCATGACATCACCCAAATTACCTGTCAGGCTCAAACGTCCTTTCCCAGGGCTCAGCGAAGATTCTATAAATAAGATATCGCCACCTACGGAAGTCCAGGCCAAGCCCGTTACGACACCGGCAACATTGTTATTTTCGTAGATGTCCTTATCAAATATTGGAGCGCCTAGGATATCGAGCAGATCTTGTTCGTTAATACTCGGACTGTAATCCTTTTCCATGACAATGCGTGTTGCGATACCACGTACCACGGAGCCGATCTTTTTTTCTAATCCGCGGACACCAGATTCACGTGTGTAATCCTCGATAATCTGTTCGATGATCTTAGCCTTTAACGAGACATCTTTGGATGCCATTCCATGCATTTCGCGTTGTTTTGGCAAAAGGTGCTTTTTCGCGATTTCGATTTTCTCCTCGATGGTATAACCATTCACTTCGATAATTTCCATCCGATCCAATAACGCAGGTTGAATAGCACTCAAGGAATTGGCGGTCGCAATAAACATTACTTTGGAAAGGTCAAACTCCATTTCGACATAATGATCATAGAAATGTGTATTTTGTTCCGGATCCAATACTTCCAATAAGGCCGACGAAGGATCTCCTTTGAAGTCCGCGCTCATTTTATCGATTTCGTCCAAAATAAAAACCGGATTTGCTGCTCCTGCTTTTTTCAGGGACTGGATGATACGGCCCGGCATTGCGCCGATATAGGTTTTGCGGTGTCCTCTGATTTCTGCTTCATCGCGCACACCACCCAAAGCCATACGGGTATATTTACGCCCCAATGCTTTGGCAATAGATCTTCCCAAAGAAGTCTTACCGACTCCCGGAGGGCCTACTAAACAAAGAATAGGTGCTTTCATATCATTTTTTAATTTCAATACCGCAAGGTATTCAATGATACGTTTTTTTACTTTCTCAAGTCCATAATGATCTTTATCGAGCACTTTTTGTGCTTTGTTTAAATCAAAATTGTCTTTTGTTGTTTCATTCCAGGGTAGATCAAGTAGTAGCTCAAGGTAATTGAGCTGTACCGAATAATCTGCAGCCGCAGGATTGATACGCGATAGCTTTTCGAGTTCTTTTGTGAAATGTTTTTCTACATCAACACTCCATTTCTTTTTCTTGCCCCGTTTTTTAAGCTCTTCCAGCTCAAGATCGGGGGTGTTTCCACCCAGCTCTTCCTGGATTGTTTTGAGCTGTTGGTTCAAGAAATAATCACGTTGTTGCTTGTCAAGGTCGACACGTACTTTATTCTGAATCTGGTGCTTTAGTTCCAGCATCTGGATTTCTGTCGTCAGGAGCTCCAATAAAAGTTTGGCACGATTCTCTACTTTAGGTATTTGAAGTAGTTCCTGTTTTCTGACCATTTCGACATTGATATTCGACGAAATAAAGTTGATCAGAAACGAAGGGCTTTCAATATTTTTAATCGCGATACCAGCTTCACTAGGTAAGTTTGGCGAAAGTTGGATGATCTGCAGCGCCATTTCTTTTAAGGTAGAAATTGTCGCTTTAAAGTGCTTGGTCATCTTCGGCTTCGCTTCATTGAATTTCTCCACACGTGCCTTTAAATAAGGCTCAGTATCGACAATTTCCAACAAGTTGAACCGTTGTTTTCCCTGGATGATGACGGTGGTATTACCATCAGGCATTTGGAGGACTTTAATGATATGGGCTACGGTGCCCACTTTATTGAGTTCTTCAAATCCTGGGTCCTCTACAGTCATGTCCTTTTGAGAAACAACACCGATGGTTTTGCTGCCTTTATAGGCTTCTTTGACCAGTTTGATGGATTTATCTCGACCTACGGTAATCGGAATGACAACACCGGGGAATAATACGGTATTACGCAAAGGCAAAATAGACAATGCTTCTGGAATTTCAGCATTCGCCATATTATCTTCATCCTCTTGTGTAAGTAAGGGGAAGAATTCGGTATCCTCTGCAACGATTGGAATTGCTTGACTGAAATCAAAAGTTTCGAATTTGCTCATAGTATTTATTTTGTGTATTTGGCAGTCGCTGACATGTTGACGGCTGACTTTCAAATTTTAAGCTTCTATTATTGTTTCCCCTATATTGCAAGGGAAGTGCCAATTGCTAAAAGTGAGCAAAATTACAAATCTATTTTCTAGAATAGGAAAAAAAGGCAGGTTAAATAAAATTTATCTGCCATTTGTTGGAGAAATAGGCATAATAATTGTAATATTGGAATGTGAAAGGGCGCCGATGGCAGTTTTTAAGTTTAAAGAAATCAATCGGATGCTTTTTTACAGATGTAGAAACGATCACAAGTGATCATTAAAGAGTGAATATAAAAACGTAACTATTTAGATATGAATTTAAAATCATTTAAATTGGGTTTGTTTACTGGGGTTTTTGCCTTAGTTGCTTTTAGCGCGAATGCACAACAACCAAAACAGGCTGAGCATAGCAACGCTAATGTGAGAATGGGGCAGAAAGCTCTTTTGGATGGTGATTTCAAGAATGCAGAGTCATACTTGACTAAAGCCCTCCCTCAAGAAGGGAAAGATCCGGACGTATTATATATGTTGGGATATTCTCAATTTCAAAATGGTGACTATAAAAAATCAGCTGAAACTTTTGGAAAAGTAGTTGCATTGAACGGTAAAAATGCAAATGCTTTATACTTCAAAGCGAAAGCAACAAACAATCTTGCTACTCAAGCCACAAATAAGACATCTGTTGCTAACAAAGAGCAGTTGTTGAAAGTTGCTATTGAGGATTATTCAAAAGCAATTGCTATTACGCCTACTGATTCGAAATTCTATCAAAATAGAGCGATCGCGAATCGCGATTTAGGTATCTTGATCGGAACGGAGGGTACGCCTAACTACAATAAGGCAATGGCAACTGACGCTTATAACAATGCAATAAAGGATTACGAAAAAGTGTTGAGCTTTGATGCATCGAAAAAAGATATCCAAACAGAAATCAAAAAAGCGAAAGTATATAGAGATAACTTGAAATAGTATCGCTATAAAAGCATAGAAAAAGGGAATGCCAATGGTATTCCCTTTTTTTGTGCTTGTTGATTTTGTAACTATTGATTTGTGCCGGTTGAAATGTACTTATTGAAATGTACCAGTTGGAATATGCCTATTATAAATGAGATCCGGTTTCATTTAGAGGGGTGAATTTTCGGCAGTTTTTCCTCGATAAATTTCAAACGAAATAAGCACTGAAACTGTTCTTTTCCTAAATCAAAATGAATATTATGGAAACGAATCGATTGTCAAAGGAAATGCAGCAAATTTTAATCACTCAGATGACAAAAGAAGCTGAGGCTGCACAGATTTATTTGGCGTTGGGGGTATGGGCAGATGATCAGGGTTATGGCGGAATCGCCAATTTTCTGTATAGACATGCCCAGGAAGAGCGAAATCACATGACTAAAATTATGGGTTATATTCTGGAAAGAGGTGGACGCCCTAGAATACAGGCTATTGCAGCGCCTCCAGCTGACCCAAAATCGCTGACCGAATGCTTTAATCGCGTTTTTAAACATGAAGTAGATAATACCGAAGCGATCTATAACATTGTCAATTTAGCGATGGCCGAGAAGGACTGGGCAACATGGAACTTTGCACAGTGGTTTGTGAAGGAACAGATTGAAGAAGAGAAATTGGCGCTGGAATTGATGGATAAACTGAAGATTGCCGGTGGTGACCGCGCTTCAGATGAATCCTTGTTTGCGTTGGATTCCTCCCTGGAAGCCATGCCCGACGAAGTAGCCTTGGCTAGGGAAGCGACAGCAGATGACCCCAAATAATTATAAAATAAAAAAGCGGGATCTTCAAGATCCCGCTTTTTTATTTTGCCGTGTACTAATCTTAATCGATCTTACTATCATTTATTACCAGGCTTAATTTACTTGATGCTCAATGGCAGATACACACCGAAGGTGATGTTTCTACCCATATTGTAGACACCAAAGCTCGTGTCTTCCTGTGAAAGACGTCCTGGGCGCAATCTGCTCAACGCATCGTAATAACGTTTGTTGGTCAAGTTTGAAGCTGCTGCAAATACTTTCAGTTGCTGCGATCCGAGATGTAATGTCGTACCGATTCCTGCGTTCAATAAAGTATAAGAGTTTGCTGGCGTTTCGAAGGTTTCATCAATGCGGTTCTGTTTGAAATAATTGTCCAGCCCCACAGAAACGTAGAAAGCATTCAAGCCGCTAATCTTGGGCTCAAGACGCAATGTATTGTGTACAACACCAGCCGGAATCAATGCCAAGGGTCTGTTAAAGGTATTGTTCTGTGCATGTGTATAGCTAAATGTATTGTCCAGGTGTATCCAGTTTAACAAATGAAAATTTAGGCTTCCTTCGACACCGTAAAGATTGGCGTTTACCTGGCCATAGCGATATACGTCGTAGGTATGAGAATCGCCATCTTCACCTACCACGGTTTTCGTGTCGCCTTTTGTTGTTGAGGCATAGATAAAATTGTGGATATAGTTTTCATAGATTCCGATACTTCCGGTAACGATGCTATGTCCAAACTCGAGGGTTGCATCCGCTTGGTAACTTCGTTCAGGTTTCAGGTTTTCATTACCAACTTCATAGCGGTACGTTCCTTCGTGTACCCCGTTGGAACCTAATTCTGCAGGATTAGGCGCTCTAAAAGCTGAACCGGCATTTGCTTTGAAATTGAGGTCTTCGCTGAAAACATGGGTATATCCAAATGCTCCGCTAACATTGCTGAAACTATTTTTAAAGCCAGCGAACTGCTCTTCGTCTTCAATAAAGAGCTGCTTGCCTTTGTTGTTGACGTAGTCATAGCGTAATCCAACGTTAAAGGTGTTTTCGCCCCAGGTTTTCTTTGCATAGCCAAAAGCGCCCAATTCCAACTGATCATAGGCCGGAATTAAGAATTCAACACCTTTGTTTAAACTGTGTTCCTGGCTAGCACTAATACCAAAGACATGTTGCCAACCATTTTTTTCACTTAAAGAATATTTTGCGTCAAGTGAATATGTATTCAGGTCAAAGAATAAAGAAGGCGTTGCTTCTTCAAGCTCCCGACGTTGATTTTTTTGATAGCCCAGATCAAGTTTTAAAGTACCGGAACCGATGACAAAGTTATTGTTGAGGGCCAGTTTGTAATGGCGGATATCCTGTTTAGGGAAATCTAAGGTCCGGCTTTTTGAGTTTATGTAAAGCGGGTCACCAGGTTCGGCGTCGTAAAAGCCGATATTATTTTTCAGGTATGAAAAATTCAAATGAGAGTAGCCCCATTGCTTGTTTAACCCAAGCATACCACTGAAATTACTGGTATTAAAACCACTATTGCCATATCGGCCTGCGGGTGTATTATAAGAATAGGCATTTTGATAAGAACCACGCCCACGCCATACGAAGCCATCTTCATTACCGGTAAGCATAACCGAACTATTGGTTAGTCCATTGTTGGTGGAGTAGCTGCTCAATACTTCACCTTTAATTTGCCCAGCTGTAGGAACATTTGGTTCAAGCACATTGATTACACCGCCAATAGCATCAGATCCGTACATCAAGGAGGCTGCACCACGCAGAACCTCCACACGATCCGGTTGATTTTGGTCGATTTCAATACCATGTTCGTCACCCCATTGCTGTCCCATCTGTTTGACACCATCGCTCACCGTGACGACACGATTATAACCGAGACCCCGTATAACAGGTTTTGAAATACCTTGTCCCGTTGTGATCTGGCTTAGTCCGGGAACTTGTCGGGCAAGAGCATCAATAAGATTCGTCGCATTTCCCTGCAGTTCATCTTTGGAGATTACAGCAACCGAAGTACTGTTGCGACGGCTCTGCGAAGTAACCAATGTACCTGTAACGACGACTTCATTGGTTTCAATAATACTTTCGGTTAGGGCGAAATCAAGGGAAAGATTTTCCGAAGTTAGATCGACGGTCTTGACAACGGACTGATAGCCCAAGAAACGGACCTCAACTAGGTAGCGTCCACTTGAAGGAAGTGATTTAAAGCTATACTGACCTTGTTGGTCTGATGCAGTGCTCGAACGAAGCTGTTGCAGAGATATTGTAGCACCGGCAATGGGAAGATTTGTTTTTGCATCCGTTACTTTACCGCTGATTGTTGCGGCAAGGGCCGGAAATATGGAGAAATAGGAGACAAGCATAAAAATGCAGCCTATAATTTTAAGTTTCATTTGTACGAATAATTTTTACGTATATATAACATCAAGGATAACAGCAGCCCAATAACTCATCGTATGAATTCTTGAGATTGTCGAGTCCTAAAAACTTTTATGAAGTTGTTTGTCGCAATAATGAGAAGAATATAGGAGTGACATTATTGGACTTATGTAAAAATTAAGCGATGGGGGGACCGCGATTGCCAGAAAGCAGTGATCGAATAATTTGATCTCCCGTGATAAACAGGCCAAATTCAATTTGCTGTGTCGGGAGTATTAATTCGCGTAGCGTAAAATGAAAGACAATTTGTGGATGTGAATTTTGGTCACAGATGGAACACTTCGGATGGTCTCCATGGTGTTTTTTTGCAGGACTATCTACGATACTGAGTGCAGTTTGCGGATGCGCATGGGTATACACAATGAACTGACCAATTAAGAAGGTCATTAAGAGCATTAATGCTGCGAATTTGTTCAATGAGATATCTTTCACGCTGAAATCACTACGTTTAAACCCATTTATCCGTTGAGTTATTTTGTTAATCTGGTCAAAGATAAGGAAAATAAAATATAAAGCAATTGTGTTGCATTTATTATTGTTGTGACATTGTATAAATGTCCGCTTAAAAGATAAACTGAATTTACAGAAAAGCCCTCAAAAATGGATGTAATTCTTGAGGGCTGTGTATGGTGCTGATCAGGCTGTCTATTTTTTGGAAGGAATAAACTTGCCTTCAATTTCGTATTGATTGGCATCCAAACCTTGGACATCCTGCAGTTTGACAATTCGATACAGCGAGTCGCTGTAATAGTCTAATTTTTCTTGACTATCGTATAAGGTATTTGTTATCTTTTTATCGATATGGATGTGTTTTACCTTTTCGTTTTTGTCAAATTCGATGCGCAGTTTCTGTATCTGCAGTTCTTTCTTTTTAGCTGTAAATTCTGTCACACAGTCTACAGCTTTGACTTCATACAGTGATGGGTCGAAGTTTTTGCTGATATCGGCAGACTGAAAAGCGGAGAGTTCATTTTTCCAGTTGCCAATTTTCAGTTCGCGTTGTTCTTTCTCACCGTCTTTGCTGACAGATTTCAGAACTGCGGGATTGAGCTGCTGCAAGCGATTGACTTCGGCATTAAAAAACGAATCGACAGAAAATATAGCTGAAGATTTTTGTGTTTTTTTTGTCGCGGATGGAGATCCACAGCTCCAAAAAAGCAGAGCACTACCCATAAGAAGGGAAAGTGCTCTACTACTATTTTTAAGTAAATTATTATTCTGATACCAATACATTTCCTGTCATTTCAACGGGGATATTGACGCCTAAAAGTTGTAAGACGGTTGGGGCAATATCACCTAATTTACCATCTGCTATTTTCTTATACTGATCGTCAATTAAGATACACGGAACCAAATTGGTTGTGTGTGCCGTATTTGGCGATCCATCTTCATTGACCATAAACTCGGAGTTACCATGATCGGCCAAAATAATAAAGGAGTAACCATTTTTAAGGCCTGTTTCAACAACCGTTTTTGTACATTGATCAACAGTTTCTACCGCTTTTATGACAGCTTCAAAAACACCTGTGTGACCTACCATGTCTGGGTTTGCAAAATTCAGACAGATAAAATCTGGTTGAAGGGTCTCCATGTCATTAACGATAGCTTCTGTAATTCCTTTGGCAGACATCTCCGGTTGAAGATCGTAAGTCGCAACTTTTGGGGATGGAACCAACAAGCGGTTTTCACCTTCAAACTGTTGTTCACGACCTCCTGAAAAGAAAAATGTCACGTGCGGATATTTCTCTGTTTCGGCAATACGCGTTTGTGTTTTATGGTTTGCCTCCAACACTTCACCTAAAGTATTGGACAAGTTGTCTTTTTGGAAAACAACTCTGACATTTTGAAATGTTTCATCGTAAGAGGTCATTGTCACATAATATAGATCTAATGGTTGTAGATCATATTCTGGAAATGCCTTTTGAGTTAAAGCGATTGTAATCTCGCGGCCGCGATCCGTTCTGAAGTTGTAACAGAATACAACATCACCTTCTTGGATTGTTGCCACTGGCGCACCATTTGAGTCTACCAATGCAATTGGTTTCACAAACTCATCGGTTACACCTTCGTCGTATGATTTTTGGATAGATGCAACAAGGTCATTGGATTTTTCACCTTCCGCTTTTACTAAAAGATCGTATGCTAATTTTACACGTTCCCATCTGTTGTCGCGGTCCATCGCATAATATCGGCCGATTGCAGAGGCAAAAGTACCTGTTGTCGTCTTTAAATAGTCTTGCAAGTCCTTAACATAACCAATGCCGGAGTTTGGATCCGTATCACGGCCATCTAAAAATGCATGTATAAAAACTTGGTCGCTTGTCAAGCCGGCCTGTTTTGCAGCATCACATAAGCCTTTTAAATGCTTTGTATGTGCGTGTACACCACCATCGGAAAGTAATCCGATTAAATGTACCTTTTTGTTATTTTCTAATGCATATTTAAATGCGTCTTGAATAATAGGATCCGAATTGAATACACCGTCGTTGACAGCTTTGTGAATACGACCCAATTCTTGGTAGACGATTCTTCCGGCACCAAGATTCATGTGACCAACCTCCGAGTTACCCATTTGTCCAGCAGGTAAGCCTACAGCTTCACCAGAGGCCTCTAAGCTCGAGTTTGGATAAGCTTCTAATAAATGATCTAAAAATGGGGTGTTTGCAGCTTCAACTGCATTTGATTTATCATGTTTTCCATATCCTAGTCCGTCTAGGATCATGAGTGCAACTTTTTTCTTATTCATCGTATAACAAAGATAATCTTAATTTTAGAATCTATCAACGCATCTTAAAAAGTTCCCTTGTTAATCCTTAATAATTTTATAGGTTTGTGGCATAATTTATGTTCGGTTAAAAAACGGAGCTACCTAATGATTGATATGGATGATAGAAGCTGTTCTATAATATGTTGAGCTATATGAAATTTTTAAGCTATTGCGCATTTATACTTATTAATAGTTTTTTTGTACACACTGCGGCCTTCGGACATTATTTAAGAGAAGTGAATACAGCGGTAAAGGTAGCTTTGCCAGGTGATGATGATTCTTTAGGAAGTATTTCGGAGGAACTGAAATCATATTTGAAAGAAGGTAATGCAAAAAATATGGCCAAGTATTTCGGTTCAAACTTAACCTTATCTATTTTGGGGGAGAATGGCGTCTACACAAAGTATCAGTCAGAAATCATGTTGGCTGCATTTTTTAATCAGCATAAACCCAAGACTGTTAAATTGACGCAAGCCAGCAATGCGAACAATGGCTATCAATATTTTACATTTACATTAGCTACAGAACAAACAAACTATCGTGTCTTTATTAAGATCGGCGTAGGAAATAATAACCAATCTATTGAAGAGCTAAGAATCGACAAAAATTAAAGCTAGCGATGCTTTTTTTATAAATCTATTTTTCGATTAAAAAATTATTCCACATCTTAGCCCAATAAATAGTATTTATGGAGAAGGAAATCAAGGACTATCTGGCCCATTTTGTAAAACAGGCTGTCGCGGAGGATTTGGGCGATGGAGATCATACCTCACTTTCTACGATTGAGACTGGGGCACAAGGTGAAGCCAAATTGATTGTTAAGGATAACGGTATTTTGGCAGGGGTTGAAGTGGCGCAGGCGATTATTGCCTATATTGACGATACGTTGGCCTGCGAGGTGTTTATCCAAGATGGAAGTCAGGTTAAAGTAGGTGATATTGCTTTCTATGTGAGGGGAAATATCCAAAGTATTTTGCTGGCAGAGCGTTTGGTGCTGAATGTCATGCAGCGTATGAGTGGCATAGCGACAACTACCCGAAAATACGTAGACCTTCTCAAAGGTACAGATACGAAAGTTTTGGATACCCGGAAAACGACGCCATTGTTGCGTGTATTGGAGAAAGAAGCCGTTCGTATAGGAGGTGGGACCAATCATCGTTTTGGTCTTTTTGATATGATTTTAATTAAGGACAATCATGTGGACTATAGTGGCGGTATTGTACCGGCTCTAAAGCGCGCAAATGATTACAGAAAGAACCTAAATAAACCAATAGAAATAGAAATTGAAGTCCGAAATTTTGCGGAGCTTGATGAAGTTCTTAACTTTGGCGAAGTGGACCGAATCATGTTAGATAATTTTTCGCCGCAGGATGTAGCCAAAGCTGTTCAGATTATTGACCATCGATTCAAGACAGAGGCCTCTGGGGGAATAACTTTCGACACGATCCGATCGTATGCGGAGGCTGGGGTAGATTATATTTCAGTAGGTGCTTTGACACACAGTGTAAGGAGCCTGGATCTTAGTCTGAAGGCCAAATTAATATAAGAACTGATTTAATTAATGATATCGATTTATTTAGTAACTGCAGTATTACTAGCTTATTTGTTTGGATCCATACCTACAGCAGTTTGGTTGGGACAGGCATTTTATGGGGTAGATGTTCGTGAGTACGGTAGCGGTAATGCTGGGGCGACTAACACCTTTCGCGTATTGGGCCCTAAAGCGGGATCGATCGTGATGTTTGTAGATATATTTAAAGGCTGGACAGCAACAAACCTGGCTTATTTAATAGAACTGGGGCAAAATACGAGCGATGTCCAATTTGTCAACTTTCAGTTGGCACTTGGCGTTATTGCAGTATTGGGGCACCTGTTTCCTGTATTTGCGGGATTTAGAGGTGGAAAAGGGGTGGCAACCCTGTGTGGTATGATCCTCGCTATACATACACCTGCCGCTTTGGTCTGTGTTTCAGTGTTTATCATCATCCTGCTGACAACCCATTATGTTTCCCTCGGTTCCATTTCGGCAGGTTTTGCATTTCCTTTTAGTTTGGCCTTTATTTTTAAAACAACCATACCTTCTGTGTTGCTTTACGGAATAGCCATCTGTATCCTGTTGTTAATTACCCACCAAAAGAATATAGAGCGTCTATTAAAGGGACATGAATCCAAGATTTATCTCTTTAAGAAAAAGCCGAAGGAAAAAGAATAGGCACAATAATTGCATCCTCTAAAACGTATTTAATAATTTATTGTGAAATATCCATGTTGGAAAAGCTGAAAGCCGATCACCATCGCTCGGATATTCCATATGGCCATTGAAAGAAAATATATACATATGAACGGAGTGTTTAAATATTCGGCTATGGTATTAGCATGTGTAACACTGGCATCGGGGTTGTCAGGTTGCGCAACTTCAGCAGTTACAGGAAAAAAATATTTGAAATTGGTCAGCGCAGATCAAGTGAACCAACAAGCTGCATTGGCTTATAAAGATTTCTTATCGAAAAATAGCGCGAAAGTAGTAACCGGAACTGCAGATGCAGCCATGGTGAAACGTGTTGGTAACAAGCTTGCAACCGCGGTTAACCAGTATTTGCAAAGTACAGGCCGCGCAAATCAATTTAACTTCAACTGGGAGTTTAATCTGGTGAAGAGCGATGATGTGAATGCATGGTGTATGCCTGGAGGTAAAGTTGCGGTATATACCGGAATATTGCCGGTAACACGTACAGAAGCGGGTTTAGCAACAGTTATGGGGCACGAGATCGCCCATGCTATTGAGGAGCATTCTGTAGCTCAGGCTTCGAATCAGATTGCTTTACAGCTGGGAGGACAGATTTTAGGTTCAGCTGCAGGGGTATCTGGAAACAGTACGCTTGGTGTTTTTAACAATCTGTATGGTTTAGGTGGAAACCTGGCGCAATTGAAATTTTCAAGAAGCGATGAATCTGATGCGGATGCAGCAGGTTTGATTATTATGGCTTTGGCAGGTTATAATCCAAATGAGGCTGTAGATTTCTGGAAACGTATGGCTTCGGGTAGTCAAAAAGGGCAGCCTGAGTTTTTGAGTACGCACCCGAGTGATGAGCGACGGATTGCGGATATTCAGCGATTGATTCCAAACGCGATGAAATACTATAAAAAATAAAGAGTCAATACAATAAAAAAAGCGGAGTATGCACCTAGCATACTCCGCTTTTTTATAAGCCTTATTTATGAAAGTATTATACGCCCGCAAAAGCATCACTAATGCCGAGTACAACACCAACGACTAGCCCCATAAAATTAAAGGCGATGGTGATGATGACCATAATGCCAATAAATTTGTAATGCTTTTTGAGGGCATCTAAGCATAATTCGAGTTGGATACTGTCGCGATTTTCTATTGCTTTTTTTGCTTTAGATCCAAAATTATAGAGGTAATAGATGGGAAGGCAGAAGAAAGCAAGAAACAGGAGATAAAGTACACCGAATGTGGATAAAGCCCCTGCTGTTACATATTCGTCGGCCCCGAGTGATAATGCACTGGCTCCGAAGATTAGACTGACCATGGTTATGGCAGAAATGCCGATGAAAATAAAACAGACAATGGCCAAAAAATAGGCCCATTTGGCCGCTGAAGCCAAGAAGGAGAGTCCTGCCGGAGACAATTTAATGTCTGCAGGTTCTTGAAAAGAAGAATTTTGAATACCGTCTTCCATGAAGCATAAATTATTAGGTGCGCGAATTTCTGAAAAGTTCTCGGTTTTTGAAACATTTTTTATATAAACCATCACGTCTATACAATCGTTTTGATTTTTTAGATCAGCATAGGTTATAGTGGCTCAAATTCGACAAGAAACTGAGTTGTTTAATAAAAGTCTCGATTGACAGGAAATTAGTTAAAAATTTTTAAAAAGTTAAATTCCGATTGGAAGAATGTTGTTACAAAAGATTTTTGCGGATTTGATGTGGAAAATTATTTTCGATCAGTTTGTGCGGAGGGGAATGCTGGTTTAAAACATGTTACAACGTTTTTTTTGCTGATAAATTGTATGTTAATATAGTAAAATTTGTCTGTATTTCATGAAGTATGTGTGGTTTAGTGTGTTAAGTTTATATTAAGTCCTTTGTAATTTGAAATCTCTTAGTAATTTTGCTTAACATTTTTTAACAAATCACATTATATGAAAAGATCTTTACTCTTTTTCGCTCTTGTTATGGCCAGCTATGGTGCTGTACAAGCTCAGGTTACGACAAGTAGCGTTACAGGTATTGTAAAAGAAGCAAACGGCAGTGTAACTTCGGGAGCAACAATTAAGGCAACGCACGTGCCGTCAGGAACGGTTTATTCTGGATCCTCGAATGCTGCAGGTCGTTTTAACCTACCAGCGATGCGTGTCGGTGGACCGTACAAAATTGAAGTAACCTATGTTGGACAAAATCCTATTGTTTATAATGATGTTTATATACAATTAGGTCAGCCTTATGTCTTAAATAGTACTTTTGGAAGTAATGAGACAGTTTTAGATGAGGTCACTGTAACTAGAACAGGCGGTTCTAAAAACTTGAAGACTGGTGCTGAAACTTCTATTTCAAGAAAACAGATGGAAAATTTACCAACTGTTTCTCGTTCAATTGAAGATTTTACTAGATTGACTCCGCAAGCTGATGTGAAAGGACAGTCTGTTTCAATTGGCGGTATGAATAATAGATTCAATCAGTTTACTATTGATGGAGCTGTTACTAATGATGTGTTTGGTCTTAATGCAAATGGTTTGAACGGTGGTGGTAGTGGTACAAATCCAATATCGTTAGACGCTATCGAACAGATGTCCGTTCAAGTTGCACCGTTCGATGTTCGCTCTAGTGGATTTGCTGGAGGTGGTATTTCCGCGGTAACAAAATCAGGTACAAATCAATTTCAGGGCTCGGTTTATCATTATTTTAGAAATCAGGATTTTACTGGAAAAACCCCAAAATCTTTGGTTAAAGATGGTGAAGAGAGAACTAAATTGGCAAACTTTTCTGAGAAAACATACGGTGTGCGTTTAGGAGGACCTATTATTAAGGATAAGTTGTTTTTCTTTGTAAATTACGAACATACTAAAAATAATACGCCGGAAAATTATCCTGTAGGGTCTTCAAGTTCAAATTTGTTAGAAGCTGATGCTAAGGCTATTTATGATATTGCATTAAATAAATATAAATACGATGCTGGTTCATATACAGATTTAGCAGATGAAAATACATCTAATAAAGTAATGACGCGTTTGGATTGGAATATTAATGAAAAAAATAAACTTTCATTGAGATACAATTACGTAGATGGCGTTGATGTAAGCAATACCAGAACACAATCTTCCTTAACTTTTGGTAACGGTGCAATTTTAAAAGATTTTAAATCGAATACCCTTACTTTAGAATTAAGCAGCCGTATAAATAATTCATTGGCCAATAGCTTTATTGCAGGATATACGAGAGTAAGAGATGCTAGAAACTATAAAGGCCAGTTGTTTCCTAATGTTAGAATTAATACAGCAAAAAACGGGACTTATTACTTAGGTGTTGACCCATTCACTAATATTAATCAATTGGATCAAGATGTTTATACCTTATCCAATAACTTAACTTGGTATAAAGGATTACATACGTTGACCTTTGGTACACACAATGAGTTCTATAAAATGTACAATGCATACACAGGGAATTCAAATGGAGCATTTGTATTTAGTGATTCCAAAGCAGCTGATATAAATCCGGCTACCGGAAAAGCATATACAGCGATCGAAAACTTTGATCGAGGAATGGCTAACAGTATGCAATATGGTTATAGCAACACGGATGATCCTCGCCAAGGGGCTAAGTTTAATGCATTACAACTTGGATTCTATGTTCAAGATGAATTTCAAATGCAGGATAATTTGAAAATTACTGCAGGGGTTCGTGTAGATATTCCAATTTATTTGGATAAACCGATGGAAAATACTGACTTTAACAATTCGATTTTGGCAAAGCAGTATAATGTACAAACCAATCGTATGCCAAGCCCGGCATTGATGTTCTCACCTCGAATTGGATTCAATTGGGATGTGAATAGAGATCGTTCGACAGTTGTACGTGGAGGAATGGGAATATTTACTTCTAGGGTTCCTTTTGTTTGGGCGGCAGGTGCATTTACCCAAAGTGGCGCATTATTGGGTGGTAATAGTCTTGGTAATGGTACCGATGCAAATGTTCCATTTATCAGCGACGTTAACAAATTGCCTAAATATAGTGGAGCTGTAACACCATCTGGAAACATTACAGTACTTGATAAGAATTTGAAATTGCCTCAAATCGCGCGTTTCTCAGGAGGAGTTGATCAAGTATTGCCGTACGGAGTTAAAGGAACTTTAGAGTTTCTTTACTCAAGAAATTTAAGTGCTTTTAATTTTAGAGATTTAAACTTAGAACGTCCGATTGGAACGTTAGAAGGTGCTGACAATCGCTTAGTATACGATGCAAATAATAACAACCGTCGTGTATTGGATAACTATACGGAAGTTATTTATGTTAACAATGTTAATAAAGGTTATTCTTGGTCAACGACAGCTTCGCTATCTAAAAGCTTCTTGTTTGGTCTAGATGCATCTGTTGCGTATACTTATACTGCAGCTAAAGACTTAATTTCAGGTACTTCTTCTCAGAACCAATCAAATTGGTATAGAGTTGCTTCTGTAAATGGCTCTAACAATGTAACTCTTGCTCACAATCCATTCAGTACAGGAAGCCGTGTAATCGGATTTTTATCTTTCGCGAAAGAATACCTTAAACATTTAGGTACTTCAGTATCTCTTGTTTATACAGGCCAATCTGGTGCAAGATTCTCTTATCTAGCGGGAGGTAATTTAACAGGGTATGCAACTTCGTCTAGTAACCAGTATAACTTGATGTATATTCCTAAGGATCAGTCTGAAATTACATTTGTTCAGAATGGTACGCAAACACCTCAAGATCAATGGTTAGCCTTGAATAATTTTATTGAAGGAAACGATTATTTAAAATCTCGTAGAGGTCAATATGCAGAAAGAAATGGAGCAAGAACGCCATTTTCTCATAAGTTTGATTTGAAAATTGTGCAAGATTTGTTTACCAACATCGGAAACACTAAAAACAAACTTCAACTTTCTGTTGATATCATGAACGTTGGTAACTTGTTAAACGGTAATTGGGGCAAACAGTATACAGGAGCTGGCAGCTTCTGGGATAATAGTTTTATTCCTGTTACATTTGCAGGTTATGAAGGAACAACTAAGAAACCAACGTATCGTTTGGGTAACTTAAATAATAATGTACCTTATTATGTGCAAGACATATATTCAAGATGGTCTGCACAAGTGGGAATTCGTTATATCTTCAACTAGTCCGAATACCCCCTATTAAGAGAGAGTGGTCGCTATAACTAAATATAGCGGCCTCTTTTTTTATAACTATGAAGTTCTCTTCTCTTTTAAATTTCTATTTTATTTTCCAATGGTAAGTTGATATGCAACACTAAAACTAGCATTATGCATATTCGAATAAATTCCTTCAATAAAAACAATAGATAATCACAGGTTATAAGTTCTTTAGATATTATTAATGTTTTTAATTTATTTAGCAGCAAATGAGCTGTAACAAAAGCTCTCAATATTACCAACTTTATGCAATATAAAGGACGGATAACAATGGAAGACCAATATATAACATAAGTTAGAATCTTAAAGAGTAGACTGACATTCTAATAGGTATTATCCTAACATCGAAAAAAGCGAGGTAATTAACCTCGCTTTTTTTGTTTTCAAGTCATATTTTTTTGTTTTAAAATAATGCATAATTAATCGTCTCGTTATTTTGTTGTTAATTTAATATGACTTTTGTTGTTGTACTTTATTTTTATTTTTTTATTCTTATATTTATATTACTGATTGCCAATTGTTACTTATTAGCTAAGAATGAGAAAAGTATTGCTATGCTTAATTTTGTTGCTGAGGTCTATTTTATTGGTAGGCCAAGAAAATAATCCTGATAAACTTAGAAAATCTTCATTTTATGTTTTACCGACAGTGGAGTTGTATAGTTTAACATGGATGGTAAAAGGAAGTGATTTTTCTTCCAGATTGAGGTGGGATAATAATTTTAAAACAGGTGCATATTTTGGTTATCGCGGCCTCTTTTCGAACAAGATTTTTTTTTCAGAGATAGGAATTTTGGGAACGATCTCAGGAAGTGGTAGGGATATTGACAAATTTAATTCTGGTGCTGAAATCGAATCAAGATTCCAAAGCGATAGAAGTACGTTTATCAGTTTGAAAATTGGAACAGAGTTGATAAAAAAACACAAGGAAAAACTTGGAATAGCACTGAATTTGGCAAAGGATAATTTGAAATTGCATTCTAATACAGTTTCTGATTTAAATAGTAGATATGCTATTCGAAAATTTGATATAGACTTAAATTATGCCCATTCATTTGATGTTGCAAATATGATATCGGAAATAGGAGTTCAAAGTGGTATAGGTTATAATTATGCTATCGCAACCTGGAACAAAATTGAATCCTTAAAGCAACCCAAAAGCTTTGATCATTCATTAATGATTTATAATATCGGAATAAAAGCTGCTGTTCAGCTTTCTAACAATTTTTCTCTAGATATCTTATTTAGTAACAATTCTTTGATCAGTGGGAAAGAAAAAACTTTTTTAAGAGACGGAGATATTCAGAAATTAGCTATCCAAACCTTTAATAATCGAATTTTTTCCTTAGGACTCAAATATAGAATTCTATAAATATTAAACCATAACATTAAACTTAAAAAAATGAAAGCAATGAAAGTATTTATTCCCCTAGTTTTATTTTTACTTATTTTCTCGTGTAAAAATAATGACTTTAGTATCGATGCAACACCGTCAACCAAAGACTCTGTATGGCATACATTTAAAATTAAAAATGAGAACATACGGGTGCTGGAAACAAATAATCAGTATTTTCTAGCAGAAGATATTGTGCTTTCCAAAGATCAGTTTAATTATCTATCCTATTTTAATGCTGAAGTTAAACCAAAAAGCTTAGTAACATCGGATTTCATAAAATTATGGCCTTCGGGAAAAATTTATTATGCATTTGGTAATAATGTTTCTAATACCCTCAAGACAGAAATTAATTCAGCGATAAGTTGGTTGTCTTCGAACACCCCTTTAAGTTTTGCTCTTAAAGGTAGTTCAAATTCTAATTATGTGACATTTGAAGCCTCAAATGTGAATCAATCGCCTGTTGGGATGATTGGAGGTATGCAAGTTATTCAATTAACAAGTAACGCCTCTGCCTCAACTGCTATTCATGAAATTTTACATGCTTTTGGTATATCTCATGAAATGGGGAGAAATGACCGAGATAACTTTGTTACCATAAATACTTCTAATATCTACGCAAATAAAATGCATAATTTTAATAAAGTTGGTGTACTTTCCAGTATTGATGTTGGCTTGTTTGATGCAAGATCAATAATGATGTACCCCGCATTTACAACAGACAGTACTTTTGCAAAGAATATCAATCAACCTATTATTATTCCAAATAATCCCAATGTAGTTATTGCTCCGAGTTACTACCCGACAGCCACGGATTTAATAGGCATCAATATGTTATATGGAAATGAGAGGCCATATTTAAAAGTGACCACTACAGTTGAAGATATATATGTTGATCCGGGAAGTGGGTCCTATGAACAAGAAGTGACAACTACATTTTCTCTGTTTACAAATGCAGCTTTAACGACGCCTTATATCAAAAGTTATAATGTTCCCATCTTAGCAATGATGGATATTTCTAAAATCTATAATGGTTTTCCTGAGCCTTTGGATAGATCCGTAATTCCTTTAGTAATAAATGCTGGAAGTAATAGCGTATCAATAACAGTCCGTAATAGAGAAGAATTAGATTATGGTACAACAAGGTTCGGAGAGTTTACAACTGTATATCCTAAAACTAATTTTACGGGCTACCGGATTCAAAATTAATAGTATAGAAAAATTTTGTGATGGCTGTTCATATTCATATGAATGTTAATAAAACCAATTGTACGCACATAAAGTAATTAGCTTTAATAATAAAAAATCGTTTCCTCGGGGACGATTTTTTATTATTAAATACTCTTCCTCTGTATTAAGCAGGCGAAGGAATTTATAGGATTTTCCGGTCCTATCCCCCTGTATGGATGAAGCACGGATAAAGCACTCCCTAAGCACAGATATAGCACAGTCACTGTTTACGCAAACGTTCCGTAAGCCTATTGGCAAAAGAGAAAAGTACGATAAATGCGCTGATCCAGTGCTACTAAACTGCCGAAACGAACCCTGCTAACTTTCGGGATACACTGTACAAGAAAAGTGACGCCATGCGGATAGTATCCATTACCAATTTCTCCACCTAAACGAACAAAAACTACCCCCTTAAAACAGACTGGCTTGCTGATATTTGGCTTATAACTTAATTATAAACCCAACTGATGATGAAGCAGTTCTGTATGTCCATACTCCTGGGTATTGGCGTCTGCATGTCTCTTTGTGCATTTGCGCAAAGCACAGACCTGGTTAATTGGCCAGCGCAGGCTGACCCCAGATTAATAGGTGATCTTGTGGCTCAACGTTTTGTGGCAAGTCCGCATAACAGTTTTAAACCGCCAGCTCCACCAAAAAACATTACTTATCCCGAAGTCTGTACCTGGTATGGAGCATTGAAGTATGCCGAAGTGAGCAACAATAAGACCTTATTGAGGCAATTGACACAACGCTTTATGCCTCTGTTTGACACGGAAAAGCACCTTGTTCCGCGACCTTGGCATGTGGACTTTTCCGTTTTTGGAACGGTTCCGCTGGAAATCTATCTGCAAACAAAAAACAAGAAATGCTATACCATGGGAATGCGTTTTGCAAATGCACAATGGTCCATTCCGATTGACTCCCCTCAGGTTGTAAAAGACGGTTATCAGAAATTTCTCGATAAAGGACTTACCTGGCAGACCCGCTACTGGATTGACGATATGTATATGATTACCATGATTCAATCCAAGGCCTTTCAGGTAACGGGAGATCAGCACTATATTGATCGTGCAGCCCATGAAATGGTGGTCTACCTCGATACCATTCAAAAGGAAAATGGTCTTTTTTATCATGCACCGGATGCGCCTTTCTTTTGGGGCCGCGGGAATGGCTGGATGGCTGCGGGAATGAGTGAATTGCTGTATTCATTAAAGAAAGACAACCCCAATAGACCCAAAATATTGGCTGCTTACCGCAAAATGATTACAAGCCTAAAGAAGTATCAACGTCCGGACGGCCTTTGGGGGCAATTGATTGATAAACCTGAATCCTGGGTAGAAACTTCGGGTTCTGCCATGTTCACTTATGCCATTATTATGGGCATAAGGCATGGATGGCTCGATGCGGAGGAATATACGCCCATCGCACGCAAGGCATGGATTGCTTTGACGGGCTACATCAACAAAGACGGCGATATCAGCAACGTCTGTGAAGGTACCAACCGAAAGAATGATCACCAGTACTACCTCGATCGAAAACAGAAAACAGGGGATATGCACGGCCAGGCGCCCATACTATGGTGTGTGTACGCTTTATTAAAAAAATAACCAGCTATGATGAGATTATGGACAATTTTGCTGCTTTTGTTGGCGACAGCAGCATCGGCACAACCTATTCGTTGGCAGGAACAATATCCCGGTGTTTGGAAAGGAACATTTGGCAAACCCGATAATTATACGCTGCTATCTGCAGCGGGCGCTACACCTCAAGCTGCGACCCTCGAACGGTTGCAATCTGTCGATTTTCCATTGCCCAAGATGGAGGTGCATGCCGAACTGATCGATGGTAAAACATACCTTCGGTTCCCGCTGCAAAAAAATGAACAGATCTATGGACTGGGACTTAATTTTCAGACGGTACATCAGCGGGGGAAGATTCTTAATCTGCATGTCGACCATTACGGTGGCAAAGATAATGGGCGCACCCATGCACCTGTTCCGTTCTACGTCTCTTCCAGAGGATATGGTGTATTGGTCAACTCAGCACAATATTTAACGTATTATGTGGGAACAGGCGTACGGAAAGACGCTAAAGTTCCTGCAGAAGTAAAAGATCGCAATACCGATAAAAGCTGGAACTCCCGGCCTTACTCCGATGCGGTGGAAGTATATGTTCCTACAGAAGGGGCGGAAGTTTATGTATTTGCAGGCATCAATCCGCTCGATGCCATAAAACGCTATAACCTCTTTTGTGGCGGTGGTGCCCTGCCGCCGAAATGGGGGCTTGGTTTTACGCAACGTGTACAAAAGCTTTATACGGCAGACGAGGTGATCAAGGAGGTGGCGGAATTTGAGGAACATGGCTTCCCGCTTGATTTTATTGGGCTCGAACCCGGCTGGCAGTCCAAGGCTTACCCTTGTTCTTTTGAGTGGGATAAGGGACGTTTTCCAAATCCGGCAGCCTTGGTAAAGAAACTGGCCGATAAAGGTGTGCGTCTGAACCTATGGACAAACCCTTATATCTCCCCAGAATCTCCTATCAGTAAGGTGATTGAACCTTTTACCGGCTCGCATACGGTGTGGAATGGGACTGTTCCTGATCTGAATCATCCAGATGCAAAACGCATCCTTTCAGGCCAACTGAGCCGTTCGCAGATCGATATTGGCATCAGCGGATATAAGATTGACGAGGTCGATGGTTACGACTACTACCTTTGGCCGGACATGGCCAAATTTCCCTCAGGCATCAGTGGTATACAAATGCGGCAAACCTATGGTGTACTTGCACAAAAATTGACCGACAGTCTATACCGCCAGCACAACAAACGGACGTTTGGACTGGTGCGTGCATCCAACGCCGGAGCCAACAACATGCCCTATGTGATCTATAACGACTATTATAGTCATCAGGACTTCATCACTGCACTGGTCAATAGTGGATTTTGCGGCGTACTGTGGACACCAGAGGTAAGGGGCTCCAAAACAGGCGAGGAATGGTTGCGCCGTTTCCAGACTGTTGTATTCTCACCAATGGCCATGATCAATGCTTGGTCGAGTGGAACAAAACCCTGGTCTTTTCCTGAAGTGGCCGAAAAAGTGAAGTACTATGCGCAGTTGCGGATGGAATTGATGCCTTATCTCTATTCTGAATTTGCAAAATACCATTTTGAAGGAACACCTCCTTTTCGGGCCATGGTGCTGGAAGAGGGATTTCAGGGACAAACAAACGCAAGCCTGAGCAATCAGGATCTGGAAACAAATCCTTATCTGGAAGCGGTAAACAAAGAGGTGAAAGATCAGTACATGTGTGGCGAATATCTGTTGGTGGCGCCTTTATTTACAGGCGAGTCTACTAGAAAGGTGCTTTTGCCTAAGGGTAACTGGTACGATTTCTATTCGGGCCGCTATGTCGGTAACGGCGAGGAAATCGTTGCCAAACCCGAAGACGATCGGATACCCGTCTATGTAAAAGATGGTGGCATTATTCCAATGACGACAGCACGGCTTCATGCGCCTGCAGCAGGAGAAAAAGTGAACCTGATTATCCGACATTATGGGGAGAAGGAGGGGATGTATAACTTGTATGACGATGATGGTCTGAGTTTCGATTATGAGAAAGGGGCCTATTCTTGGCGTAGGATAGTCCTGAAAAAAAATGCGTCCGGGAAACTGGAAGGCGATATCTCGGCACCAGCCAAAAATAAACCGAATACGATAGGTGCAGTAAAGTTTGAATTTATGGGGCAATGATATTATTTTGAACAATAAGCTATGTTTTAAGCGCCTAAAAACCATTTTTTACTGCTAAAAAGACCAAAAAATACACTGTTTAACCTCGCAGATTGACTGATATTTGAGGTAACTGATTATAAAAAATAACCAATTTATTAAATGCATGGCTGGGTTATCGATCATCTTCTCATGATAGACAATCGCCATAAAAACTGATTTATTATGATAAAAAGTATCACAAAAATGGGGTGCTTTGTACTCTTCCTATTTCTAGCCTTGGGGAGTATAGGCTTACCGGTCTTTGCCCAACAAAACATTCGGCTTTCAGGAAAGGTGACCAACAAAAAAGGAGAGGCACTGCAGGGAGTCACTGTTCGTATCAAAGGGAAAAGTCAGGGAACAAGTACAGATGCCACGGGGAAGTATCAGCTTGATGTTGTATCATCCAGTATCGTTGTCTTTAGTCAAGTAGGTATGAAAGAGCAGGAGCGCGCTGTCGGTAGCCAGCGACAACTTGATGTCACGTTGGAAGATAGTGACAATGCGCTGGATGAAATTGTTGTTACAGGTTATGGTGGTGTTGCAAAGAAACGTGACCTTACGGGCGCTATATCTTCCGTCAACGCAAAGAAAATAGAAGAACGTCAGCCCATTAACCTTTTCGATGCCTTACAGGGGCAGGCTGCCGGAGTCCTTATTGTCAATGACGGTGGTGGGGCACCTGGGGCGACAGGATCTATTCAGGTGCGGGGTACCTCCACGTTGAATGGGGGAAATGGTCCTTTATACCTGGTCGATGGAGTAATTAACCCCGATGGTGCCACCATAAATCCAACAGATATCGAGAATATCGAGGTGCTCAAAGATGCTGCTTCTGCATCTATTTATGGATCGCGTGCAGCCAATGGCGTAATCCTCATCACAACCAAGCGCGGATCAGAGGGAAAACCCATGGTTAATGTCAATTACAATCATCTTTTCGGCCGTCTAGCTCATTATATACCAGTAAGTAACTCTGCTGAAGTAAGGGCTTTCCGCTATATTCAAGGCCTCAATACCAATACGGATTCCATCAACCCAAGTTTCAATTCCGACAACGATTTACAAAAACTCTTGTTGGGAAATCTTGCTCAAAAGAAGGAAATTAAGATGAGCGTATCAGGTGGTCAGAAAAATCTCCGGTACTACAGCAGTTTGAATTACCTGGATGATAAATCGATCATCTTGAATAGTTACGCCAAGCGTTTACAGTCACGTATCAATGTTGAATATCAGTTTTCATCCAAATTGAGGTATTCCAACAATATTTCTTTTTCCTGGCAAAAAGGCAATACGATTCCAATCGGCAATACGATCCGCGTCGTCATGGACCGTCCGGCTTATTCCTTGATTTACTATCCTGATGGCTCTTTAACAAGCTACATCGGTTCGAAGCGAAATCCTGTCGCCAACGCCTTGTTTGAAAAAAATATCGATGAAACCTATTCCGGGCAATTGAACAATCAGTTGGATTATCAAATTCGGGACGACCTGAAATTTACAACCTTGTTTAATGTGCGGTTGGACAATTTACAGAATACCCAATTCTCACCACGGTTTTTATCGGCAAATAAGGATCAGAATAGCGGAACAAACGAGTTTAATAAAACGTTCACTTGGGAGTTTCAATCTTATCTAAATTATAATAAGACTTTTGCACAGGACCATAATGTCACGGCCTTATTGGGATTCAGTTCGGATCGCAGACGCTATGACCGTTTTCATTCTGAATATATGAATAGCGTCAATGAGGAAGTTCTGGTGACTTTTCCAGATTACCTCACGCCGTCAAAAACCTATACCACAGCAACGGCCAACGCTTCTGCCTCTGTTTTTAGCCGGATTGGCTACAATTACAAAGGACGTTATCTCGTTCAGGGATCCTACAGAAGGGATGGTTCATCGCGGTTCGGTGCGGCAAATAAATGGGGAAACTTTCTCTCAGCATCTGCTGCCTGGCGTTTTTCGGACGAGAATTTCATGAAATGGGCGAAACCGGCATTGGTAGATGCTAAATTAAGATACAGCATTGGACAGCTTGGAAACGATAAAGTAGGCGATTATGAATCGTATACCAAAGTAGCCTTTGGCGGGTCTTATAATGGTGTCGGCGGAGCTGCATTGACAAGTACATTTGGAAATAATCGGATCAAATGGGAAACAACCACCCAAAACAATGTGGGCTTAGATCTGACTTTCTTAAATGGCCGGTTAGGATTTACGGCAGATTACTATGTCAAGACCACCACCGATCTACTGTATCCACGGGAGCTTGCCAAGGAAACTGGTTACGCAAAGGTGAATGTCAATCTGGGAACGATTCGCAACCGCGGAATGGAGTTTGTAATTAGTGGAAAACCAATCGTAACACCTGATTTCAGCTGGGAAGTGAATGGTAATATTTCTTTTGAACGCGGTAAGATCGTGAAGCTGGCAGATGGAATTCCATTTTTCCCGGGCAATAAATGGTACGCGGAAGAAGGCGGTCGTATCGGAAATTTCTATGGCTGGCGCAATTTAGGGGTTTATGCCTGGGACGAGTCCAACGCCTACAATGACAATTGGGAGAAATTGACACTCGTACTTGACGATCAGGGTAAACCGATGTATCGTGATGGAAAAGCAGTCTATACGTTCAATGGTAGTGATTACCAGGGTACAGTACATCAGCTATATGCACCCGATGGTAAACTGAAAGGTGGCGATGCTGAATGGCTTAACAATAAGAAAGATAGTTTGATCAATGACGAAGACCGCATGATCCTCGGCAATGCGACACCAAATTTCTACTTTGGTTTTATGCAGACCTTTAGATATAAACGATTTACCCTAAATGTACTCTTTAATGGTTCTTTTGGTGGGGAAGTTTACAATGCGCTGCTGCAACGTCAAAATTATCCGACCAACACAGGAGCAGGCTCTCCGGATATGGTCTATAATGTATGGCGCAAACCCGGCGATGTGGCCAAATATCCAAATTATGTGGAGAGGAACAACCGCGGAAACCTAAAAACAAACCAGAATAGCCTTTATATCGAAGATGCAACATTTGTTCGTCTGTCAAGTGCACGGTTGGCCTATACCTTCGATCCGCAATTGATCAACAGATTAAAAATGAAAGGGCTTACAGCCTTCGTTTATGGAAGCAACCTGTTGACATGGACCAATTATAGGGGCTACGATCCCGAATTCAGTACAAACAATCCGCTGACACCGGGAGAGGATGATGGCCGTTATCCGAGGAGACGGGAGTTTGGATTTGGCGTAAATATCAATTTTTAGCATTTATCGATTAGGGTAAGTTCCGTCTGAAGGATGGGACAGATAAAATATTTTTGACATGAAAACAAAGATCTTAGCACTGTTACTGCTGTCAGCTACATTGGGGGGCTGTAACAAATTTTTGGAAGAGAAACCGCTGGCCGAAGTTGCGCTGGACCAGCATTATAAAAACTTATACGATGTGCAGGCCGCAATAGCCGGAATGTATAGCGCCTTTCAGCTCGAAATGGTCGGTAAGGGGAATTATCAGGATAACAAAGACAATTATCTCGAAAAATACCTGTATTGGGGCGAGTATCGTGCCGATAATTTTGACCGTGCAATTAGTTACACCAAAGACTATGTGGACGAGATCGTATTAAATAGCCTTACGCCAACCAACCAGTTTTCAGACTGGAGCGGGCTCTATACCGCTATCGGGCGTATCAATAACAATATCAAGTATATTCCAAAGGCAGCGGAATTGGATAGCCGTATTACCCCGGAGATGCTTAAGGATTATCTCGCGCAGTGTTATGCGCTTCGAGCGATGTGTTATTTCTATCTCGTCCGTGTATGGGGCGATGCTCCGATATGGCTTGAACCTTATGAGGATGTACAGCAGCCTGCAGCCAGCGCACGTGAACCGAAAGATAAGATATTGAACGAGGTCATTATTCCAGATCTGGAAAAAGCCTATTCTCTGGTCGATAAAGATGCGAAAAACGCACTGTGGACAATCGGCGGGGCAGGAATATGCGCGATCATGTCTGATGTGTATATGTGGAAAAAGGACTATCAAAATGCAGCAAAATGGATCACGCGCCTGTTTTTGACAAAGTCTCCTACAGGAGTGAGCTATGCCGGAACCAATGAAACCAATTTGCAGGATGGCGCAAGCTGGAAGACTATTTTTGTCAATCCAACTTCCAGTAAAGAAACGATTTGGAGTATCCACTGGGACTACTTAAAAAATGGCTGTGCCTGTATGCAAACGTCGTGGTCTCCCAATAATAAGCAGATCATAGTCGATGAAGGAGTGTGGGCAACCTGGTTTCAGCCACAAACGACAACCTCGCCAAGTCCTGATATTAGACCTCAGCAAACATTGGATGTCTATTTTGGATTGCCAAGCAACAAGAGAGATCGCTTTATCAAGTGGTATCCCACTGATGCCAACCCAACTAAAGCGGATCCATGGCCGGTGACAAATCAGGCCCTGCCGGTTTATTTGACCATGTACCGGCTGAGTGACATGTATCTCTTATACGCTGAAGCGTTGAATGGCCTCGGAGACCGAACCAATGCCCTCAAATATTTAAACTTTGTCCGCAAGCGTGCGCGCCTGCCACAATATGATGCGAATGATGCATCTATTGCTACAAGCTACCAGTTGGAAACGGCGATTTTGGATGAACGTCGTCTGGAACTTTTTGGTGAAGGTAAAAGGTGGTTTGATCTGGTGCGCACCGGACGTGTGAAGGACGTGATGGATCCAATCTTGAAACGTAGACAGGAAGAAGCGGGTAATTTAGATAAACCTGGATTCCTAGATCCAACAAACAGAGTGTATTGGCCTATTCACCGGAATGTTTTAAACTCCAATAAATCATTGGTTCAAAATCCCGGATATACAGATTAATAGAAGAATTTAAATCAGAGAGTCATGAAAAGAATGTTTAAGACCAAATGGACATATAGCGCTATCATCGTAGCAAGTCTATTAATGACAAGTTGTTCACTTTTCGATTTGGAACTGCAAAAAGATTACGACTACGAACATAAAACTTTAGATCCCAATATCGGGATAAGTGCACGGAAATTTTTGGAGAACCGATCGTATGAGACGGTAGACAATCCAACGGATACAGTTTTCAAATGGATGCGGAAGGGCTTAGAATATGCCGGAATTCCTTTGGAAGAATTTGAAAAAAACGATCGAACCTTTATTTTCTTACATAATGAAGCCATAAAGACCTGGGATACTAAAACGAAGAAGGTTACAGCAGGCCTGTTTTTTGACTTCCCAATTGTGACCGGAGTGGATGGAACAGGCAAACCGATTACGAGACCGGCAACAAAATGGGAAGAATACAACAAAGATGATGTCCGTAACTATTTCCTTTATCTCATGTTGCAAGGGAATTACAACTTCGATAAGCTGACCATTGAAAATACAAAAGCCAAAACGATGCTTCCAGCGAACACTGTTGCCAGCAAAAGTTCTTTATTGGGATACATGAATGAAGGCAAAGGTTTTGATCAGGAAGGACTGATGGTGTTACGTCTGGTCAATAACAGCGATTTGGCGCCGATTCAGATTAACAATAAAACAACCAATCGGTCCGGGGGATATATTGTGACGAATGGCGTGGTTCATGTCTTTGGAAGCAAGGGCAATACAACAGTTTATCCTTTTTCGGGAGCACTTTAACGAAAGAACCTTTTAAACAAATTTAAATATGATCAAAAAGAATTCAGTTATTGCTTCACTTCTGCTGCTATTGGCGGTAGGAAGTAGCTGTGAGAAATCGCCAGCCGAAAAACTCACTTTAAACAGTATTGCCTGTGTGCAATGCCACAGCATTCAGTCGGCAGCGGATCTTCAGGCACTGAGCTTACAGCCCGGAGACACGGTCATCATGAAGTCTGGCCAATGGACCAATCAGGACCTAACCTTCAGTGCTCAGGGAACAAAACAGCAGCCTATTGTATTGATGGCAGAGCAGCGGGGGGCAGTTATCATGAAAGGTACTTCTTCCGTTAGTATCACGGGACAATGGTTAGTTGTGGATGGACTTGTATTTCAGGAAGGGTATACGACAGGCAAAAATGTGGTGGATTTCACCTCTTCCTCTTCAAACTGCCGCCTTACCAATACGTCAATTGTGGACTATAATCCACCGGCAGCAACGACCGACTACCGTTGGGTTTCCATCAATGGTTCCTATCATCGCATTGACCACTGCTATTTAAAAGGAAAGACCCATCAGGGACCGACCATGGTCGTATGGGGGACCAGTAAACCAATGAAACACCGAATTGATCACAACTTCTTTGGTGAGCGTGCTGCGGTACCGGATAATGGTGGGGAAACCATCCGTGTCGGAACCAGCGACTGGTCGATGACAAATGCACTTACAACCATTGAAGATAATATTTTCCAGCGCTGTAACGGCGAAACGGAAATTATATCCAATAAGATGGGAGCCGATACGATCCGCAACAACTATTTCTATGAAAGCCAAGGAACTTTATGCCTGCGGCATGGCAATGGATCAGCCGTTTATGGTAACTATTTTGTTGGTAATGGCAATAGTGCCGCTGGCGGTATTCGTATCATCGGTGAAGATCATCTTGTCTACAACAATTACTTCCAGAATATGGCCGGCACGGGACAAAAAGCTGCGTTGGCCATCATGGACGGTGTACCAAATTCACCTTTAAGCGGTTACTTTCAGGTAAAACGCATAAAAGTTGTTGCCAATACCATGATCAAGTGTAAGCAGTCATTTGACATAGGTTCAGGTAAAGGTGGAAATAGCCGGACATTGCCGCCAACGGATGGGAATATCGCAAATAATGTTGTTTCTCAATCTGCCCAATCTACCATGTTGACCTTTACCGATCAACCGGTCAATTTTGTGTATCAGGGAAACATCGTTTTTGATGTACCGACAAGTCAACAGCTGCCGGCTGGATTTACCCGAGTTAATCCTCAATACACACTAACAACAGATGGCATCTATGAGCCTACGAGTAGTAGCCCGGTATTGGGTGCCTTTGTGGGGAATTATCCTTTTGCGGCAGCGGCAGATGCTGGAGCGCCTAAACTGGATACAAAACATCGCGATCTGCTGAAAGCCCAAAATATAGGCCCTGTATTTATAACCGGCCTGGGAAATAGTTTGGTCATTAATCCTTAAATGACCTTAAGTACTATTTTATGCGGGGAATAAATCGTTTATTCCCTGCTTTTTTTCCGGTAAACAATGCTTGTATTTACCGCATATAATTTTGGGATCAACGTCAACAATATACTGCTACCAAATTATACCTAAAAACAATTTTCAATCAGCTTTTAGACAGTGATCAATCAGTGTTTGTTCAGTCATCACTGAGCAAGCACTGAACAATCACTGAACGAGCACTGAACAAGCACTGTAAAAAGGTCGAACTTGACCACTATCTGATCTTCGTTTGCTGCAGCTAAAAATTATTCTGAAAAAAGGGAAAAGTTACACGTGTGAACAAGAATAGCCGGGACTTCTACTAAAAGAACCCAAGGCCCGATCACCAGATAGGTCGTTGTTTTATTTAATGATAGGAAGGGTTATAAAGTTCTTGCACTCACAGGTGGTAAGTTTGGCAATTTTCATTTGTACTTTTTGACAGGTTTTGGAGAATGCTTTTTCCGGTATTCTTTATAATTTCCATGTTTTTCGTATTCCAATGTGCCTTCCGCACAGTAACTGCTGAGATAAACAGAAAATTTATTGCTTTGCTCTTTGTTGGCATTCAGCTGTTGGATTATTTCAGAAACACGGCGGGGTATTTCGAAAAAATTGGAATTATAAACAAGATCATCCAGTTCTTTCGTCAGTTCAATACGACGTTTTGACTCCGGGGGAATATTGTAGAGCGGTGTTAAATCTATTGGTTTTTTGAATATGGTTTGCGGTTGAATTTTTAACGCACGGCAGATCAGGATAAAGTTATTCAGTGAAGCACCTTTTCCGCGTTCAATGGCCGCGATTGTATTGGTTGTTAATCCGGTCATATTGGCTACATCTTTCAAGGTGTAGTATATTTTTTCACGTTGAACGCGCAATTGCTCGCCGACTTCCTCCAGTATATTCTCATTGGTATATCCCATATACAAATGGAAAACTTATTTGCGCATTTTTAGAATAATAATATTTGTAATTTATTTGCGCAAATAAATATTTTTTTTTATATTTGTTTCAACGAAAGCCGATAACTAAACTTAAGTTACAACAACAGGTTAGGAGAAAAGGTGTTAATCTGTTGAAGTACAACTAAAATCTAAATAATGAGAAAATTAAGAATTAAAAATATCGCAAAGTCACCGGAATAAAACTGATTTCTATTTTATAGACTTGTATCTAGCATCCTATGTTGATAACCCCTATTATTGACTTGTAACTGCCATTCAAAGCATAGGATTAATAAAAAATAAAATTATTTGAATCGTTGAAATAGACTTCTTATTGAGTTTATTTAAAAGCTGTTTTTGCGCAAAAATAAAGTAATTATTTTGCGTTAAGGATGTTCTTTGACTTATTGGTATTGAAAGGGAGAATATAAAAATTTAGGCTGATCGGATGTTTTGCTGATCGGTTTGATTAGGATAGGAGGCATCTTGTTATGCCGTAGGGTGAGCGCAATGGCGACTCACTAAATACCCCCTTTTTATTAAAATGTTGGGTAACATTCTACGCTATGTTCTTGATTATTATTGGGATACTAGGAGGTGGGATTTCGATAATATCAAAATGTGGGGTATACACAACGTTCAGTTTAATTTTCCTCTTGATATGCGATGTTGATGATCTCAAATTGTGGGGTATACACAACATATGTTCTTTAAAAAAAAGAATTGAGAATGATGCTAATGACCTCAAATTTGAGGTATACACAACAGGCGCTTTTCGGACTTTTCTTATTTCTTGAAGTTGATTATCTCAGAATATAGCGTATACACAATTAATACTTTTTTAGAGTTACTAAGAGTTGATGTTGATTATCTCAAAATGTAAGGTATATACAACTTGAAGATGATACTAACAATCATAACCAGAATGTTGATGATCTCAAGATTTAGGGTATATGCAACTGACTTTTTTTATCAGCTATCTAAAAATAAGATGTTGATAATCTCAAAATGTAAGGTATTCACAACTAGTTGACTTTTAGCTTTTCTTGAGCAATTGATGTTGATGATCTCAAAATGTAGGGTATTCACAACGGAGAATTCTAGCTTCTCTAATTAATCAAAATCTTGATGATCTCAAAAAGTACGGTATAGGGAACTGGCGCATGGGCTACTACGGTTTCTTTAGGTGATATTAGAATTTTAAAATTAATATATTGAGGCATCTTGTGATGCCGTAGGGTGAGCGCAATGGTGACTCACTGAATACCCTTTATAAGAAAATGTCGGGTTACATGCTATTCTATATTCTTGATTATTATTCGGATACTAGGAGGTAGGGGATGGTAAAGATCTCAAAATTCAGGGTATACACAACTGGGCCTCTGGGATATATTTTAAATCATATGATGTTGATAATCTCAAAATGTGGGGTATAAACAACTAACCAATTTTTGGGCATTTTTCGTTTCTAGTTGTTAGTGATTTCAAAATGTAGGGTATATACAACAAATTAGCATTTAAAATTTATTCTTCCATATGTTGGTGATATCAAAATGCGGGGTATATATAAATCAAATCACATGTAACTGTCTTGCGCCGACAATTGATGATGTCATAATATAGGGTATACACAACCTTCCCGTTGCATTCATTACCATTTAATGATGTTAATGATCTCAAAAAGTAACCTACAGGCTATTGACACATGGGTTGCTACCGTAATTCCCTTGCATAGTACTTGAAAAGTATAAAAATTTTCAAAATTATATATGGAGGCATCTTGTGATGCCGTAGGGTGAGCGCAATGGCGACTCACTAAATACCCTTTTTTCATAAGATGTTAATGATCTCAAAATGCAGGGTATACACAACTCGCTTGCGAACTGGAAAGCACTATGAAACTCAAAATGTAGGGTATATACACCTCTATCAAAGCTACTATATGCCTCAAGACTCATATTAAAGATCTCTAAATGTAGGGTATACACAACTCGTTCACATAAACCAAACGATTATGGGAGATGTTGATGACCTCAAAAATTAGGGTAAATATGTAACTTGCTCATGGGCTACTACTGTTTTTAACGTGATATTAGAATTTTCAAAAATTATATATGGAGGCATCTTGTTATGCCATAGGGTGAGCGCAATAGTGACTCACTAAATACCCTTTTTAAGAAAATTTTGGGTTACATCCTGCGCTATGTTCTTAATTATTATTACGGTACTAGGAGGTAGAATGTTGATATCACAGAATGTAGTGTATACACAACGATGGCTGAGTCAAAATGTCTATTGAGACTGATGTTAATAATCTCAAAATGTAGGATATATACAAAAAAGTAGCAAGGATATATACAACAAAGTAGCAAGGATATATACAACAAAGTAGCATTTTATTTTAAACAACAAAAGCGTATGCGATATCAAAATGTGGGGTATATGTAACTGGCGACCTTTGATCCATCGAATGAAAAGGGATGTTGATAATCTCAAAATGTCGGTTAGTAACAACAGAGGTTTAATATGTGCCACTCCACATAGGTGTTAATGAATTCAAAAAGTAGGGGTACACAACATTGCTCTATTCAAGCGTTCACAACTTAAGAAGTTAATGATCTCAAATTTGATGGTATACACAACTTGAATTCATATTGCACAATATCGAATTCAGATGTTTAATGATCTAAAATAAGGGGTATACACAACTGTGCGTTTTCATGCATCGCTGTATTAGCTGTTGTTGACCAAATAACATAGGGGGTAAACACAATAACGAGTTATAAAGAAATAATCTGATAGAGCACTATAGCATAGCCACCATAACTATTATAGCCTTTATAACTTTAATATCCAATTCAATACCAATAAGTTTTATAACCAAATAACAATTTACACTTACTCGGCTTCGGTTTCCTAAAAATCTTTCCGATTTGCCTGAGCTGTGGTACGTTGCTGATGTATTGCTAACCATAAAAACCAATTATGAAACCAATTTTACTAAACAAGGACATTAAAACTGCCATTGAACACCTGCACAATGGCCATGAAAAAGGACTTAAATTTTTCTACCAAAAATTCTATGAACACTTCCTTTTTCGCGCCTACCGTGCAACCGATGATGAATGTACTGGCGAAAGTATCGCCCAAGAGGCCTTTCTCCGTCTTTGGCTGTTCCGAGAAAATGTACATTCCGAAACCGAGGTATTCGACTTTCTGAAAGGCCAGGTGAAGTCCGCCATTCACGCTTTTTATCAAAAATCGCGCAATAGGTTTCACCGAAGCTTACTCCGCCTCGACAGCATTGAGGACTATCAGGAATTTATGCTGGGTTACGAACTGGAAGAGGAAAGCGAAGAAGATGTGCTCTATATCGAGCAACTGGAACTGGAGAAGAAAAAGAAAATGGATCAGCTCAATGCCATTATGCCTAACCTCAACAACGATCAACAGCTCTTTATTCGCCTGTGCCTCAAATATAGTTTTAACTATGAACGTATCGCTTACTATATGGGGAATATCTCTGATTATGAGGTTAGCCTACAAATAGAGAAAACAATCGAATACCTGCGTTCCATCATTCATAGTGAAGAGAAAATGCAGCTAATGGCTAAACCTGTTGAATTTAAATTGAATGGCGAAATGACCGAAGGAGAAGCTGAGGTCTTCCGCATGCGCTATGAATTGCAGTATTCCTTTGACAAGATTTCAGAAGCTTTACAATTGGATGGGGGACAGGTGCGTACTTTATTTATTAATGCACATGCAAAAATTAAATCTGCTAAGAAAACAGCATAAAAAACATAAAAAGATATGGCAGCTGATACAATGGTATTGACCCGCAAAATACAGATTTTTGTGGATTGTGACGATAAAGAAAAACGATCGGAATATTTTAAACAACTCTTTGAATGGCAGGATCTTGTTTTCCGCGGTGCCAATATGGTCATCACCCATCAATATGTACAGGAAAATCTGAAAGATCTGATTTATCTGCAAGAAGATGTCAAAATCAAACTGGCCGATCAGGCAAAAGATCCGGAAGGTGTATTGAATACTTCACGGATGAATACAACTTATCGCCTGCTGTCCAGTTATTTTAAGGGACGAATTCCCACAGATATTCTATCCCAGATAAACACAGCTTTAATCAAATATTTTCAGGCAGATCGTCTCTCATACTGGAAGGGTGAAAAATCACTTCGCAATTACAAAAAAGATATGCCCATTCCCTTTCCTGGTAAACAAATTAACTTGAGTAAAGATGAGAATAATAGAGATTTTAAATTTACACTATTCAAAATACCTTTTCGGACCTACCTCGGTAAAGACCGATCGGATAAAAGGGTGTTGCTCCAACGTGCATTGGTCGGACAAATTAAAGTCTGCAGCAGCGCAATCAAAATTGTTAAAGGCAAGATCTTTCTGCTGCTGGCCTTGGAACTTCCCAAAAAGATCCAAGAATTGAAAGATAACATTATCGCCGAAGCGTCGCTTTCTATTGAACACCCAATAGCAGTAACTATCGGTAAGGAGTCCTTTCAGATCGGCAACAAGGAAGAGTTTACTTACCGCCGTATGGCCATTCAAGCAGCACGGCATCGTTTACAAAAAGCCGCCGCATTTGATAAAGGTGGACGTGGACGTAAACGGAAAATGAAAAGCTTGGAACATTACAACGAAAAGGAGAAAAATTACGTAGACACCAAACTCCACCTCTATAGCCGTCGGTTAATTGAACTTTGTGTGAAAGCACAAGCGGGTACGCTCTTATTGGTCAACCAATCCAATAAGGAAGAAATTGCAAAAGGGGATGAATTCCTGTTGCGAAACTGGAGCTACTATGGCCTTATCGAAAAGATTAAATACAAGGCCAAAATGGTCGGTATCAACATTATTATAGAATGAATTAATCCAATTTTTCGCCCCGATAAAACTTCGTATATGCATCCCGTGCATAGCCGTTGTCTAAGTACTCAAACGTGCTAGCACCTGCTCCCTTTAACTCCTGGCCGCGATAGAAAACTGCCCAGGAGTCTTTTGCATAACCTCCTCCAAGCGCTTTAAATGTAGATGGCGAGGCACCCTTAACTTTTACCCCCTCATAGTAAACTACCCAGGGATCTGCTGCATAGCCGTTTCCGATTAATTTGAACGAGTTGGGGCTGCCGCCCTCGACTTTGACACCGCGATAAAAAAGGTTCCAGGCATCTTTGGCATAGCCATCATCAAGGTATTCAAAGGTTGAAGCAGAAGCCTCTTCCACTTTCTGATTTTTATAAAAAACAGACCAATTGTCCTTGGTGTATTGACCGCCAAGGGGCTGTGTGTTAGGACCTTCAAATTTATCATTCTTTTCGCCTCTATAATAGCTCGACCAATTATCTTTTGCATAACCCCGGCCGAGATTTTCAAAGCTTGAAGCATTGGCCCCATTAATTTCCTTGCCTAAATAATAAGCTTTCCAGGGGTCTTTGCTGTAACCATTTCCCAATACCTTGAAGGAAGACGCTGTTGCGTTTGACAGTGGCTTGCCATAAAAATAAACCCTCCAGGCATCGCTAGCGTAACCGTCTCCCAGGAATTGAAAAGTGGATGGACTTGCATCAGTTATTATTGCTCCTCGAAAATAAACCTTCCAGGTATCCTTTGCATAACCCGAACCTAAAAATTGAAATGAACCGGCATTGGCGTTCGGAATTTCTTTACCGCGATAATAAACGCGTGATCCGATTTTGCTGAAACCATCGCCCAGATGGTCCTGAAGGAAAAGGGCAGTACGGTTATATTGCGCAATATTTGCACAAATAGCCCGTGTGGCAGTAGTCAACAAAAGAAGAAGGAGCATGGTTTTAAATGGGACTTTTGTCATCATATAGGGCATCGGGTTAAATTTGAAAGCAAATAATCATGGTGTACTCTTGTTAATGAGACCCGTTAATACTCGTAAAGTTTAGTCATTAATTAAATTTTTTTGAACTGTTACTTTGCACTTGTTTGGAGATCGGTTTGCTGATTCTTTGCTGTTTCTCTGCTGTTTGTTTACCGTTTCTTTGCTTATTCTTCGGGTCTTCTTCGTATCTGCTTCGAGAATGGTTTGCTATTCGTTTGCCGTTTCTTTGGTGTTTCTTCGCTGTTTCTCTGCTAAAACGGTAATTAAATAGCAACCAATCGGCAGAGAATAGGCAAAGAATAAGCAAGCAAGGGGGCTAGTAAGTCCCTAGCATACCTTACGCGAATACGACCAATCACCCTAGAGAAGGCTAATGCGATTGCAAAAACAGGGTCTATGGGTAAGCTAAGCTTCCTAACAGCAAAAGGCTGGACACAAGGCTGAATAGATGGCACTTATTTGGTCGGCTGTAAGTGTATTTCGGGAAAGGAATAACTGGAATCCTGGACCGTGGTAAATAGGGAATAATCGGTGTAATCCGGAACGGCTATCCGCAGGAGATAGCTGCCCTTTTTTACCACCTGTATTTTAAATTCGCCATTGCTGTTTCTAACGGTATCTCGACCTAATAAAGCCAAGGGTTCCCTTTCCTTATTGGACGCATAGGTTTCAAGAATAAAATACCCAACGGGGTTATACTGGTGGTCAACCAACCGACCGGTAATACGGTAAGGTGGAGTAGTAAACAGCCCATACAGTGAACAAGAGAGTAGCAGTAGTTTTAGCATATTTTTCCATTGTGTAGCTCGATAACATACAGGTATCCAGCTGATGAATCTTAAAACAGCGATCGTCGCCTCACGATTGGAATGACGATCTATGCAAAGGTAGCCTGCTGTGTCATTGAATACATATCACAAGCTTATGAAAAACTATCATTTTGCATTTTCTGCTTGTATGCGGAAGGAGATAAGCCCGTCAGTTTTTTGAAAAATCTGGAAAGATTATTAGGATCGCTGAAATGAAGTTCAAAAGCAATTTGGGCGATAGACTGTTCATCCAATACAAGCCGCTGTTTGATTTCCTGTATTTTTCGGTGTTGGAGGAGGGTAATTGGACTATGTCCCGTGTAGGCTTTGATTTTGTGATTCAGCTCATTGCGGTGTATTTTTAGTAAACTAGCATATTGGTTACAATTCAGGTTAGAATTGACATGCTCTTCCATGAGCATTTTAAATCGAGTGAGCAAATTGTTATTTGCGCTTTCGTTGGCTATATGGTGAAATGCACGAAATAGCCGGTCCAGTCGAAGTAAAATACTGGCAAGCAATGCGCGGATCATATTGGGGCTGTCGGATCGGAACGCGCCGATTTCAAAAACAATTTCGGAGAGCATGGACTTGAACAACTCAAAATCACCCTCCATCGCGACAATATAAGGTGCAAACGAATAGTTGTAAAAATAGGGGAGTTTGTATACCAGTGTTTTATCCTGAAAGAAAGATTCCAAAAACTCGGGTTTAAAGATTAAATGAAATCCTTTGACACCGTTTTTATCAAAGTCACATTGCTTAATTTGGTTGGGTGAAGCGAATAAGATGGTGCCTGGGCATAATTCGATACGTTTTTCATTGGTATATGCGACTCCGTTTCCCTGTTCAAAAAACATGATCTCAAAAAAGTTGATGGTGTGCGGACCGGCCTCAAAAATCAGATCGGTATTATCCTCGAACCGGTGGGCATCCATCGCTAAGGGAAAGCCGTATTTGCTGTCGTCAAAATCAAAATACCGCATAGTAATGTCTTTAACCCTGTAGGAAACGCATAGGTGCTAAACCCTCGCTCAGTAAATATAATATTTTTTCTGATTATCGCTTGAGAGGGAACTGAGGTCCGATCCTTGTAATGCAAATGCTGTCGATCAAAAAACAGAGGCCATGTCATATTCAGGTCAATGAAAGGCTATATGTGCTCCTTAATTTGAAAAAGTAATATATTTTTTGTATATTGCTGGTTATGAGTTTTAAAGAAAAATTAGAGAACTGGCGCACGTCAATCAATCGCGCCGGTAGTGGTGAGGAATTGTATATTTTGCTTTTGAACTATAAAAGGTTTATCAACAAAAATTGGGTGGACGATTTTGGCGATCCGGGCAACTGGAAATCGGAATTAAATCAGGTCATCAGCAAAGTAAGAAACAAGGTGGATGTAGCAGATATCAGAGCCTGCCAAGATTTATCGTCCTATCAGGACGATGCCCGGCAGACCGCACATTCACTCAATCATACGTTAAAATATCATCACTCATTGACAAAAGGGTAGGCTAGGCCTACCTTTTTTTGTGATCAAATTTTTTTAAATTATTTACTAAGCGGGATGTATAATCAGCCATGATTGTACATCCCGCTTTATTTTTCCCCTATTTCCTCGTCGTAAATAGTGGCTCGCTAGCCTGGTTATGACACACAGCCTGAACCTATTATTGAAAAAAATATTTGCCCATGTCAGAAAATGTTTTTACTATTGTAAAGTAGTATAGAATAGTATAGATTACTAGCCACTATACTATAAACTAATAACCAATCTATAAGAAGACCAATTTATGATCTACCACATGTATTACCGAATCTGTAAATGGCAGCGATGTAGTCTTGTCTTCCTTTTTCTTCTGCTAACGGGCTTTGCAAACGCACAGTCCAAATCATTTGAATTAAGAGGAGTTGTATTAGATAGTGTCGGACATTTACCCATTTCCAACGTTACAATTGCCTTCGTGGGAAAGAATGCAGTTGTATCAACGGATGCACAGGGGCAGTTCCTGATCAAAGATGTACACCTCAATGATCAGCTTGTCCTGACTTCAGTCGGATTCGACCGAAAAACTGTTCAGGTCACCAGTACCAACCGGATGACCATCTTTCTGTCTTCATCAAGTTCAAACCTGGATGAAGTGACTGTTGTCGCTTACGGCACACAAAAGAAAACGAGTATGGTCGCTTCGATCACCTCGATCAATCCAAAAGAAATTAAAGGCCCAACCTCCAATCTGACCACCATGTTGGCAGGTAGGGTAGCGGGTTTAATTGCGTATCAGCGCAGTGGTGAACCCGGAAATGATAATGCCTCGTTCTTTATTCGTGGTGTCGGGACCTTTGGTGCCGGAAAGAAAGACCCCTTGATTCTCATCGATGGGATGGAATCGAATACAACAGCTTTAGCGCGGCTACAGCCCGATGATATTGCTGGTTTTTCGGTGCTGAAAGATGCGGCCGCCTCTGCATTATATGGTGCCAGAGGTGCAAATGGTGTGGTTCTGGTGAATACCAAAAGTGGTATCGTGGGAAAGGCAAAATTTAATGCGCGTTTCGAAAACTCCATTTCTACCAATACCCGAAATTTCCAATTTGCCGATAACATTACCTACATGAACCTGGCAAATGAAGCGGTATTGACGCGCAATCCCAAAGGGGCTTTGCCTTATGACCAAAATAAAATCGATCATACCGCAAGGGGCGACGATCCGCTGCTTTATCCAAATAATAACTGGATCGATCAATTGATTAAAGATTATACCAACAACCAGCGTTTCAATTTCAACGTAACTGGCGGGGGAAACCTGGCGCAATATTACGTCGCGGGTACTTTTAACAATGACAGGGGAATTTTGAAATCGGAAAGTGGCAATAATTTTGACAATAACATTAACCTCAAAAATTATTCAATACGTTCCAATATCACTTTAAATGTAACCCCGACAACCATAGGAATTATCCGTACTTCGGCTCAGTTTGACGATTATAAGGGACCCATCGGTGGTTATGATGATTGGGGTAATTTGATCAATGGGGGGCAACGGGTATTCAAAGAGGCCATCTGGTCCAATCCGGTGATGTTCCCGGCAGTTTATCCAGCTTCTTACGCACCGTTTACAACCCATCCGCTCTTCGGAAATAACTTTATACCGACGACAAAGACCTTGTACAATAACCCTTATGCCAAGATGGTCAACGGTTTTCAGGAATACAATAGTTCAACAGTCAATGTACAACTGGAGCTGAAACAGAACTTTGATTTTATCACAAAAGGTTTGTCGGCGCGTTTGATGGCTTATACACAACGGTACTCGTATTTTTCAGTGCGCAGAAGCTTTGAACCTTTCTACTATAATCTGCTGAAAATACCGGGTACAAACAATACGGTATTGAGCTTGCTGAATGAAAATCAGGGAACGGAATACCTGGACTACAGTCAAGGCGATAGGATACAGAATACAACGACCTATGGCGAATTTGCGGTCAATTATAACCGGACCATTGGAAAGGATCACGACATTACGGGTATGCTCATCGGTATCATGCGCAATTATCAGACAGCAAATGGAGGCAATTTACAGGCTTCTCTGCCAGCACGTAACATCGGTGTGTCTGGACGCGCAACGTATGCGTATAAAAATAAATATCTTTTCGAAGCAAACTTTGGTTACAACGGTTCCGAACGCTTTTCTAAAGATAAACGATTTGGTTTTTTCCCCTCTTTTGGGGTAGGCTGGAACCTCCAGGAAGAGCCGATGTTTGAGTTTATGACACCGGTGGTATCTCGTTTAAAACTACGGGCAACCTATGGTTTGGTGGGTAATGACCAGATCGGTAACGACCGCGACCGCTTTTTCTATTTATCACAGGTCAATCCAAATGATGGTGGAAAAGGATTTTCCTGGGGAAATCTTTGGGATTATACCCGACCGGGTTATTCCATCTCGCGTTACGCCAATCCCAATATTACCTGGGAACGTGCCAAAACATTTGATGCAGGTTTTGATCTGAATCTTAAAAATGGATTGGGTGTTGTCTTCGACTACTACAACTCCAAGCGAAGTGATATCTTAATGGTACGCTCAACGATTCCGACGACAGCAGGTTTTCAGGCCGATATTCAATCCAATATGGGCAAAGCGGAGAGTAAGGGATTTGACCTGGCGCTGGATTACAACAAATCTTTTGCAAATACCTGGTGGACGCAGTTGCGCGGTAATATGACCTATGCGACCAATAGCTTGCTGACCAACGAAGAGCCAAACTATCCGGCAAATTTATCTTACCTTACACATTTGGGGTATCCGATTAAACAACAATATGGTTTGATCGCCGAACGCTTATTTGTCGATGATATTGAAGCCGATAACTCACCATTGCAAAATTTTGGTGGTGCACTGAAAACAATGGGCGGTGATATCAAATACCGTGACATTAACGGTGATGGCAAAATAACTGATCTGGACAAGGTGCCCATCGGTTTTCCAACCGATCCTGAAATTATCTACGGTATGGGGTTCACCGTTGGTTTCAAAGGATTTGATGTCAGTGCTTTCCTACAGGGCTCTGCACGTTCATCGTTTTTTATCAATCCCGGAAATATCACGCCTTTCGCCATCAATGGTCCCTATCAAAACGGGCTGTTAAAACAGGTGGCCGATAGTCACTGGTCGGAAGATAATCAGGATATCCGTGCATTTTGGCCACGATTGACCGACGGATTCAATAACAACAATAATCAATTCTCGACCTGGTGGATGCGCAATGGTGCCTTCCTTCGCCTAAAATCTGTTGAATTGGGTTATACGGTACCAAAGAAGATCCTGGATCGCTGGAAGATGTCCAATATCCGCATTTATACCAATGCCCTGAATCTTGCGGTATGGAGCAAATTTAAAATGTGGGATCCTGAAATGGGTGGTGATGGTTTGGGTTACCCGGTTCAGGCGGTATATAATATCGGAATCAATATAGGATTATAAAAAACAATGTATCATGAAAAAGTTAACTGTATTTAAATCGATGGTGGTATCAGGTCTATTGTTTTTTCAATCCTGCAACTATTTGGATGTCGTACCCGACAATGCTCCAACAATAGATAATGCCTTTACCATGCGCAGTGAAGCCATTAAATATTTGGCAACCTGCTATTCTTATTTGCCCAATGATGGCGAACCGACTATAAATCCCGCTTTTATGGCAGGAGATGAGTTCTGGCTGGATTACCCAACACGGAGTATCAACGGGACAAACTGGAACATCGCTCGTGGCAATCAAAGTGTCACCGATCCTTATGTCAACTACTGGGACGGACATATAATCAATAATGTTCGCGAACGGTCGATGTTCAATGCCATTCGCGACTGTAATATCTTTTTGGAAAATATTCAAAATCCCGAAAAGGTACGTGATATGACGCAAGACGAACGTACCACCTGGGAGGGTGAGGTATTGTTCTTAAAAGCCTATTATCATTTTATGCTGATGCGTCATTATGGCCCTATTCCCATTATGGATGTCAACGTTCCTGTCACAGCACCAATTGAGGAGACGCAGGTAAAGCGTCAGCCGATAGACCAAGTGGTTGATTATATCGTGAAGGTACTCGATGAGGCCGCAAGTAAGCTGCCAAGTGCGGTGCAGTCGCCAGTAACTGATCTGGGGCATATCACAAAACCAATTGCTTTAGGTATCAAGGCAAAAGTCCTATTATATGCTGCGAGCCCATTATTCAATGGTAATACGGATTATGCAACCTTCAAAAATGTGGACGGCACCTTATTTTTTAATCAGAGCTTCCAAGCCGAGAAATGGCGTAAAGCAGCGCAGGCTGCAAAAGAAGCGATTGCTGCCTGCGAGGAGCTGGGCATGAATCTATACGAATTTCCAACACCGGTACGCCCACTGTCAAATACCACAATGATTCAGATGAGTATTCGTAACGCTGTGACGGAAAAATGGAACCGCGAGATCATCTGGGGGAATTCGAATTCGCGGACATGGCAGCTCCAGTACTCGTCCATGGCGCACATCGATCCGAATAATGCCGGCAATAACAGCGTCAACGGTACCTTGGCCCCGACAATCAAAATCATTGAACAGTTTTATACGAAAAACGGGGTGCCGATGGATGAAGACAAAACCCTTGATTTTAGCAATAAAAATCAATTACGTGCCGGAACGCATGAGGAACGCTTCAACAACATCGAAAATTACCGAACAGCGCGTTTGCATTTTGACCGTGAAAATCGTTTCTACGCCAATGTGGGCTTTGACGGTGGCGTTTGGTACATGGAAAATAGCCCAAGTCAGACAGACGAAAATACCTGGACAACACAACTTCGTTTAGGCTTATTTGGCAGTGGTGTTTCCGTGCCGATCACAACCTATTACCCAAAGAAGCTGGTCAATTGGAAATTTGCCTTTAAGGATGGAAACAGCTCGCATATCGAAGAATATCCATGGCCAATGCTACGGCTTGCCGACCTGTATCTGATGTATGCCGAGGCGCTGAACGAAAGTGAAGGACCGACAGCCGATGTATTCCTCTATCTCGATAAAATTCGCAAGCGCGCCGGTCTGGAAGGGGTGAAAGAGTCCTGGGCGAAGTATGCTTTCAATAGCGCCAAACCGACGACAAAAGAAGGACTCCGTGCTATCATACAACGTGAACGTAATATTGAGATGAGCTTTGAAGGTTCTCGCTTTTGGGATTTGAGACGCTGGAAGCTTGCCGCGCAGGAACTCAACAAAAATATCACGGGCTGGGATCGCAATCAGGATAAGGACCATCCGGAGCTTTTCTATCAGGAACAGACCTTCTATCAACAACGATTCGTGGCACCAAGAGACTATTTTTGGCCGATTAAAGAAAGCGATCTGTTGGTCAACCCGAATTTGGTACAAAATCCAGGCTGGTAATTAGCGTATTAAATTGAAGAAAATCATGAAAAAACGAATATATCGCAATAGTATCTATGTCATGGCTGGCCTGCTGTTTCTGCTGCTCGGCTGTAAAGAAGAAAAAGGCTGGACCTTAATGGAAGACGACCAGACTAAACCGGGAGTGGTACAGCATCCCTCCGTCGTAAATGGTTATGGACAGGCAACCATACATTACAGCCTTCCGGAGAATGACAACATACTCTATGTCAAAGCCGAATACGTGATGGCGAGTGGCGCCACCCGTGTTGTCAAATCATCGACTTACACCAATGAGATCTTAATTGATGGATTCCCCGATACCAAGCCGCAAACCGTTAAACTATACGCGGTAAGCAAGGCTGAGGTTGTGTCGGATCCCGTAGATGTCATTGTTGAACCCAAGACGCCGATCTTTAATTTGGTGTTTGGAGAAATGAAAGTAACAGCTGCCTTTGGTGGTATCCGCATTACCTCGACCAATAAGGAAAAAGGTAATGTGGTCATCGTACCGATGGTAGACTCGCTCAACAATGGGGAGTACCTGCCCTTGGACAATTACTATGGACAGGATTCCATCATCCTATATAATGTCCGTGGATTGAAATCCAAAGAAATGAAGTTCGCATTTTATGTCCGTGATCGCTGGTTAAATAAATCCGATACGCTGTACACTTCGATTACGCCATTGGAGGAAAATCTGTTTAACCGGCAATTGTTTACACCCTTACGCTTGCCAGGGGATGCGCAAATCCTCTACGGTTCTATGGACAATCTATGGGATGGCAATCTCAATACCGGCAAATGGCCAAGCTTTTATACGGTAGAGAATGCAGGGGTACCGCAATCGGTCACTTTCTCGATCGGTAGAGAAGCAAAACTAAGCCGGGTGGTTATCTTTCCAAGACGGGAAAACGGCTTCTACGATAAGGGCAATTTACGTGATTTTGAGATCTGGGGAAGCAATACGCCGAATTTGGATGGCTCTTGGGAGTCCTGGACCAAATTGGCTACCTGCACGGTACGTAAACCATCGGGAACACCGTCGGGAACAAATACCAATGCAGACGAAGTGTATGGTACCTCTGGCTGGTCATTCGATCTACCGGAAGATGCTCCGAAATACAAATACCTGCGCATTCGCAATCTGCGCAATTGGCGGGGTAGTTATTTTATGCAGATTAACCAGATTCAGGTATGGGGCGTTTATTAATCAATTTAAAAAGCAAAGTTATGAAAAGATATATCGTATTGCTGTCCCTGTTTATCGTGGCGCTGTTGGCGGCTTGTTCCAAAATGGACGAGTTTACCGAGCACACAGACGGGAAAGCAATTATCTACCCGGCAAAGCTCGACTCGATTAGAGTTCGTTCGGGAAAATACCGTATACAAGTAGAAGGTGTCTATAGAGCTTCCTCGGGTGTGTCTGAGCTAAGGATCTATTGGAACAGTAAGCAGGATTCGATGAAAATACCGGTCAAACTGACGGGTAAGGTGGATACCGTACGTTATTTAATCGATAAACTGCCTGAAGGGCCTATGAATTTAGAAATTCGTAGTGTGGATGCCGCAGGGCGCTTTTCTGTTCCGACCTATGTGGTGGGGAACGTATATGGCGATCGTTATCGCGAAGGACTTTACCAACGTGTGGTACTCGAACAGAATTTTATTGCTGGACAGCAACTGCAATTGGGCTTGCAAAATGTATCGGAAACCATGGGCTTTGATGGACTGCGTATCGCGTATAGAAATTGGGATGGTGGTACCACAGATACCGTGGTGCGTACTAAAAATCAGGATGAAAAGATTGGCCTTCAACGCTATCTTCCTGGTGCCGAAGTTTCCTATCGTACCGTGTTCAGACCCGATAGTTCGGCCATCGATACCTTTATGGTCAAATCGACCAAATTGGCTGTGAAAAAAGACAATATCACACCTTGGTACCTCCAGAATTATAAAACACCATTTACAGCGACGGTCTATGACGGTAATCGCTGGGGAGTTTTGGACAACTGGATGACAAACGCCGCCATGAAAAACCATAACGGTTACGGTGGTTTTGGATCGGACGATGGCGGAGTGGTCAACATTGAAGCAGGCTGGGGAGCTCCGGCTATCGTAAATGGTAAAATAGAGCAAAAAGTAACCTTATTACCCGGTAAGTATCGTTTTTTTTGTAACTTATCCTGGACAAATTATGATCAACCGCCAGCAAAACTGGTTGTTAGCAAAGCAAACAGTGGAATTCCAGATCTTGAGCAGATTCAACAGGCAATGGCCCATGCTGATGTTAAATCAGATGGTGTTTATTTTGAAATCAAAGAAAAGGTTACGGTCAATATGGGGATGTTGGTCAATTTTCAACCTGACCATTACATGAAAATCAACGCTTTTCAAATCAATTTACAATAATATCAAGCAGAATGAAGACAGTTATTTTCGCGCTAAGTTTTATGCTATGTACCTTCATGTTATACGCGCAGCCTTTTCAGGTCAAGAAAAATGGCCTAACGTTGACCTATAACAAACAAGATGGAACATATTCACTAAGTAAAGATCAAGTCGCCTATATCCAACAAGCAAGTGCATATGTGGCACTTGCTAATGGACAGAAAATTAGTACAGATAAACTGAAAGGAAGCCGCGGCGTCACAGAAAAGCCTATTCAGGACAATTTGGGCAAAGGTATACAGTATACCATTTCTGTTAAAACCCAACAGGGCATCACATTGCTGCAGCATTTTTATTTCTACGACACAATAGATGGTGTCATCCTTGAGCTGGAAGTTAGGGGTAAAAATATAGCCAGTAATGAACTTGTGCCGATCTGGTCAAATGCTTCAATTGCCGGCTTGGGGAAATCCTTGTATCAGCTGGCTGTTCCTTTTGATAACGATACGTTTATTTCGTATGAAAACAATGTCCTTGCAATGAATAGTAAGAGTAGCGCCGAGGTCGGCGTTGTATACGATAAGGACAGCGGAAAAGGTCTGTTGATTGCCTCATTGGATCAATCCGTCTGGAAATCGGGTATTGCGATCAAAGGAGATCAGGGGCAATATACCCACCTGGCAGCGCAGGCCGGATTTACGGATGTAACTATCACACGCGATTCCATGGCGCACGGGACTGTGAAGGGGGATGTCATTCGCTCTCCAAAATACCTCGTGTCTTACGACAAGGATTGGCGTACTGGGCTCGAAAACTATGCTAAAATACACCGGAAGCTATCGCCGGCCTATGTGAAATCGTGGCAAGGAGCTACACCTGTCGGCTGGAACAGCTGGGGCGTAATACAGGAAAAACTTAATTTTCAGAATGCCACAGGCACAGCTGACTATTTCGCAAAAGATATTCCTTATTTCCGGAACGCAGATGGCGAGGCTTTTATAGATCTTGACTCTTTTTGGGATAATATGACACCCGGAGGTATGTCAGGCGACTACACGCAGCTGAAGCAATTTGTTCGCTATTGTGATTCTTTGGGCCTCAAACCCGGTGTGTATTGGGCTCCTTTTACAGACTGGGGGCATGGAAGTGGCCCCGACCGCAAGGCGGAGGGAAGCCAGTTTACCTTTGGCCAGCTTTGGACCAAAACCCAAAAAGGCTACCACAATTTAGATGGTGGTCGGGCTCTTGACCCGACACATCCCGGTACGTTGGCCCGTATGGATGTGATCCTGGGCAAATTGGTCGACTGTGGCTTCCGAATGATCAAGGTCGATTTCCTCTCTCATGCGGCAATCGAATCTACAGGTTTTTACGATAAGAAAATTCAGACAGGTATGCAGGCTTATGCTGTGGGGATGAAACATCTCGTCGACGTGCTGCAGGGTAAAATGTTGATCTACGCAGCAATTTCGCCGTCCCTGGCGACAGCCCAATTTGCACACATGCGCAGAATAGCCTGCGACGCCTGGAAGACGATCGATCAAACTCAATATACGCTAAACAGCGTTAGTTACGGCTGGTGGCAAACTTATCTTTACGACTTTATCGATGCCGACCACCTGGTCTTTCATGATGAAAGCCCTGAAGTCAATAAGGCAAGATTGCTTTCCGGTGTGGTAACGGGGACCATTATCCTTGGTGACGACCTATCGAAAAAAGAAAACTGGCAGCCAAAGATGAATCAATATCTGCAGGATCCCGAAATTCTAAAAATTATAGCCGACGGTAAAAGCTTCCGTCCGGCAGGATTTGTAGAAGGAAAAGCCGCAAATACGTATTATTACAAAAAGATTGGAACAACGCTGTATGTGGCCGTATTTAATTACAATACAGCCCCGGCAGCAATAAACATAGATTTTAAACAGATTGGCCTGGCGCCAAATACAACCTATAAGGCGGTGGAACTGTTTGAAAAAACAGCGCAGGAATTTGTCGCTGAGAAATCCATTGCCTTTGAGCAGGCAGGTGCAAAATTATTTAAGATTGCCCTGTTTTAATCACAACATATGAAGATAAGCAAAGAAGAAAATTTTAAAGTATTGATCGATCGGATCAAACGCCTGGAGGCATTGAATACACTCTCTAAACATGAATGTATTGTGCAGGGCGTGTTGGATGCCATTGATGCCAATGAACTGGAGGTACACGCAAGTTTGCCTTCTGTCAATAACTTGATCCAATACCTGGGTTATGCACGCGAAACCTTCGCTAAGGCGTACCGCGATCTGATTGCCCACGGAGTCGTGGAATCCAAAAACAGAAAAGGATATTTTGTGGTGAGCAACAATACGCAGTTGAAACAGAAAGTTGCGGTCCTGCTGTATGCATACGATACCTTTCAAGATACCTTGGTGAATGAACTGCGGACCAACCTTCCGGAAGAAGTAAGCGTGGATCTCTTTTTCCATCACAACAATATGGAAACCTTTGAAGATATTTTCAATCGTATTCAGGGACGATATACGGTATATATTGTCGCTCCGATTGAAAATAAAGATTCCGAAATGCTGTTACGTTCCATCCCGGCGTCCAAGTTATTGATTATTGATCGTTTGATGGATCTCGGAGAAGATTATTCCTACGTATCCCAGGAATTTGAAGCAGCCACCTATGCCGTGTTTCAGGAGCTTTATCCAAAGATCAAAAAGTATAAAGAAGTGATCTTCTATTTTAGGGAAAATACAGCCGAACCCAATGAAATCAAAGATGCGTTCTTGCGCTTTCTGAAAGACTATAAGGTAAAAGGGCATATCGAAAAGCAATACCATGTAGGTGACCTAAAAAAGGGAAAACTGTATTTTACCATTCATAATCCGGAGCTCTATCAGATGCTGAAGGAAGTTTTACAAAAAGGCTGGACCCTAGGGCAGGATCTGGGGATTTTATCGCATAATGATGATGTCATCAAAGAGATTATCAGCGGCGGTATTACCACCTTTTCGACAAGTTTTGCACGTATCGGATCGGAAGCAGCCAAGTTTGTACTCGAAAGAACGTTGATCAAAGAAGTGGTGCCAACGACATTGGCAGACCGCAACTCTGTCTAAAATAGGGAAGTTTTTAAGATGATAGTTTTTAGTTTTTGTCTTTTTACCGGTTTGGTTGCTTTGGGATCCTTATGGAAGTTTAAAACCAACTATTCCAATACCTTAAACGGCTTTTTCCTTGCAGGAAAGAGCAACAGTTTTTGGATGGTGGGCTCGGCTTTGCTCTTGACCAACCTGAGCGCTAACCAGTTTATCGGTGAAAATGAATCGGTCTATATCAACAACCTGTCGGTCATCGGCTGGGGCGTGAGCTCGGTGGTCGCGATGCTTCTGGTTTCGGAATTTCTGCTACCCATCTATTTTAAACATGGTTTTCGGACAGTGCCGGACTTCCTTGCATTACGGTTTGATCCGAAAACTAAAATGTTGGTATCTATCCTGATTTTGATTGGATACATCGTTAACTTATTGCCACCGGTATTATACGGTGGTGCACTAAGCCTGGCCACAATGTTTGATGTGCCCGGACTGCTGCACATCGGTTATTGGCAGAGTATCTGGATACTGGTCTGGGCACTGGGGATCATCGGGAGCTTATACAGCATATTGGGGGGATTGAAGTTGATTTCCCTGTCTGACCTGGGCTTGGGCCTCTGTTTGTTTTTGCTCGCACTGCTGATTCCGATTTTTGCCTTTTGGCATTTGGGCAATGGCGATATCTGGACGGGGGTGCTCCAGTTATTTCACGACAAGAAAGAACATCTCAATGCGGTGGGATCCAAACAGGATGCTGTGCCCTTTTCGACCTTGTTTACCGGGATGCTCCTGATCAACTTTTACTATTGGGGCATGGAACCCTATATTGCACAACAGGCATTAAGCGCCAAAAACTTAAAGGAAGCACAGAAAGGAATGACTTTGGCTGCGGGAGGCAAACTTCTAATGCCGCTGCTGATCAATTTACCGGGCCTTTTGGCGGTACACTTGTTGCCGCATGTGCAGCCTACAGCTTCCGTTTTTCCAAAACTTATTGTACTGATCTTTCCGGATGTGCTGATTGGTTTTTCCTTGGCCTTGGTCTTTGGTGCTGCAATGACTACCTATACTGCTGGACTTCAGAGCTGTGGTAGCTTATTTATTTTTAATATTTATAAACCTTACCTGGAACGTAAAAACAGAACGCTCAGTGAAAGGGAGCTGGTCAAAAAAGGAAAACTGTTTGAATTGATCATCTCTATCTCGGCCATGTTTATTGCACCTTTTATCCTTTTTGCCCACGACGGGTTTTATACGTACCTCCAAACTGTATCGGGGCTGTTCAATATGCCCATTTTCACCATTATGATCTTGGGGATTCTATCACGCCGTGTGACGCCAAGGATGGCGCAAATCGGCCTGTTCCTGTATATGTTCAGCTATTTCATTCTGGTGTTTGTCTGGAAAACAGAGCTGCACTATCTGCACTTGTTCGCGCTGTTGTTTATCGCTGTGGCGCTGGTCATCTGGGGGGGAAGTAAATTGAGCCGGCCAAACTATCTATCGGAGTATCAATTTGAGTTTTCGGGCCAGGACAAGGGCACCTATTGGAAGGGTAGGTATCGGATTGGCGCCTTTCTCATCCTATTGATGATTGTCATCTATTTTGTTTTTTCACCATTGGGCATCGCTCAATAAATTGTATAAGTCGCTATGTTAATGCACAGAAAAATTAAATGCCTCATCTTGATATGCTTGACCCTCTGTTCGGCTACATCGTATGCACAACGCTATTACCTCTGGGATAATAAGCCCGCAACGGACTGGATGACCGAAGCATACCCCATCGGAAATGGACGAATTGGCGCGATGATCTTCGCGGACGTAAATCAGGAACATATTCAATTTAATGAAAATAGCCTCTGGACAGGTGATGAACAGGAGACAGGTGCCTATCAGGCTTTTGGTGATCTTTTTGTTCGTTTTGACTCCGATATTAATAAATCCTTTACCGCTTATAGCCGGAAATTGAATTTGGATAAAGGTCTGCATGAAATAGCCTATCAGCAGGATGGACAGCAAATCAACCGCCGGTATTTTGCGAGTCAGCCCGATCAGGTCATGGTATTTGAGTATGCGAACAGTAAAAAAGGGAAACTCAATGCCCAGATCGCACTTCAGGATGCACATGGGCAGGCGGTGCAGGCAGAAGATGGTCACCTGTGGTTTCAGGGAACGCTCGACAATGGCATGCGGTATGCCGCACAGGTACGCGTACAGGTCGTAGGTGGTTCACTTTCCAAAACGACAGATGAAAAAGGACAGGCTGTCCTTAACGTAAAATCTGCCGATCGAATTGTTCTGCTGCTGAGTGCCGCAACAGATTACGCCAATACACGGGCAACCAAATGGAAGTCGGCCGAAGAACCGATGAAGGTCAATGAACGTTATCTGCAGCAAGCGGAAAAATATGGCGTAAATAGGCTCCTGGCACGGCACGTTGCAGATTATACAGCGCTGTTCAACCGCGTTGAGCTTGATCTCGACCATAGCCAGCTGGACGCCAAGCAAACAACAAAAGCGCTGTTGGAGGCGTATAAAAAACAGCCGATCCCGGCTCTGGAAGCATTGGTATACCAATATGGACGTTACCTGCTGATCAGTTCCTCACGGAAAGGTGGTTTGCCTGCAAATCTGCAAGGGCTTTGGAACAACAGTAACAATCCACCATGGCGCTCAGATTACCATTCCAATATCAATGTACAGATGAACTATTGGCCTGCGGAAGTCGCTAATCTGCGTGAATCGGCCTGGCCTTACCTCGATTATATCAATAGCATGCGTGAGGTAAAAAAAATAAATACACAAAAGGAATTTCCGGGCGTAAGGGGCTGGACCGTAAAGACCGAAAATAATATCTTCGGTGGGGAGAGCTTTCTTTGGAATACCCCTGGAAGTGCCTGGTATGCACAGGCGCTCTGGGAGCATTATGCCTTTAACAAGGACGAGAAATACCTACGCGAATTCGCGTATCCGATTTTAAAAGAAATAAGTGAGTTTTGGGATGATCGTTTGGTTCGAAGAGCAGACGGCACTGTGGTGGCGCCAAAGGGCTGGTCGCCGGAACATGGCCCCACAGAGGATGCCGTGAGCTATGACCATCAGATTATTTACGATCTCTTTAACAACTACATCCAGGCGAGCACAGTTTTAAATATGGACGCCGATTACCGTAAACATATCATGGCACTTCGCGATGCGCTGCTCAAACCCAAAATCGGTAAATGGGGACAGTTGCAGGAGTGGGAAACGGATCGTGATGATCCACAGGACAAGCACCGCCATGTCTCGCATCTGTTTGGTTTGTACCCCGGTAACCAATTCTCTGTTTTAAAAACACCGGAACTGGCCAAAGCTGCACGAGTTACCCTCACCGCGCGTGGCGACGAATCCACCGGTTGGTCCATGGCCTGGAAGGTGGCTTTTTGGGCCCGCTTGCAGGATGGGAATCATGCCTATAAAATCCTGACTAATTTCATTAACCTCGTTGGCGGCGATGGTATTGATTACAACAATGGCGGTGGCGTTTACGCCAACTTGCTCTGCGCACATCCACCCTTTCAGATAGATGGTAACCTGGGGTATGTGGCTGCGGTGAGTGAAATGTTGCTGCAGTCGCAAACGGATGTGCTGGAATTACTTCCTGCACTGCCTGATCGCTGGTCGGCCGGAACGGTCAAGGGGCTCAAAGCCCGGGGCAATGTACACATCGAAAAGATGGAATGGAACAACAGCAGCATTACGCAGCTTATTCTTTCATCGCCGCAAGATCAAACGATTCAGGTGTTAAGTCCTTCCCCATTTTCAGGTCTAAGTCCACAGCAGGAAATCAATGGTAAATACCTTTATAAGATTCAATTGAAAGCAAACAAAATAGTCAAGTTCGTTAACAAATCCTAAATCTATTTATATATGCCAACCCATCATTTTAAACATGTTGTACTCGGGCTTTTGATGACCCAGGGGCTTGTCCATCTGGAGGCACAGGCGCAGTCCAAACAGATTCCTATTGAAACCAGATCGAATGCCCTAGTGTTGGAGTACGATTCCACGAAAACACTGAAAATGCTCTATTACGGTGAAAAATTGAGTGATTCTAAAGAGTACTCGACCATTGCAAGTGGTTATAAGCAATTGACCGATTATAGTGGCCTCTCCAATGTGGCGTATACCCCCTCAGGTTCAAAAAACCTATTGGAACCAGCCATCAGTGTTGTTCATGCCGATGGTAACCGTTCCCTGGACCTACGCTATGAAAAGCATGCGGTGAAAAACCTGGATGCCAATGTCAAACAGCTTGATATCACCCTAAAAGATCCGGTATACGATATTTATGTCGTTTTACACTACAAATCGTTTTTGAATGAAGATATCATTGAGCAGTGGGCAACGATCCAGAATAAGGAAAAGAAAGTCGTCACGCTGGAAAAATTTGCTTCGGCCAATCTGACCCTGCGCTCCAACGCGTATTGGCTACGGCAGTACCATGGCGACTGGGCAAAAGAAATGCAGGTGGACGAGGCTCCGTTAACACATGGCATTAAAGTGCTGGACAGTAAGCTCGGAACACGCGCGAATTTATTCCAGCCACCTTCCTTTATGGTGTCACTGGGCAAGGCGGCATCCGAAGATGAAGGGACAGTACTGATGGCAAGCCTTGGATATAGTGGAAATTTTAAGGTGGATTTTGAAGTGGATTACCTCAATAACCTACGTATCATTGCCGGCATAAATAACTATGCTTCCAATGTAAAATTAGCCAGCAACCAGGAGTTTACAACACCCAAGTTGATCTATACCTTGTCGACGAAGGGAAAAGGCACCGCCTCCCGAAATCTGCACAATTGGGCCCGTAAATATCAGCTGCTGGATGGAAATGGCGAACGCCTGACTTTACTCAACAATTGGGAGGCGACCTACTTTGATTTTAATGAACAAAAATTAAAAGGTTTGCTCCAGGATACCAAAAAACTAGGCGTAGATCTATTTTTATTGGATGACGGCTGGTTTGGAAATAAATATCCGCGTAACAGCGATCATTCCAGTCTAGGAGATTGGCAACCGAACCGGACAAAACTACCCAACGGTATCGCAACACTTGTCGAAGAAGCGACTAAGCAGGGCGTTAAATTCGGTATCTGGGTAGAGCCCGAAATGGTTAGCCCCAAATCCGAACTCTACGAGCAACATCCGGATTGGGTTGTCAAACAGCCGCAACGTGAAGAACATTACTTCCGTAATCAGTTGATCCTGGATCTGACAAATCCCAAGGTGCAGGATTTTGTTTTCCAGACTCTGGACGATCTGTTTACCAAAAATCCGGCATTGGCCTATATCAAATGGGATTGTAATGCGGTCATTTACAATGCGCATTCCGCATTTCTAAAAGACCAGGGTGCTTTCTATGTTTCTTATGTGGAAGGCCTTTATAAAGTGTTGGAGCGTATTCGTTCGAAGTATCCGAAAGTGCCGATGATGTTATGTTCGGGCGGTGGTGGTCGTGTGGACTATGCGGCACTTCGGTACTTTACCGAATTTTGGCCTTCCGACAATACAGACCCTTTGGAACGTATTTTTATGCAGTACGAGTATTCGTACTTTTTCCCGGCAATCAGCACCTCAAACCATGTGACAGACTGGGGAAAACAGTCCCTCAAATTCCGTACGGATGTAGCCATGATGGGCAAACTGGGTTTTGATATTGTGGTGAGCCATCTGAAAGAACAGGATCTGTTATTCTGCCAGCAGGCGGTAAAGAATTACGACGCGCTTAAAGGAACAATCTGGCATGGGGAGCAGTATCGTCTGGCCGATCCACGTGAAGGTGACTTTGCCGCCCTCAGCTACGTGAATAGCCAAAAAACCGAGGCTGTCATCTTCAACTACCTGGTCAATAACCGCTATGGTATCGGCACAACCGATCCTGTCCGTTTAAAAGGACTGGATGCCCAAAAGCAATACCGCGTGGAGGAAATCAACCTGTATCCGGGAACCAAGTCGAGCTTAGGCCAGGGACAAACTTATTCGGGCGACTACCTGATGAAAGTTGGCGTAAATCCAGACCTGAATAGCAACCGTCCCAGTGTTTTACTAAAAATATCGGCACTTTAAAAAATAACGGTGGCACATCTGAAGCTCCGACGCTAACAGCCGGGACTTTGGATGTGCCAAATGTATAAACCCAATTGAGCAAAAAACTCAAAAATCATGATAAAACCTAAACAGTATAAACGGACTTTGTTGGCCCTGCTACTCAGCGTTGCCAGTGGATTTTCTACCCTACAGGCCAAAGTGCAGCTGCCGGCTTTTATTGGCGACAATATGGTGCTGCAGCAGAAAGAAAAGGTCAAGATCTGGGGAACCAGTACCGCAGTCGGCAAGGAACTTAGCGTAAACACCAGCTGGAACAACAAGAGCTATCAGGTTGAGGTCGATCGGCAGGGAGGCTGGCAAGTCTATCTGGAGACACCGAAATACGGTGGACCCTACCAAATTACCATCAACGATGGTGATCAATTGATCCTAAAAAATATTCTGATCGGTGAAGTCTGGTTTTGTTCAGGACAGTCAAATATGGAAATGCCCCTGGCGGGCTGGGGTAAGATCAATAACTTTGAGCAGGAAATCAAAGCAGCCAACTTTCCCAATATTCGTATTTTGCAGATTCCAAAAGCAACCGCCAATCAACCTACCAACGCAGTGAAGGTCGAGTCCGGTGGATGGAATCCAGTGACGCCACAAAGTATTCCGGAGTTTTCGGCAACAGCCTATTTTTTTGCACGCGAGATCTACGAGAAAACAGGCATTCCCATTGGCCTAATCCATTCCTCCTGGGGCGGAACAATCATTGAAGCCTGGATGAGCCGGGAGGCACTTTCACCTTTTTCAACCTATACGGAGGCCATTGAGAAAATCCAACGTCCGGATGCACAGGAAATCTATGCGAAAGATCTGGCCGAATGGAATCGCGTCGCCGAGCAGCAGGATCAGGTGAAGACAGCAACGCAGGGCGATTGGTTTGCCCCACAATTGGATAAAAGCAGCTGGTCGACGATTACTATTCCGAGCTTTTTTGACAAGAACCTATTTCCGGGAATGGATGGTGTCGTCTATTTTGGCAAAGACGTTGAACTACCGGCACATTGGCAAGGTAAACCCCTCAAGTTGATTTTGGGAGCGATTGATGACAACGACATCACTTATGTCAATGGTACAAAAGTGGGTGAAACTGTCGGTTACGACCAGATTCGGAAGTATACGGTTCCTGCAACGGCCAACAACGGCAGCCTATTACATATCGCTGTTCGCGTATTTGATGGAGCCGGCGATGGTGGAATATATGGCGGAACAGAACAACCGCGACTGGAAGGGCCAAATGGCGAACAGCTGTCTCTGGTTGGAGACTGGAAATGCAAAGTAGGTTATGATCTGGCGAAGCTGCCGGCAAAACCTAATGCGATGGAGGGGCCCAACAGACCGACTGTGCTCTACAATGCCATGGTTAAGCCTTTTGTGGATTTTAAAATAAAAGGCGCCATTTGGTACCAGGGTGAAAGTAACGCAGATTCAAAAGACGCTCCTTATCAGCAACTGCTGCCCGCACTGATTCAGGACTGGCGCCAGCAGTGGAACAATGAAAAGATGCCTTTTTATTTTGTTCAACTGGCCAACTTTAAGGCGAAAAGTGTAACACCGCAGCCTTCTTCCTGGGCGAGATTACGGGAAGCGCAGCGCCAAACACTCAAATTGCCTTATACAGGTATGGCTGTTATAACGGATATCGGCGATGCACAGGATATTCATCCGAAAAACAAGCAGGATGTCGGTAGAAGGCTTGGCTGGATCGCAACAGCGCAGCTCTATGGCAAGAAGATCCCTTATTCGGGCCCTGTCCTTCAGCATTGGACGACAAAAGCAGCAGAAATGGAACTTAGCTTTAACCCCATGGGCAAAAAGCTTGTGCTGAAAGGAGCGGATAACCGCAACGGTAGTTTCACAATTGCTGGTGCCGATCAGGTTTTTTATCCTGCAGAAGTCAAACAGGTCGGAAATAAGCTGATCGTATCTGCCAAAGAAGTACCATCGCCCGTCGCAGTGCGCTACGGCTGGGCCGATAACCCGGACCTGACTTTATACAACGAAGCCGGAATACCCGGATCTCCCTTCCGAACTGATGACTGGACAAAAAACTAAACCACATGAATAGATCATCAAAAATAAATCTTCGGAAAGGTCAGTTACTTTGCACGCTTGTGGTTTTCTTTTTTTCGGGCAACTTATTTGGGCAAGTGCAGGGCGGCAAACTTTGGTATCGGCAGCCGGCAAAACAATGGGAGGAGACTTTACCACTGGGTAATGGAAAAATTGGTATGATGCCCGATGGTGGATTGAAGAATGACCATATTGTGCTTAATGATATTACCCTATGGTCGGGAAGCCCTCAGGATGCCAATAATTATGAGGCCAGCAGGTATTTGGATAGTATTCGAAATCTGATCAAAAGTGGGAAAAACGACCTTGCTCAGCGTCTGATAGACCAGCATTTTATCTGCAAGGGCCCCGGATCGGGCGGAAAGCAATGGGGCTGTTATCAAGTGCTAGGCAATCTGATGCTTGCCTTTGACGGACAAACGGATCTCAACGCAGTGCAGAACTATCGCCGGGAATTGGACCTCGATAAGGCGATGGCAAAAACAAGCTATGAGCACAAAGGCGTCAGGTATAGCCGCGAATATTGGACAAGCTTTGCTGATGACCTGGGCGTTATTCGTTTACAGAGTAGCAAAAAAGGACAGATTAGCCTGGAAATCAAGATTGACCGCCCGGAAAGGGCTACTGCCAAGACCGAGAATGGCGAGCTTATTTTATTCGGACAATTGGACAATGGTGTGGACGGTAAAGGAATGCAGTTTAAAACACGTGTCCGCGCGCAGATAAAAGGAGGGAAACAGCTGGTAAAAGGACAATCTATTGTTATTCAACAGGCTGACGAAGTGCTAATTTACGTGGCAACAGATACTGATTTTAAAGGTAAGGATTTTGAGCGTGCGACAGCTGAAACGCTAACAAAGGCTTTGAAAAAATCCTATAGCCAGCAGTATGCCGAACATCTACGAAACTACTTGGCAAAGTTCAACCGTTTGTCGCTCCAGTTAGGGCAGTCGAAAGACGACTTGCCGACCGATGAGCGTTTGGTGGCCTTTGGTAAAGAACCGGATCAGGATCCAGGTTTAGCAGCTCTATTCTATCAGTATGGTCGCTACCTTAGTATCAGCAGTACGCGCTTAGGTTTGCTACCACCAAACTTACAGGGCTTATGGGCAAATCAGATTCAGACGCCCTGGAATGGGGACTACCACCTGGATATCAATGTGCAGATGAACCATTGGCACCTCGGTGCGGCCAATTTGGGCGAGCTCAATGAACCCTTGGTGGGGCTTGTGGAAGGCCTTATGGCCCCGGGGGCAAAAACCGCGAAAGCGTATTATAACGCACCGGGCTGGGTAGCCCATGTAATCACCAATGTATGGGGCTATACCGAACCCGGAGAGTCTGCTTCATGGGGAATTGCCAATGCGGGCTCGGGCTGGCTCTGCAATAACCTCTGGGAACATTACCTCTATACCGAAGATATGGACTATCTACGGCGGATATACCCGATTCTCTATGGGGCAGCACAGTTTTACTCCAGTGCCCTGACCGAACATCCAACCAAGGGCTGGCTGTTGACTTCGCCCTCGGTATCTCCCGAAAATTCCTTCAAGCTCCCCAATGGGCAGCAGGCAAATGTCACGATGGGACCAACGATAGATAATCAGATCGTACGCGAATTATTTGAAAATATCATCCATGCAGCGGGATTATTGGGCAAACAATCGGATCCTTTTTTAACGCAGGTTGCGGCGCAACTGAAACGCTTAGCACCAGCTGTGCAGCTCGCCAAAGATGGCCGCATCATGGAATGGATTGAAGATTATGAAGAGGTGGATCCGCAGCATCGGCATATCTCGCATCTGTACGGTTTGTATCCGGGCTATCTGATTCGTTATGATGAACATCCAGACTGGCAGCTTGCCGCTAAAAAAAGCTTAGATGTGCGGGGGGATGATGGACCGAGTTGGGCCATTGCTCATAAACTACTCTTTTGGACCAGATTGCATGAAGGCGAACGGGCTTATAAATTATTCCGGCAACTCATGACCCCACGTGTCGATACACATATCAATTATGGCGCCGGTGGTGGTGTTTACGCTAATTTGCTAACAGCAGGCCCCCCATTTCAGATCGATGGTAATTTTGGTGGAGCAGCTGGCATTGCCGAGATGCTGGTGCAATCCCATCAGGATACGGTGTATCTTCTACCGGCGGTGCCTCAGGCCTGGAAAAAAGAAGGCCGGGTGAGGGGCATGTGCATCAAGGGAAATCACACACTAGATATGGAATGGAAAGATGGTAAGATACTGAACTATCAGATTTATTCAGTCAAATCACAACAACTTAACGTATGTATAGATCATAACTGGATCGCCTATCGTACAAAAGAAAAATAACAAAACATAGCGTCCTCAACCGAATTGGATCATGCAATTTTTTGCATGATAGGGGATGCTTTGTGCCAAAAATTTCAAGATAAAAGCACCTTATAAACAAAAAAAGTAAATATGAAAACAGAAAAGACAAGACAATGGCCTTTGATCAAGGGCCTGTCCTTCGGTCCTGAGGCCAGTATAATGGCACTCTGTCTTTCGATAGCTGTACCCTACACGGGCTCAGCAGCATCACTAAGGACGACAGACCGTCGTTTTGCCCCAACAGAAAAAGCTCCTTCCACCATCCTTGATAGGATAGGCCAACAGCGTACAATAAAAGGAAAAGTGCTGGACAATACAGGGCGCCCGCTACCCGGTGTGACAGTACGGGTCAAAAATGCAACGCAGGAAACGCAAACGGATCAGCAGGGACAATTCGAACTCAGCTTGACAGGTGGAACTGCCGTACTGACGTTCTCTTCTTTGGGATTTGAAACCAGGGAAATGGCTGTTGCTGCCAATGAGGGAACCGTGAATGTGCAGCTGAACGACGCTTCGTCGAGTTTGGAAGAGGTTGTTGTGGTCGGTTACGGTACGCAAAAGAAAGTAAACCTAACCGGTGCCGTGGCTACAGTGAGTGGCAAAGATATGATCAAACGACCCGTTGTCAATACAGCTTCCATGCTGCAGGGGGCAATCCCGGGTGTACAAATCAATCAAGGGTCGGGAGAACCGGGCAATGAAGGTGTATCCATCCGCATTCGTGGTAAGGGTACCTTTAGCGGCGCCGGATCGGATCCCCTGGTGCTCATCGATGGTGTGCAGGGCAAATTCTCCGACGTCAATCCCAATGATATCGAAAATGTCAGTGTGCTAAAAGATGCAGCCTCCGCAGCAATCTACGGTTCGCGTGCAGCCAATGGCGTTATTCTGATCACGACGAAACAAGGGAAATCGGGAAAAACAACCGTCCAGTATGACGGAAATGTGGGTATCTATAAGCCCACGAAAATGTTTGATCTGATCACCAACTCGGCGCAGTATATGGAATTATACAACGAAGCGCGCAAGAATTCCAATCTCAACGATGGCCTATATCCCGCCGATGTGATCGCTGCCTATCGCAACAGCAACGATCCTGTAAAATATCCAAATACGGACTGGCTGGGGCTTATTTTCCAAACGAAACCCACTTATACCCATAATCTTGGTATCCAGGGCGGAAACGAGAAGACAACCTTTAATGTTGGTTTGGGCTACGTCAATCAGGATGGAATGATCAAAGGTTTTAACTACGACCGTTATTCCGCCCGCCTCAATCTGACGACCAAAATCTCGGAAGGTATTAAATTCGGAACAAATATCTTGCTCAAAACTGGGCATACCGAATCTATTCCAGGGGGATCCAAAGACCTGTTCCTGTCGGCCATGTCGCAGGCACCAACCTATGGCCCATTTTTGCCGGATGGTAGCGGACGGTACACGTACAAAGCTTACGACTGGGAGTACAACAATAAAAATCCTATGGCCGTATTGGATCGGAAATTCACCTACAATACCGATGACTATGCAGCCAATTTACAGGCTTGGATGGAGGTACAGCTGTTTAAAGGTCTTTCCTGGTATACCAAAGGTGCCTATAATTTCAATATGGACAAGTATAAGGATTATAAATCAACGTTGGATGAATATTACTACCATACGGGCACGCTCGGAACAACACTGGATCTTGGAAAGGGGCTTACGGATCAGGATCAGCAAACAATATACACCAATTTATTTACTTACCTGAACTATGATCGCGCGTTTGGGGCACACCACCTCAAAGCTCAGGCCGGATATAGCATTGAAAAAAGTAAGTATACCTACCTCCAGGGCTTCAGACAGAATTTTGTCGACGATACGCTAACAGAATTAAATGCGGGGGGATCGGATATTCAACGGGCAAACGGTACGGCCAACCAGTGGGCGCTGATCTCTTATTTCGGCCGATTGAACTATGATTATCAGGGGAAATACCTCTTGGAAGCCAATATGCGCTACGATGGTAGTTCCAAGTTTTACGGTAAAAACCGTTGGGCAGCGTTTCCTTCTTTCTCTGCAGGCTGGCGTGTATCGGAAGAGTCTTTTGTTAAGGAATTCGCTTCCGGTTGGCTGGATAATTTGAAGATCCGCGGATCCTGGGGCCAACTTGGAAATCAGAATACCGGCAACTATCCGTATCAGCCCGTATTGGGACTTACCGGAAATTATTCTTTTGACAATAGTACGCTAAATTCAGGTGTTGCTCAACAGGGATTAAACAACCCGATTATCAAGTGGGAAACAACAACGATGACCGATGTGGGATTGGACCTGAGTCTGTTTAAAAATTTAGATATCACCTTTGACTGGTACAAAAAGAGAACGACCGATATTCTAAGACAGTCACAGATTACTGCAATCGTTGGTTTGGGAGCACCTTATGTAAATGATGGAATTGTCGAGAATAAAGGAGTTGAGTTGGGAATTACTTATCGTAATCAGATTACTACGGGAGCATTGGAAGGGTTACGCTATCAGCTCGGTGCAAACCTCGATCGTTTCAAAAACAAGCTGGTCAAATTTGGCGAGCCTGAAATCGGCGGCTATACGATCAAAAAAAATGGCTATGCGATGGACAGCTTTTATACCTACGAAGTCATTGGCATATTTCAATCCGATGCCGAAGTAGCGGGGTCGCCTAAGCAGTTTAATGATAATACATTGCCAGGAGATCTTAAGTATCGGGATGTCAATGGGGACGGAAAAATAGATGCGAACGACAGAACAATTATTTCCGGTGTGGATCCAAAGCTGAACTATAGCTTTAATCTAAGTGCAAGTTTTAAGGGCTTTGACTTTTCGGCTCTATTACAAGGAGTATATGGCGTCAAATCCTATGTTTCGGGCTGGGGCGTAACCCCATTTGTACAGGGCAGCCCGCCGACAAAAGATTGGTTAGACCGTTGGACACCTGAAAACCCTTCGACAACGATGCCCCGTATTTATTGGGGTTGGAGTGCTCCGGAGAAATTCAGCCGTGCTTCCAGTTATTTTATACAGGACGCTTCATACTTCAGGCTGAAAAATCTTGTGTTCGGATACACTTTACCTGATGGGCTGTTGAAAAAATATAAAATTGAACGCCTACGGGTTTATTTTTCGGGTGATAACCTCCTTACTGCGACCAAATTTAAGGGCTTGGACCCTGAACGCTATGGAAATGGTGATCTGGTACAGTATCCACAAAACAAGATTTATTCATTTGGTGTACAAGTTAACTTTTAAGTGCTATGAAAAAGAAATTTATAACAGCGTTGATGCTATCCGGACTATTTTTGGGTTCTTGTAACAGTGCCTTGGACCTCAATCCTTTGGATCAGATCGCTTCGGACAACTATTTTAGCAAAAAATCGGATTTTGATAATGCATTGGCCGGTGTATACGCGTCATTGCAGAGTGAGACGTTCTCCTATGGGATGCCTTTCCGGGACTGTCTGACCGACAATGGCTACAATCAGTTCAACTCAGGTAGCGTCAATGAAATCGTAGGTGGGAATTTAAATCCGACCACAGGGGGTTATGAAACCGGAATTTATAACGATGCTTATGTGGGAATAGGACGTGCCAATCGCCTGATCGAGAAGCTTCAGAGCTATAACGGCGCCGATATGAACGATGGGGAGAAGAAAAATATGGAGGCCGAAGCCCGCTTTATCCGTGCTTTTGTTTATTTCCAATTGTACAGTATTTATGGTGAGGTGCCGCTTGTGCTGACTTCCCTTAGTCTGGAGAATCAGCGTCAGCCAAAGGAAACTGCGGAGAATATCCTAAAACAGATTAGGGCCGATCTGGATTTTGGGATCGCCAACTTAGCGGCTAAACCTTATTTCAATAATGGGGGGCATGCGACCGCAAGTTCAGCAAAAGCTTTGAAAGCACGGGTTTTACTGTTTGCGGCTTATGGTGACAAAGGGGTGCCCGATTTAGCAATCTTGAAAGAGGTAAAAGACTTATGCAGCGATGTCATGAAAGAGTATACCCTGAGTACGGCTTTTGAAAATGTCTTTCGCGATGCAACACAGAAGAACAATACCGAGATTATCTTTTCGGTCAATTTTCTGGCACCGAATAATACAGCCCCCTGGGACATGTACCTAGGCGATTGGATCGCTGCTTCACCTTTACAAAACCTGGTGGATACCTATGAATGCAAAGATGGTTTGCCTTATGGTGAATCACCCTTGACTGACCGAGCCAATCCCTTCAAAGATAGGGACCCGCGCTTGAGCAAAACAATTTTCGTGGATCATCCCGACTTTGGCGGCGGTAAGATCCATACACCGTCTAATCCGCGGCCTACAGGTTATGGGGTGCTGAAATTTTTGGATCCGGCCAACTTACCTTTTGGCTTTTCAACATTGAGCCAACAGGATGCGGTTGTTCTGCGGTTTGGGGAGGTGTTATTGATGTATGCCGAAGCACAAAATGAAATCGCCGGGCCAGATCAATCGGTTTACGATGCCATGAATACCCTGAGGAGCCGCGTTCAGATGCCCGGGTTTCCTGCCGGTTATACCAAGGAAAAAATGCGCGACCGTATCCGCCACGAAAGAAGGGTTGAACTTGCTTTCGAAGGACTACGGCATTACGACTTGATTCGTTGGCATATCGCAGGCGAAGTACTCAATGCGGTCAAAGACAGTAAAGTGCCCTATCATTTTGAGGACAAATTTTACCGCTGGCCATTACCACAAACAGAAATTGAGAAAAGCGCAGGTGTGTTAATTCAGAATCCAAACTATAAATAATAAGATTATTGCCTTCTTTTAAATCGGCAATTTCCTAAACCAACCACTGCAGCGCGCACGAAGTCCTTTCGATGCGCGCTTTTTTTTGCCGATAACGATTACTGTAAAGGAATCAGGACATTCTGTTCCAAGCGTACAGGGACATGCTTCACCGAGGTAAAACCGTCTTCCTTGGAAATGATGTTGGAAAGATCCAGTCCTCTTTTGGAGAACGTACTGATCAAAGCTGTTCTAAAGGTTGCCTTGGCTGAACCCCAGCCTTGTCCTAAGATGGTGTCGTTGTTGAGCTGGATCAGTTCATCTGTTGAGTAATAACTGAATTTTTCCAGTAAGTGTTGGTAAAGATTTGTTGTAGTAGCCATACAATTTAAAAATTTAAAGGATTAAACCATAAACTGTATCGAGATCTTGTTGGGAAAATAATCGTTCAGCGACGTTTATTTTGGTCGAAACCCGTATTAATTTACCACCGCGGTGCCTGCACTCGGTTGGTATTGCATCATGCAATTCTGAATACTCTACAAATATAGTAGATTATTTTTTATAATAAAAAATATTTTTGTTTTTAAGGGTAAATGAGCGCTAACAACAGGAATAGGGAGGTCAAAAGCGAGGCGCGTTGTTGGCTGTGATTTGGTTATGAAGCGGATAGCTGGGCGAAAAATTTATCATGTTACTGTAATCTCATCGAAAATACTTTTAAAAACAGAGATAAGACAATACTTTTGCGCCATGAATAGAATTGCGGAAATTAACGAATACATTGCTGCCGAACGCGAGGTATTATTGCAACACCCTTTATATCGTAAGATCAAAACGATCAAGAATCTACGTTCTTTTACAGAAGGGCATGTGTACGCTGTATGGGATTTTATGTCTTTACTAAAAGCTTTACAGATTAAATTGACCTGTACGACTTTACCTTGGTTTGCGAGTGAGCATCCATCAACACGCTATCTAATCAACGAAATTGTCTTGGCTGAGGAGTCGGATGAATACATTGATGGCCGCCGTTTGAGCCACTTTGAGATGTATCTGGACGCCATGGATGCCATGGGTGCCGACCTTCATCTGGTCAACAAATTTATTGCTCAAGCCAAAAAATCGAACAACATATTCGATGTCATTGCAACGACCACATTGGACAAGCGGATCAAAGACTTTTTGAATTTTACATTCGAAGTGATTGCTGAGGGCGAGGTGCATAAAATTGCCGCAGCATTTACATTTGGACGCGAAGATCTTATCCCGGGAATGTTTACCTCTATTTTGGAAGAAATTAAAACAAACTTCCCTACAGCCAATCTGGACAGCTTTATTTATTATTTTCAACGCCATATTGATCTTGACGGCGACGAGCATGGACCGTTGGCGATGCAGATGATCACAGATCTTGCTAAGGACGATGAGGTTAAATGGACGGAAATGAAAGAGATCAGTAAAATTGCGCTACAAAAAAGAATCCAGTTATGGAATGCAATAGAAGATTCCTTATACGGATAATCTATTATTATACCTCGAGTAAGGCCTTTCAAATCATGATTTGAAAGGCCTTTTTTATGTGCTGTAAAAAAGGATATTGTAAGGGTATATTGGCAGATATTGGTCTTTTTGTTTGAATTGATGAAAAAATGTCTTTTTTCCGTAACATATTGGCGTTTGTGAAGAAATCCAAGTTCCAATAAGTGTCTAAGTTTGCTACGCAAAAAAATTACATAGCACACGTGAACTTTTTTCCTCCCTATTGGGCAAAAGGCATACTAACCATAGGATTGTTAGTATGCGCTATTTCGGACACCTTCGCCCTCGATTCTTTGCGCATGTCCCTGAAAGACATGATCGACAAAGCGCTACAGAACAGTAAATATATCGAGCAGTCTTATTTGCAGCTCAAAGAAACTGAGGTGGCAGTACAGCAGCAACGCATGGAGTTGCTGCCCAAGATTTCGGCCAGAGCTTCTGCTAGTTATGCAAGTAATATGCCTGTGTATGACCAGGGTCTTTTAAATAAACCTTCCCAGCATGATATCATTCATTACTTGTACGATAGCGGCCTGGATTTTTATCTGAACCTCTACAATGGGCATCGGGACCTAATGAAAATAGAGTCCAAAAAATTGGAAAATGAGCTGGCCAGAATCGATTGGAAGAATGCCGCAGCGCAGACGAAATTGGAGGTTTGCAATCTTTTCCTGGATTTGGAACTGTCGTATAGTAACCGATCCTTAATTGAGCAGGATATTGCTGATCAACGGGTACAGCTCAAGGAGATTGAGCATCTGTATAAGGCGGGCGTGGTATTACACAGTGACGTCTTGCGTATTTCGTTGGAGCTTTCGAAGCGGGAACTGTTGCTCGTGCAGATCGGTCATGATATTCAGGCTGCAAATCAGAAGCTGCAGCTTATTGGCGGTATTACAGCGGAGATTGTGCCCCTGCCCGAGCAGTTTCAAGTGGAAAGCCCCAGCTATGAAACGCTTGTTGCCGAAGCGCGAAGCCATGCTTTTTCCCTCCTAAAATCCGAACAGGAAGTTGTTTTGAAGAAATTGTCGGTCAAACAGGCGCGATCAAATTATCTTCCTGAGTTGGGGTTGACCAGTACATTTACCTTTGCCAATCCACAGGTTTTCTTGTATCCCTATAATCCCAGCTGGTATAATCTGAGTATCACAGGGCTCAAATTAAGCATACCGATCTCGGCTATCTATCTCAATAAAAACGTGGTGCGCGGAGCACAGATCGCATTGGATCGACAAGAGGTAAAACACCATCATGAAGAGGAGATTCTGGAAAATCAGCTGTTACAGGCCCTGTTGGATTATCAATTGGCTATTAAGCAGCAGGACGTCTGTCAAAACAATAAGGCGTTGGCGCAGGAAAATGCACGGATTATAAAAAACAGGTATTTTAAATCATCGGCTTTGATTACGGATCTCTTAGATGCTGATATGCAACACCTAAAAACACTTTTTGATCTTGAAACCGCACATATTGCGATACAGAAACATTATTATTTTATCGAATTTTTGAAGGGTACTATCTAATGAAACCTAAATCACGAAGAACAGTTGTGGAGGCACAACTCACTCGAATCACCAACTGGTTGGCCGGAATTGTCTTGTTGGCTTTGTTGTTATGGGGCGCTCAAGCATTATGGATGCGACTGCGGTATACCTACACAAATGATGCACAGGTAACGCAATATATCAATCCCATTGTTTCTCGGGTAGGAGGATATGTGGTTTCTGTGCATTATCACGATCATCAATTGGTTAAACGGGGTGATACCTTGTTGCTTATAGATAATAAAGAATATAAATATGAGGCTGATCAGGTAGCTGCATCCGTCAATAAGGAAGCTGCAGAGATCAATGTTCTTCATAGTCAAAAGGAAATTCTCCAGGCGGAACATGAATCTTTACGGACCTCAATTGCTGCCGGGGAGGCTCGGGTAACCAAGCAACAGTTGGAATATGATCGATATAATTATTTGTTTCAGGAAAAGTCTGCAACGGCACAGCAGCTGGAGGATGTAAAAGCGACGTTGGATGTGTATAAGAGTGAGCTGGCTTCGTTAAAGCATAAATTACAGGCTTCACAGGAGCGTGTGCATGATGTGGATATGAAAAAAGGTGTGGTTGATGCCGAACGTGTTCGTTTAACGGCAGCTGTCGGCCGTAAAAGGCTTGATGTCGGCTATACCGTTATTCGTGCACCTTACGATGGACAGATTGGCAAGCGCACGATTGAAAAAGGTCAAATGATAAGTGCTGGTGAAGTTTTGGGCTTTATCGTCAATAGAGAAACCCCAACCTGGGTAACCGCTAATTTTAAGGAAACACAACTGCGTTATTTGCATCTTGGCAATAGGGTTGAGGTGGTTGCTGATGCGTATCCGGATCAAAAATTCTATGGAAAAATTATTTCCATCTCCCCGGCTACTGGATCTGCATTCTCCCTTTTGCCGCCAGATAATGCAACGGGCAACTTTGTGAAGATTGTACAACGCGTACCTGTGCGCATTGAGCTGGATAAGCAAAGGGGAGCCCAACAGCTTCTTTCGGGAATGAATGTGAATGTGTCGGTATCAAAAAAACAGAAATAGTGAAGGGAATTTTTAAAGAATGGGTGCCGGAGTGGCTGATCAAGCTTATCTTGTTTAGCAGTTTGATGCCCAGTATGGTCTTATTTTTCCTGCCGGGTGCAAATACAAATGTCACCGCTGGATTTTACGGTGCCCAACCCAGTGATGTCCAGTTTCTGATCATTTTGTTTTATGCTGGTTTTGTTGGATTCTACGTTTTAGAACGACGCTTTTTTTTATACTTTCCCATCAAGCAGTACTACATTATTTTTAATCTTCTGCAGCTATTGAATTGCTTTTTGATGTACAGCATCACCGATATCAGCTGGGTATATGGCCTGCGCTTTTTCCAAGGGATGTTGTTTGCTTCTGCCGTAAACTTATCGATCTCCATGATATTCTCACGGTTGAAAAGCGATCGGGCTAAGGAAGTAAGTTATGCTGTCTTTTTTGGTATGTTACTCTGCAGCTCCCCATTTAATACTTTCGTCACGGCTGAATTTATCGATTCATTCAATTTTGATCAGCTCTATCTATACGCTGCCTTATCATTTGTACCGGGTTTATTGTTGATTATGCTGTCGATGCGCTCTATACGGCATATACGCCCTTACCCTTTGTTTTCATTAGACTGGGCAAGCTGCATTTTCTATAGTCTTGTGATCGTCAGTTTTGGCTATTTAATGGTGTATGGACAAGAAGTTTATTGGTTTAACGATCAACATATGCTGATCATATTAGGGGGAGGTCTAGCGTTGCTTATTCTTTTTATTGTTCGGCAAATGGTGCTCAGGCGTGTGTATGTTCATTTGGCGATTTTTAAAAACAGGAACTTTCTCTTGGGCTTATTGATTTTGTACATGATGTATATTGAGCGCTTCTCCTTGACCATCTCAAATCAATATCTCGTACAGGTTATTCAACTCGATCCTATTCATTTGTCCTATATCCAGTGGTTTAATATTGCTGGTATTGTCGCTGGTGTTCTAGGCTCATTGTATTGGATGCTTGGGCAACGCCCCGTAAAATGGATCTGGATTTCGGGCTATTGTTGCTTGCTGCTGTTTCACCAATGGATGTTTTTCTCCTTTGAGGGGCAGGGTAATGATGTGCATTTTTGGATACCCTTAGTTTTACATGGACTCGGAGTAGGGCTTATTATGGTACCCACCATCTTATTTTGCATTACCAGTGTCAGCCCGCAATTGGGGGCTTCTGCTGCTGCGGTCTGTCTTGCTATCCGATACCTGGGCTACACGAGCAGTATCGGTTTACAGAATTTTTTCAAGTTGTTTGAATATGCCCAGCACCAGCAGGTTTTTAGGGACCAAACGGAAGTGGGCAATCCCTTATTTCGGGAGTACCTGCAGCAGGAATCTGTCAGCATTTTGCAGCATGGACTGCAGTATAAGGAACATACGGCAGCCTTAAAGCTCGTTGCTGAGCGGGTCAAGATCCAATCCTTTGTGCGCTATGCCATGGATTATTATGAGATCATGTCCATGATCAGTATCAGCATACTTTTGCTGATACTGATTTCGCCTTCTTTGAAAAGCATGTATAAGAAACTAAGAAAAAACAGAATTTCTCCAGCTTAGATCTCCTGAATATCCCATATCCCGGCTGTACGTTGGAGTTCGACCAAGGCGATTGCATAATTGTAACGGGCTTCATAATAGCTAAGCTGTGTTTCATTGTAGGTCCGTTGTGCATTTAAAACTTCCAGTAGGGATGTTTCGCCCCTTTTATAGCTGTAAACCTTTCCTTCCAAAATTGCTTTTGCTTCCGATAGCATAGCGCTGTCAAATAGCTGTACCTGTTTTTGAGCGGCCTGGTAGGAGAGGAACGCTTGCGTAACTTCGATCTGAATGCGTAGGAGCACGTCCTGATAGGTAATCTCATCCTGATCGATCTTAAATTTTGCGGCTTTAAGATCGCCTGTTTTAAAATTCGAGAACTTTAGCGGAATTGAAATACCTGCATTTATAGCCGTAAACTGAGGCGTTGGGGCAGTCTCATTTCGTGCTTCTCCATTATGAGTGACGCCAAATGAAAGTCCGAGGTCTACTACCCGGGTGGCCTGAGCCAATTGGAGCATACGCTGTGAAAGCTGTTTGTTTTGCAGGGCAACTTTTAGATCGCTGCGGTCATTTTGGGCTACTCGGACCAGTTCATCTAAGCGGTATGCCCGGTCCAAATGATCGAAAGCATCTGGAGGTAACGCCGTTGTCGTAAGGGAGTTGTCTGCCATAAATAAGGAAAGGTTTACAAGGGCGGATTTCCAGGTTGCTTCTGTTGCCAGCAACGTATTGTGCATATTGGCGGCCTCCAATTTAGATTGGCGGAAATCTATTTCAGGGATGCTCCCCAGTTTATAACGGATACTATCCGATGTGGCCAATTGCCTAAGTTGCTGATAGGAATTTTGGTTTATTTTCACCAATAATGCCTGCTGTTTTGCTATTAAAAATGCGAGTGTAGCGTCGGCACGTAAATTTCGGAAATAGTCTGCTAGCAATAAACGGGTTACCTCGGCTTCATCTTTGGCCAGGTTTATCCGGGCTTTTCGTTTAGCCCCCAGCTCCAGTGTCCATGCAATTCCCGCATTATAGCCCCGCCCCAGTTGTTTTGTACGTTCACTATTATCAAAAATGCCCATGCTAAATTCAGGGTCAGGAAACACCCTGGCGCTAATGATATTGGCTTCAGCAATGCTGAGGTTGAATTTTTCGGCGGCGTAACCCAGATTATTTTTAGCGACTGTATGTATAAATTTTGAATAATCGAGTTGCTGCCCTGTCGCTTCTGACACGCTGCTATTCCTATCCTGAGCGATTGCTGTATGGTATAGCGCGAGTATAAAAAGAAAAAAGGTAAAGCTTTTCTTTGTTAAAATAGTTTGTTTGTTCATGATCATCGACTTGTTCTGAATGTTCTGTTTTAGTGATTCTTTTATTAACGTACCAGGGCGCGCTTTGACACATGAAATAAGTCGCCCGGGCTATTCGTAAGCGCCTTCCGTTTGGATTCCTTGTTTCCTGGCTTGAGCAAACCTTCAGCGGATGTAATTGCTGTGTAGGTTTTGCTGATAGCTTTTCAATGTTCAGGTGGAATCCACTCCATGTTCAGGTTATATCCACTCCATGTTCAGGTTGAATCCATTCCATGTTCAGGTTATATCCACTCGAAACAGCAGAAAGCAAGCTGTTTCGAATGGATGAATTTGTATTTATTCTACAGGGGCTTTTTGTGTGGTGCTGTTACGTTCTAAAAGATAATAGAGTGGAGGGAGCACAAATAGTGTCAGGATAGTCGAAAATAGTAGGCCATAAACGATTACCGTTGCCAAAGGGCGTTGCACATCCGATCCAATCCCTGTTGCTAGTGAAGCCGGAAGTAAACCAAGAATAGCTACCGTGGCAGTCATCAAAACGGGACGAAAACGACTAAAGGCTCCCTGTGTTACCGCTTTATGCAGCGGCAGCCCGTTTTTACGCAGTACATTCATCTGTGAAAGCATCAAGACACCGTTTTGGATGGCAACACCGAATAAGGCAATAAAACCGACTGCTGAGGAAACGTTTAGCGTCATCCCGCGAACATGGAGTGCGAGCATTCCGCCAAAAAGTGCCAAGGGTACGATGCCCATTAATAGACCGGCTTGCCTAAATGAACCAAATGTGCCATACAATAAGATAAATATAATGGCTAATGTCAATGGGACGATAATGGCAAGACGCGTATAGGCACGTTGCTGATTTTCAAATTGTCCGCCCCATTTTAACGTAATTTTATGTTGGTCATACGGTATGTTTTTGGCAATGGCCTGCTGTGCTTCAGTGAGGAATGTCCCTAGATCGCGACCGCGAACATTTAGACGGACCGTCAACTGTCGGTTGTTGCGCTCGCGTGAAATCATACTTTCTCCCGTATTGAGTTTAATAGTGGCCACCTGGGCTAATGGAATACGGTTTCCATTTTCGGGATACAGCATTAAATTGCCGATTTTTTCGGGCGAATTCCTGTTTTCCTCCTGATATTGACAGGTAATATCATACACTTTGATTCCCTGATAGACCTGTGCAACGGCTTTTCCCCCGATAGCGATCTGGATCAGGTCAGTCACATCAGCGATGTTCAGTCCGTATTGTGCTATTTTATCGCGATCGGCGATAATTTGCAATTGGGGGAGTGGTGGCTCCTGATCAATGGCCAGATCGACAGCTCCCCTCACTTGTTGGAGTGTTGTGATCAGTTCCTCGGCGACCCGTCGGGTTTCTTTTAAATCATCGCCGAATATTTTGACAACGAGCTCACTATGGGCGCCAGCGATTTTATCCATGACACCGTCGATCATGGGTTGGGAAAAAGCAACATTGAAGCCTGGCATTTTCGCATATTCTGCTGCAAGTTCATTGATCAGGTCTTCTTTGGTTTTTCCCCATTTCCATGTTTTGTAAGGTTTTAATCCCACACTAACTTCGAAATGGGAGGGTGTCCAGGCGTCGGTACCATCGTCGTTACGCCCCGCCTGAACCATGACATAGGAGATCTCATCGTGTTTAAGTGTGCGGGCACGTAGGGTATCACTCATTTCTTTTGACTTTTCTACTGTGATGCCCGGGGGAAGTGACACTTGAAGCCAGATCGAGCCTTCATCCAACGACGGAAGAAAGTCCTTGCCAACGGAGGCCGTGAGCAAACCTGTGGCAAGCAATACAATTGCCAATGGAATAAAAACTTGTTTGGGAGCCTGCATAACCTTTTCTATCGCCGACTGATAAGCCGTAGTCAATTTTGCCAACCATTTGTTGTGAAAGATTTTTTGGGGTTTGCGATAGATCAAATAGGCCATCCCGGGTATAAGCACAAGAGCGACAGCCAAGGCACCGAAAAGGGCATAACCTACGGTATAGGCCATCGGCGTAAAAAGTTTTTTCTCGACGCGCTCAAATGCGAACAGGGGAAGATAGGCTGTAATAATGATCAGTGTCGCAAAGAATATCGGTTTGGCGACTTCAGCAATTTTCTGCGCAACAGTTTTTTCCTGCAGCAGACCTTCTGGTTCATCTTCTCTTTTTTTAAGAATGGTTTCGAGTATAACGATGGCTCCGTCTACAATAATCCCAAAATCAATTGCCCCTAAGGAAAGCAAGTTGGCGGGAATATGGGTGAAATGCATCAGAATAAAGGCAATCAACAAGGACAATGGAATGGTAATGGCCACCAAGAGTGCGCCACGCCAGCTGCCCAGGAAAATAATAAGGACAAAAATAACCAAGATCATACCTTCGAGAAGGGTTTTGGAAACGGTATGTAGGGTATTGTCGACCAAACTGGTTCTATCGAGCACGACATGTATTTTTACGTCTTCCGGAAGAATCTTTTCGTTTAGTTCGCGGACCGTTGCATTTACACCTGCCAAAACATCAGAAGGATTCTCATTTTTTAATAGCAGGACAATACCTTCGATATTGTCCGAATAATTGGCCCCGCGTTTATCCGAATATCCTAAAGCCCCTTTCCGTGCTAGATTTCCAAGTTTGATCTGACCGAGATCACGCATATAGATGCGGTTTCCGTTGGTGGATTTTACGACGATATTGCCCAAATCATCCAATGTCTTGACCAGACCGATGCCACGGATGACGTACGACTGATCGCCACGGTTCATCACACTGCCGCCGGAATTGGCATTATTGCTTTCGATCTTGGCGACAACTTCGGCAAGCGAAACTTCATATTGGTCAAGCTTTTTCGGATCCAGTTCCACTTGGAACTGTGTGGTGATTCCCCCAAAATTGGTTACATCTGCAACGCCCGAAACCTGCTTGATTTTGGGAATAATAACAAAATTTTGAAGATCCGTCAACTGGCGTAAATCGTGGGTTTTACTTTCAAGAATATAACGGAAGATCTCACCTGTGGGGGAAGTCAGTGGATCCAATCCCGGACTGGCACCATAGGGCAGGGATAAATCGGCTAGACGCTCCTGTATACGGGCTCTCGCCCAATAATCTTCAACACCATCTTTGAAGACAATCGTGACCATGGATAAGCCAAAAGTCGTTTTACTGCGCATTACTTCCATCCCCGGCAATCCATTGATGGCCTGTTCGATCGGGATGGTGATCTGCTGTTCCATTTCTTCGGCAGCTAAGCCCGTTACCTGGGTTACGACCTGTGACGATACATCAGCGATATCAGGGTATGCCTCAACCGAAAGTTGTCGCCAGGCATAGTAACCGAAAAAGCCGATCAATAGAAAAGATGCGGCGATTACCCATCTCTTTGCAATGATATGGCCAATCAATTGTTTAATATTCATGTGTTTCTATTTTAAAAGTTGAAAGCCTGAGCCCATCACAGGCTGGGTGTTAAATAAAAGGCACCTTCAGCAACAATCTGCTCCTGCGGAACCAGGCCTGTTAAAATCTGGATCGCATCACCTTCTGTTACGCCAGTAGTAACAAAGCGCTTGACGAAGGTATTGGACGATGTTTTGACCCAAACAAAACTCTTATCGTTAAATTGAAATACAGCTTTTGCCGGAATGAAAAGTGTCGGAGTCATCTGCCGTTCGAATTCGGCGTTGACATACATCCCTGGTTTTAATGCACGATCAGCATTTTCACAGGCAATGAGGACCTCAATATTCCGGCTTGCTTCGTCTACAAATTGGTTGATATGGATAATTTTTCCGGGTATTTTTTTAGTAGGGAGCGCATCTACGCTCACTTCAACACGCGCAAGTTGATCGATTGCCGGCAAGTCCTTTTCTTTGATGTAGGCCGATACCCACACGTTTGACAATTCGGCAATGCGGAGTAATGCCGGAGCGTCTTCTTTCGTGTACTGCCCCAGTACAATCGAACTACTTAAAATTTCGCCTTGAATAGGTGAACGAACAAGGAGAGGCTCACCGAGAACGCTATGGCTCGGGCTGCTGTCGAATATTTTTAAGGCGGCAGTGGCATTTCCAAGCGCAGCATTGCTCATTGCAAAATTTGTTTCTGCTTCTTCGAGTTCTTTTTTAGAGCCAACACCATGCGCGATCAGATCTTTTTGGCGTTTTAACATATTATCGGCAAGCATAAATGCTTGTTTGGCATCAAGGTAAGCCCTTTGTGCCTCAAAATAGTCGGATGAACTAATTGAAAATAAAGGCGTGTTGATAGCAACTTTTTGGCCCAGTTTCACGTGGGATTTGATAATTCGTCCAGCAAAAGGTACCGGAATCTCCACATAACTGCTGGGAATAATCTTCACTGTAGCAGCTGCATTTAGTTTCAGTGCATGTTGTGCATGGGTCGTCGTAACAAATTTGAGTTTCGATAACAGGGACGTGTTTTCACTGACGGTTACGGTGTCTCCAGCTGCGCTGATAGCCGGAGATTGGTTGGGGCTTTCGTGAGACTGGCTGTTGCAAGCTTGCAGCAACAGCAGCACAGGGATCCAATTCATGTACCTCAAGGATTGGGTCGAATAGTTGATTGTACGGTTAATCATACCGCAAAACTATCCACCTGCTCCCGATAAGCCGGTTAGAGGGGCCTTAGAAAAAAATTAGAATTTTATTAGAATAATGAACGATGGGGGATATCAATGCTAAAAACACTTCCAACGCCTTTTGCCGAGCGGACGCTGATCTCACCTTGATGGAGAAGCACGATTTTTCGGGTAAGCGATAAACCGATACCATTTCCCTCGCTATAATCTTTGTTGCTTCCACGATAGAATGGCGTGAATATATTGGGCAGATCGACCGGGTCAATGCCTATTCCGTCATCTTTAAATTCCAGCTGAATCCTATTTTCATCCGCCTTGATAGCGATTAGGCATTTTTGATTGGGTGAAAATTTACAGGCATTTTCAATGAGGTTGACAAAGGCGACCTGCAATAGATACTCATTGGCATTGATGGATAGAAGTTTTTCATCTTCAATCGCCGGATCGACAAAAATGTCGAGTTTATAGTTTGGACTTGACTGGAGAACCTGCTGGCATGCATCAATTAGTATTTCGTCTATACGTAAGGTTTTAAACGCGATTTCTGAACTGTCGTAACTTGCTTTTGCAAAATCAAGTAAGCTATTAAATAACTTCTTCAGTTTCTGTGCATCATTGAGCGTATTGTCGATGACAGTTTTATACTCCACTATGCTGCGGTCCTTATTGGCAGAAATCTCGAGTTCTGCAATCATGGCGGCCAAGGGTGTTCTTAGCTCATGCGAGATATTGGATACAAAATGCTTTTGGGCATCAAAGGAGTTCTCGAGGCGGTCGAGCATCGCATTGAATGTGCTGGCCAATTCGGAAAGCTCGTCTTTATTTCCGCTACTCGTAAGCCTGGCATCCAAACTTGTTGCAGAAATGGTTTTTACACGTTGTGTCATTTCCAGGATAGGTTGAAAGACCTTTTTCGAAAAGAATATTCCTGCTGCATAGATCAGAAATATAGACAAAATGAAAACCAAAAGAATAGTAGATAATAGACTATTGAGTTTATTGTAGCCGTATTGATCATAGGCCGCGGCTGTGATGATGTAAGTTTTGTCTTTATATGGAAAGGTTATGCCGATGACCTGCCATTTTTCCTGATAAAATCGTATTTCTTTATTTTTGAGAATATCCTGCAGCATGGCTGCTGTCTCTTTGACAAAGTCGATATCTACGGCATCATGATACAAGAGATCAAAACGGGTGTCGTAAATTGCAACCTCGACTTCGTTGAGGATTTTTCGGTTGTTGTGGTAGATATCTTCTAAGGTCTTTTTGTCGACTTTTGCATTCAAAAAAAGGTTTGCTTTGGTGTAAGCTTCTTTTTTCAGTAGGGCGTAAAATTCTCTTTCCCGATTCTCCACCGCTGAAAAATATACTGTACAGGCAAATACCAACAATATGGTGGCTGTAATCAGCGTGAACAATATGGAGATTCGTGTCCTGATTCGCATTAGTCTTGTTTTAGAATAAAGCCCATTCCGGATTTGGTATGGATATATCTGGTTGCAAAATCTTTGTCGATTTTTTTACGTAGATAGTTGATGTAAACATCAATGAAGTTGGTTCCGGTGTCGAAATGCGTTTCCCACACTTTTTCAGCAATTTCCATTCTGGAAAGGACACGCTCGGGATTTTGCAATAAATAATGGAGTAACTTGAACTCTTTGGGGGTCAAATGGATTTCGACAGTATTCCTTTTGACGCTTTTGGTATGGAGGTTCATTTCCAGATCCCCATAACGCAAAATTGTTCCCGTGAGTGTATCTTGTTTTTGATATCTTTTGAGCAGGACTCTGATGCGGGCCAGGAGTTCGCGCATTTCAAAAGGCTTGACCAGATAGTCATCCGCTCCGGCGTCAAAACCCTCAATTTTATCGTCTGTAGTTCCTAATGCTGTTAACATGATAATGGGAACATCGGGTTTGATATGACGAATTTCTTTGCAGAGATCCAATCCATCCATCTTAGGGAGTACGATATCGGTTATGATAAGATCAAAGTCGTGTTGTAAGGCCATTTTCTTTCCAGATATGCCGTCGTAGGCAATAGCTGTTTGAAATTCATTTTCATCAAGTCCGCGTTTGATCAATCCTGCGACACGTACGTCATCTTCGACTAGGAGAATCTTCATATAAAGAAAAACGTTAAAAACTTCGATTCATCGAAGTTTATCTATGATACCAAATCATGGGCTATCCATGCATTGTCCCTACAAATGTATCAAACTAAGCTAAATTTACACGGATATGCAAATAAAACTTTCTGGATTTCATCAGGCAGCACATACGGATAAACTGAAAACTAAACTGATTGCGCAAGTGCTTGCTTGGTAATGGAAGATTATTCGAGATGAAAAATATTTTTGATAATTTCTGCATGCATAGGCTTTGAAAAAATTGGGCTGGTTAAAATTGCTTGACATAACTCAAACCAAATTGTTTGTGCTGATAGAAGGGCATTAGCGTTGCAGAAGTTGTTTTGTTGTCGTTGAACAATAGATGATTGATCCGCGGATGCACCCAATAGGCTAGTTCTGTTGCCAGAATGCCGAATCCAGCTCCGGCAACGATATCGCCCACCCAATGTTTATTATTGATGGCGCGGTAGGTACCTGTAAAAATCGCAAATGGATAGCCCGAAATGCTTAACCAAAAATTGCTGTCATGATATTCATGAAACATAAATTGTGCAGAAGAGAAGGCTGTCGCGGTGTGCCCTGAAGGAAAGGAAAGGTTATTGGAACTATCTGGACGGACTTCTTTGACGATATGTTTCAATGGAAGCACCATGGCTCCTGAGATCAGCTGTGACGTTAAATAAATGACCGTCCTGTCCTTAAAATTGTGTTTGCCCCGCACGCCCAAAGCATTTAGTCCATATACCATAACTGCAGGGACATATTGACTGTAATTGTCGAGGTTGCTGTGCTTTAACTGATGTTCGCTGATCTCGTCTTTAGTTGATAAATTGAGATTTTTTAAACCATTGATGCTTAAACTCGCCACCCCGAAACCAATAAAGGTTGTCGGTACGATCAAGCTCGTTAAATGTGGTTTGTAAGGCGTTTCATCCATTGCTGTTTGGAAGAAACGGTTTAATTTTGTTTTCCTGCTCGGAGGATGGATTACTGGAGACAGTGCTGTGCTGTCTGTTGCCAGTAACAGGCTGCTGGCCGTTATGCCTTCGGTTGGCCTCGTATCAGTCAAGTTTGTATAAAATGCCGTATTATTTCGCTCAGGTTGAGTGATGTTTGTCGGCACTTCCCTTGTGATGATAGTCTGACTTTTGGCCATGCTGACATCCAAAAGAAATAATACACTTATCATTAGCTGAAATGTAAATAAGCGTGTTGTCTGGTTTTGCTTCATGTGGATCATAAAACAAAACTGTCATCCAAATTAGAATACTTTTGGAATTTTAAAAATGAATGGAAAAAATATGTTGATTATTTTCAAATTGATAATCAACAGTCCAGCCTTGATACCGGGCGATTTCGGTAATAATTGCCAATCCTAAACCGCTGCCTTGGCTGTTTTTCGAAAGTTTGGAAAACCGTTTGAATAAAAGTATTTTATCTAAGGGCATTGAACCGGGGTTATATACCGTTAAAGAAGTTTGATTGAGATGTACAGCAATTGTATCATTGGCATTGCTGTAACGTATGGCGTTCAGGAGTAGGTTGTTGATCAGAATTTCGGTCAGACTGCTGTTTCCTGTCAGCAGCACCGACGGTTGGATCTCCTGTTGCAGTCGTAGCTGTTTTAGCTCCAGATGTTCTTGCATGACTTCAATACTTTGTGTAACAAGCGAGTCCATACTGATTTTTTCGGAATGATCGAATTGACTGTTGTCAATCTTGGCGAGCAGCAGCAGGTTGCGGTTGATTCGCGTGCTACGTGAAAGCGCTTTATGCATATCTTCAAAGAGCTGGTACTGCTCATCGCTTAGATCAGGGTACTGCAATAAAATATCTAGCTTATTTTTTAGGATTGCCAAGGGTGTTTGCAATTCATGAGAAGCATTTTCAGTGAATTCCTTTTGTGATCGGTATACGGCCAGGTTTTTTTCGAGAAGCTTGGATAAGGATTGATTAAGCTCATGGAACTCTATGGTGTCCGTTTGCTGGAAATCAACCTGTTGTTGACTATTGAGATTAAATGCCTTCAATTTATTAACGGTATCTCGAAATGGTTTCCAAAGTCTAAGCGATATTTTTCTGGAGATAATAAGTAGACCAATGACTAAGATAACAAAGAAAAACAGTGTTGTTGCGGCAATGGCGGCGATGGTTTCTACGGATTCCTCAATATTTGTTTGTACGGTAAAACGATAAGGCGCACCATTGATCTGAATAACAGATGATAGGCATCTAAATCGGTCAATTGTCTTTGGATCAACAAAACGCTGCGGTTTTTCGATGGTATACACGCTATCTTGCAATAAATCGCCCGGCTTTACGCGATGTATATTGGTTTCAGGTTGTATGTTATTCCATAAAGCGATGCTGGCTTCGAGCTTGTCTTCGGAGAGTTTTAAACTGTTCAGTTCGTAGGTTGTTTTTTTGACGATAATTTCGTTATGTTCGTCTAATTCACTTTTCCATATCCCGTCGATTACAAAATAATAAACAGGAATACTGACACCTAGTACAATCAATACATAGAGTAGAAATGGGGTCGTTATTTTGCTCAGTAGGGGTTTCATCTCACTATTTTAATTTTCCCATTTGTAGCCCGTACCGTATACCGTTTTGATATAGGATTGACTTCCGGCGTCCTGTAGTTTCTTTTTTAAATTTTTGACATGGGCATAGACAAAGTCATGGTTATCGAGCATATCAGCAATGTCGCCAGACAAGTGTTCTGCTAAGGTGCTTTTTGAAATTACTTTATTTTTGTTGCCAATAAAAAACATCAGCAGATCGAACTCTTTTTTTGTCAATACAACAGGAAGATCATTGACGATAACAGTTTTTGCAAGTAGATCAATCTGTATTTCATTTTGCACAACAATATTTGAGCTATTGAATTGTTTTCGACGGATCAAGGAATAGATTCGTGCTGTGAGTTCAGATAAATGGAAAGGTTTCGTTAGATAATCGTCGGCCCCCAGTTGTAGTCCATGGATTTTGTCGTCCAATGCATTTTTTGCAGAAATGATGATCACACCGTCCTGCTTTCGCTGTGTCTTCAACTCTTCGAGTAGTTTCAGACCATTTCCATCTGGTAGACCGATGTCCAGTAAGATACAGTCGTACTGGTATAACTGAATTTTGTCCAGAGCATCCTGCAAAGTTGGCGCAAATTCGCATAAATAGTGTTGCTCGCTAAGGTATGTTGCGATGCTTTTGGCCAGCTCCAATTCGTCTTCTATGATCAAAATCTTCATGTGGTAAAGATAGAATTTCAATTTAGTAGAAATTTAGAATTTATTTCGCAATGATCTATCAATTTTGTTCATTTTTATTTCTTGTCATACGACAAGTGTAATCGCTATTGAAACGTGTAATTTTAGTATAAATCAGTTATTTAGTATTTTAAAAAATCAAAACGAAATGGATAAACCGAAATCATTAAAATTAGAAATCATCATTCCTGCTTATCGCATGCACAGTCAAATTTTTCTGAATGCGTTGGATGGCGTTTCGGAAGAAGATGCATTAAAACGAATTGATGGACAGACCAACCATATCGTATGGATGGCGGGTAATTTTGTAAATGTGCGTTATGCAATGGCACATGTTCTTGGGCTTCAGGAAAATGATCCTTACCATGAGCTATTTTTTATGGGAAAGACACTCGATGAAAGTTATCACTATCCCAGTGTGCAGGAATTAAAAGAAAATTTTAAATCGATATCACCGAAAGTCTATGCTGCTTTGCTGCAAGTGGACGATACGCAGCTGGCTGAACTATTTAAGATTAATATGAATATCCCTTTTATTGAGGAGGACAAGCTAAATTTCATAGGGATGTGTATCGGACGGGAAGATTATCTGGCCGGTCAGATTGCCTTGATGCGAAGGTTGCTGCACTATCCGGGTATGAAATACGATATTGACGAAAAAATCCAGTACTAAAAGAAAAAATCCAGTACTAAAAATAGAGACTCAAGATCGGCCGCTGCTTAAAACGTCCGATCTTGAGTTTTTTAAGTATGGACCTAGCCGCATGATCTGTCTATGTTGAAAAGTCAATACGTTGGTTATACCTAGAAATAAGGTTTACTCACTAGCTTTTATCGTCAATATAACACCTGAATATTTCTCGTGGTCTTTACCGATATAGAGCAGATCGACTTTTTTTGTCGTAGCATCCTCGAGCTGTTTTTTCAATAGATTTAAATCCATTTTTTCTGTTTTTTCCTGCCATTCATCGGTCGATTGGGGCCTGAACGAAGCAATGTTCTTCATGTCAAAAAGTGCCGAATTTGTGTCGAGCTGCTTTGAACGATGTATAAAAATAGTGTCGCCCACGATTTTATCTATTTTTATCCAACCTGCAGGAAGTCCATTTATACTGTTACCGTCCTGATCGGTAAAAAAAGTAGCGCCATAAAGTTGACCTGCCTTTAGTTGCTTCAAATTATCAATCATCTCAGCAACTTCTTTTTCCCGTTGTTGATTTCCCAATTTATTCTTTACCCCATAAATGACTGCCCAGATAAGGATTGCCGCAGTGACAATAAGAAATCCTTTCCATAACTGGAAATAGGGGATGCTATACTGACTTTTGAACGCTTTGATCTCTGCTTTTAATTCATCTGAATAATTCCGTGCGTGAATCAATTTGCCCTGTTCGTCGTAAAGTCTGGAAAGTTTGACAAATCCACCGCCAAAAGGTAGACCAATAAACCGACGGGCTGGCGTAATAATCTGTAAGGTGAAATTTCGTGGCGCGTTTTCTTTTTTTAAGGTTGCTGTTACCGTTTTTTCTGCTAATACAAAGTCGTAGATACTGAAAATAAAAAACATAGTCTGTCGTGATTTTTAATGAAGAACTGGGGGAAGGATTCCGGATCAGTTCGACTTCATGAGCAATGAAGTATGAAAGCAAAATTAAAAGAAATAAATAAAAATCAATAAAAACACCCGGGCATTGCAAGAAAATTTCGATTTTTGAAGGGTACATTTTTGAAAAGCAATAAGATCAAATTGATTTAATACGCTGTGCCTTTCAGTAGGCTGACAATATAAACCGAAATGTGCGGTATAAAATATGATAAACCTAAAACTGAGTTTTATTTTGATCTGTGTAACAAGTGCTGTTATGGGACAAAAAATGGATAAATTAAAATTGGATAGTACGATTGCAGGCTATTATAAGGACCCGGCAGCTCCGGGGATTAGCTGTGCAGTTAGCCAAAATGGTCGTCTTATTTATCGTTATGCATTTGGGCTTGCAGATTTGAAGGAAAAACGTGCAATCACATCCAGCTCACATTTTCGCCTGGCATCGGTAAGCAAACAGGTGACTGCACAAGCGATATATACCTTAGTGATTCAAAAGCGTTTAAAACTAGACGACCCATTGTCCCTTTTTTTTGAAGATCTGCCAGTCGCGCTGAAAGATATTACTGTAGCACAGCTTCTGCAACATACATCCGGAATCTGGGACTATGAAGAACTTATTCCGAAAGAGAGGAAAGATCAGGTATCAGATAAGGATGTGCTGAAGTATATCCGGCAGACCGATCGTTTATATTTCCCTTCGGGAAGTCAATTTCGCTATAGCAATACAGGCTATTGTCTTTTATCGCTGATTGTCGAGCATGTTGCAAAACAAACCTTTGCTTCCTTTGTCAAAAGTCAATTGTTTGAACCTCTAGGTATTAGCAAGGGAATGGTCTATGAATCGGGCAAGACGGTCGATGAACGAGTCTACGGTTATCATCCGACAGAAGGCTCCTACCTGTTTGCCGATCAGAGTGTGACAAGTGCGACACAGGGGGATGGGGGTGTTTATCTATCTGCGGATGAATATCATACATGGGCCAATTTTTTGGTAAAAGATCGGTTAATACAGCCGGGACTGGAGCAATTGTTCGGTCAAATGGCCTACCCGGTAAAGGATGGAATAGCGTATCATTTCGGATGGTTTATTCAAAAAAATGCAGGCCATAAAATCCTGTTTCATTCAGGTGAATCTACCGGGTTTCATCATATCGTATATATCGATGTACAGAAAGACCTTGTGGTTTCACTTTTTAGCAATCGTGATGATTTTATGATCGGTGAAGCTTTTGATGCCATCCTTAAAACAATGGGTATCAGCAAACCGGTATTGAATGAACAGCATCGCTCAACTTTTGCATGGTTGAACGGAGTATATGCGAATGAGTGAAAGAAGGAAGCGGATTGAAATAAGCATAAACACTAAATCGTCACAGCTCCACCTGCGACGATTTAGTGTTTATGAAGAGACCTATTTTAAAAAGTCGGGCGATTGATAGGCCGGATTGGGATAGGTATAGAACCCTTCCCCAGTAGCGACGCCCAATTTGTTTTTGTCTATAAAATGCTCTTTGAGATAGGCCACTGTTTTGATCTTTAAAGGATCATTTGTTGCATCGGCGCTCATTTTATTGATATTATAAGCTGTTGTGATGCCAACGATATCGAGTATGCCGAAGGGGCCTGTTGGCGCCCCAGTGGCAACCATCCAGGTTTTGTCGATCGTTTGGGCATCCGCCACTTCGTTGACCAAAAGATCTGTTGCCGCCGAAAGTAATGGGACAAGTAAGGAGTTTACAATATAGCCAGGCTGCTCCTTATGCAGTGGTAGGGCAACCATACCAATGGATTTTGCAAAGTTTACAACCTGCTCAAATACCGTTTTATCTGTACCCGGATGGCCCATAATTTCTGCTGTATTGTGCTTCCAGATTTCATTGGCAAAATGTAGCGCCAGAAACTTCTCGGGACGGCCAGTTTCTTGGGCAAATTGACTTGGTAGCAAGGTTGAGGAGTTTGTGGCAAAAATGGTTTTCTCCGGAGCCACTTTCGCTAATTCCTGATAGAAACCAATTTTAATGGCTGGGTTTTCGGGAACAGCTTCGATAAGAAGATCTGCTTTTGCTACCGCCGCGGCAAGATCTGAACTATAACTGAGCCTGTCAAAGGTTGAAGCCAGTTGTTCTTTACTCGCATGAAGATCTTTCTCGAATGCCTGCGCCAGAATATCAAATTTTGCTGCAGCTTTTTTTAGTACATCGTCGTTGATGTCGTATACAGTGACATGATAGCCATGAAATGCTGTTTGGAAAGCGATTTGATAGCCTAAAACCCCACTGCCAGCTATCGTTATATTTTTAAAGTCCATGATGTTATTGTTTTTTCAATTCGTAAAAACCTGCGCCACGGAATCATGGCGCAGGTTGTGATCCCTATCCTTTAATTCCTTTTAACCAATCTTTGAATTTGGTGATCTGCTCTGTCAGGAAAGATTCATGGTCTTCTTGTTCCTCAGAACCGATAGGCAGGATATGTTCAAAATAAGTGCCTTTTAGAATTTTACGTAGTAAGCCTTCGCCCACAAATGGTTTGTCATCATTTAATGTTTTGGCTGCTTTCAAAAGATGGCGGATGTCGTATTGTAGGGGATTAATATCCGGAACCTGCTTGTTTAAGTTCAGCAGTTCGTATACCGCAATACGTGCGGTACGTACCGAGCTTTCCATGGTAAAGACAACGTCATTGTTGGTTTCTACAAACTGACCGATCAAGCCCAGGTTTTTACATCCTTCAGGTACGACTCTCGGACGGTCGCCTTTTGCTCGTGGCATAAACATCGAGGTGATGTAAGGCATAAATGTCGTACGTACAATCGTATTTTTGATAACATCGTCCAGTTGATCAATAATGCCCAAATGGTGACATAGTTCGGCTAAAATTTCATCTCCAGTACATTGTGGCATTGGCTTTTTGATGTAATTTCCTTCTTTATCCATAAATAAGGCATATACCCATAAGACAAGAACATCATCCGGTTGGCCAGGGAAGTGTGGCTGTCTATTACAGGTGAAACTCATCAACCAATCGGAATCGGTAATGGTAATAATACCGCCAGTAACAGTTTTGCCGGAATAAGGGTCGTTTACGGAATATTCTTTTAATTTTTCGACTAAAGCCGAAGGTTTACATGTCAGGGTTGCAGACTCCCATGCTGATTTTTCGATGTTGCTGCAGAACTTTTCGGGTTTACCAAAGATGGTCGATTTGGCAGCCAGATTTTTCCAGAGTTTCCAGCCTGCACTTTGACCGCTGCTACTGTTGTCGATACCGATGATCGGTGCATTTTTGTTGTCCCCGTAGAAGGTATCTTCTGTCATTGATCCAGTTGTTACAATGACGAAGTCGTCTTTTCCGATTGGAATTTTTACTTCTTTGCCATCTTGTTCTGTAATTAGGGCCTCCACAACTTTTCCATCGGTATTGCTTTGGATATCCAGGTCTTTGACCAATACATTGAATCGAATGTTTACACCTTTGCTTTGAAGTACTTTACGCAAAGGGGTCACAAAGGTGTCGTATTGATTGTATTTCGGGAATACGAGTGATGAAAGATCATTCAATCCGTCTATCGCATGTAAAAAGCGGTGCATGTACAATTTCAGCTCAAGTAAACTATGCCAGTTTTCGAAAGCGAACATGGTACGCCAGAAGGTCCAGAAATTACTGGATAAAAATGACTCGCTGAAGTAGTCTTCGATGGTTAAGTCATCTAAATCTTCTTTATTTTTGAGGAGCAATCGAATGATGGCCAGCTGATCCATTTTGCCCAATCCAAACTTGCTGAAGTCTTTTATCTCACCAAGTTTATGAATAAGCCTTGCTTTGGAGTAGTTGGAGTCGTTGTCATTGATCAAACGGTACTCGTCCAGAACACTGTAGGGGGCAGGCATTTCCAATGCAGGAATGTCCTGAAACATATCCCAAAGATTTTCGTAGGTCATATCCATTTCCCTACCACCGCGGATGACATAGCCGTCGGTTGCATTACCGGCGCCATCTAACGAGCCGCCTTCCACATGGAGCTGTTCGAGGAATGTGATGTTTTCGGCAGGAACATGACCATCACGGATAAAATAGTAGGCTGCAGACATCCCTGCTATACCGCTTCCGACGATGTAGATTTTGCTGTCTTTATATGATTTTGGTGGAATACCTTTATTGCGTTGATAATTTCCGATCTGATCAGAAAAGGGCATCGATTTTTTCGGTGTGTTACGTTGTTGTTCTTTGCTTGAATCGGGTTCATGATTTACATTTCCATATTCAGCAGATGCATTTAATACTTTGTCGAATTTTGAGGTGATTTCTTTCATGATTCTTATGTTTTTTAATTCTTGAGTAAAGTTACTAAGATCACCTTAATCATTTGTGCCCTCAAATTCGCTATTGTTCTACCGAATTTCCTCTATCTACATATTTTGTCGCTTTCGGTACTCTGATGGCGATAAGGTGGAGTATTTTTTGAAAAAACGACCAAATGCTGAGATGGAATTAAATCCGATTTCATAAGAAATTTCTGAGATAGTCTTTTCGGGATTCCCGAGTAGCACATAGGCTTCTTTAAGTACACGCTCATCAATAATTTCATGTGGTGTTTTACCTGATGCTCTTTTAACAACCTGAATGAGGTATTTGTTTGAAATAAATAACTGATCGGCGTAATATTGTACTTCTTTGTATTGATTGCTATGTCGCTGAACCAGGTCTGTAAACTTATAGAACAGGTTGTTGGTCTCTTGTACACTTTCCGTTGTATTATGGTCTTTAGAGGCCAATTCGTCGGCGATCTCTAACAGGAGATTAAAGATGATCGTGCGGATGATATCTGCTGTAAAATGCGTTGTTCTTAAGGTAACTTCTTTGAGGTAGTCTATTAATTTTAACAACTTGTCAATTTGTTTGTCTTGGGAGCTGACAATGGTAAAGGTCGAATTTTTGAAAAGCCCCAGTTGTTCGATAAAGAATGGATTGACAATATGTTTAAGCAGGAATGCTTTGTCAAAAAAGAGCAGTTTCATTCTAAAGTCGGGGCTGACCTGCGAAAAACGGATAATTGTTGTTGGGGCGGATATGAGGATATGATTTGTCGAGATATGGTATTCCTGATTGTCCACCTGAATATTTATATCGCCTGCCGTGCAGATACAGATGGCGTAATAATCAATACGAAAAGCATTGCTTGGGTATTCAAAAATCGGATTTCCAGAAGAAATATAATAGGGGCGGTGGCAATTTACGCCAAAGAATGATAAGGTATCTTGAAGACTTTCGTGTGTATTATAAGTTGTTTTTACCTTAAACTTCATTGACTTTTTGTTCGGCTTGGGCATATACAGTTCCTATTGTTTTTAATATTCGAATGGGCTTTGTTTATTCGGATGCTGTCCGTTTGAGCATGAGTTTTTCTGTGGCAATATCGTCTTCTATCCCGACGAAGAAACTTTTGAATCCGAATTTATTCAGTAGTCGTCTCGATGCGGTGTTATCGGGATCAATAATACCAATCACATCTTTACCTGGATTTAATGTTGTGGCAAGGGCTAGCATCGACTCGCAAATCTGTGTTCCCAGTCCCTTTCCCCAATGTTCTTTGCGGAGCAAATAACCAATTTCGAATACACTTGGATCTTTTTTGTAATTAACAAGCTTACAGTCGCCTAAAAGCTTTAGGGTATCCGCTTCGATTACTTTAAAATAGCCTAAATCAGGATCCTGGTTAATTTCTAGAATCGAATCGAACTTTTTCCGGGCCTGCTCTTCGGACAATCCTTTGCCGGTAATGTATTTCATGACATCATCCGCTTTAACTAAGTCGTGGAAAGCGTCAAAATCTTCCGGGAGATATTTTTTGAATAGAAGTGTATTGTACATGGCTAATGTGTTTATTTACAAGATAAGGTTGTTTTCTCTGAAATCAAATTATCGGAACCTAAATCATCATCTTTCTGTCTTATTTAACTTTTTCATGATTTTAGTTCTCCAATTTAACTTACATTGCCTTTCTGTAAAGCGGAAGGGAAGCTTTTATAAGAATGCTATCCCGTAGCGATACGGTGTAAATAAGAATTTTTAGAGGGAGATAATGGTTATGGAAATAAGAGCGGCAAGTGAAGCCGACTATGCGGCAATCCTGCGCATTTGGGAAAATTCGGTTCGGGCAACACATGATTTTTTGAAAGAGGAGGATCTTCAGTTATATAAGAGACTGATCCCAACCGAGTATTTACCACAATTAAAGGTATATGTCATCGATGACGATGGACAGCCTACTGCTTTTTTCGCTGTCTCTGATGATAATCTGGAAATGTTATTTGTGGATTCAGCATACAGGGGAAAAGGTATTGGGACTGTGGCACTACAGCATGTGCTGGATAGGCTACAGGTGTATAAAGTTGATGTCAATGAGCAAAATCAGCAGGCTGTTGATTTTTATCTGAAAAAAGGATATCAGCTTATCGGGCGCTCAGCTGTAGATGGTATGGGCAAATCCTATCCGATCTTGCATTTACATCACGAGAGCGCTATCAATGGATTGAAATAATTTTAAAATGAAATAACTTATGATACAAGGTTTATACGAAACGCATATTCAGGTGCGTGATTTAGCTAAATCGGTCGCATTTTATACGGAGGTATTGGGATTACGTGTGGCACATCGCGATCCGACACGTCCTATTGTTTTTTTATGGATTGGAACCGGCAAAGACTATATGTTGGGCCTGTGGCAGGAAGAAACAAACTTTCAACCGAGACATTTTGCTTTTAGAGCGGATAAAGAAGATATACTGAATTACGCCGTGGACTATCTGAAAACACGTGACCTGACACCCTATAATTTTTTAAAGGATGGGATCGAAGCACCGATGGTCTTTGCGTGGATGCCTGCATTGGCCATTTACTTTAATGATCCGGATGGCAACCAATTGGAGTTTATCGCAGTTTTGGAAGGGGAGGGTAGGCCCGAACTGGGCGTGCTGTCTTATGCCGATTGGATCAATCGTACAGCAGAGTAAGTCACCAAAAGGTGACTTACTCTGCTTGTTTCCATTCTTCGGCAAGGATTGCAAAGACCACATCATCTTCCCATTGACCGTTATGGAAATAGCTTTTTACAAAATGAGCTTCCTTTCGGAATCCCAAACTTGTTAAAAGCTGTATGGATGCCTTGTTTTCCGGAGCTACCGAGGCCGTGATCCGATGTTTATGATACTGACGGAACAGGGCCGCTATAACTGTTTTCAGTCCTTCTTTGGCATAGCCCTGTTGCTGGAATTCTTTTTTTATGGTACAGCCCAATTCGACCTGCAGGTGTTCAGTACCAAAAAAATGAACGCCAATATCGCCGATTACTGCGTTTGCTATTTTGTCGGTCATAACGAGCTGAAACCAGGACTCTGGAAGATTGAATGTGCCTGGATTTTTTGCAATAAATGCATCGACTTCTGCCAAGGAGTCTGGAATCCAGCCCTGGTATTTATTGGTTTCTTTATCCGAACGGTAACCGAATACGGCCTGACTGTCTTCTGCCACAATGGGCCGAATCGCTAATCTTTCTGATTCAATATGCATGACTTAACGTTTTGAAAATCTGGCTATCGCTTCTTCACGCGTACCTACAAAATTGATTTTCTTTGATTTATTGCTTTCGTAGATAAAATCGTTTAGACTTTTGCTGTTGTATCTGGAGAAATCGCCAACGATGGCAATGTCAAAGCCATACTGCGTATATTTTTGAAGAATTTCACCGGCAAGTTTTGTTTTAAGTTCGAAGAAATCGTCTGTGATGTTCTCTTGATAAATAATTGCTTTGTATGCTTCTTGCGCGCCACAGTCGACCATAATCTGTAGACCATCATCGAGATTATGGATAAAGACGCCTGAACCTTTAACTTCAGCAATGTTTTCGTCACCTAGCTGAATAATAGTGATTTCCATTTTTTTTTTGTTGTGTAGTGTTAAAAATAAATTTGTGGGACCATATTCCATTGGGACCATATTCCATGACCCAGTGCTCTACGTTGGGATATCCTGTTGGAAATGATCTGCTTCGCGGATAAACAGGTTTTAACCTGCAAATTCTTTCAGCATATTAATTGTTGGACAGAAGAACAGGGAGCCGGTATGCGCCGTACTAAAGTCCAGTATTCTATCGTAATTCCCTTCGGGTTCACCAATAAACATTCTTTTTAGCATCAATTGTACGGTACTGAATGTGCTGGCGTAAGCGATAAAGTAGGTTCCCATTTCATTTGTTGCGATTTGCCCAAAAGGCATATTGTCGCGAACAATTTTCAAATCGTCACCGACATTGGCTAGGGCCGAATGTGAATTAGTCGGTTTTTCATCGTCGCCCATCTCAATATCGTTTGCTTTGCTTCTGCCGATGACCTTCTCCTGTTCAGGGACGGGTAAAGAACGCCAGGCGTTCATGTCGTGAATATATTTTTGTACAAATAAATAGCTTCCACCCGTATAGGCTACATCCTCATCACCAACGATACCAAAGAAAGCACGATCCTCACCAAGGGGATTTTCTGTTCCGTCGACAAAACCCAAGATACTTCGGCCGTCCCAATATCTGAACCCATGAACTTCCTCCTTGCAATCGGCAACGGGACTTAATAAGGCTGCTATTTCGGTCGCCATGTCAATGCAATAGCTTTTTTCATAAGCACGAATATGGAAATGTAAATCTCCGGGGGTAGCCACAGCAATATGTTTTTGACCGATGATAGGTTCGAAAGGAACCAATTCCTTTGGCATAGGTTCGTTGAGTTCAAGCTTTTTCCAGGCATGGTGGCTTATGCCCAATACCACGCTTGCTTTCACAAGATTTGAACGTACCTGCGCCGAATTGTTGAGATTGACAACCAATGCACATAAGCGTTGGAAGACATCCTTAATGACCACATTTTCGTGGAAATTCCATACCATAAACACCGTATTGTTGCTCGGTGTATCGATGACATTTTGGGCCTGATGATCCATAAGATAAGTTGTTGTGTGTTGTACAGCCTTGCTAAGCTACAAATAAAATCGGTTGTACGGATAGACTTTTTGATTACTCGAATGCGGTTTTTTGATATAGTTTGACGATTTCATCAATGACGAGATCTGGTTCGTCATAAAAGACATGATGCTCCGCATTTTGAGCCAAAAGATAACGTCTATTGGTTTTTTGATCTGCAAATTTTTTAAGGGCAGCAATAAATAAACTGCGATCGGGTTCTTCAAAAGGCGATTTTCCTGAACCAATGACAGTCATGGGGACATTGATTTTTCCTGCAACCTCATGTAAAACAGCCGTTGACGCTTCGTAGTTTAAAACGAGATGATAGAACCCTAGGCTTTCTTTTTTGATGTTATCAAGTTCACTGGCATATTCGCTCTTCAATGATTTGGATCGCTCCATAGTCATGAAATAAGGGGAGACAATATCGATCATTACTGTGCCAACAACCTGACCGGGATGGGTCGTTATAAATTTCATCGTATAGTTACCACCGAAGGAATGGGCAACAAAAAAGTACCGATCACGATAGCCCAATTGCTGCAAGGCAGTTTTAAGATCCTTTACTTCATTTGTCAAGCTAATGTTAACGGTGTCTATTTCACTTTTCCCAAAGCCAGCCCTGTCATAGGTAATTAAAGGTGCGCCCAATTTGCTCGATAGCGGTTCCAATAACTTTCTCCAAACGGAAGCGTCATTTCCCGCTCCAGATTCAAAGACAATGGGGATACCTTTTCCTTCCATTAAAGTAAAATGAAGGCTATGGTTGCCTACATTGATCATCGTATCCCTGAGCTGTGCTTTTACGGCCAGCCCGGGGAATGTCAGTAGAAGGAAAACGGATAAAAGGAGATTATACTTTAGCCCGTACATCGTTCATTTTAAGTGTCATGCTTGTCGCTTCTGTCTCGATCCATTGGCTGTATTCGGCGATAGCCTGTAAGCGAAGTTCGTCGGAGATATAACCTTCCGTAACCATTTGTCGCGATTGGGCGACTTTGTTCCAGATGGCCAGATTGGTGTCAAAGTTAGCTTCTCCTTTTTTATAGGTCTGATCGGCATTGATAACCTGAACCGAATGGAAACCTGCTTCCTGGAGCAGTGCAGCGACCTCATCGGCAACACGATTGTTCATACCTGCATCTGCTCTCCACTTCAGGAAAGTACGGTAAAATGTGAGCATGCTTTCCGGAGGGGCGGGGTTCCATTCAATGGCGGTGTGATTGTAGTCTAAAATAGAGATTTGTCCTCCGGGCTTTAACCAGGATTTAAATAAGCCCAATGCCCTGGGAATATCACTTAACCATTGCATAGTCCGCGCTGTTATAATCAGGTCGAACGGATGTGGAGGCTGATAATCAAAAATATTGCTGCAGACCAGGTTCAGATTTTGGGTGCTACCATAAAGCTCATTGCCACTGTCGATAAAAGACGGTGTATTATCGAGCCCGGTTATCGTTCCGTCGCCGATATAGCTTGCTGCCTCATTGGTGAGCGTTCCGGTACCACAGCCCACGTCCAAGATTTCCATGCCGGGAGACAGTAGGGGAATAATCGTTCTATAATCGGAGGATAATGTTCTTCTTTCAAATATCTTATTGGCCTGTTGATCTTTTCTGTCAATAAATTTCTCTTTCATTGGATTGGGTTTAGTTGACTGTAAATATAGCTTTTGCTTTCCGGTTAAAAAAACTTCTATTCGTTTAACCGTTTTCGTTTCGTTCACCTGACCAATAGTTCAGGATATTCCTGCGCTTGTTTATGGTTATTATCAGCCGGATATCCTATTCTCCATTAAGAGGGATATAGTAGTCTTTTTACAAGGTATTAACAGGGGGTTAACAGGGGATTTACCCCTGCTAACCCCCTGTTATACCCCTGTTAACCCCCTGTAATATCCCTGTTATGATGGAAACTGATATAAGGCAATTTAAAACCTGTATCCGGTGATAAAAGAGGGCCATTTACTGCTTTATCACGATCATGTACTATTTTATAGAAACAGTGATACTTTGCGATTAATACCTAATTAGGAAATTATTTTATGTCGTTTCACTGTTTTTTTAATAATAGTTTTTTATATTGTTGTACAACAGCACTCGTGCCGTTGCAATTACACTAAGATATCCTGATATTATGCGAAAAGTATTCAAAATTCACATGCTAATGTATTGTGCTGTTTTTCTTTCAGCCTGTTCTTCCAACTATCTCATGACATTCAATGGGGAGAATGTAAAAAAAGATGAAGACAAGGGAACGTTTTCATTTAATAATGATACGGTACAAATTGATTATTCCTTTGCCGACAGGGATGGTCGAATTTACCTTCGAATAGAAAATAAAATCGATAAACCGATCTTATGGGATCTTAAAAATTCGGCCATGGTTATTAATGGTAAAACGCAAGGTTATTCTGCTGAACAAGCTGCTTTTAATGGAAAGATGAATGCTTCGGTTTACGATATAAACGCTAGTAAATCCACTATATTCAATGATACTTGGGTGAACGGTTCTATCACAGGATCGGTAAGTTTGCCTAAAGATGTGGTGCTTATCCCACCACATGCCTATGTGGATGGGCATTATTTTGATTTTAAAAACGATGTTAAATCCATTGTACGATCATCCCAAAAAGAAAAAGTGTATATGTATGATATGAGTGGCGAGAGTTTTGCGGTAAAACTTGCTCGATTTGAAGGCGCTGATTCACCTTACAGTTTACGTAGTTATTTAAGTTATTCGATTTTAGAAGATGGTAAAGCCATTGTTAAAACTACGGAGCAAAAATTTTATGCTGCCCAGCTTTGGCAGACCGGTTCAGTAGCGCTTAATAATATTATTGAACTGTATAATAAGCGTGGAGACGTGCTGGCTGTTAAGGAAAAAAAGGGGCAGGAGGCTATGATCGTTGGGGGTGCCTTAGCATTAACTGCAGCAGCAGCAGCAATTGACCCGAAAGCAGCTGAATAGTGCTTGTCAAAAAGGCAATTCAAATACGCTGTTTAAGGCTGCCCAACCCTTTAAATTTAGGGGTATTTAAATTAGAAAGACCGAATAAATTAGAAAGACCGAACCCATTACAACTGGGGTCGGTCTTTCTTTTGTTTAGGAATTAGTAGAAGTCCTATTTGACTGACGTTCCGTCTATAATCTCTTCATCCGCTTTGCTGACCAATTTGGTGTCTTGTTTTAAGTCACCAAATATTTCGATCTGACCATCGATGCTGCGTCCTTTCTGTACAGGAATACGTTGTGTCTTGTTTGAAACAACAGCAATCACAAAACTTCCTTCGCCCGAAGTAAATACGGCTAATTTCGGTACAACAAAAGTACTATCCTGCGATGTTAAAGGCAATTCGACCTCTGCGACCATGCCCGGCAATAACTTGTTGTCGGTATTGTTAATGTCAATTTCTACCCGCTCGGATCTTAATCGGCTGTCCAGGGCACCCGATTTACGTGCGATCTTACCCGAGAAGGTTTGCCCAGGCAATGATTTGACAGTAAATTGTAAGGGCTGGTTTTCTGTGAGGAAACCCGAATATTGTTCCGGAACAGCAACGGCTAACCTCAGTTTGCGTTGTTGTTGAATGGTCATGATGGGCATTTCCGAGCCACGGCCAGCAGGACCAACATAGGCACCCTGATTAACATTTCTTGTTGCGATTACACCGTCGAAGGGTGCTCTGATTTCCAAATAATTCAACAGGTTTTGTACCTCTGCGTAGGCCGATTTAGCGGCTTGGTACTGCGCAAAATCAGCATTCTTTTTTGACTCAGCAACCTCAAGATCCAGTCTAGCCACCGTTCCCTCTACCTTGCTGGTTTCAAAGAGTCTGTCGTAAGTGCTTTTTGTAGCCATATAGATCGCCTCCTGTGATTTCAGCCGCGATTTAGCTGCTGACAGCTGTGAACTCAATTCGGGAGCCTCCAGGACAGCCAATAGCTGACCGGCATGCACTTTACTTCCGATGTCCACGTTAAGACTTTTGACGTAACTGCTGACCTTCGCGTAAATCTCGACCTGCTGGAATCCCGTGATTTCTCCGGGGATCTGCATTTTATTTGTTAATTTCTGTTTGGTGGGTACAAATGTCTCCATTGCCGGAGCTGCAGCTTCGGGACTTTCTTTTTTTGCATTTTCCTCGGCAGCCGAATGGCATCCTGTTAAGGATGCGATCAGACCGGCGATAGCTAATATTTTGAACAAATTATTTTTCATATTTTATAGATTATACTGCTTTTACGATAAAGGTTTTAATGCCGCAATATAGTGTTTACTTTCTTTGTCTTCAGGATCTAATGAGATCGATTGGGTACTGCTTTTTTCTTGCGCCCAAGCAAATATAAGCGGTAAGATGACGAGTACGGCAAATGTCGAAAATAGTAATCCTCCAATTACGGCTCTACCGAGTGGTGAAACCTGTTCGCCACCTTCACCATGACCAATAGCCATAGGTAACATACCCACAATCATGGCCAAACTGGTCATGATAATTGGGCGAAGCCGTAAGGATGCTGCCTCACGGGCTGCAGCCAGCGCATCGCCATTATGCCGACGGATATGTTCGGCATTGGTGATGAGTAAAACAGCGTTCGCAATGGATACACCCACCGACATGATAATCCCCATGTAGGATTGTAAGTTGAGGGTAGATCCGGTTAACAACAGCAGAATCAATGAGCCCAGCACAACCGCAGGCACTGTGGTGAGCACAACCATAGAAACTTTGAACGACTGAAAATTGGCTGATAGCATCAGGAATATAACGATGATGGCTACGGCCAAACCAGATTCGAGGCTGCTCATGGTCTCTGACAATACTTTTCCAAGTCCTATTTGCTCCATCGATAAACCACGAGGAAGTTCACCAAGGGCTTTGATACTGCGCTGTACATCCTTGGAGGCTGTTTTTAAATCGGTATGATCAATATTTGCTGTAACTGATACATAAGGCATTGCACCTAAATTGTCGTTTTCGCCATAGGTGAAGGACGGTGTGATCGTTGCAACGTCGCTCAGAATTGGTCGCGCTGAATTTTTCAATAAGGGGATTTCACCGATTTCTTTCTCATCTTTCATTTTATCTATGGGAACCTGAACTTGGACGTTGTATGAAAGTCCTGCTTTTTCATCGATCCAGGTGTTTTTTTCGGTATAACGCGAGGAAGAAGTGGAAGCGATCAGCGATCGTGTTACTTCGCTGAGATCGATACCCAGTTGTGCAGCCCGGATGCGGTCTATCTTAATATCGTAAGAAGGGTATTTAATGGATTGTGCTAATTGCACATCTCTAAAATAAGGGATGGCTTTTAATTCCTCAATCAATTTACCGGCATACTTCTCGTTGTTCTTTTTGTTTTTTCCTGCTATCCGAACTTCAATGGGAGTGGGCGATCCCTGACTTAATACTTTATCCGTAAGCTCGATCGGTTCGAAGGATACCTGTACATCGGGAACTGCCGCTTTCAGGCGTTTTCGGTATTCATCACGGAAACTATCCATATCGTGATGGTAGTCTTTCAGTGCAATTTGGAAAACAGCTTCATGTGGACCAGCCATGAAAAGATAGATCGGTGATACTGAAAACTGCCCGGGGTGTTGACCGATATAGACAGAGGATATGCTGATATGTTCTTTCCCAACCAGTTTTTCCAGTTCCGCCAGCGCTAGTTTTGCTTTTTCTTCGGTGCGTTCGATACGCGTGCCTTCAGCCGCACGGAGGCGCATTTGGAACTGACTGGAGTTAACTTTCGGAAATACATCCTGTCCAATTGTGGAAAGTAAAATGACAACAAGACTTATTGCTCCCAGCAGATAAACTACGGTAATGGTTTTCTTCCTTTTGAACAAACGGTCGATCATTTTCATGAATCTGTTTCTGAACCGTTCAAAAATACTGATCTTTCCATCGTTGTTAAAGTCTTCCCGTTCCACCAATAGTTTCTTCTGATTTAGGGTATCCTGCTCGGATTCTACACTAAGTCCAGTTGCTGCGAATTGAGCTTCATCTGTATTTAAACCCGTAGGTTGGACCGCATGTGGCGCTTTATGCGCATGATCTTTCATAAGCCAGTTGGCCATGATAGGAACAAATGTCTGCGAAAGGAGAAAGGATATGATCATTGAAAATCCAATGGACAAAGCCAGAGGAAGAAATAACGAGCCCGGAATACCTGTCATGGTAAATGCCGGCGCAAATACGGCTAGTATACAGAGCAGGATCAATAATTTGGGTAAAGCAATCTCTTTACAGGCATCCCAGATAGCCAAGGCTTTGGGTTTGCCCATATCCAGATGCTGGTGTATATTTTCTATCGTTACCGTACTTTCGTCGACCAGGATACCAATAGCCAAGGCTAGTCCGCTGAGGGACATGAGGTTGATGGTCTGCCCGAAGAGCTTTAGAAAGAGCACGCCGGAGATCACGGATATCGGAATGGTTAGGATAACGATCAGCGCAGCTCTTCGATCACCTAAAAATAGGAGGACCATTAGTCCGGTCAGGATAGCACCGATTGCACCTTCGGTAATCAAACTTTTTACGGAATTGATGACATAGACGGATTGATCAAATTCATAAGATAACTTGACGTCGTCGGGTAAATTCTCCTGAATTTTTGGTAAGGCTGCTTTTAAATTCTGGACAACCTCCCAGGTTGAGGCATCGCCGGCTTTGGCGATACTGACGTACACGGAACGTTTGCCGTTGACCAAAGCATAGCCTGCGGTAACGTCGGCACCGTCTTTTACGGTAGCAATATCGCCTAAGTAAAGATTTTGTACCCCACCTTTAAATAACGGGATTTTTTCAAAATCTTTTACATCCTTGATGGTGTTGTTCGTTGGTGTAATGTAGTTTTTGTCCTGAATACGGACGTTTCCTGCTGGAGCGGTTTGATTGTTTAGTCTTAGCGCTTCTACGACCTGATCGGGTGTCATATTGTGACTCCGCATTAAATCGGGATCAACGTTGACCTCAATTGTACGTGGACTTCCCCCAAAAGGAGGGGGCGACAATAGACCGGGGATTGACGTAAACGATGCCCGGACATAGACGTTGGCCAGATCTTGTAGTTCGTTGTTAGAACGCTTGTTACTGCTCAATACCAGTTGTCCTACAGGAAGGGAGGAGGCATCAAAACGAATGATGAACGGCGGTTGTGAGCCTGGAGGAAAGGAGGCCTGGATCCGATTGGCCAGGGCACTTAGCTCGGCTGCAGCCTGGGCCATGTTCGTGTCTTCGTAATACGATACTTTCATTAAGGTCAGACCTTGAATATTCTTGGTCTCAATGGACTTGACCCCATTGGCAAAAAGAAGGATATTGACGTAGTTTTTGGCAAAGTAAGATTCCATTTGATCCGGCGAATAGCCACCAAATGGATGGGCAATATAAATAACCGGAAGGTTCATTTTTGGTAGGATATCCACCTTGATCGATCGAACGGCACCTATGCCAAAGACAATAAGTCCCAATACGAGTACGAGGATGGATATCGGCTTGCGTAAGGCAAAACGTATTAAATTCATGTAATGTTATTTATAGTTCTTTGTTGAAAATATCAAAATCTCCCGCAGCTGCGGCTTTTAGTAAAAGCGACTGCCAAAGATTGATGTGGACGATCTCTCGATCGGTTTCGGCTCTATTTAATGTGTAAAAGGTCTGCGTCACGTCGACAAGTGTCGCTAGGCCGTTTTTATACATCGTCATTTTTTGATTGTAAGCTTGCTGAGCTGCCGACACTTGTCGGGGAGCTTCTAGATCACTTTTTAGGGCCAATTGGATTTTCACATCAGCGGCATCCAGCTGTGCTGTCAATTGGGCTTCGGCAGTTTGGTATTCTTCTCTTAGGGCATCATTCGTAAAGCGCTGTGCACTGATTTTTTTATTGATACGCGCAATCGAAGTCAGATTCCAGTTTATGCCCAATCCCAAGAGATAATTTTGCCTACTGGGACGAACCCCTTGCCAATAATTTGTGCTATATGCTTGTAAATCCGTAATGTAGTCGCTCTTAAAACCAGATCCTCTTGTCTGAAAGACCCCAAAGGCGCTTACAGTGGGAAGATACTCTTTGGTTGATAGTTTCAATTGTTGTTCGCCAAGTTCAATTTTACTTTTATAAAATTGCAGAATAGGATTACTTTCAATCAAGTTGCCTGAAAGCGGAGTTAGCTGTACAGGAGTTTTCTGAACCAGAACAGTATCTATTTCGAGGTTTTTCGCTGGAATCCCCATCAATACCGTCAACTTATTGTTTTGCTCCTTAACATTTTCACGGGCCTGATTGAGGCTGATTTTAGCGCGCGATACTTCCGCTGAAGCAAGCGTTGAATCCACTCCGGGCAATATTCCGTTTTTTACTTTGGTGGCGGCAATATTTAAAAATACCAGTGCACGGTCGAGATTCATCTGTTGATTTTTTTCCAATCGTTGACTAGCCAATAAATTGAGGTAAGCCGCAGCAATCTTGATTTTATGCTGGAACTGTTCCTGACCGAGATCGGCCTGTAGTCTTTTGGTATCGGATTTGGCTAATTCGATACGTTCTTTTTTTCGTCCAAAGGTGTAAATGTCCCAATTGACATTGGCTAAGTAAAGCGCACCAAATGCGGCATTCCAATTTTGTTCTGGAAGAGCAGCTCCCGAAGAAGCTACACCCAGTCCACCAAATCCATACAGTGGACCATTTTGTCCGTTGACTGTTCCAAAGTCCTGTTGGGCTACGATGTTCAGATTGGGCCAAAAGTCGCGTTTGACTTGTTCATTGGTCTGCAGGGAGGACTGGAGATAATATTCCTTTGCCTTGATATTTCCATAATTTGCAATACCCTGTTCTACGGCATCGCGAAGCGTAAGCTTCTGAGCGAAGGAAGAGGAGGTCGCAAGTGATACAGCCAATGACAGCACTAAATTCAATTTCAGCATAGGTTATCTATCATTTTATGGACACGAAGATAGCGATGAGATGAATTGCGATGTCCCTTTAAAATGATCTATAGCGTTTAAAAGTGACCAATTTAATTCGTCATTTATTTTTCTGCTGTTATAAACTTAAAACTTTTACTTTGTAACAGATTTTTAACAAAAAAAGGATTATGAGAAAGGTTTTGGAGAACAAGGTGATACAGGAGATCGTGCTATTGATCTTTTCGTTTATCCTCTTTACTTTGAACGATTGGATTTTGATCCTGAGCTGGAAGGGATTTTTGATGGGGGTGTTCTATTTCTTGATCCTTTATGCGCATGCGCAATTGAATCGCTTTTTCCTGTTGCCATTGCTACTTAAGAAGAATAAACCGCTGTTGTATATTTTGGCGTCGGTGGCAACACTACTGGTTTTTGCACTCATATTAAAAGAGCTAACGGATAACGTGATCTACAAGAATTGTTTTCTTTACAAGAATCTTGTTCAGAAAACGTTCCATTATCAATTTGGTGTATTATTGGGTTCGTTGATCTGTATATTGGGTAGTATCCAATTTATAGAGTTTTATCGCTTCCAACGGGTGAAGACCCGACGTGAACTGCTTTCCAATCAGACGCAATTGTCCCATTTAAAAAAACAGCTCAATCCACATTTTTTATTCAATACATTGAATACCATTTATGGTATTAATTTGAAGTACCCGGAACGTACCTCCGAATTGATCATCAAAGTTTCCCAGCTACTCCGTTATCAGATGGAGAGCAGCGATCGGGAATTTGTTGCGATGGATGATGAGATCGATTTTATCTCAAGTTATATCGAGCTGGAGCGTGAACGGTTAGGCTATCGCACGAAAATTGAATTTGATTATCAAAAAGAAGAAGATATCAATTATCAGATAGCGCCGATGCTTTTGATTACTTTCGTAGAAAATGCTTTTAAACACGGAACCTGCAGTATTGAAGATTGTTTTGTACATATTTCGATCAAGATTGAAAAAGGGAACTTATATTTGCATGTACGGAATTCTGTCCCCGTCAAGAAAAGGAATGTTTTTTCGGCGAAAATAGGTCTGGAAAATACAATGGCGCGATTAAAACTTTTGTATCCTAATCGATATACATTAACGACAAATTCCAAAAAAGAGGAGTATGAGGTGTCATTGGTTATAAATCTTTAAACAATGAATAAAAATAGCTGTATTGTGGTTGATGACGAACCTGCGGCGCATTATGTACTGGTAAATTATATTGAAAGAAGTACTGATCTGCAGTTGGTCGCTCAGTGTTATAATGCTTTTGAGGCATTGGAGTTTCTTCGGGAGAACAAAGTAGATTTAATCTTCCTGGATATTGAAATGCCCGAAATTAATGGGATGGAGTTTCTGAAGATGCTGGATAACCCGCCCAAAACGATTTTGACAACAGCATATTCCGAATACGCATTGGAGAGTTATGATTATGGCGTTGTTGATTATCTGTTAAAACCTATTTCATTTCCTCGTTTTTTTAAGGCTGTTCAACGTTTTTTATCCTATAACACGGCTGTGTCGCCCCAGGAAGAAGAACCCAAATCAATTAGTATACGCATGGATGGCCGTATTATTGACGTTAAATTATCGCAGATCGATTTTATCCAGAGCTTTGGCAATTACGTGAAAATTGTCACTCCTAGTCAGACATTTTTGACCGCAAGCACCACCCAGCAAATTCTCACACAGGTGCCGGCATCAAAGTTTATCCGTATCCACAAATCCTACATTGCTTCGATCAATAAGGTGATCAAATATGAGCATGGAATGGTGCAGATCAATAATACGTCCCTACCGGTCGGTATTACTTTCCGTCGGGAGTTACAGGAGCGGCTAGCCAATAAATAGCGCTAAGCTATGTCGTAATTCGATCAGGTATCGCCGTTCTTGTCAATTCACAGCATATTATGTCGCAGCATATCATGTGAAGAAGAAAGTTCATTCATTTAGCTGGATGTGCTGATGCTGACGTTGGGCTTATGCAAGACCGGAAAGTTTACTGAATTGGCAATAAAACAATATTCACTTGCTTTTTGATGTAATTCAATGGCCTGTGCAATCATCGTTGCATCTTTTACCCGGACCGAAGGGTTTAGCGTAACTTCTTTAAAACGGCCTTTTCCACTTTCTTCTTCAAGCATGATCGCTGTTGCATGGTCTACATATTCTTCTACAATAATTTTATTGACCGAGCAGAAATGCAGGTACCATAACATATGGCAGGAGGACAGGGAGGCAAGCAATAGTTCTTCGGGATTGTGTTTGCTGGGGTCTCCCAGGAACGCTGGATCCGAAGAACCTTCAATCTCGGCTTTGCCGTCAATGCTAATGCGATGGCTTCTTTCGTAGTTTTTATAATGATCGGTTCCGCTGCCGCGATTTCCTGTCCACGCAATTGTGGCGACGTAATTATGCTGTTTCATTTGAAAATAATCGTTTGACGCTGTTGGTACTAATCTGGAAGCAAGTTAAAAAAATATGCCTTTATCCTAAACATAAACACAATCTCTTCTGCGTAGAATTGACTTTCATATTATTTTTTTTGATCTAATTTTTTATTTATAATATACTGATTGGTATTTTATTTGTAGGTTTGTACTGATTTTAATTAAATACAATAATTTATGTATAGTACGGTTTTTTCTGTTGTTTTTAAATATACCTTTTGGTATTTTATTTTGTGTTATGATTGGCGTATATATTGAAATTTTTATCGTAGCCTTTTGGATGGCAACTATGCGGGGCGTACTTGTAAGACCTTTTTTGGTCGTGAATAATTCTGTTAACTAAAAATAGTTCGTATATGGAACAATATGATTTGGTTGTCATTGGGTCTGGCCCAGGCGGCTATGTTGCGGCGATTCGTAGTGCCCAATTGGGGTATAAAACCGCACTTGTAGAGAAATATGATACATTGGGTGGTACCTGTACCAATGTGGGCTGTATTCCCACAAAGGCAATTTTGGATAGTACGCATCATTATCATGAAGCACAACATCATTTTTCTGCACACGGGATTCAGGTAGCGGGACTATCGGTGGACTTTGATCGACTGTATGCGCGTAAAGATAAAGTGGTGTTGCAAAATACGCAGGGGCTGAATTTCCTGATGAAAAAGAATAAGGTTACGGTGATCCATGGAACGGCCTCTTTTGTCAATAATTCAACGGTGGAGATTGCTACATCAGCGGGGGAGCGGCTGTCCCTTGGAGCAAAGAAATTTATCATCGCTACAGGTTCCAAGCCAGCGACAGTTCCGGGAGTAACCATAGATAAAAAACGTATCATCAGCTCAACAGAGGCTTTGTCTTTGCAAGAGAAGCCAGATAAAATCGTTATTATCGGTGGCGGTGTAATTGGGGTAGAGATGGCATCCATATTCAATAGATTGGGTTGTGAGGTCACGATTATCGAATATGCCGATCGCCTCCTTGCCAATATGGATCATGAATTGGGGGATGCCTTGAAAAAGATACTGCTGCATGATGGCATTAAAATTTTGCTTGAACAGGCTGTTTACAAAACAGAAAATGTAGGCACTGCGGCAAACGTTTTCTTTAAAGATCGAGCTGGTAACGAGCAAAAGTTACAGGCGGATTATATTTTGGTCGCTGTCGGACGGAAAGCATTTACAACGGGGCTTGGGCTGGAAAATACGGCTGTTCAACTGGATGCGAGGGGGATGATCGTTACCAACGAGCAGTTGCAGACGGCCGTTCCCCACATTTATGCTATTGGTGATGTGATCGGCGGAGCTATGCTGGCTCATAAAGCTGAAGAAGAAGCAATCTTTGTTGTCGAACAAATAGACGGCCAAAAACCAAAGGTACATTACGATCGGATCCCTAGCGTGGTTTATACCTGGCCCGAAGTGGCTTCTGTTGGCGCAACAGAAGAGGAGCTCAAAGCAAAGGGTATAGCGTATACGATTGGGAAATTCCCGTTTTCCGCAAATGCCCGTGCACGTGCGGGGATGGATACACAAGGATTTGTAAAAGTGTTGGCCGATCCTAAATATGGCGAACTATTGGGAGTACATATCATTGGAGCACGTGCGGCCGATCTGATCGCTCAAGGTGTTTTGGGCTTGGAATATGAAATCACCGCCGATAGCATGTCAAGAGTGTCTTATGCACATCCTACTTATTCGGAGGTCTTGAAGGAAGCGCATACCATTGCTTCGGGGCGGGCATCCGTAAATATATAGGTATCCTATGCGTCTTTTCGGCGAAGAACAAAACGTATTTCTTTTAGAAGAGCTAAGCGTATTCCCTTCGTAGAAAAGGCGCTGCTTGTCTATTTTTTTGGATACAAACATCAATTTATCTATGTTTGTTCTGTATCATCCTTTAATTTATGGACAAACAGCTATTGTTGGACAGTATTCAGAAAGAGATCGACCTCACGGAAGATGAAATCGTACGCCTATTGGCTGTTGTGAAATCCAAGAAAGTGAAGAAGAAACAATATTTGTTGTTGGAGGGCGATCTGAGCAGGTATACTATTTTTGTCGCTTCGGGTTGTCTAAGAAGTTATTGCGTGGATGAAAATGGCTTTCAGTATATTCAACAGTTTGCTCCCGAAGGTTGGTGGATCGGCGATATGTATAGTTTGGTAACCGGAAAACCGGGTAACCTATACATTGATGCGGTATTTGAATCTGAAGTATGGATGATTTCCAAAGTAGACCTGCATCGGCTCTATCAGGAGATTCCGAAACTGAATGTCTATTTTCGGATACTTGCCGAAAATGCATTGGTTTATTATCAAAGTCGATCGATGGAGAATCTCCGTCTAGCTGCCAAAGAACGTTACGAAAAGTTCTGTACACGTTATCCTACATTGATCGACTGTCTTCCGCAGAAACAAGTTGCCGCATATATTGGGGTAACGCCCGAATTTTTAAGCAAAATGCTGCATCAATAGCGGAAATCGGACTATCGGAAAGAAATTGCCCAGTGATCTACCATTTCTCCTTTAACAGCATTTCCAATTGACCGATTTCTTCCTGATACATGGTCTTCTTTCTCGTTCCAAAGTAAAGTATATTCTCCACAGGAGAAGTCCCTTCCCAGATTAGTTTTATTTTTCCGGATGCAAGTGCTTCGGCACAAAGGAAGTCGGGAACAATGGAAAAGCCAGTATTGTTGCTCAAACAGCGTATAATTGAACTGATATTTGGAACGATATAATTGGGGCTGAAGTCCGGATGTTCGCCAAAGTGTGTCGACCAATAGTTTTTTAAATGATCCATATCGGCAGCCGTGCTATACCACAATTGTTTTTTTAGAAGCTGGGCTGCTTCCTTAATTTTATTATCGTTCAGCAGTGCTTCGAGTGTGGATGTGTCGGTCTGACAACCTGCAATCAAGACAATACGCTCTTTTGAGAAAGCTTCGTATTGTAGATTCTGCTGGTTTCCTTTTTGAGGCGTAATAATAAGATCCAATAAACCATTATCAAGATCCTGCTGCATCTGAGGATATTCTCCAAATTTGATAATTAAATTAAAGGGGAGCTGCGCGATATGTTCTTCCAATGTGTATTGAAATGTTTCAAAACACATTCCGATACTGATTGTGACACGTTCGTCCAATGCGCGTTTGTGAAAATGCTGTTCACCGGTTTCTAGTTTTTTAAGCGGGTCAATAACATAGTTGTACAAGATTTTCCCCTTTTCGGTCGGCACCATTCTTCGCGCAGATCGATCAAAAAGCTTGTGGCCGGTAAAGGCTTCCAGGGAATTCAGATGTAGACTGACACCAGGTTGAGAAATAAACAATTCCTGTGCAGCTGCAGATAATGTTCCGGTTTCATAGATTGCCTTAAATGTACGAAGCCATTCTAAGTTCCATTTCATAGTTATTATTTTTATGATACAAATATACAATTTAAATTATTTGTATGATTTAAAAATATGATAGAAATTTGTGTTATCAATAAGAAAAATTATAGAAATGAAAATATTTATTATCAACGGCGGACAGAAATTCGCACATTCGGGTGGTTCTTTCAATACCACAATAACAAATTGGACTGTTGAAACATTGGCTGAAAATGGACTTGAAACAAGGGTAACCAATATCAACGATGATTTTGATCCAATGGTTGAAGTTGAAAATTTTAAATGGGCAGACATTATCGTTTACCATTTCCCTGTATGGTGGTTTCAGGTTCCGAACCGTCTGAAGCTCTATATCGATGAGGTTTTTACGGCAGGTCACAACAACGGTATCTATAAAAATGATGGTCGTTCACGTAAGAATCCGGCCATTAATTATGGTACCGGAGGTTTGATGCATGGTAAAAAATACATGGTGACTTCGAGCTGGAATGCTCCTGATACAGCCTTTACAATGGAAAATGAGTTTTTTGATCAGCATTCCGTTGATGCCGGTGTTTTATTCGGTTTTCACAAGATGAATCAGTTTGCAGGATTGGAACATCTGGGAAGCTTCCATTTTCATGATATGGAGAAGGGTGCGTCTCAAGAACGTGTCGACAATTACGAAAAGGAATATAAACAATATTTGGAAGAGATCTTCCATTTGGAAACTACGTTAAACTAAAAATTTATTGATCGATAAATCGCTTTATCCATGGCGTTATTGCGATGAAAAGAGTAAATTACCAAAATAAAAATCAATAACATGAAGGTATATTTAACCGCAATTTTAAAGGCAGTTCCCGCACATCGGGAAGAAGTATTGGCATTATTGTTAGAAATGGTCGAAGCAAGTAGAAAGGAAGCAGCTTGTATACAGTACGATCTGCATCAGGTAAACAGTGATGAAAACCAGTTTATATTTTATGAAATCTGGGAAGATCAGGCGGGCTTGGATGCGCATAATCAACAACCTTATATTGTCGCATTCGGAAAAGTTGCCGGTGAAAAATTGCAGGAAGCGCCTCAAATTATATTAATGAATAAAATCGCTTAATTTACAATGTGGCCTGTAAGGATCGTATTGAAAAGATAGCAAAGAATATCATGTAGTGGATGATGTGTACAGGCGGAAGATATTAACTATAATTGAAGTATTGGTGGGTACCAAAATCATTTGTGTTGCCTTGAATAAGCTTGTTTTATTCTGATTTAGTGACGCGAATGATTTTGTTGGTACCTTGCTGAACAGCGACATCGACTTTATTTCGTTGTGTGTAGCTCTGTTGCAGGAGGTTCAATTTTTTGGCGAGTTGACCATCCTGATTGTCTAGCCAGAAGGTAGCAGCCATAATACCAATTTGAACTCTATAACTGGAATCAGTTTCCGGGAAAAGCTGCTCGATAACCTGACGTTGATACCAAGTCAGATTTTTGTTTTCTTTTTGGGAAACACAGGCGTGTAGGAGAATTGCCAGAAGGGCTAGATAGCCCATTTTTAAAAGTTGACTGCGTCTTAGGTTCATCAATAGTTTTTTTGTGTTATACCAAATCTACTATTTTTTATCCAACGAATGAATTACTGCTGTAAATTTTTACCCTCCCGTTTAGACAGATACCATTCATTTACTTATTAGACTTCTCGTGTATGCACATTCAAGTAAATCTAAAAATGTATGAAGTTTACTGTTCATTTCGCTGTAATCATAAGCCTGAATTTCGTCAGGTGATTGCACAAACTGGAGCGATTGGCTTTGAAGAAAGAGATCTTCTTCTGCAGCTATCAAAAGCCGGACGACTTCAGTAGTAAGTTCCATATGGCATTGAAATCCGTAGACGAGATTTGTATAGCGAACAATTTGTCGAGGGCAGCCGACGCTGCTTGCTAAGATTTTACTTTCTGGGGTAAGTCCAGGCATATCGTTGTGCCAATGTCCGACCGGTAATGGGCTGCCAAAATGTGCTATTTTGCTGTCGTTTATTCCTGCCTCCGTGAGCGTGATGGGGAAAACTCCAATTTCCTTTTGCGGACTATGTCTGTACGTTGCCGACAGCGCTTCGCCAATCAATTGTGCGCCCAGACATATACCAACAACCGCCTTGCCTGCATCAATACATCGGCGGATAAAAGCAATTTCGGCCTTAGCATCAAAATAAGGGTATTCTGACGGGGATGAATCTGGACTTTGAGGTCCGCCCATAATGATCAACACATCGATGGAATCTATTTCTTTTGGAAGGGGATCCTGTTGATAAACATGAGAGAAAGTAACTGAATGTTGCTGTTTTTCCGCCCAGGTTAAATAGGCTCCGGGTGCTTCAAAGACTTCGTGTTGTATAAAATGTATCTGCATTGGTTTTTATGTTATAGGTTCTCATTCCAGTAATAACTATCTGGTGTTGGGCGTTGTCCAAAAATTGCCGTGCCTACCCTGACAATCGTAGCGCCTTCCGCTATCGCTATCTCTAAATCTCCGCTCATGCCCATCGACAATTCTTGCATCGATACATCGGGAATAGCTAGGGCTATAAGCTGTTGTTGAATTTGTTTGAGCAATTGAAAACAGGCTCGTACCTGTTCGGCCTCGGCACTCAATATACCGATAGTCATCAGTCCTTTAATCTTTAGTGTGCTTAATGTCGCTATTTGCTGAACAAGGCCGATCACTTCCTCTGGGGCAGCGCCGTACTTGCTCTCTTCGAAGGAAGTATTTACTTGAATGAGCACTTCCATGGTTTTATCTTCTTTTAAAAGTCGCTGATGCAGTTTTTCGGCGAGATCTATACGATCGATCGAATGGATGCAGGATACGTTGCATTTGAGCAGATCCTTGATCTTATTGGTTTGAAGATGACCAATAAAATGATTGACATGGGGAACAGCGTTTAAATACTCAAATTTGTCTTTCAGTTCCTGCACTTTATTTTCAGCAATTAAGGTTTGACCAGTTTGTAGTGCGATTTCGATACGTTCGGCAGGTACGGTTTTAGTGGCCAGCAATAATTTTACTTCGCGGGGATCGCGACGGTTTGCTTTGCAGGCTTCGTCTATGCGTTGCTGTATGACCTGTATATTTTCTGCTATAAACTCATGCATGGTGCGGTGGTATTGTTTTTTTCATCATGATATCTATTTGTTTATCGTCACCCAGTTGAAAAATATGCTGGTCGAATGCGACAAAACCATTTTTCTGATAGAAATTGATTGCCCGCAAGTTTTTTTCCCAAACACCAAGCCAGATAAATGAAGCTGCTTTTATTTGGGCTAAGGCTAGTGCTTTTTCAAACAATAACTGCGCCACTTTTCTACCATGAAATTCCTGTAATACATAGATGCGTTCAATTTCTAATGCCTGGGGGCACTGTTGTTCGGTCTGGGCCTGGCCGGTATTTACTTTTAGGTAGCCAATAACATCATTTTTCAAGACAGCGAAGTAAAATTCAGATTCGTTGTCGCAAAGCTCGGACAATAATTTTTCCTTTGAAAACCCTTCGGCCAGATAGGTCTTCATATTCTCTTCGGTGTTTGTGTCAGAAAAGGTCTGGATAAATGTTTCTTTTCCTATTTGCTGCAGCAGGTCAATATCTGTTAGTTTTACCTGTGTGATTGCTATGTCAGTGTGTGTGTTCATTTTTTTTCATTACTTATCGATCCATTTTTCATTGCTGCGGCAATATTTCTTTCGAGCTCATTGTCGCTATTTTTTAGAAAATCACGGATACGCTGTCTTTCTGTTTCACTTTTATTTTGACTTAATTTTTTTTGGCCCTGTAAATCCGTAACGACAAGCTCGAAGGCGACGATACCCCGCATCATACCACTTTTAAAACGATCGGAAAGGCTTTCCCATTGTGTTAAATAGGCTTCGTCGTAACTCAGGATCATCTGTTCTAGGGCTTTACTTTTTGCTTTTTCGTCTGTAAGGATGGATGCAAGGCCATAGGCATGTACAGCGATGTAATCCCAGGTTGGCACACTTTCTTCCTTGTCATAGTGCTGTGGTGAGATATAAGCATGTGGTTCGGAGAAAATAACCAATGACGGCGTATTTTCGATATAATTGGCTTGTTCGTTTGCGCGAGCGAAGTGTGATGTTAAAAGCAGCTGATCTTTATCTGTACAGATGTGGAAGGGGAGCTGTGTGGCTATTGGAATCCCCGCTTTAATCGATACAATGGTCGCAAAACTATATTGTTGCATAAATGCAACCTTTTCTGTGTAATCTTCGAACTGGAAATGTTTGGGTACATACATGCAAATAGCTATTTCTTAATTTAATTCAAAATTACGGCCAATGGGTGCAAATGAGCTAGTCCAATTTGAATAATGTAGCTGGTCCAGTGTTCATTTATTGCGAGGGCTGACTGGTGTCCACGCAATCCAGGGATGTCGTTTGGCCTGACGGAGTCGAAGCCGAAGAGCTAATCTATGTTTTACATCTTTAGTTAACAAGCTCACAACAATGGATGAATTCAACAGGATATGCATACCGGGTCAAAACGCATCACTTATTCTTTGCAGTAATCAGCTAAAAATTGTGCTTTCAGATCAGTTATTGTACGAGCTGTTGGGCATTTTTGGATTATATTGTTGTACATGGTCAACTTTAGCAAATATGTGTGGACCATTCATTTCAATTCCTGCGGCTAGAAAGTCATCTAAGATCGATTGAAAAATTTCAGATTTTGCCAGTTCAATTTCCCCAGATTTAGCGATGTACACATTCAGTTCATAGAGGACATAGAAGTCGTCTAATTTTTTTTGTAAGACAAATGGCGCGGGGTTAAGGTTGACCCTTTTTATTCGGGGTGGGATGTTCAGGAGCAATTCGTGTATACGTTGCCAAGGTTCTTCATAACCGACTGTCAATTCCACCTGAAAGCAGATTCCATCTTCAGAGAAGGTAGAATAATTGACGGTATTTCCGGAAAGTACCGAGGAATTGGGGATAGTAATTTCTTCATTTTTTATCGTTCGAAGTCTTGTTACCAGTGGTGATTTTTCGATAACGACGCCTGTTTTGTCGGCGATGGTGATACGGTCTCCGATACGGAACGGACGCATATAAGTGATCACAAGTCCCGCTATGATATTGGAAATTGCAGAAGATGATCCTAAAGAAAATAGGACACCTATAAATACGGATATTCCTTTAAAGATATCTGAATTTGCGCCAGGTAGGTACGGGAATATGAGTACCAGTGTGAAGGCTTGGAGCAGAAAGCGAACAATCGTAAAGGTAGGCATGGCAAAATCGCGATGAAAGCCATTAACCTCTAATTTACCTTTGTCAATTTCGGTAAAAATATACTTTATGAATCGAACGGCATAACGCATGACAACGAGTATGACAAATACGGTAATCAGATTGGGAATATAATCCCAAATTGCCAAAACTGCAGTCTTCAGGGGCTTTGTGAAAAGTCCAATGAGATTGGATGCCCAGCTTTGTGTAAATGGAAACACACTGAAGACAATCGGCAGCATGATAAAGGCAATGAGGACGATCAAGCCCCAGCGTAAGATATTTATGGCATTAATAAACATCCGTGTTTTTTGTACCGAAGTGACAAGTACGTAATTTTTGATCTTAACGTCTTTGATCCGTTGTATTCTTTCCGTTAATATACGTTGTGTACCATATTTTTTCAATTTGTTTATCAATAAAATCAATATTGAAAAAACGACGAGAATGAGAAATACAAGCCCAATACGGGTAAGAAGTTTTGTAATGCTGTTATCTGCACGTTCCGTTGTGATTGAATCCTGAATTTTTTTTAGGTAGTTTGCCGCAATCTCTTCTTTGCTTTTTCCTTCAAGAAGAGCATCGAGTTCTGTGACGGAAGTTATGACGAGATCTTTATAAACGATGTCGGCACTGATTTCGTTGTTTTCGATTTTAAACGAATCTACTTTCACAAAATCGTCTTCATATAGATTATGGATTCTGCTGACCACATTGTAAGCTCGGTCTTTGGCTAATGATGATCCAAGTTTATTATAGATATAGAAGAGGGTATCCTGAAATGGCGCGACTGCATATCTTTTGGTGTTTTTTTTGATGGAGTCTACTTTAACTTTCAGCTGCTGCTTCCGAAGGTTATTTTCTTCGTCAAACTCATTCAGCTGCTGTTTTAAATTTTCCTTTTTGGGACTATTTTGACTTTTAAGATCGGCAATTTCATGCTGAAGCTTTACCCGTTCAAGAGAATCATTAATTTGCTGTTGTCTAATTCCGTTCAGTAAGGAACTCAGATCCAATTCTTCTTTATTGACCGAATCTGTTTCTTGTGCATAAAGCTGTGTGCTCGTTGAAAAAAGACAAGATATGGTCATTAAGAAATAAACGTAAATACTTCTCATTGTGTTGTTGGTAAAATTGAATGCCGATGTTTATTAGGTCATTTTGCACATAACGATCGGACGGGTTCTCAAAGATAATAATTATCTTGATTAGATGGCAGCATGTCAAATATGATATAAATTGAAGGTAAAATGATACGATGCGACAGCTGAATTTAAATTATTCCAACTTTCTTTGTTAAAACGATTGGGCATATGCTCAATGGGGAAAACTGTATAGCTAATTTTATCCAAAAAATATGATTAAACCTTTTCAAAAATCTATTTATGCAATGAACAAACTTGGGAAGATAGGTCTCTGTGTTATTGTGGCCTGTGTTTCCACTGTTTTAGATGGACAAGCCCAAGAACGCAAAGCTCCGGCTTATCCATTGATTACACACAACCCCAATTTTAGTATATGGTCCATGACGGATCAGCTTCATGCGTCGACAACGAAACACTGGACAGACGCTGATCACTCGCTGTTGGGCTTAATTGATGTTGATGGTAATATTTATCGTTTTCTTGGCAAAGAAGAGCCTAGTTATGCGGTTATTCTACCGACTTCGGAAGATAAATCGTATACGGTACAATATACTGAATTAAAACCTCAAGGCGGCTGGGAGTCTTCCGCTTATAATACGAATACGTGGAAATCGGGACTTGCACCCATCGGTGATGATGCGCAGCAGGTAAAGACGCTTTGGAAATCGGACGATATCTGGGTGAGACGTGAGTTTTCCGTAGCGGATCCGAAGGGCATCAATGAGCTGTTTCTAAAACTCAATCATGATGATAATATAGAAGTATTTTTGAATGGGAAGAAGGTTTACGAAAAGATAGGTTGGACCAGCAGCTTTCACTATTTACCGATTGACAAAGCGAATTTGAAGGCTGGGCAAAATCATATTGCCATCCATTTGAAGAATAGTGCTGGCGGTCGTTACCTGGATTTTGGTTTGGTTGACAGGCTCAAAGAGCGTGGGCCACGGATTCAAGAAGCCGTGCAAAAAGATGTGGAAATAACAGCGACGCGTACGGTCTATAGTTTTCAGGCTGGTGAGGTGGATCTGAAACTAAGCTTTACGTCGCCTTTGCTTATGGATGATCTGAATTTATTGGCTCGACCGGTAAGCTATATCACGTATAACGTAAAAGCAAACGATGGCAAGCAGCATGCTGTTAAAGTTTTTCTAAGTGCATCCACAAATATTGCGGTGTATAAACCTTCACAGGAAGTAACCGCTGAAAAATATGAAACGGCAAAATTGTCGGTACTAAAAGCGGGAACGGTCGAACAGCCTATTTTGCAGAAAGGTGCCGATGATATGCGGATAGACTGGGGTTATTTTTATGTTGCTTCACCAAAGCAGGATAAAACGCAACAGTTTATTAGTCCGAGGGGCGGAGCCGTCGACGCCTTTAGAAAGGGAACAACGACCGCTGCAAAAACTGTTAAGGGTACCTCACTTGCGCTGAACACGGTCATTCCATTTGGCAATGTGGGGGCGAAAACGGAGGAGCGTTTTGTTGAGGTAGGCTACGATGAAATTTATGCGATTCAGTATTTCAAAAATAACCTGCGACCATGGTGGAACAATTCTGGCAAAGAAACGATGGAAAATCAGCTGACTTTGGCTGCAGATGAGTATCGTAATGTGCTCGATAAGTGCGTAGCATTCGACAAAGCGGTTTATGCGGATGCGCTAAAATCGGGTGGAAAAGAATATGCACATCTTAGTGTGCTAGCTTATCGCCAAAGTATAGCAGCACATACCTTGGTAAAAAGTCCACAAAATGAACTGTTATGGCTTTCCAAAGAAAATAATAGTGGTGGTTTTATCAATACGGTGGATGTCACTTATCCTTCAGCACCATTGTATTTGATCTATAATCCGGAGCTGTTGAAAGGGATGCTAACTGGAATATTTTATTTTAGCGAGAGCGGTAAATATCCATATCCTTGGGCGGCTCACGATTTGGGTACGTATCCATTGGCCAATGGTCAAACCTATGGTGAACCTATGCCTGTGGAGGAATCGGGCAATATGATTATTTTAACTGCGGCAATCGCGAAAGTGCAAGGGAATGGGGACTATGCCAGGAAGCATTGGAAAACATTGACAACTTGGGTAGATTATCTCGTTAAAGATGGTTTTGACCCTAAAACGCAGCTCTGTACAGACGATTTTGCTGGTCATCTTGCACGAAATGCCAATTTATCTGTTAAAGCTATTGTGGGTATTGCCTGTTATGCGCAGCTAGCGGAGGCCATTGGTGAAACAGCAATCGCAAAAAAATACCGTGCAATTGCCGAGGAAATGGTTCCGAAATGGATGGAAATGGCAGATGCGGGCGACCATTACGCGCTGACATTTGACGATAAAAATACCTGGAGTCAAAAATATAATTTGATCTGGGACAAAGTGTTGGGATTGAATCTGTTTCCTCAAAAAGTGTATGATACAGAAATTAAGTATTACCTGACCAAGCAAAATAGATTTGGCATACCATTGGATAGCCGTAAGGTCTACACCAAAAATGACTGGATTCTTTGGACAGCATCATTTGCTCCATCAAAAGAAGCATTTGAAGCTTTGGTGAAACCAGTCTATAATCATGCGATTCAAACGGAATCCCGTGTCCCATTAAATGATTTTTATGATTCGACTACGGGGATCCGTGAAAACTTTAAGGCGCGTAGTGTTGTTGGAGGTTTTTACATGAAACTTTTAGCGGATATAATGAAACAAAAATAAATAATGCCAATGAGCAGGGGGAGAACCTGCAATGAAATTTAGTTTGTGTTTAGTTCATAAGACGGCGGGCAATTATAGGATTGCTCGCCGTTTGTTTATTGGGTTATGCATTTCAATGCTTCACATGATATTTTCACAATATCCTCATGTTTGACGCGATGTTTTTTTTCTAGAAATTTTCCATGTACAGTAATTGCCTGCATAGTGATGAGTCGGTCGAGCTGCTTGGATGATAGTTTTAAACAGTTACGAATGACGGTGGATAGTTTGAGCTGAAAGCCGAATGCATAGATGACTTTGAAGGATAAGGTGTCTTCGTTTGTGCTGTGCAAATTTTCAATGAACAGCTGTTCATGCTGTATTTCATATTTGATGGTATCGAAATCTGCTTCAAGATTGTTCTTTTTTCTGATTTCTGTTGAAAAAGCGTATTGCCATGCTAGCTCCCTGTTGTTTTCCTGAAATCTATGAAACAGTTCCTTGTTGATGGATTCGGGGCTTGTACGGGAAATAATGGTCATATTGTAGGTGTTATCACATTTGATACATCTATAAATCAACCAAACGTCGATATTTTTTTTCTGTGCATTCATTCTGAACTTTTCACTGCAGTAGAACCTATCACTATCGCAATGGCTGCAGGATCTTTTGAGAAGGGGAGTGTTGTGTGCTTTGACCTCCCAGATATATTCTTTTCGCATGAGTTGTAGTCGCGCTTAATATTCTTTATTTGATTTTTGATATTATCGACGATATTGGAAAGGAAGGGATGTGGTATTTTAAATACTGAAATAGCATAAAATACTCTCCTGAGCTAACAATACCGAGAATAATAGGGTGAAATGAAAACCTGTTCGGATAGGAGTTACCCGAATAAAAGAATGATTAGCCTGTGGTTTGTGAGGCTAAATTATGCGACTATAAATTTGAAAATTGTGTTCAAAACGCTATTTCGTTGGTTTATAAACGAATTTAATTAATTTAATTGATTTTCCATGGATAACGAATGAAATTGCGCTACAATTTATATCCTATCTTGATATTAGATGACAAGTTGAATGCGCTGTAGTTTGTTTAAATAATATAAATCGTTAATAGGTAATTGGTATAAGAAGTGTGACCGTGGTGCCTGCAGTTGGGTTTTTGGTGATCTGTACACTTGCTTTCTTGCCCAACAGCTGCATGCGTTCACGACTGATGGTCCCCGAGAGTGAACGATGGGATATTTCAGGAATGTCTGGATTGACTTTGCCGCTATCTTGAATGCTCACTCTTAGGATATCTGCTGACAGTTCAAATTGGATGTCAATACTACCATCGCCCGTTTCGAGGTTTATACCGTGCAGAATTGCATTTTCAACATAGGGTTGTATCAGCATTGGCGGTAGCATGACCGCACTTAAATCTTGATCTTCAGGTTGTGTGATGTGGTAATGAAAAGCATCTTCAAAACGCATTTGCTGTAAGATCAAATAGTTTTCTAAGGTTTCAAGTTCCTCATTTAAGGGAACGAGGTTTTCACGGCTTAATTCGAGATTACTACGTAGTAGTCGGCTGAAACGGTTCAAATATTTGATGGCATTTTCCTTCTTATCCAGGCGCATGAAGCTCTGTACAGCGGAAAGGGTATTGAAAATAAAGTGCGGTTCCATCTGTGTGCGCAACAACTGCTGCTGCAATAAGACCTTTTCTTTCTCTTGTATGGAACGGCGCTGGCGAAAACTGTAGTATAGGAAGAAAAGTACGATGATCAGTAAAATTACTGCTAACGAGGAAATGATCAGTCCTAAACGATTTTGTTGTAGCTGAAGTTTATTGATCTTGATATTTTCGTTCAGTATACGAATAGACTGATCTTTCGCCTGGAGTTGATAAAGGGCATTCATTTCTGCGATCGCTTGTGTATTCTCCGATTGGTAAATACCCCTTTGTAATTGCACAAGGTGATTTAATACGTCTATAGCTGCTTTATCTTTTCCTTGCAGGTGATAGACGGCTGCGAGACTGTTTTGAAATGTAATTTCGTTGTTGGGAAAGATCAATTTGGGAAACTGCGCTTTAAGTTTGCTGGCTTTTTGGATGAATTTTTCTCCCAATGCCGGTTTATTTAATGAAACATAGATTGCGGCTACATTACTGTAATCTACAAATAAATTGTTCATCAGTATAGAGGACGCTGTTTGTTGGTGCAAGCGTTCATCTATTGCTATTTTTAGCAACTCGTAATGTAAAATGGAATCCGGTTTTTTAGCCGTTTCATAGTATTGGATCTTCGAATCGTAAAGAAAACTAATGTTGTATTTGTCTGGATTTTTAGCGTGTAATTCTTCGAGTTGATGAAGGAAGGGGGCGATATCTTCTGCTGGCCGTTGTAAGGTGTTCAGCGTCTGTATCATTTGTACCAATACGCGTTGTCGGTTAATATGTCCTTCAGGAAGTGAATCAATTAGGGGGAGTACCGAACGATTCATTTTTTCTGCAAGGTTATACTGGAAAGAGCTCAAGTTGTTTTGGGCAGCGGACAATAATATTGCTGATTTTGCTTCGGTTGACAGTCCTGCAGCGGTGTCCGATAAAACAATCGTGGCGGCTTTGTTGTAATAATAGCCCGCTTCGCGTTGTTTTGCTTCTATGCTACGGATGTTCCCTATGCCATTGTAAATAAGTGCTTTGTATTTTGCGTTTCCAGTGGTGGGTTCAATGAGTTCAAGCGCCTGTTGAACAAAAAAAAGAGCCGAATCTTGACCGCTCATAGCATAGAGTCGTGCCAGGTAATATTTTACACGGGCAGCGAGTACCGTGTCTTTTTTTACGGTGGAATTCTGGTCTAACGTTAACCAGGCCTGTTTGATGGAATCCCCATTTGCTGCAGTTAATTTTTGATCTTCGAGCGTTTTAATCTGTGCAGCAATAGCATCATGGTCGGGCGATAATCCGTCTTTCTTTTGAGCGCAAGCAATAAAAAACAAAGGCAGTAGTAGCCAAGGGAAAATGCGGTTCAGTGCGCTCATTTTTCTGGGAAAAGCTGATTTAAGATCGAATTTTTTCTGCGTGATGAAATTGGAATTTCCTCTTTGTTTTTTAAGACAATATACTCGGAACGATTGACACCAGAAATATGCGACCTGTTGACAAGATACGATTGATGGGTGCGTAAGAAATAAGGCTGTGGCAATAATTCTTCATAATATTTGAGGGGTTTAGAGATTAACTCTTTGGTACCATCATTTAAAAAGAAAAGAGTATAGGGACCGTCTCCTTTGCAGTATACGATGTTGTGAACAGGGACGATACGTACATGGTGTATGGAAGACAAGGCAATGCTTTCGGGAAGTTCGCTGGCATGTAAAGCTTCTTGTGCCATTGATAAACGTTGCATCCATTGGGGATTATTTTCGCTTTTACGCCGGTAACGTTCTAAGGCTTCGTTTAGTTCGGTTTGATCGACCGGTTTCAAGAGATAATCCAAAGCACCGTATTTGATGGCTTTGATTGCAAAATGATTGTAGGCCGTAATGAAAATAATATTCTGTGGAATAACGGTTAGCTTTTTTAGGATGTCAAATGCTGTACCATCACGGAGCTGAATATCCATGAGTATAACGTCTGGTTGTTTCTCTTCAATCAATTTTACAGCATTTGTCACCGTATCGCTCCAGCCAACAAGTTCAACGTCAGTTTCCTGTTGGACCAAATAGCTGATTTCTTTGCGTACGGCGGGTTCATCCTCGATAATGGCTACTCTAATCATTTATCAATACTTTATAGCGTATAAAAATAATAATTGTAAGTAAGGAAACTGAATCCATTTACAATTCGTTGCAATTATTTACAATCTGGATTCCGGGTTCGAACGGCGGTGAATTGGATTTGATCATTTAAAATTCCAAATAGCGATTGAAATTTTTATATTTAGTATTGTATAGACCACTCGTAATATGGAGACTCAAAGTTCATTAAAATCGGTTTTTGCTGGTAGCATTGGTTTGATTACCTTGTTTGCAATCGTTGGGCAATTTGTATTAAGCGCTCTTGTCTCTAAGCTTGGCCGCATGGACTATATTGTTCAGTTTTTTAGTTATTTTACGATTCTAGGTAATGTAATGGTACTGCTATGCTGTTTTTTTACTGTTTTCTGGTCAAAAAGTCGAGTTGGCCTATTTTTTACTAAACCCGAAACAATTACTGCCGTAACATTATACATTCTTATTGTCGGAATTATCTATAATACCATACTCCGCTTTCTGTCGCATCCACAGGGTTTATCAATGGTAGTTGACGAATTATTGCATGTGGTCACTCCTTTGAGTTTTTTTCTTTTTTGGTGGCGTTTTTTGGACAAGGGAACAATCCGTTGGAGTCATATTTTTTACTGGTTGATCTTCCCATTAGTCTATCTTTTTTATACGTTGTGGCATGGTTCATTTTCTGGGTTTTATCCGTATCCTTTTGTCAATGTTTCCGAATTGGGAATGGACAGGGTTCTTTTGAACAGTTTTGGAGTAACCTTGGTTTTCGTTGCAATAGGTGCATTATTGATCGTATTGGGAAAATGGCAAAACAAACGGCATTCTCAACGGATTAAAAAATAAGAAAACTCAAAGCTTGTCGATGTTGTTATATGACTAGAACAGCGTTCTATTTTTTACTTTAATTGAATTGAAAATGGTTATACGATTTTTTGTCTGTGTCTCTTTGGTATTATGTGCGATATGTTGTTTTGGTCAAGTTGATGTTGATAAAATGCGAGCCGAGTACGCTACTGCTGTTCAAAATAAAAAACTCTGTGAAGCGAATCTGAAATTATTGGAGGGAGCTGCCAATTCCGCAACGGAGAAGGGATACCTCGCTGCTTATGAAATATTATGGGCGAAACATATGGGCAATCCGTTTACAAAACTAGGTCAATTCAAGAAAGGGAAAAAGCTTTTGGAGGAAATGATCATGAAATATCCCGATAATATCGATTTACGTTTTATTCGTTGGAGTGTGCAGACACATGCACCCTCTTTTTTGAGCTATAGTAAAGATCGATTGCGGGACAAGGAATATTTGGTGCACAACTTACATAAATTGCCCAATCCTAAGGGGCGAGAAGTGATCTATACGTATTTAAAAGAAGCAAATAGTTATCTCAAAGGTGAGCATGTGTTTTCACAGGCCGAATTGAATGAGCTCTCTAAGTAACAAGCGATCTATATAACGAGCTATCCATATAAGGTATGGTCATTCCGCTGCTTATTCATTGATGCTGCATAAAAATCTTCGCATAGGTCAAGTTTTTTTTGGATGAAAATTTTCAACTTTGCATGATCAATAGCAATTAAACTTTAAAATGATGAAACAGATATTTATTAATCTCGTCGTAGCCGATGTGAATAAGTCAATGGATTTTTATACACAATTGGGCTTTACGAATAATCCTCAGTTTTCCGACGAACAAGGCAAATGTATGGTTTGGAGTGAGCATATTTTTGTGATGCTTTTATCTCCGGATAAATTTAAAACATTTACAGAAAAACCGCTTGCAGATACAAAAAAACAGATTGCAGCACTACTTTCACTTTCTGTTTCTGGTTTGGATCGTGTGAACGAAATTGTTGATAATGGATTGAAAGCCGGAGGCATTGAACCAACGCCAATGAAAGACTACGGTTTTATGCAACAGCGAAGTATTGAAGATTTTGACGGTCATACCTGGGAGATATTTTATATGGATATGAGCAAATTTCCAGCTGCATAGAAATCATATCGGAATAATCGGTTATCGTAAAGTCCCTTGCAGTAATGTAAGGGACTTTTTCTTTTGTTGTTAAGGTAGCGAAGTAGCTGTATGCCGACGATTGCTGATGCCGATTTTTTTATCGGTGCCACGAATATTAAACCATAGGATGCGAATTATAGTTGTGCCTTGCGAAAAGCTCGGCTAGGGCTTACATTTGACAACATATTCGTTTGCTGTTTAGATAAACGGATGGCTAACAAATCATAAAACTTGACACATGTTTAAAAATAAAAAGCTCAGCAAAAACCCACTTCATTATGTTTATGCGGTGATATGGTTGGTGTTATTTGGTTCCATTGCTTACTACGTTTATTCGGGAGCGGCATTTAAACCGGAGAATGGTAAAATTCACCTTGTAGCTATACTTATTGCGTGGGTGGTGGAGTATCTGGGGCTTACAATTACAAGTCTACTCTTCTTATTGTATGGGATCTATCGGGCCATGACAACCGTTTTAGCGGATGTGAAGGATAATTTGTAAAAGAGCGTTTTTGGCTTACTAGTCAAAAACGCTCCTGTATAAGCTATGAAATAGCGGTATTCAATAGGTCATAGAGACTTTTGATCAAGTCCCGTATTTGGCTGCCGTTCTGATCTGAAAATGAAAACTCATCTGCAAATCGGTTTGCTCCTCTCAAAAACTCCCGAAGCTGTTGTACATTGTCTGCATTTTCTGCGCTTGAAAATTTATTCTTATAAAGAAGAACATAGTTTAGAAACTCCTGAGCTGACTGGTTGAGTGAAACTTCCTGTTGCAATAGCGTCAGAAGTTGCAGATAATGCGCTTTTATGTATTCAATAGTTACCATGGTAAAGAAATTTCTTGTACTAGTTGTTTAAAGGCATCATCTCTGACAGCAGCAGGGATAAATAGCTGAATTGCTTTACCTGGCAGATGGGGGTTGATTATACCTGTGGCAATAGGTTGTCTTGCGGTGGCGCCCTGCCATACTTTTAGTGTTTTTGCTTGTGGAACTTCATACCGGTAAAATTTACTGAAGTTGTTCCATGCCGGTTGAACGGCAGTACCGCCGATTACGTCGCCAACGGATTTTGGAATCTCTTTGGTCCAGTAGCCGCCAGCAGGATTTCCGCCAGTGACACGATATATTTTGGTGCCTGCGGGTAGTTCTGTCGCTGTAGCGTCCACAAAGTTGGCTGCTTCAACAGCAGGTAAATCTAAATCGGGGTTATTCCATGGGCTGTTTTTTCCATTGGCTAAGCCATTCGGTACATAATCAGATTTTTCTATTCCAGGGATATTGTTCCAGTCTTCAATATATACTCTTTGATGATAAATACTTTGTGCTGTTTCTAGGTTATTCAGCAGAGCAGCCTTATCCTTGGACTTAGAAAATGTCTCTTTGAGTTTGGTTTGGTCCAAACCTTTTGCTATCCAATTGTTTAATTTGGCTTTGGTGCCTGTTCCTAAAGATTTTTCGAGGTCGTCCATCCAACTGGTCGAATTTTCAATATCATCGATTGGATCCTTCTCCGAGGAACAATTAACGACAAGTTGACTTGTGAAGATTAACAGAATCAACAGTACTGTTTGAGTAAATCTGGTCATGATTGGTTTACGTTGTTAGTATATAATTAAATGTAATTAACAAAATAGTTAACGTGTTTTTTAAATAATGGTTTTGATTTAAGTGGTTATTTGTTAAATAATTATTCTTATAGAAATACTTTTGTGTATTAATATGTATTTTATCGGTGAAATTAGGTAATTGTTAAAATTTATGCAAGTTTAATTTGAGAATTTACTTAATTTAAAGGAAAAGTAATTTTATAGATTATAGTGGTTTGCTATTCTCAAAATAGATCATTCTAGCTTCTTCTTTGGCGAATTTTGCTTGGGTATGAATCAAGTACCCATTCTATCCGATAGATTTGGATAGAATGAGGGATTCCAGCACGTTATAAGTGTGACGGGCTCTTGGCGCGATCAAAACGGGTTTTTAGATGCTGCCTTCTTGAACGGCGTAAACGTGATTTTTTTACAGGATAATGTCTCTTTTTCGTGATATTGTTAAAGATTAGAGCCACCAGGAATAAAATTATGCAACCTGATAGTACTGGACTTAATACGTACCAATATCCCATTGAAGAGATCTTTGTTCCGCTGCTGACTGCAATGAGTGCAGTTGCTCCACCAGGAGGATGCAGCGTGCGTGTATGTTGCATACAAACAATGGACAGGGCAACGGCAGAGGGAGCGGTCAGCCAGATAATATCGGGAAGCAGCTGTGCAACGGTAACTCCGGCGATTGCAGAAACAACGTGGCCGCCGATTAAATTGCGTGGCTGTGCAAGTGGACTTTGTATGGCACCATAAACCAAAACCGAGGACGCTCCGAAAGAACCTATCAAAAAGATATTTTCCAGCGAAGGTAAATGAAGTGATTGGATATAGGCGATAATAAATATCCCAACAAATGCACCAATAAATGACCAAAAATGTTCCCAAGGATCGACTAATGTCTCTCTATAGATCACATATCTATAGATCCGTAATTGTCTGTGAAGATGCTGTTTCATTTTATTTGCAAATATATGTAGACCAAGGGCTTTAAACTTTGCGCATTCTATCTTGATTTTTGAAGAATTTATAACATTCGATTTCTTATGTTGGATGTCACGATACTTTGGCAGCAAAGTCCATCGAAATGATGTCTAAGGAATGCCCCATTTTTATAGACTCATGGTAGTTATAACGCTTTTGGCTCTTGTTCAGATCGAAAAATTTACCGGGCAAAAGTACACTAAAATAATAAGATCTATCTCCTGTAATTTAAAATCTCCCTTTTGATACCGCTAGTTTTAACGTATACTCTTTTCTCGTCCAATGGGATTGGAGGATAGTTTTCTGTCCGATCTTTCAGGATCATTTTATGCTATAAGTAAGTGGATGTTAGTTTGGTGAAATTGGTTCCATTGCGGCGCGCAACGTGGATCTGTTGGTTTTCGATCCGACCAGTGCAACTTACAATTTTGTAAGTTGTTCCAGTCTCCGGAAAAACACATTAGTTTTGTTCAAAAATTATACGCTATGGAATTGAAAGATAATATTGTGGGTTTTCATCACCTGTCGATTAAGGCTCAGGATTTTGATAAGACGATTGGATTTTATGGAAATCTTGGTTTTATTGTCGTGCATGAATGGTCGTTACCCGAGTTCAATTTAGAACGCTGCGCCATGCTTTTTAATGCCTCTATAGGCTATTATTTGGAAATTTGTGATAAGAATGCTGCTATTCCAACGCAGGGAAGAAGGCGTATAGAAGGGGAGGAGTATGTCGAGAATGCGCTACTTCATTTGTGTTTTACGGTAGAAGATGCCGAAGATGCCCGAATACAGGCTATCGCCCATGGTGCAGAGGACTTGAGTGCCGGTGTTTTCGAACTCAGGCTCAGTCAAGGTAAAAAAGATGTTTTTGTACGCAACAGCCTCGTTTATAGTCCAAATGGAGAGGTGATTGAATTTTTGGAGCGGGTTGATTTTAGTTAAGGATGGTCGTTGTTAAACCCAGAAAGGGCTACCAATAGGGGTTTTAGCTGATGACTTTTGTCGGTTAGTGAATAGACAGATGCTGTTTTACTTCGGTCTTTTTGAATGAGTCCATCCAGCTGCAATTCTTTCAATTGTTTCGCAAGTGTACGATCGCTTACTTGGGGCAGAAGAATTTTGAATTCCGAATAGTTTGTGTCCTGTTCGAGGAGTTTGAATAGAATCGAAAGTTTCCATCGACCACTGAATAATGCCAACGTTTTTGAGGCGTTACAGAACTGTTGTAATGTTTTTTCATTGATTGCATTCGTCGAATTTTCTTTGCGGTCTGTCATAGCTGCTAATATCGAAAAAAATGTGAAGAGTGAAAGGGATATTTCCCTAGCAATTTGTGTCCTTGCGTCATCGATTTATTTTTAATAATTCTTTTATTTAGAATTATTAAAAATAGTATATCTTTGGGCCATTATTCATTGCGCTCCTACAAAGAGACAATATCATCTACAAATTCTTTTGTCTAAATGAAAACATATATTTTTTCAATGCGTTCAATTTTACGCACTGTCTTTATCATTAGCCTTTTACATCTTTCACACAATCTGCTGTCGCAGGAGAGCAAGGGCAGCGTTCGCGGGCGCTTAACAATGGTGGATGGTGAACCTATGGCTTCCAAGGCTATTTCATTGCTAGAACTTCAGCGAACGACCCTTACAGATGAGGATGGAAAATACGTATTCAAAGGGTTAGATACAGGTAATTATACCATTCGTGTACAATTATTAGGGGCAAAGGAAATCAAGATTCCGGTTCACATCGGTGCTCCTCTTATTCATGTGGAAGCGAATTATCAGATGTCGGACGAGAATGTACTTGCTTTGCAGGAAGTTGTTGTGCACGGTAAAAACAACAGGTTTGTTCAAAAAGAAAGTGTGTACGTGGCACGCTTACCCTTAAAAAATTTGGAGAACCCACAGGTGTATAATGCAGTTCCCAAAGCTCTTTTTCAGGAGCAAATCGCTGTGGACCTCGGTAGCATTTCTAAAAATGTTCCCGGTGCTGGCATACCAATGATTGCTAACCAAGGCCGGGTAACGTTTCGTTCGAGAGGATTTGAAACTGAGCCAAATGCGCGTAATGGTGTCGCTGGAGCTGCTTTTTCTTTTATCGATCCAGTCAATCTGGAGCGCATTGAAGCCATAAAAGGACCATCAGCTACCTTGTTTGGAAAAAGTGTATCGAGCAGTTACGGTGGCGTTTATAACCGTGTTACCAAAAAGCCTTATAACGATTTTGGGGGCGAAGTTGGTTATGTAGGTGGAAGCTGGAATTATAACCGTGTCGCTTTGGATCTAAATACGCCGATAAATGCGGACCGGACAGCTCTTTTCAGAATCAATGCCGCTGGAACGATAGAAAAAAGTTTTCAGGACCTGGGATTTACCAATAGCTTTGCCTTGGCACCAAGTTTCTCGTACCAGATTACAGACCGGCTTTCATTACTCTTGGATCTTGAGTACGGACAGGCCAAAGGTACATCTGTGGTACGTTTCAACCCATACACTGGAAGTAACAAAGTGCAGTCCATCAGTGATATGAAATTCCCTTACAAGAAGACTTTTCTAAGCAATGATTTAGCCTATCAAACGCAGATGTTCAATATTTTTGCGCAGATGAACTATAAAATTTCAGAAGAATGGACTTCACAGACTATCATTTCTAGGGCAAATTCAACTATCAATGGGTATATCTCAGCGCTGAATGGTAAATCTGATTCGACGTTGAATGCACAGGTTATGGTGGGAACCACGTCCTTTATCGCGACGGATCTGCAACAGAATTTTATCGGGGATTTTCATATCGGAAAATTCCGCAACCGGATGGTTATAGGCTTGGACTACTATAATAATTCCAATTATTTTGATCGCTACCATACCAACACCCGGACAATCAATTTTATAAATCCACCTGCAGATTATCGTATCAATCATTTTATTGTTGATTCTTTAACCGCAAAATCTGCTTATCGTAAGGAGAAAAATAGTGACGATACCTATGCGGCATACGTTTCTGATGTATTTAATTTGACTGATCAATTGATGGTTATGGCGAGTTTGCGTGTGGACCGCTTTCAATATCATGGGGTCTACAATATTACGACAGGGGAAACTACGGGCGGGATAGGTGCTGGGGGAATCCAAAAAGGACCATTTGGGCAAACAGCATTGTCACCCAAATTTGGTGTGGTATATGAAGCGCTCAAAGATAAGCTATCGGTATTTGGAAACTATATGAATGGTTTTAATAACATCAGTGGTGTGGATATCAATAGCAATCCTTTCAAACCCGAATATGCCAATCAGATGGAGTTTGGTGTAAAAGGGGATCTATTCAACCACCGCTTGGCTGGAACTGTAAGTTATTACGATATCCGTGTGGATAATGTTTTACGCACGAATCCAGATGATAGTAATTATTCCATCCAGGACGGTACACAGTTAAGTAAAGGTGTTGAAGTGGAATTGACCGCGAACCCTTTTAACGGAATGAATATTGTAGCTGGATATGCTTATAATGAGAGTAAATATAGTAATGCCGATCCATCGGTAAATGGTTTGAGACCTGCACTTTCGGGGCCACAGCGTATGTTGAATTTTTGGTTGAGTTATCGTATACCAGCTGGAAAATATCAAGGACTGGGCGCCGGATTTGGAGGAAATATGGGAAGTTCCTCTTATCAGACAAATACACAGACGGCTAAGGTTATTATTCCTTCCTATCAGCTATTTGACGCAACTGTTTATTATGATCAACCTAAATTTAGGATCGGAATAAAAGTAGATAATTTGACAAGTGAGAAAGCTTGGTCGGTAAGGCTTACGCCACAGAGCCCAGCGCGTGTTTTGGCTAACTTTACATTAAAATTTTAGTGGAAGACAACAACGATAAAATAGATAAAAAAAAGAGAAGGCTTAGCCTTCTCTTTTTTTATCTATTTACAGATTGAGACAATAATTGCATCGATGTCTGATTCTCATAAAGGGAATGCCCTGATCCTCGCCGGGGCTATTTTCATACCAATCTAGCCGGATCATATACATACCTTTTTGAGTTGGCCGAAAAACTATATTTGCAGCGGTGTCAACTGGAATATTTTTCTCCCAATTCTCTGGATTAAAAATTCGAATAGTAGACTCTTTCGATGGGCGTTTACCATAGATGTAAGGTAATATCTGATAAGAATCCTTTTGTGGTAGGAGTTGGATATATGGACCTTCCGCGATGATAGGTAAGGTATCCGGCGTGCTGGAGCGTCCATATTCACCGTAAAGATATTCAATGGAACGGATGTTTTTACTGGAATCCTTTGCATTTCTAACGATGACGGGTAACTTGGTATTGATTCCAATAACCTGATAAAATGTGTTTGTTTTGGCGGAAAATGTCCCCTCCCAGCAATCCACTTTTTTTACCAATAACAATGGTGATTCTTGGCCTGAGGTTGCTCGTATTTTGAAGTCAAACAATTTTATGGACTCGAATTCGGTGCCACTTGTACGATGTCTTACACTAAGGTCATCAATATAGCCGTAACACACGCGGACTGTTACCAATGAACTGTTTTTAGCAGGTGGTATCACCTCCATCCAGAAGGCACTGGCTTGGCTTTCTGCTCGACTTATCAGAAAGATGAGAAAAATAAGGATAATACGCATGGTAGGCTATGCTATGGTTTGAAGTTGAATTGATTTCTTCTTTTGGCTTTTTGACGGTTTCTTCTTCTTTCTTTTGTTTAGCCATATCCATATCCCTGTGATGGGGAGAGACGCTGCTAGCGTAACGGCTAAGCATGCAATAATTTTAGAGGGTAGTCCAAATATCGATCCCATATGGATGGATTTCATCATCCGTTGAACCTGCTGTGCCAATGGTAACTTTTCTAAGGGGTTATTTTTAAGCAGTTGTCCGGATTTGCTGTCAAAGAACGCTTGGTTGATCTGTAATATTGAATTTGAAAAATTTTCCTTGGTTAGCGCAAAAGCTAAATCCTTCTTTTCAGGAAATGTGACAATTATATTTCCCGAGGTAGGGTATAGGCTGTTTAACTGCTGATAGATCGTATCCAGCACAAGGTAATCTGAAAAAGCCAGTTTGTTGGTGTTGCTGATCTTCTCTTTTGTTGATTTTTGGGGTGAACCCAATACTTTATAGAATTGTTTATTGTACCAATCGAAACTCCAGGTCAATCCTGTTAAGGTAAAAATAATTAAAAATAAAGATGCGTAGAAACCACCGACTGCGTGAAAATCCCAGACCTTTCTTTTGAGAGAGGCTGCCATTTTCATCGTTACACGTTGTTTGAGCATGGATTTATTTTTGGGCCACCAAAGGTAAATACCACTTAGGGCAAGAAAGAGAGCCGCTAGAGCTGAGATTCCCGTTAGGGTACTTCCGATTTTTTCGACGAGAAGAAAACGATGGATATCTAAAGTCTTTTGAAAAAAACGGTCACTCTGCCGACCTTTGGATAATAGTTCCCCAGTATAGGGATTCATATATGCATACCAGTATCCAGTCTTTTTTTGTCCATACTGTATGCGGACACTGCGGGAAGGATCTGCTGGAATTTCGATGCGAAACAACTTTTTGTCCGGAAATATGACTTCGGCTTTTTGGGAAATATGTGCAAGGGAAAGACGATTGGTTTGTACGGTTACCTTCTGTTCTTTCGGCCATAAAAGTGGGGTAAGCTCTTTTTCAAAACTCAATAACATTCCTGTAACGCAAACAGCAAAAAAGATTACACCAAATAATAAGCCGAAATAAAGATGGAGTTTTCCAAGTATATTTTTTAGAATATTTTGTTTAGCTCTTTTATTTGTCATAGATGCGCTGTCAATAGGATGAACAGCGCAAAAATACAGTATTATCAGTAATTATTCTAAATAAACGTAAAAAGTTTGATCATGTTGTTAATCGTCCCAATCTTCATTATCAGCGTAATACTCTTCAGGTCTTCTGTCAAGAGGTACATCTTTGACCACACGGATTGCTGCATTTCCTAAGTTGACATTAATGAGGAAAGAAGGGACATTCACAGAAAAGTTCCATCGACCATTGGTCATATAGACATATCCGCCCCGATAGGGATCATAGAATGTTTTATAATCGCTAAAGTACACATGATGTCTCATATCGTAGTGATGTGCGCTAGCCCATCTGGGACGGCCATGATCATGTTCATATTCATGTTTCCAGTATTTGCGATCTTGCTTATCGCGTTCACGGACATATTTATCGTACTCCTTTTCTCGTTTTCTGATATATTTTTCTCGATCCTTGCTGCCATGCCAGCCATGGTCGTCATGTCCTCTGTGTTGTGCTTGTGTTAAAGCTGGCGTTGCCAGAACTAGGCTTAGACAGCCTACCGCAATAGAAAGTAGCTTTTTCATTATTCCCAAATTTTCATAGTTGGTATCTGGAATACAAAATCCTTGCCAATTGATCAATGGTTATTTCTGATCTAATTGGTTTTGTCCGCCAAAGCTGCTTGATTTCTTCTTAAAAGGTACTGATTAGCGGGATAAGGCCTGAATGGCGATAAATAAGATAAACACTGTATTTAATCAAGGGAAATATACATGTGGTAATATTCGCCTCCTGCGAAAGGCGTTTTTTTACCAAGCTTAAAACCAATCCTTTCATAGAGCTTTTGCGCATTGGGATTCTTTAGGTCAACGAGCAGACCAACTTGTTTAAAACCATGTTGCTTGGCATGTGTAATCGCATACTGTAAAAGTTGTGTTCCGATACCTTTACCTCGTGCAATGGGAGCAACAGCAATTGAATCGATATAAAATTCGCCACCAGCTGTTTCGGCTTCTGGAATCAAATTATTGTTGTACTGCTCCTTCATGTGATCCAAAATAGGCTGTCTTAATTCAACAAACTGATCAGCATCGTAGCCAGTTAAAGAGCCTACAATACGTTCATTATCGTCAATTGCGACAAATGTATTCTCATAACTATAGAGATTACCTTTTTGCCTAAAAAGCTGGGTTAGAAAAAGTACTGCCTCAGTTGGATCTTCTTTTTGAATAAAACGAAATATAATGTCTCCCATCGCCTGGAGCATAATTTCAGGTACAACATGCGAATCACTCTCTTTGGCTTTTCTAATTTTATTATGTATATCCATGATTTGAAGAATAAAAACGAAGTTAGTAAACTTGATCGACTTTCCTTAGGGGACCTTTGATTGGAGTGTTTTCGAAGAAAATTTACGATAACGAGCGATCTCTTGCTGGAGAGGGGGGAAAGCTGGACCTTTACTGACTGTGTTTGAAATGGCTCAGGATATCGATCCTGGCGAAAACCGATAAAAGTTAATTAAATACATTCTTGTTAAAAGAATATATTGTCTACTTTGGGTCGAATATTTGATCGATGTACTTGAATATCGATCGCTTTATATTCCTAAAACATTTCTTGTTATTTTTGATACCTGTTGTTGTTGGTTAGGCGAAATCAACAGAATTTTTTTGGATTAAAAACAAATTACAATGATTTTAAGAGCTACAGTTTCTGCTTTTTTGGTTGCCATCATCAGCCTAGTCGCGACCCTACTTGTACAGAATGCAGATTTAAATTTGGTTTATGCTGCATTTTGCTGTTCGCCTTATTTTATTGTTATCGCCTTGGTTTATTTCCATTTTAATTTCTTTCGGAAAAAGTTAAAGGTCTTAGAGAAACCAAAATTTGCTTTTGAACTTGGCTATGGTTTTCTTTTTTATTGCTTATTTTCTTTATTGCTTCCGGTACTTCTTTTTTTATCAACCTTGGGTGATGAATACGAGCATCGACTTTATGCGGATCTGGGCGGAGTGATCAAGGAAATGTTTCCCTTGATTTTAACACTCAGTATTTTCCTGACATTCTTTAGTAGCGTGATTATAACATGGGCTGTAAAATCCTGGAAATATTTGGTTCCGACTTTGCTTGGATATCTTATTTTGCTACCGATTATATTTGCGTTCTCAACGACAATACGTGAGTTTAATGAACTCAGGGAAGAACGCCTCACGCAAGAAGATAATATCAGAGAAGGGCGCTATAAATGGTTCTGTGCGATGAGTAATCCAACAGCTTATCCCGTTCAGTTGTATAAAGGGCGCTTTATCTTTCCGAAAGATGAGGATTACGAGTTTACATTTAGTGAGGGCAATATAGTGAACTATAACGCCGTTTGGGGACAAGCTGGAGGCGGTACATATGAGCAGGTGATGTCATTGCCTAAGGCATTGGACATTACGTGGTATTCATTTGCTGAAGATGTTTTTTATCGCATGAACGGTCCGATTGATTATGGTAAATTGCGGACGTTGTTCAGTACGCCATACCAAGAAAAAGGGGCGTCGAAAACTGTTGATGAACATTATAATAAGATTATTTTGGGCTTTGCTCCGGGGGGCGTACTTGTGATATGGGCCACTGGAACAGGACGTCGTCAGGTCGAAATTGGTCGTTATCAAGCAGAAAAAGTAGTGATCCATGCTACGGATACATCCAAGGATAATGGAGAGTACGGTAATATCTTTAATCAGAAATGGCGCGAACAGGTATTGTCCGATACATCGATTATTCCTTCGGATGTTCAAGAAGCTATTGGAAATAAACCTATTCCCTATGGTTATTGGGATAAATTGCGCACGCGGTATCCTTTACAGCCAAAACTTGTTCTGTCTGCCGATATTAAAACATTCGACGCGGACTTTGAATTTTATAATGCAGAGCGTTTTGTCTTTGATGAGCGTCTTCGGGATATGGACATGGCATCTCGAGGTATTCCCAGAGATGTTTATATCAAATGGTATGATCAGCATAATAACCGATGTGCTGCGCGTTTTTTGTTTGATGAAACTGAGACTTTTAAAAACTTTGCTTCATTTTTTAATGATAAAAAGGACATTGGGGCTGTACTGGAGTTCAATGTCGATACAAAGACTAAAATAGCAACAGCGACATTAAAGAATAATACTGAAAGTAAGCTGCTTTTGAAAACTGAAGTAATCGACTATGGAGAGCATTTCTAAAATTCGGAAGAGAACCTAAAGATCTTTTTTCATGTTATAGTTTGGTATTTCGACTTCAGTTCGTATTTGTGTCTGCTCCGCGATAACTTTGAAGCCATTAGCTTCAAAAAAAGGTTTTGCTGTTTTGCTTACGTCTGCGGTTAAAATAGTGTTTTTATGTGTGGTAGCTTCGGTTTCCAGTGCATTATAAAGCTGTTGTGCAATTCCTTGGCGTTGAAAATCTTTATGCACATACAAGACGTCAATATAATCTCCATGAGCTAAGGATGCAAAACCAACAATCTTCTGATTGAGCATAGCTACTATAAAATACTGATCTTCGATTAGCCGATGCCAACGGTCATGATTATTGACGGAAGATACCCATGCTACAATTTGCTCGTTATTATAATCATCTGCACACACAGTCTCAATCGTTTCAGAAAATAGGATTAATATTTCTTGTAGATCTTGCAATATTCCTTTTCGGAGAGTTAATCCTATTGTTTTTGTTTGAATTTTGTTCATCTTTTGGAAAAAGTGTTAAATAAAAGACCTGATATGCCAAATCTAGTGGGGTGCAGTGTTGTCAAAAGAAGGTGAAATTTTAATAAAAACGTATAATTATGTTAAAGTTATAAATATTATATTTATAACCGCAAGTAGACGTATCGATTTGCGAGCAATATGTCAGTCTTAACCATTTTCTTGGAGTATTTTTCGTGTTAATTTTTAAGAATTATTGAAAATTAATTTGTCGGTTATGCCAATAGGGTAGATGGAGCGCTGAAATTCACCTTTTTTAAGCATGAAAACCATTTTATTTTATTTTTTTGTACTCGTTTCTTTGGTATTGTCAGGCAACCTTAATCATGTATGTGGGCAATCTGTAGCAGAAATATCTGCTATTGAAAACCCTGTTGTCCAACTAGAAGTTGCCCTTCAGTTGCCCATTAGGTTTGACGGTGATACGATAAAGTTGAAAAATGCCTTGGCCCCAATTTTGGAATTGGCAGACAAAAAAAGGAGTGTTGCTTTAAAATGGGTCTATTATATGCGTATGGCCGATGGTTTCTCTATTGCATTTGATCGTATAAATTTATCATCTGAACGGTATTATCGTTTGGCTGAGCAGTTGCTACGTGTACATCCAGACGCTGAATTAGAAATGTTGGGTTGTGCGCGTGAAGGGTATTACAATTTTATCTATAGACGGGTAAAAGAAGCATTTCCGTTCTTTCTACGAGCGAATGATTTAAAATCTAAAGTTAATATCAAAAAAATCCCCTTGGTTGTCAAGCATTACCAATTTATGGCGAGTTTCTACAGTTATATAGGTGATCAGGCAAAAGCTGTTGTTTATTTAGAAGAAGCTCTACCTTTTACCAAGCCGGCTTCACGAGAGCGTATCGATCTGATCAATTCAATTGCTGTATATCTGGCAAAGGACTCGCTCAATCACCAAGCTTTTACCTATTTGAATCGCGCAATGGATGAGGCTAAATTGGCAAAAGATTCGGTTTGGATCGGTATCATTTCAGGTAATCTAGCGGATCATGCATGGCGAAAAGGTGAAAGGGAAAAAGCTATTGCGTTGGTCAAGAAAAATATTGAGCTCTCTGTGCGTTATAATGAGCGTAGAGATGCAATGCGGGCAAATCTCAATTTAGCAAATTGGTATATCGAACGAAAAGAATGGAAATTGGCTGAGCAATATGTGATGGCCAGTGAGCGTTTAATGGAAGATAAGCCCTATTTTTTAAAATATAAAATGGAATTAGCAAAAACCAAGTCCAACATCATGCGGGGGTTGGGACGTGGAGGGGATGAGCTACAGCAATTGCATTTATATCTGACGTTGAAAGATTCGTTGGAAAAAAGGATGAATGATAAAGAGATCCAGAAAATGCTCTGGCAAAGGGAATCTGAAAAATACAATCGGACTATCCAGGCGACGGAAGAAAAACGGATTCGGACAAAACGGATGTATCAGTTTATAGGCATTGTTCTTATCTTGATTTTTGCCATAGTTGTATTGTTAGTCAATAAGTCGAAAATTAAAATTAAGATGCAAAATACACTGTTGGAGAGAGACCAACTTGCGCTTGCTTATGAAAAACAATTGCTAGATCAGGAGCTACTGATGCTAAGACATTCTTTGACTGAAACTACCGATAGGATCCGTCAGAACGATGCAACTATTCAGCAGCTCAGAGCGGAGCTTGTAAAGATTTCTGAAACTGATCCGGCATATATGACACAAGTTACGGATAATTTAAATGCGCTTTTGCAATATCACATTATGACAGATGAGCGATGGCAAAAGTTTAAACATGTTTTTAACAAAGTTTATCCAGCTTATCTGACACAAATGAGGCAAACCTATCCAAAGGTTACCGAGAATGACCTCAAGATATTAGCACTGCTCAAATTGGATTTAAGTAATTCTAGTATGAGCGAACTGCTGTGTGTTTCGGTGGAAGCAGTTCGTAAGGCAAAACAACGATTGAAGAAAAAATTGGAGCAAATCGAAGATTAATAAGGATCCTGTGAACCTTTGAGATGTATTCGCTGGAGTTAAGGAATGTTAAAAATGATGAACGATTATTTTTTTTGGCTATATTCATTTCAGCGTTTAAAACCTGTTTATTACGATAACGCCGATTATAAAGTATCTAATATATTTCCTATTGAATTCCATCAAGACGATACGGTTGAGTATAAAATTTTTTAGATTCATTATCCTCTTTAATTTATTTGTGACAAGCTGTATTCTTTTGCAATCGCCACGTTTTATGCTGAATTCCGTTGGAACAGCGTCGTTCTATATGTTCATTTTTTGGTTTAAAGTCATTGGTTCTATTATTTCTTTTATTGCCGAATATATTTTTCATCTTCCTAAGAAAGAAGTATTTCTGAAAAATTTACATATATCTCCCATAAGTCTGCTGATAAGGCTTAGTGTAATAGACTTTTTGTTATTTGTAATTTTATGTTGGAGTCTGAAAATTTATCTAACGAGCTGCTATACATAGATAGTTTATCGTTTAGTCGTGGTGGCAGGAGCATTCTTTCGGGGCTTTATTTGACATGTGCGCAGCATGAAGTAGTCGGAATTTTGGGTAGAAATGGTAGTGGGAAATCTACCCTAATGAACGTCATATTTGGACGTATTAAAGCGGATTTTGCTTTCATGCGTTGCAAAGGTGTCAAATTTGAAAAAGGCTACCAGACAGGAGAGATTACCTATCTCCCTCAGGAAGGTTTTTTGTCTAGAAATTTGCTGCTTTCTGAAGCCCTTCAATTTTTTCAAATAGATGATGTTAATTTACTGGAGCTCCCATTGATTCAAGAGAATTTAAATAGGCGATTAAGTAGCCTATCTTTGGGAATGATTCGTTTGTTTGAAACGCTATTGATCGTTTATACCAAAGAATCCATCACTTTACTTGATGAACCCTTTGTCGGTCTTAGCCCTATTTATATTGAACTCATTAAAGAACATATTAAGCTAGTAAAACATCGAAAAGGAATATTGATATCAGATCATTATTTTAGGCAGGTAATTGATTTAAGTGACCGATTATACCTTCTAAAAGATTCACATTTGATCCATGTCCTGAATGAAGATGAGCTCGTATTGGGAGGTTATTTAAATCAAATAGATTAATCAAGTAGAGTCTACCCGATTAATCTATTTGCTAAGAGCGACTAAACGCTATTGAAATCTATTTCGCATTTTTTGCAGTGACATTAAGTTCAATGTCAACGTTTTGTGCGATCATCCAATCTTGTGGGTTACCTTCTGTACCGTAAGTAAGACCCCAATCTTGTCTTTGGATCGTAAATTTAGAGTAGAATGTTACTTCGTCACCATTGAAGGTAATTTTTGCAGGGAAAGTTACATTCACAGTTTTATCTTTGATGGTTAAGTTACCACTGACCGTATTTGTCGCATCAGCAACAACACTTTTTCCTTGCGCTGCATCGAATGGACCAACTTTGGTGATTTCGAATTTTGCAGTTGGATATTTTGCTACGTCGAAGAAATCAGCACTTTTTAAATGTGCATCCAAATCTGATGATTTTTTGCCACCGGATGTTGCGGGATCTACAGAAGCTGTATCTGTCAGAATAGAATTGACATCGATTGTGAAAGTACCACCAGTAACTGCGTTATTTTCAGCTGAAAGTGTTCCTTCGCTTTTCAAAACACCATATCTTGGGTTTAAACCGCCTTTATGGTAACCAGTCCATTTTAATGAGCTTTTATCTGCTTCAACAGTGTAAGTCTGTCCTTTTTGTTCAGTTACTTCCTGAGCAGTTGTTGTTGTTGCTTTGTCGCCATTTGTGTTTTGACAAGAAGCTAACAACAAGATAAGGGCTAAACCCGAGATTAATTGCTTTTTCATTTTTAATCGTTTTATTTTTTATATGTTATTTACACTTTACATTTTGCAGCATCAACTGTGCCAATTTACACCTTCTGATGTTGCCGATACAAAGGTAGATGATAGATAGTTTATTTTTGGTATCAGTTTCCTTAAAGAAACTACTTTCCAAAAAGATAGTGGTCTGTAACTTTATAAATGCGTATTTTTGTAAGAATAAAGAAATCATGTCAGTGGTCCAAGCTTTGTCTGTGTGTTCATTTATCGTTGATCGTATAGGGATAAGGAAGCCTGTGAGGGTGGACAATACATGAATAAAAAATAGTGAAATGAAAAAGGAAGCAACTTTAACGTCGTCAGGTGCATGCAAAACACGCGTGTTGGCCATTAACGATACCATGGAGATTTTGGCAGGAAAATGGAAATTTCATATTATAGGTACCTTATTGTTGGTCGAAAAATTGCGCTTTATGGAACTGCTGCGCGAAGTTGAGGGGATAGGTGCGAAGATGCTGTCTAAAGAACTGCAGGATTTGGAAATGAACCAGCTGATCAGGAGAACAGTATTAAATACCAAACCCCTGACGGTAGAGTATGAGTTGACCGAATGCGGAAAAACTTTGGGTCCAATCATCGATGAGATTACCAAGTGGGGTATAACCTACAGGAGTAAACTTTATACCAAGAATGAGGAAGTGGAAGCTGCGACCTAGTATGTAAACACGCCTTTGTTTTTAGTGATAAGAGGGTGGATGCCTGTAAAGAACCTGATACGTTGGTCGCAAATCCCTTTGATTATAGGTTATGAAAACGATAATAATTGTAAGTTTGTTCTAGAAATTACAGTCTAACCTACTAAAAGAAGACAGGATGCGGTTACAACACTTATTTTATTTGTCTCTTGGAGTTTTGAGTATGAGCAGTTGCGGAGTTACCAAAAACGCCCGACACCAAGAGATTTCCTTTGATGAAGGGATCAAAAAAATTAACCATGTGGTTGTTATTTATATGGAAAACCATAGTTTTGACAATCTTTATGGCGAATTCAAGGGAGCCAATGGCATAGCGAATGTCAAGAAGGGTGATTTTTTACAGGTAGACGAGAATGGTAAAGCCTATCAATACCTCCCCGAAATTCCACGTAACAATTCCTTTCCAACCAATCTACCCAATCAATTTTTTAATATAGACCAGTATGTACCTTCGGATAAGGCGACGCCCGATGTTACACACCGTTTTTATCATAATCAATTGCAGATCAATGGTGGAAAAATGGATAAATTTGCACTCTATAATGATTCCAAAGGTTTAGCGATGGGCTATTACAATACAGAGAAGCTACCTTTGTATCCGTTTGCCAAAGCGTATACATTGTGTGATAATTTCTTTCAGAGTGTATTTGGCGGATCCTATTTAAATCATATTTATATGATTTCGGCAGCTATTCCTGTTTGGCCTGATGCACCAAGCTCAATGGTTGCTAAACTCGATGCAAATGGAAAGATGATTAAAGATGGTGTAGTTACGCCAAACGGTTATGCGATCAATCATGTGCTTTCTCGCAACAAACCTTATCCCGCGAAATCTGATACTTCCAAATTATTACCTTCTCAGACTATGCCGACCATTGGCGATCGCCTGACAGCGAAAAATGTAAGTTGGGCTTGGTATTCAGAAGGCTGGGATGACGCTGTTGCCGAACGTAAAAATAATTTTGCCTACAATCATGAGCCTTTTTTATATTTCGCTAATTATGAAGATGGTAAGGAAGGGCGAAAACACATGAAGGATCAAAACGATTTTATTAAAGCCGCAAAAGAAGGAACGCTTCCTAGTGTCTCTTTTGTTAAACCGGGTGGAGGCAATGATGAGCATCCTGGAAGTTCGGCGGTCTATTCATCAGAACAACTTGCTGTTAATTTGATCAATGCTGTATTGGAGGGACCGAATGCAAAAGATGCGTTGGTGATTTTGACTTACGATGAATTTGGTGGTTTTTTTGACCACGTTAACCCACCGGTCGTTGATCGATGGGGACCTGGGAGCCGTATCCCGGCAATTGTCATTGGACCATTTGCTAAGCGTGGTGTAGTGGATCATACGCCGTATGAAACAGTGAGCATCCTTTCATTTATAGAAAAACGCTGGGGAATAGAACCTCTTGCTGAAAGAGATAGAAAAGCAAACCCCTTTAGAAATGCGCTCGTTTTCAAATAGACGGTTTTTATATCGAGAGATAGGAAATTGAACGATGTGTAAAAAGGTTGTTGTTTTTATCGTATTGGTTGCGATAGTATTTACCCTCGGATTTACTACAGGGCAGCCTGTTTATACAAAACAAAAAGAGGGTAATGCTCGTGAGCATGTGATTCAGAAAGAAGTACTGGGTCAGATGCTTTCTTTTAGGACATATATCAAGGATACACTGAATGCCGAAGTACGGAAAGGTACAGTGGATACACTTGGGCTGAGAAGAGCTTTTTTGAAGACAAGGCTTCTTTTTAAAAAGTTTGAATGGGCTTCGGAGTATTTTACAGCAGATCTATCCAGAAGGTTAAATGGGCCTCCGGTGGAGGAAGTTGAAAATGCAGATTTGTTGGATCCCTCTTTGGCCAGGGGAGTGGAGCCTATTGGATTGCAGGTGATTGAAGAGCTTATCTATCCCACTTACGATAGTAGCAATAGGCAAAAGCTAATTCGTGAAATCGAACATTTGATAACCAATACGGATTATTTGATTTCCTATTTTGAAGATCATCAATTGGAAGACTGGCGTATTTTAGATGCAACAAAATTGGAGGTGTTTCGGATTATTTCCTTAGGAATTACTGGTTTTGATAATGCGCTTTCTCGAAATAGTATGATCGAGTCCTCCATTGCGTTAGGCAGTCTACAGCAAATTCTTTTGCAATATGAAGGTAGAAAAGAAACGCTAGCTTTGATGCTTACAGGGGCGATCAAATTTTTGCAACAACACGCGGAATTTGAATCGTTCGATAGGGCGCAATTCATTACCCAATTTGCCAACAACATCAGCACGGAGATAGCACAGTTGGAGCGTAATCTTCCAGGCCCTAAAATCAGATACAATCGGATGCTTCGGCAAGACGTCAATACGATGTTTGATCTGAATGCATTTAATGTAGATGCCTTTAGCCCGGGGCCGAAATTTCACTTCAGCAATGAAAAGGCCGTATTGGGCGAGAAATTATTTTATGATGTTGCTTTGTCAGGGACACATACGAGAAGTTGCGCTTCATGCCATCATCCTGATCGCGCATTTACGGATGGGTTGAACTTGCAAGTGGACATTCATGGTTCGGGACGTTTGCTCAAACGTAATACGCCTACTTTGCTTAATGCGGCCCTACAGTCCAACTATTTCTATGATATGCGTTCGTTGACACTGGAAGATCAGATACACGAAGTCATTGGTAATAAGCAGGAAATGGACGGCTCGGTAACTGATATCGTTCAATACGTTTCTTCGGATAAAATCTATCGATCATTATTTAATAAAGCATTCAATACCGCGGATGGCGCGATCTCAGCTGAGCAGGTAAGCAATGCACTTGCTTCTTATATTCGTGGCCTGACCAAAATCAATAGCCGATTTGATGATTATATGCGTGGGGATAAGAACGCATTGTCCAAACCGGAATTGGATGGGTTTAATTTATTTATGGGCAAGGGAAAATGTGCGACCTGTCATTTCCTGCCTTTATTCAACGGTGTTACACCACCCAAATTTATTCAGAGCGAAGTCGAAGTCCTGGGGGTACCAAAATCCCTGAAAGATTCTGTGCTGGATTCAGATTTAGGATACTATGATATCATTGGTGTTGATTCTTATAAATATGCCTTTAAAATACCTTCTGTCCGGAATGTAAAGAAAACTGCTCCCTATATGCACAATGGGATCTATCAGACCTTGGATGAGGTCATGGAATTTTATAATAATGGGGGTGGGGCAGGATTGGGGATCAAATTACCCAATCAGACATTGTCAGATGAAAATTTGCATCTGACCGAAAAGGAAAAGAAAGACATCATTGCATTTATGGAAAGTCTCGAAAGCCAATAAAATGGCCGGTGGGTATCTCTTTTAGAATCCTATCGATTGCTTTTGCTGGGCTAAGGAGTTTTATTGAGCCTAAATGAGGGGGCATCAAATTGATTGAGCTCTTGCAGTAACGGTAAGGGATTAATTCTTATCGTAGTTTTTCTTTCTTGTAGATTCTCTTCGGACCCTAGCGCTTTTACCTGTTCAGTTTTTATTCCAGTTAATAAGTTGAATTGGGTTTCAGTCGTTGTGTTTTTGCCATCCCAGGTTCCTTTTTCTAGGTAGATCAATTCAAAATTTCCATTTCTGCAACGAAATGTATAGTTGGCATGCCCATCTGTGATATCGGCTAATATATGAAGCTGCCCATTTTCGATAGCGAAGTTGGGCAGCGGAAAATGGGGTTCGATCATCGTCGTTGAGGATAAGGCCAACTGTAGCGTTCCGTTGGGCTTGGACAGAAATACCTGCGTTTTAATTGGTGTTGCAGTATTTGAAGTGTCCATGGCAAGAACAATTTTATCCGGATAACCATCATGATTTATATCGCCTTCTAGTTCTTGAATTTTTGCTGTAAAACTGTCTTTTGTTGCCTTTTGCTGGCCATATAAGGCTAAACTAGTTAAAAAGAATATGCTCAAGATTAGTTTTTTCATCCGGTATTAACACAGCATTAAATGAAACATAAATCGATTCAATATACGCATTCAAGATGGAAAAGCGATTATTTTACCCTATTTTGGTTTCTCTGGATTGATTAACAGTCAAGTTAGTTCGCCTTACTGATTATAGGAGTAGACTATAATACATAGAGTAACCACTTGTTCCGTCGAGCCATTGTACAAGTTCTTTATGGCTATAGTGAAAACCGGCTTTTCGGATAGCGGCTTTTGAAATCATATTTATTTCACGATGGCTTATCGTCAGTTTTCTTAATTGATTCTCGATGGCCCACACCATTCTTATTTTATACAAAAGACTCGATAGACCTAATTTTCTATACTGTGGCTGTATGAAAGACTGACCAAAGTAGGCTTCTTCTTTATTCAGCAACAGCATACTGGTTATCCCAATCATTTTTTCATTTTCGAAAAGACCAAAAACAATACGTGGGTATCTTATGCGTTCTGCCCAATCCCTATCAGATAGTTCTATTTCAGGAGGAGTGCTCTGTCGAAAAAGTGTAGGTTCGGTTTGAATTGACTCGATACGCATCGCTTTATAAAGTGGGGATTCGCTCTCTGTCAGCTGACGGATATGGAATGAACCTGATTGAAATGCTAAAACGGACTCTGACATAGCGTAATTAATGCTGTCTTAATGATTATTTCTAATACTATAATGCGAAAGTATGTATTATTATTTATACTTCAAATGTGGTATTGCATTCATTCCAAATTGCTGATTCCAGATGACTATGCCGCGACAACTATAACGATATATGCCTGCAATTGGGTAAGCCACAATTGTATTAAAGCAGCACATGATCCTATTCGTTTCAATGTAGCCTTATGCGCAAGTAGGGGGGGCAAAATATAAGTTTCGCGAGTAGCATTTCCGCAATGGTGCTGAAATATAAGAATAGAACTACAGTAGTTCAGCTATTCTATTTTCTAAATCTTCTAGATCAAAAGGCTTGGCGAGATAGCTGTCTGCTCCAGCTTGTTGGGCTAGTGTTTCGATATCGGTGTTTGCGGAGAGGTAGATAACAGGGATGTCTCGATATAAAGGATGTTTTTTGAGCAGACGAGTGGCTTCTACACCACCTATTTTTGGAATCCAATTGTCCATCAAGATTAAATCTGGACGTACCTCTTCAACCTTTTCGATGATATCGTGAGAGGTTTCTGAAACGGCCATATTATAGCCGTTTGTTTCAAGGATTATTGTGCATATTTCAAGGACATGTTTATCATCGTCCAACATCAGTATTGTTTTATTTGGCATGTTTTCGTTTTAAAAAAAGGTGGAGCTAAATTAACTAAAAAGCCATCGCGAGAATATGGTTAAAATACCGATTCTAATAAGTATAAACCCGTATTTTGGATGCGGAAAACTGGAAAAAAGAACTGATCTGCTGAGTTAGTCTAATTTTGAACTTTCAAAATTAGTATTATCTTTATTTTCTAATTAATATCCAATTTTGTCCTGAATTATAATGAAAAAATACATTTTTGTTCCCAATTGGCATTTCATATTGCCGCTATTATTTATCATGGCAGGAAATTGTCTGTTCGCTTTTGAGAAATCGAAACAAGCGTATTTTCAATTGAAAGTATATCATTATGAGAACGATGAGCAGGAGAAAGTCATTGACCAGTATCTTGAGTCGGCTTATTTACCGGCATTGCATAAATTGGGATTTAAAGAAATCGGTGTATTTAAACCCTTAGAAAATGCAGTTGGCCAAGATAGATTGGTTTATGTGTTCATCAGTGCTGCTGATCTCAGTTTGCTGGTTAATTTGGATCAGCGGCTGGCCAAAGATCAAAAATACCTGGAGGCTGGAAAGGTTTATATTGAAGCAGGTTATAGCAATCCTCCTTTCAAAAGGTTGGAGACAATATGGATGAAAGCATTTGAAGGAATGCCCAAATCAGCGCTTCCTAAATTATCTGCTGAAAAAAATAAACGCAGTTATGAACTACGCAGTTATGAGGCTGCGACGGAGAAACTGTCAATGAATAAGATAGACATGTTCAACAATGGTGAAATCGATATTTTTAATAAGCTAAATTTTAATGCTGTTTTCTATGGACAAGTAATTGCCGGTAGTACGATGCCCAACCTGATGTATTTGACGGCATTCGAAAGTATAGAAGACAGGAATACACATTGGAAAGATTTTGGACCTTTATACAAACCAATGCAGGATTTAACTCAATACCAGAATAACGTATCTAAAAGTATAAAGGTGTTATTGTTTCCTACCGCATATTCCGATATTTAGAATTCGATTTAATTTATTTTTTTCTAACAAATAAATTAAATCTTTTGCACCAGTCAAAGAAGCTGGCCAAAGCCTGTGTATCTAATTTTTCAAAATTGTAAATCTTATGGGGATAGGGCAGTGCATTGGTATAGATGCCTGTATTTGCTAAAACAAGCATAGGACAATCGCTGTCAATTTTGTCGAAATATTTGCTGATGATTTTATAATGTGTATTAAAAAGTGATTCTACAGCTTCATCGTTCGGGACGAGAGAGATGGTATAGTCGTAATCTGCATGTTGCATCTTTTGGCAATTGCAGATGATATTTTTTCCAAGGGAAACCTCATTTCCGCTGTCCCAAAGAAAATTGGCGACCTCAAAAAATAAATCGTTTTTTACTTGCCCGGCAGGCTCGGCGATGAAATATCTCATTAGTTTTCTCTTTTAATTGCTTTACCTTTTAGAATTCAGTTGATTACAGTGAGTTCAATCCCAACGGAGATCAGTAATTCGTCAAAAAGGATTTTGTGCCTTTTTATAATGAAGAACCAATGATCGGGAGCTCGCCGTATTTTATATTACAAAGAAATATTAATCCAGTGGGGTTTAAAAGAGATAAAAGGTGGTAAGTATTGGACTATTCGATGTTTTTGTTCCGGAATGTAAGGGCCGTCATGCCTGTTACTTTTGAAAATAAGCGCGAAAAATAAGGATAATCATCGTAGCCAAGTGCGGCAGCAATCTCCTTAACGGATTTACTTGAATGGTATAGCAGCCGTTTTGCTTCCAATACGATACGTTGTTGAATATGATAGGTAACGGGCTTTCCAGTTGCTTTTTTTATGCATTCATTGAGATAAGCTGTTGATATTTTCAATTTCTCGGCATATATTTTTGGCTGTTTATTGATGATAAAATCTTTATCCAACAATGCATTGAACTGTTTTGTAATATGCTCTGCTCTGGACTGTGCATCACTTTTTTTTGATTGTACTAAATACTGTGAAATAATTAGGGCAGCTATCGTGTTACAGCTGTCTTTCATTAACGCAGGATACAGTTTTTCGTGTTTTCTTTCGTTGAGCTTGAGACAGATATCTACCGTTTCCGATAAAATAGTGCATGTTTCTCGATCAATGTTGATCGGAGCGATCGTGTCGATATCTTTTAATGCATTTATGTAATCCGAATTTAGGTTTTCTACACTGATCATCAGGACACTAAACGTACTGTAATCCATTGCTATTCCACGGTGTACCTGATAGGGCTGGATGATCATAACGGAAGAGGGCCCTAATCTGTGTTGTTGAAAATCTATTTCAAATATTCCATTTCCCTCTTCGAGTATAAAAAATAGATAGAAATCATCGCGATGTGCTTGACTTATTTGGTCAAGCTCTAAATTTTTAACAGCATTCTTTTTTATCAGTATTCCTAAATTAAAATCATTCGGAAATGAATTTAGCGGTATAGTGTTACTTTTTTGCTGCATTTTTCTTGATAATTGATATGTAATGGGTGATCCAACAACTGCATGTCTTAAAAAGGATCGCCCTTGTTAAGTGATCATTGTTGTCAAAAAGCTTCCTGTGTTTCAACGCTGGTTAGTTGATTGGAAAGCACGGTCAAATTTAAACATTTGTCAAGATAGTGAGTATATTTTTTCTATATTCGGGGTCTTTTTCGCGGAGTTCCAGGATCTTGTTTTTTAAATCCACATTGACATACCATTCGGCGTAAAGGTTCTTTTCATTTGCACCGTCGAAGAAAACTTTAGCTTTAATATAATCTTCATCAAAATGCTCTGGTCGTCCGCTGACAATAAATGCGGTGGAACCGACGCTATCTTGCATATTACCTAGCGTACCATCTATTTGAAATAGGCTATTTAAGGCCTTGGTAAAATTGTCGCTTATTTTACCTATCGAATAGAAGTTAACTCCTTCACGGTAAAATCTTTTTTTATCAACCTCAGTGTCTACAATTCCCAATTTCATATCGGGTCGAAAGGCTATTGCTAGGCCTACTGTCTCTCTACCCCAAAGCCCCTTTGCCTGAACGATATGATGTTCGTCGTCGTCCTTCCAATATTTTGTTACTGTCAATTGTAAATCCACAAAATCATCGTCTTCGCTAACATCAATTTGCTTCAGATTACCCTGTCCCTTCAAAAAATTCAAAAATCGCATAAATATCTTATTAATATGGTATTAAACCCCAGTAGTCGCTACGGTGCTGGCGGTATTACGGCGAGCATGACTAGGTGGGAAGCTTTGGCTAAGTATATTAAAGATAATAAATATTTCAGATAAAAAAAGCGCTCAGTTAACCTTAAAGGCTTAAAAGTCGCTAATTTATAAAGGAAGATTCTTTTCCTTTTTTTCTGATTCTACTTCATTTGAAACCCGTTCATTTATATTAATTTTAGCGTTGATAAAAGAGAAGATCATTGTTCCATGTTCCCGGGCATAGCTGTTTGTGATGGAGTCTGCTACCATTGACTGTGTAAAGAAGGGACTGGTTGTTTTTAGTTCAGTTTCACGCTCCCAACGGTTCTTGACCCGGATCAAATTGCGGTATTTTTTACTCAGATCAAACCAATTGATATAATCGGCATTGAAAGAAACAGCCCTAATCCCCAGTTTGGAATAGTAATTTATGGCACCTGCCTGTCCATAATTGTCGCAAAGAACGAGTGTATTTTGAGGTTGGGGAATCTGACGATAAACACTGTCCACTTTGCGGGCAAGCTCCTTCCAACCTAGCATATCCGCGAAGTCTTGTGGAAGAGGGTGTTCTTCACCATCTTCCCAGGTTAACATGCCGTATTTACGGTATTTTTCCGGATGTTCTACAAAGTACGCTGGATTGCGATTGGGAAAAGCAATGTTGTAGATGGGTAGAAACAGGATGACTGTTAAAGTGATCAAGATAGGCTTTAGAATTTTACCAGTATTGTTTTTCAGCAGTGAGGAAATATAGATTGCACCGAAAGCAAAATAGATTGGATAAATGCCAATAGCATAATAATCCTTGGCTCTTAGCAATAAGAAAATACCAATGGTACTAAAAAATGACCAGAAGAATAGGCGATAAGGTTTAAATGCGGGATATTTCAACAAGGCATATAAACCGAAAATTATAACAGGGAAGGTCCCGAAGAAAAACAAAAACTGAGAACGGACAAAGCTCCACCGATTGACGTGGACGAGTTGCGTGGCCTGAAGCTCTTTAAAATGAGAGAATACTGGAAAATTATTTTGATACTGCCATATTAAATTCGGTAAGATGATAAGTATAGCGATGAGTAAACTACCATATAATTTTCGTTCCGTAAACACTTTCCGTTCGGGCACGAGTGCAAGGGCTGGAACTAAACCTAGAATAAGAAATACGATGTTATATTTATTCAAAAAACCGATAGCAAATACAACAGCAATATAAATTAGCCACTTCGATTGTTGGCTGTTCAAATATCGTATAATGAGGTAGTATATGGAAGTCCAGCACAATACATCCAAAGAATTTGGCTGATATAAGCCATTCAGACGGAAGAGAACGGAAAACATGATGCAGCAACTGCCAAATACAAGTGCAAAGAGGTTTCCTTTCAACGCTTCTATAGTTTTCCAGACAATTAGAATTGTTAAGGCTCCGTACAATGCGGGGAAAAATTTGATCCAGAATTCGGAATTTCCGGTTATTTTGATCAGATAGGAGGTCCAGGAGGTCAGAGGGGGAACCGAGAGGTAGCCCCAGGCCAAGTGATTCGCTTGATCGAGATGTAGAAATTCGTCACGTTGTAATTCGTAGATCGGACTAATCAATTGATATTGAATGATGAATTTTAACAGGATGAGACCGATTAGGATAAGTCGATGTTTAAGTGCCATCTAATGTTTGATTATGGTTGTCTTCCGCCAATTTACGATTAAAATAAATTCAAATTAAGTCATTTTAATAATCATCTATTGCTGCGGATCTATGGGGATCGGTGATTTCTGTGAAGAAATCAAATGCTGGTCTATTCTAAAATGTTATTTTCGTATAAAAAAGAGATTATGAGCATAGCTTTGCTACTGAATACTGCTAGGGCAGAAGAATGGAAGGTCGAGATCACTAAACATTTACCTGATGTTAAGGTGGAGATATATCCCGAAATAGAAAATTATGATGCGGTAGAATTTGCACTTTGTTGGAAGCCTGATGCTAATTACTATACTCATTTTCCTAATTTAAAAGTTATTCAGTCGGGAGGAGCGGGGATAGATCATTTATTCCCAAATAAGATTCCTTCAACGCTCCATATCTGTAGGATAATAGATCCAATGCTGAAAAGCGATATGTTTGAGCATATTTTGACCTGTTTGATGCATGCAATGAAGAACTTTTCGATGTATGCTACAGCAAAGGAACAACAGCATTGGCAACCATTAGTATATAAATCCATTGGTGAAACCAGTGTCACAATTTTAGGCTTAGGTGAGATTGGAGGCTATGTTGCCGAGAGGCTGGTTCAGTTGGGGTTTCTAGTAAAAGGATGGTCCAATTCCCCTAAAGCGCTTCCAGGGATAGTTTCTTTCTCGGGACAGGAAGGACTTAAGGCGGCTGTGGAAAATAGTGGTTTTGTTGTCAATATTTTACCCCTGACCGATGCTACAAGAGGAATTCTAGATCATAACCTTTTTAAATTGTGTACGAATGGAACTGTCCTCATAAACGTTGGTAGAGGTGATCATCTCGTTGAAAATGAGCTGCTGACGGCTATTGATAAGGGGCAGGTTGCCCAAGCTTACCTCGATGTCTTTCACCTGGAACCGCTGCCAAAAGATCATCCATTTTGGTCCTGTTCTTCTATTTTTATAACACCGCATGTCGCAAGTCGAACCAATATCAGTTCGTCGGTTTTACAGGTAGTAGACAATTATAAACGAATGATTCGGGGGGAGGCTTTACTGAATGAAGTTTCTTTGGAAAAAGGTTATTAATGATAATGTACTCTGATGTGTAAATTGGGTATGTTTTTTTGTTTTTGATTTTTTGTAAACTTATAGGCAAATGGATTTTATTTTTTAGATTTATATAGTCAATTATCCTTGCTTTATTAACGGTTTATGAACGTACAAGTATCTACAAACTTTAGAAAACACGCGCGTAAAACAATTTTATCTATTGTTGTTTTTGCGGTTACTTATGTTATTCTGCTACTCTTGGCAATAGGTATTACTGTTGGTTTTACTTTATTGGGACTATTGATATTCACTGCCAAGCCCATGTTTTTAACCGCAGTATTATGTTTGGGCTTACTCGCTACAGGTCTGACTATACTATTCTTTTTATTAAAATTTGTTTTTGCGTCAACAAAAGTTGATACGGGGCATCTTACACAGATATATGAGAGCGACGAACCACAGTTATTCGCACTTATTCATGAGGTGGTAAAGGAAGTTGACACAAGCTTTCCAAAGAAAATTTTCCTATCACATGATGTCAATGCATCTGTATTCTATGACTCTAGTTTTTGGAGCATGTTTTTACCCATTAAGAAAAATCTTCAGATTGGTGTGGGGATGGTGAATGCAGTTACTCAACAGGAACTAAAGGCTATTCTTGCACACGAGTTTGGCCACTTCTCACAAAAAAGCATGAAAGTGGGTAGCTATGTTTACCATGTTAATCAGATTATCTACAATATGCTGTATAAGAATGAATCGCTGGATAATATGTTTGGTAAATGGGGTAACATCAGTGGGTACTCTGCTATTTTTATTGGTATATCGATGTTTATTATTCAACAGATTCAGCATATTTTGAAGCATCTTTATGAATATGTAAATCTCAATTATTTGGCGTTATCAAGAGAGATGGAATTTCATGCGGATGAAATTGCGGCACATGTTGCTGGTTCCCAGGCTTTGGCTGACTCGCTCTTACGTTTGGGGTTTGCAAACCATGCACTAAATAATGTACTTACTTTCTATGATAATAAATTTTCTGAAAATATCCGTAGTCGTAATATTTATCCAGAGCATCGTTGTGTCATGCTCTTGTTTGCGGAACGCAATAGATATCAAGTGCGAAATGGCTTTCCCCAGATCGAATTGGCGACTTTAAAAAAATATGATAAATCGAAGTTAAATCTTGAAGATCAATGGTCGTCCCATCCATCGGATGAAGATCGGGTAAAAGCATTACAGAAACTTAATATTGTCAAGCAAGAAGCCAACAACGCACCTGCTATTGAATTACTAGCTAATCGTGCTGCCGTAGCAAACCAAATTTCGGATAAGTTGTTTGCGCAGGTACAGTATCAACAGCCCCCATCACTGTTAGAAATAACGTCTTTCAGTGATGATTTTGAAAGTCGAATGAACAAGTATGCTGTTGATCAAAGATTCAATGATTTCTATGACTACAATCATCCTGTGCGAAAAGGTGAAACTCCAATTTTTCAGGGACAGTCAAAGCCGACTTTTGATGAGTTATTTGCCGATAGTAGAGTTGATACACTGTATGAACTTAATAGTCTAAAAAATGACAAATATGTCGTTGAAGCAATCAGCAAAGGAGAATTAAAATTAAAGTCCTTTGACTATGACGGTATAAAATATCGAGCTGCAGACGCTATCGAATTACTAAAAAAAATTGAAGACACTATTGCAGCTACGGAGCATAAAATTACCGACTACAACCAGCAGATCCATTATTATTTTGCACACTTGGCTGATACGCAGGGGATGTGTGAAGAGTTTGAACGAAGATATGATGATTTTGCTTTTTTCGACAAGAATTATGAGGAGGCACAAGAACTTTATGCTCACATGACGGAGAATACCCGGTTTATATTTCAGACTTTGCCCTTCGCTGATATTGAGGCAAGGTTGCAAGAGGTCAAACGTAGGGAAGGAGAATTAAAAAAGAAACTGGCAACGCTTTTGGCACTTCCCGGAAGCAAGGATGAATTGGATGATACGTTGCTTACTTCATTGGACATGTATATCAACAGGGATTTAATATATTTTAATGTAGATCATTATAACGAGGATAATCTTCAAATCCTTTTTAATGCGATATTGGCCTATAAAAAGTTATTGGATGATCAGCATTTCGTGAAGAAAAAGCACTATTTGAATTTTATGCTTACCCTTGAGGAAGGTAAAGGACAGAAAAAGGAACTGTCGTAAATGCCCTTGTATATTGACGGTTTGTCCCCGCTGTACGTCGATTGAAATGGTTTATTTTTGATAGACAGTAACCCAGTTTTGAATTGGATTTGTTTTATTAAATATTAAACTTTTTGTTATGCGGAAATTAATAATGAAAATGTCTGTTTCCATCGATGGATTTGTTGCGGGCATCCACGGTGAACTTGATTGGATGTTTAAAAGCGGCGATGATCATTCTAGCGCATGGGTTTTAAATATTTGTGAATCTGCCGGCGTTCATCTAATGGGTCGAAAAACCTTTGAAGTAATGGCTTCCTATTGGCCTGCTTCAACAAATCCTTTTGCGGCAGCAATGAATGAAATCCCTAAAGCGGTCTTTACAAAAAAGGGCTATCATCCCAAAACAGAAGATTTTGCTCACAATGCTAAGCTTCCTGCGCATTCCTCTTGGATGAATGCCCGGGTTTTTGATGCAGGTCTCATTGAAGGAATTAAAGAATTAAAAGCGGAGTCAGGGAAGCCACTATTGGCTCATGGAGGAGCTGAATTTATGCGAAGTTTAATTGAAACCGGATTAATTGACGAATATCATCTGATCACACATCCAATTGCATTGGGTACTGGGCTGCCTATATTCGACGGTCTTTCTAGATGTCTCGATCTAAAGCTCGTGAATGTGCAAGTTTTTCCAGGTGGTGTTGTCGCACATACATATTGTCCGGCGTAGAATGAAAATACGACATATAGATGTCGTATTTTTCATTCCAGCAGCTAGCTTTTTAGAAATTCTGTGAATCGGCAGAGGGGCCATAACTTGCTGGAAGGGGAATATCATTGAGTCTATAATAAACACCTAATTGTGCCCTGTGATGTGTAATCTGGTTTAATGAGTGACGAATAGCACCGTATTTGCTCCAGCTTGCCAGTTCATGGCCATCATTTTTGATGGTCCAGCTTGGAATCAAGTCTTCTTCCTTAGCTGTTTCTAAAGCATTTTTTCCTGCTTCGTAATCTTCGTCCAATTTTTTTAAGAGATCATCCCGGGTCAATAGACTTGTGGGTACATAAGCACTTTTGGCAAAGTCAAGTTCTGAAGTCTTTAAAATGGTACTAGGCCATTCGAACACTTCGACTAAGTGGGTTGCCAGACGCATCATTTTCATGCTTTTTTCATGTGGGACATATTCATTCTTGCCTTCAGGGAAAAGTGCAATAAAGTTTTTTGTAATTTGATACTCATTCGCTAATTCTTCTTTTAATTGTGGTAATGTTTCCATGTTTTTTTACTGTAATAATTTAAAATTCGATTAGTTATCCTACTAATAGCCTTTGATCTGGAATTGTTTTCTCGTTTAGTATTTCTTTTCCTTCTAAGGTTAAACAAAGATATAATCACTATGTGACAGCTATGTGTCAGTATGAATTGGATGAATCATCAATTTATGATAAAAATAAAATAGTGGCAGTTCTTATTATCTCATGTTGTTGAAAACTTGGACTGCAAAGACTCGAATAGTTGTTTTTTATAACGTTTATTTAAGCAAGCGCTGCAAATAATAAAGCAGGTCAAGCGAATTGTAAAAAGGGTGAAAAAGAGTATATAGACTAAGTATATTTGATTGGTAATTAATTAAATAAAATAGAATTATGGGAAATAAGAAAGCAATATTCACTTTTGTAGGCCTGGTATTGGTTGCAGTAATTGGTATTGGTATATGGGCTTACCGTCTTTTGGGAAATATGGAGGCGGATCAGGAAAAAACAGAACAATTATCTTCCCGAATTTTAGCTGCTTTTGGCGATCATACCGCTATTTATAAATATCCAGTACAATTGTCCGCAGTCGACTGGGGGAAGAACTGTCTAATTCTTGAAAATGGCGGTGCCGGTGATTTGGGAATAACTTATAAGGAAAAATGGAACGAGGCATTGGGAACAGTAGATAATTATCCCGGTGATGCTGTCAAAGGCATTGTTATGATAGCGATGGACATGCAGGAAAAAGGAGAGTACGTCAATAAGATCGGTCAAAAAGATAAAGCTTATCAGCGCAATTATATTATTAGCTATGTAGATCTCGACAAGAAGGTAGTCATCGCCCGCGATACCCTATATGGTGAGGAGCCGCCTTTGGTCAATCGTTCCTCCGGTTCGGGAGCTGGTGACTTTCCCTCGGACACTGAAGTTATAGATTCAATCAAAGTTAGGTTGAAATTGTAATTTTTTTTTCTCCATTTATGGAATTTCGATATTCTTCGCATCCCTGCACGAAAGTTGAAGTGCCGGATGAAAGAATCTAGTACTTGGCTTTAGGTAAATTTATCTATTTTTAAAAGAATTTAGCCAGTATCTTAAACATGAAATGGAAATCAATTGTTGTCTGCTTTTTAGCTGTTCTGTATTCTGTGGTCCTTTGTGGGCAATCGAACTTATTCAATAGCCCGCGTGGATCTGCTGACTATTATATTTATAAACTGAGCCCAGAAGTTTTAAGAAAAATTCACTTGGGAGAAAAGAAATTCGATGAAGCTATACTCAGCGATTTTTTTCTTAAGTATAAGGCCGGAAGTCCGCAGCCGACTTTGCCCCCTGGTAATTATGTTCAGGTCCGCGCCAGTGGAGCTGATCTCATTTATCAGGAGTTGATTAGTGATAACCTATATGTCAAGATTATTCCGGCAGAAATTTTTGCGATTTGTCTATACGATTCTCTGGGAACGATTACAAAAGATGCGCAAGTAAAAGTGAAGGGACGTCGCATGTCATTCGATAAGAAGTTTCATTATTATAAAGCTGCCAATGCAAATAGTGACGATATCGTCACTATTGAACATAAGGGTGTCTATCATTACCTGAGTGTAGAACGGAGTTGGCCTTACAAAGAAAAGGTTCCATTATGGAGAGGAATCAAAAATAGCTGGCTTAGAACAAAGTTTAAGATTAAGAGGTTCTTTCATAAACAAGAAACTGAACGGACAGAAAGCTTTATGGTTTTTAACAAGCCAATGTATAAGCCAAATGAGCAGGTTAAATTTAAAGCTTATCTTGAGGAAGAAAAATGGAAACCTTACCGTGATTCTATTGCCGTACGTCTGACAGGTGGGTATGGATATGCCAAAGATACCGTTTTGGCCCGACTTGCTCCCTATCGTCCAGGAATGTACAACTTTGCATTTGATTTGAAGGAGATTGGCCTTATCCTTGATAAAGATTATGGGATTTCTTTAGAATCTACAAAAGCCAAAGACGTCTTGCAGCATCAGTCTTTCCGATATGAAGACTATGAGTTAAAAAGCCTAAGCTTTAATATGACGTCCGAAAAGACGAAATATGCTAAAGGAGACAGTGTGCGACTGAAACTAAAAGCTTTAAATGAAAATGAAATGCCCATATATGATGGGAAAGTAGATGTGCGTGTTGTGACAAGTCCACTTTATACGCTTGATATAAAGTCCAATAAGGTCAATTTTATTCCAGATACATTATGGCAAACGAGCGTTTCGCTCGCAGATGTCGCGGAAAAGGAAATTGTATTACCTGATTCAATCTTTCCGGCTGACATAGGTCTTACATTTCGGGTTATTGGCACCTATCTAAGTTCGGATAATGAAAGAATTGAACGAAGTCTCGACCTCAATATACTCAACAGCGAAAAAGAAATTCGTATTGCTGTAAAAGACGGGCATGCAGAGCTGAAGTATTTCGAAAAAGGTGTTGCGATGCCAGCAACTGCTCAGCTAATGATATTAGGTGAACATCGTGAAGTGCTGAAGACTGAAAATTTGAGTTTACCTAATTTGGTTTCTATACCTTGGCAGGCCGAAGAAATTGTTGTCAAGTCGAATGGATTCAGTAAAAACGTTTATCTGGAGGATCAAGAGCAGGCACAACTGAATTATCGGTTTTATCGAACTACGGATTCGGTGATATTGCATGTCAATAATCCCGCTATGATTCCATTTTGGTATCGTGTCTATCGTGCTGGTCGTACGATTGCTTCGGGTTATAATACCAAATTAAATAGTACATTTTTAGCTCGGGGAAAAGACGGGTATAACATGGAAATAACCTATCTTTTTGGAGGGAAATCAAAAGTTATCCAGGAAGAATTACCCTATGTGGAGAAAAATTTAAATTTGGCAGTCAACACGGCGACGACAGTTTATCCGGGGCAGAAGGCTGATGTAGAACTTTCGGTTACGGATAAGAATGGTAAACCGTTGAAGGATGTTGATATTACGGCCTATGGTTTTACCTCAAAATTTAGGTCAGCAACCACTCCAAATATTACTATGGGTGGTCTGATGCGAAGGGCAAGAGTCTCACAAAATCTTAATTTTAGTTTGGATGATGATGAGAAGGTTCATCAGGGAGCTCTTCAAAATTGGGCAAAATGGTCTAAAGACATGCAGTTGGATACGATGGCTTTTTATCGGTTTTTATATCCCAAAGATTATTATCAGGAGTCTCTTCCTCTAGATGCTGTCAAGAGCCAGATTTCCCCTTATGTCGTTGTAAATGGTGTAGTGCAGGGGATACATTTAGTTTGGATAGACGGTGTACTGACTTATGCTAAACAAGACCAACAAAATAACAATACTATTTTTGAAGTTTCTCCTGGGCAGCATGATTTTAGATTTAGGACCAAGGATCGCGACATTCGTGTAAATGGCTTTTATCTTGAAAAAGGGAAAAAGGTCATTGTTTCCTTTAATGCCTCGCAGGATACAATTGGTTTTACCTACCCCGAAAAAGCATTCAGCAAAGGCCAGATTCTAGTTTATCGCTTACCTAAAGAAGATGTCGGTAAGTTGTACAAAAGCGAATTGACTGAATTGAAGCGCCAGTTGATTACAGTAACCAACAATTTTGGAGCCTGGCAATTACCCAATAATAATGCATTGATTGAGATGCCAGCATATATCCAGACAGCGGGAGATCTCTACTACCTCAATCCCGTAAGAAAAACTGTTTACGATAACCGGTTGCGGACACAGGTTCCCGTACCCCTGATGGTGGGACCATTTCCAAGGACAGAAATGTATAACGGTGTGTCCAAAATAGGTACGCTTATGGTTGACACAGCGAAAATTGGACGTTTTGAAATTGAGGGAGGCTATCAATATAGCATCTATAAAAATTACCAAAAGCAAAAAAGCTGGGATGGCAATCCTTTGCGGATTGATCTGTATGATTTTAAGCCAAATTTGGATTTTCAGGAGAGGGTATGGACCTTGGAGGATATCAAGGCAAATGTAGAACGTACTTTCCAAGAGACCATGCAGAATAGCACGGGACCTGCACAATTTGCTACGGTGAAAAAAGGAAAAAAAGACGCTATTTTTAAATTGAATTTAACTCTGGGCAATGATGCTGCACAAAAAGGGATTCGACCTGCATTGATCTTTATTGAACCGAATAATGTAGAGGAGAGAATGTATTTTCGACTGTTTTACGGTGGGCATCGAACTTTTGGAGATCTTCCGGTCGGCGATGTTACTTTGCATATTGTAAAGGATGATTCAACTTCTTTTAGTTTACCAATCAAACTCAAGGCCAATGGGATGAATTATCTCAGACTGGATTCTATTCAATGGAGCAATGCATCCCAAGCGGCGAGATTGGCTTACAAACTTGTACGCGATGAAATTATTGTGCGTACCGTGGAAAACCCATTGCGGGATTCTATAAGACATGGGCAAGAGATTGATCCGCAGCTCAAAAAAATAGACCGAGAAGATTTTAGAGCGAAAAGAAAGAATAATAAGGTCGCAAGGATTTTGGTTTACGATGGTGATACGCCATTAATTGGGGCTAAGGTGAGTGTTTCGGATACCAAAAAACGATATTTCACAAGCTTTAACGGTAGTTTGGAACTTGAGCTCTCCGATGACAAAAATACGGTACTTGAGATTGCTGCTTTAGGCTACAATACAGCTACAGTCAAAGTCTCCAGTGGCAAAGATTATTTCGTTGAGTTAAAGCCAAGCGAAAATCAATTGGATGAAGTTGTTGTTGTGGGGTATGGCGTCCAAAAAAGGCAATCATTGACTGCGGCAGTGAAATCGATCAATGCTAGGATGGATGGGGTGACTACGGCTATGTTGCAGGGGGCTGTAGCAGGGATTCGCATTCGTGGCGCTGCTAGTCCGGCCCCTAATGAAAAACCATTGATTTTAGTAGACGGAGTCCCCTTTGAAGGTGATATTTCAAGTCTTGATCCATCGACTATCGCGTCATTGAATGTGATTAAAGATCAATCTATGCTTGGATTGTATGGTGCTCGGGCCGCCAATGGCGTGGTGATGGTTCAGATGAAAGCTGGAGCTTCTGCGGCATCGACAGGTGCTGTGGATATGCCCTATTTGGAATCTGGAAATACGATGCGCGTGAACTTCCGCGATGATGCATTCTGGCAGCCAAAGCTAACTACCGATGCTCAGGGAAAAGCTAATTTTGAAGCGACCTATCCGGATGATATTACCAATTGGCGAACATTCTTTATTGCTAAAGGAAATAAAAATTTCGCCGACATGAAAGAGTTAAATGTCAAATCTTTTAAAGCTGTTTCGGCACATTTGTCGAGTCCCAGATTTGCCATCAGAGGTGATCAGTTTACAGTCATGGGACGGGTTGTTAATTATCTTAGCGACAGCTTACAGCTCTTGCGTACCATCAACAATGGGCTAACAACGCAGGAGGCAAAGTTGAAAATTGCGAAGTCCTATCGGGATCCTATATCGGTTATTGCCGATAAGGGGGATAGCGTCCAACTTGCTTATTCGATCGGATTGTCAAATGGGTATTTTGATGGTGAAAAACGCAGCATTCCGATTTTTGAAAAGGGGCTTGAACAACATGAAGGAGATTTTAAAGTGCTCAACAGTACCGCAGAGTATTTGCTAAAAACTTCTCCTGCGCTAGGCGAAATCACCTTGCATGCCGAAGCAAATTCGTTGGAATTTTTACAACGGGAAATCGAGTCGATCGATCGTTACAAATTTCTATGCAATGAACAGATGGCTTCCAAATTGAGCGCGTTACTTTCTAAAAAAGAGCTCGCAAAATTGATCGGAAAGCCCTTTACAGAGGATAAGAAAATAAAGGATCTTTTGAAGGAGTTACAGAAAAACAAAAATTCCAATCAGGGCTGGGGCTGGTGGAACAAGAGTGAAACTGTGACCTGGATCAGCAACTATGTGATCGGGGTACTGTTGGATGCCCGAGAAGCAGGATACCAGGTTGAGATCGATACGGAGATCTATGCAGAACGTGAAAAGACCATGTTGAAAAGCAGCTTGGCTTCGCTGGATCTTCTATTGGATAAAGATAAGCTTCACGGGGCCAAAGAGAATTTGTTTGGCTCCCTGATATATCTACTCCGGCTAGATCCGAAAACCGATTACAAAGATTATTTCTTCGAAATTGATACAAAACTGAAAAGTAAAACCATTAAGGATAAACTGTTGAAATATCTATTGATTTCAAAACTGGGTCTTAAGGATTCACATGCTGCAGATACCGTTCTTAAATACTCCTCAAAGGCTATCTTAGGTGGGCTTTATTGGACTTCGGGAATTACAACAGATCAGAAAGGTGGATTTTTTATGCGACCTACGGAAACCAATACGGAGAATACACTGTTGGCTTACGGTGTCTTAAAATCAATTGGTGGTCATGATTCGGATTTAGAAAATATCCGTAATTACTTTTTCGCGCAGCGGCAGCAAAACCAATGGTATAATATCTACGAATCTTCCCGTATTATACGAAGTATTCTTCCTGATTTACTGAAAGAGGGTGAGTCTTTCCAGGCACCGGTAATGGTTATCAATGGCAAACGCGTCACTACATTTCCGTATACGCAAAGCTTTAAGTCGGATGAACAGATTAAAGTGAGGAAAGAAGGGACGGGGCCGGCTTTTGTGACAGCCTATCAAAATTTTTGGAATCCAAACCCTGTCATTGAAAAAGAAAAGGGCCTTGCCGTGTCAACGCGATTTAAGGAAAATGGTGCTACGGTAGCGGCGCTCAAGGAAGGAAAGCCTGTAAAACTTGAAGCAAGCGTAACGTTAACTGGTGAAGCTGAGTATGTGCAGATCGAAGTTCCTATACCGGCGGGATGTTCTTATGAAACCAAAACCAATGGATACTATAGAACCGAGGCGCACCGAGAGCATTTCAAAGATCGTGTTGTCATTTTTTGCAATAAACTTGGGAAAGGTGCGCATACCTTTGAGATCGAACTTTTACCTCGTTATACCGGGACTTATACTGTCAACCCCGCGAAGGCTGAATTAATGTATTTCCCGACATACTATGGAAACGAGAAAATGAAAGAAATCGTGGTGGAGTAAATATGCTTTTACAAAAAAAGGGACTTATCACATGATAAGTCCCCAACATATAAAAACTAAAATTAAATTGTGCTATTGATGATCCCATCCACCACCTAGGGATCTGTATATCGCTACGCTTGCTTTGAGTTGGTTGACCTTTTTCTCAACGAGCTCAAATTTGGATTCCAGGGCATCGCGTTGTGTCAGCAGAACCTCCATATAATCTGCGCGGGCGTATTTAAAGAGGTCGTTGGAAATACCGATAGACTCATTTAATGCATCGACTTCCTTGGTCTTAATTTGTAGGCCATTCTCGAGATTTTTAATTTTGGAGAGCTGGTTTGCAACTTCAATATAAGCCGCCAATATGGTCTGTTCATAATGGTAAACAGCCTGAACCTGTCGTGCATTTGCGCTATAATACGCGGCTTTAATTGCCCGTTTGTTGATCAAAGGGGCAGTAAGTTCACCAACGAGGGAAGAGAGAAAGGCTTCCGGTTTGATGAGATAAGTCGGATCAAAAGCTTGAAAACCTACTCCCGCCGCAATGTCCAAAGAAGGGTAAAAGCGGGCTTTGGCCGATTTGATGTCCAGTTTGGAGGCTGCAAGTTCATATTCGGCCTGCTTTATATCCGGTCTGTTTTCCAGAAGGTCGGCCGGGATGCCCGCATAAACGGTTTGTGGAACAAGCTTATCAAAGGATTGTTGATCCCTTTTAACCGGCTGCGGGAATCTTCCAACAAGGTAGTTTATTCTATTTTCTGTTTCTGTGATCTTCTGCTTGATATCATATTGCATACCTTGGGTTTTCAATATTTGGGCTTCAAATCTTTTGACGGCAAGTTTATTGGATCGCGCGTTTTTCTTCAAATCATTTACCACGACCAGTGCATCGTTTTGAATCTTTACATTCTCATTGATAACCAAGAGTTCGTTGTCCAGCGCCAGGAGTTCATAATAAGAATCTGCAATTTCAGCGATCAGGTGAGTTACCATAAAGTTTTTGCCTTCCACGCTGGCAAAATACCGTTGCAGCTGCGCTTTGGTCGCATTGTGGAGTTTACCCCAGATATCTGTTTCCCATTGTGCCTGTACACCAACTCCAAAATCAAATAGCGGTTCCGGCATTTCGCGTCCGGGTTCGATTTCCGTATTCTTTTCCATCGCTCCAATGTTTGTGTAGCGACTAACTTTGTCGACCCCGGCGCCAACTTTTACACCTACGGAAGGTAGATATTCACCTTTTTTGGCGCTTACCTCATTTTTGGCTATTTCAATTTCCTGAAGCATAATATGTAGCTCCTGGTTGTTTGCTAGTGCCTGACCGATCAGTCCTTGTAGATTGGGATCGCTGAAATAGCTGTTCCATTTGATTTTTCCTGTATTCACGGTGTCGCTGTCGGCATCGCTATATTTCCCAGGAACGGTTCTATTTTCGGCACGTTGTTTTATTTCCAGTGGTTTGCAGGCTGCAAGACTAAGCAAGAAAAGTGCGAAACCTGTATAGTGATATAATCTGTTCTTATTCATAATGTATCATGTCTTCGCTTAATGGTGATTCGTCTTCGGCTTGGATCATTTTTCTTCCGTCAGCCAATTTTGCAAAAATGTAGTAGAGGCCGGGAATGACAATAACGCCAAAGATTGTTCCGACGAGCATACCTCCCAGTGCTGAGGCACCTATGGTGTGGTTACCGATAGCTCCGGCACCACTGGCAAAGACAAGTGGTACAAGTCCAGCGATAAATGCAAATGAGGTCATGAGGATCGGTCTGAAACGCGCTCGTGAGCCCTCAATAGCTGCTTCCAATATGCTATCGCCAGCTTGGCGCCTTTTCACGGCAAATTCTACGATAAGCACCGCATTTTTACCCAATAAACCAATAATCATGATCAGTCCGACCTGTGCATAGATATCATTTTCAAGTCCCATAGCTTTTAATAGGAAGAATGATCCAAATACACCAACTGGTAGCGACAACAATACCGCAAACGGAATGATGAAGCTTTCGTACTGCGCAGCAAGTACAAGATATACGAAGACTAAGACGACTAAAAAGACATAAACGGCTTCGTTTCCACGTTGAGCCTCATCATAGGACAAGCCCTCCCAGGCAACTTTATAGCCATGTGGTAATGTTTGAAGTGCAGTTTCGTTGATTGCCTGAATAGCGTCGGCCGTTGTATACCCATTTGCCGGAAGTCCACGGATGGCGGCCGAATTGTACATGTTGTAGCGCGTGATTTCGTTTGGTCCCTGTGTTTTTTTTAGGGTCATAAAGGCCGAATAAGGAACCATTTGGTCATGATCGTTTTTGACGTAAAGGTTCATGATATCGGAAGGTAGCCTTCTAAATTCTGGTGAAGATTGTACATAGACCTTGAAGAATTGACCGAAACGGATAAAACCCTGCTCATAGGTACTACCGATAAGGATATTGAGGTTGTCCATGGCTTTACCTATAGAAACGCCTTTTTGCATGGCGGCGTTATTGTCAAATACCAATTCGTATTGTGGGTAGTTGGCGGCAAAGAATGTAAAGACCCCGGTCAGTTCCTTACGTTTCTTTAGATTAGCGATAAACGCTTTATTTACTTTATCGAAATCTTGGTAATCGGTGGTCCTATTGAGGTCCAGCAGGCGCATGGAGAAACCTCCAGAAGAACCAAAACCCGGAACAGCGGGAGGTTCGAAGAATTCAACCGTTGCACCTAGATTTTTTGATTTTTCTTCAAGTTCTTCCATGATCTCTTTAACGGAGTGTTCACGTTCACCCCAGGTTTTGAGGTTGATAAGACAGGTTCCGGCATTCGATCCACGGCCTTCGGTCATGATTTCATAACCTGCCAGTGATGAGACAGATTCAACCCCATCTACCCCTTGACAGATCTTTTGGAGCTCTCTGGAAAGCTTATTGGTCTGTTCCAATGTTGATCCCGGAGGAGTCTGAATAATGGCATATATTGTACCTTGGTCCTCACTTGGTATAAAACCTCCTGGAAGCGTTTTGTTAATGACGAAAATTCCGACACAGAAAGCTATTAAGATACCCCATGTAATCACTCTTCGGCTGGCAATTTTACGAAGTAAGGAGGCATACTTGCCCGTTATTTTATCAAAAGTACGGTTAAAAAGATCGAGCGATTTAGTGAATACGTTTGATTTTTTTGGTTTACCATGGTTATTTTTCAGGAGCATCGCAGCCAGCACAGGAGTAAGGGTTAATGCGACTACTGCAGATATCACGATGGAACTCGCCATGGTAATTGAAAATTGACGGTAAAATGTTCCGACAGGACCTGTCATAAATGAAATGGGGATAAAAACGGCAACCATAACAGCTGTAATAGCGATAATAGCACCAGCGATTTCAGCCATGACTTCTTTTACAGCACTGTACGGCGATATGGCACTTTCTTCCATTTTGGCATGTACTGCTTCAATGACCACAATGGCATTGTCTACGACAATCCCGATGGCAAGCACCAACGCAAACAAGGTCACTAAGTTGATCGACATGCCGAACCATTGGATGACGAAGAATGTACCTATCAGCGAAACGGGCACGGCGATGATCGGAATCAAAGTCGAACGCCAATCGCCAAGGAAAATAAAGACGACAATGGCAACTAAAATAAAAGCATCGCGTAGAGTATGCATCACCTGTTCGATAGAAGCATCCAAGAATTGGGATACGTCATAACTGATTTTATAGTCTATACCTGGGGGAAAGTTACCTTTCATCTCCGCAAGCTTTGCCTTCACATCTTTAATAACGTCATTGGCATTACTACCATAATTCTGTTTCAACACAATCGAAGCCGAGGGATGCCCGTCTAAATTGGAATAGATGTCAAAGAATTCACTTCCCAGTTCGACTTTAGCTACGTCTTTTAACTTGATGTTTTCACCGTCGCCGTTTGCGCGAACGATAATATTGTCATATTCTTCAGGTGTATTGTATTGCCCTTTATAGGTTAGGACATATTCGAGGGATTGCGCTGCAATACCCGAGCTTTGCCCCAGTCGACCGGGACGGCCGATGATACTTTGTTCTCCTATCGCTTTCATCACTTCGTCAACTGACAAGCTGTAAGCGCGCATACGGTCGGGATTTAACCAGACGCGCATGGCATATCTACGGCTACCTAAGATTTGCGATTTGGCGATACCATGAATACGATTGATTTCAGGAATGATGTTTACAGTTGCGTAGTTGTACAAGAACTTTTCATCCATGCTTTTATTCGTACTGTAAAGATTCACGTACATCAGCATACTGGGCTGAATTGGATTGACGACGACTCCTTCCTTTTGAACAAGTTCAGGCAATAGTGGCATAACTTGATCCACCCGGGTTTTCACCAGTACTACGGCATCGTTGGGGTCTGTTCCAGGGTCAAATACGACGTTTACGGTCGCTTCACCGGCACTGGTCGCATCGGTTGCGATATAGCGCATTCCCTGTACACCATTGATTGCATTCTCCAGTGTAATCAGGGAGGATTTTACAAGTACATCAGCACTTGCACCAGGATAGGCAATGGAGACCGCAACTGTAGTCGGTGCGATTTTTGGAAATTGCTCTGTAGGAAGTTGCTTTATGGCCAAACCTCCGATAAATAGGATTACAACCGATATAACAATAGCAAATACCGGTCGGTGTATTACTTTTTTAAACATAATGCTGCTTTTTTAATTACTCTGCATATAAATCTAAGTTTGACATGACTTTATCCGGAGTCTGATATTTGGATTCAATAGTCTGGTTTTCCTGTACCATGCGAAGTCCATTCAGTAGAATCTTTTCGTCCTTGCCCAATCCGGAAGAAACAACATAGATATGCGGCAGTTCGGCAGCAACTTTTATTTCTCTTGCTTTTACTTTATTATCTTTTGTAATAACGTAAACATATTTTTTTTCAAGCTCCTCGAATGTAGCTTTCTGCGGTATCATAAGCGCATTATTATAGGGCGATGTAATGACGATATTACCTGTCTCGCCATAACGCAATAATCCCTTTGGATTTGGAAAAGTCGCTCTGTAGGCAATATTTCCAGTTTCATTATTGAAGTCTGATTCAATTGTTTCAACAATACCCTCATGACCGAATTCTTTTCCATTGGCCATGTTTAACCGTACATGCAGCGGGCTATTGTCTTTTTTTGCGTCCATTTGATTGAGGTATTCGACTTCGGGGACATTGAAGTAAACCCACATTTTACTGTTATCGGACAATTCTGTGATCAACTCGCCTTCATCGACAAGACTTCCTTTACGGACATGAAGCTTACCAACGATGCCGGAAAACGGTGCTACGATGTCAGTAAATTTGAGATGCGTATTCATAGCGGCTAGCTCAGCTTTGGCTTTTTCATATTTTGCTTTTGCCATTTCAGTTTCCTGCGGAGCGACAATATCTTTTTCGGACAGATTTTTGGTGTTCTGATATTCGATTTCAGCATATTTTACCTCTGCTTTAGCACGATTAACATCGGACTCATAGAGGTTGGGCATGATTTTAAAGAGGGGTTGTCCTTTTTGTACAAATTGACCTTCATCGACAAATATCGATTGAATGTAGCCTTTTTCCTGCGCACGCAATTCAATATGGTTGATCGAACGGATTTGGGCGACATAATCTTTATTGACAATTGTATCTTTGACCAAAGGAGTAGTGACGTTGAAAACTGCAGCTTCTTTTTTGTCTTTTTTTTCTGACTGACAGCTTGTAGATAGAATAATAAGGCACAGGCTTATATACATAAAGCTTCTCATGACCATGATAATAGTTTTTTAATAATTTTCGAAAAATTGAACAATAGTGTGACATGCTTCCAGGTGATTTTGAAAGCTATTTTGATGTTTTTTTAAGAAATTATTAAAAAATCACAGCCTGAATACACTGTAATGGATGTATAGGGCGTTTTTTCGTGAAGTAAGCTGGTTGGAATTTGCAAGCGAAACTGCTGTGCGTGTATTGTGAAATTGAGGATGGATATAGGCGGCTAGATTTCCAAAACCATCTCCTGTAAGTGCGAATAAATTCGGGCTATTGGAATCACTTCCCGTGTCGTCGTTTTCATTATCATTTTCTGAAAAATAAGCCCTTAGTTTTTCATGCCGATGACGTTTAGTTTTGCGAATAACTTTGGTCTCATAACCTTCGCTTTTTACTTGCTTGTTGAAGTGATTGACAGCATGAAGATTGCAGGAGGGGATATTATTTGGTGTTGCCACATGATACCAGCCAAAACTGATAAGTATTGCGCAAACCACGCCGAACAGATATTGATGGAATTTTCCTTGCATCCTTGAAAGCAAATGTAATTAAACTTTAAAAATGATACAAGTGATTTAGGTATGGAAATTTTAAAGTTTATGTAATATTGTTACAAAGTGTTTAAACTGACGGTGTTTTAGTGATTAATTGTGTAAAAATTGCTCAAATTCCGTTTTTGAAATTGTGTTTAGGTGATATTTTTAAAAAATATGACCTAAATAGCTTTAGTTTTCTTCAATGGGTTATGTTTTTAGGTGTTTTTTCGAATTTATTTTCGTTGTTTTTTAGTTTGATGTTCTTTCGAATGAGCTGGGGAAGTGGAAATTACACTTTTTTTATTCTCTAATAGGTGAAAGCGTTTGTCCTACTTTTATGCTGTTGTGAATGAGTTTTTTAAAAAAAGTTTGCTTGATTGAAAAGTGACTTGTTCTTTTATAGGGTACTTTGCTATCGCTTGATCTAGTTTATTGAGGCGGCCCTGATCTATTCTTACAATTGGGCAAAAATGGCTTACGGTACTTTTTGATAAGTAAGTAGCAAGCGTAATACCCAATTGGCTTGTTCTAGATCGTTTTAAGGGTTTTCTGATTATTTCGTAGCATTTGTATTGCTTTTTCAGCTCTTGTTTTTCGGGTTTGTTCCTGTTTTGCTGATCCAACCCAATCACAATAGCCTTGTTTGTATGATTTGGAAAGTGTTTCAAAAAAAGCATTGGCTTTTTCGTCCATATCCAACAATTGTTGGAGTTCCATAGGGACGCCTTCAATATGTTCACCTTTTTTTAGCATGTATTTTATCATTTGATTCCCGATAAAAATACATAAATATCCTCGAGTTGCCGGCCTTTATTGCATGAATACTTTTGACTTGCCCGTTAGGTAATACGATCAGGGGATTGCAGTACTTTTTCTTGAAATAAGACTTACAAGTTGATGCGGTCTTCATATGCGTTGAAACATATATCGTTCTTATTTGTTTTTCTATTAGTCAACAAAAATTTTTCAATATGAAAGCAGTACGTTTTTTTGGGCATAAAGATGTCCGCGTTGTAAATGATATGGTGAAGCCCGTTCCTAAGGGTGATGAAGTGTTACTAAAAATTGGTGGCGCAGGTGTTTGTCATTCTGATCTCCACATTATAGATGAGGGGACCGTTGTAGGTACGGTATTTACCTTGGGACACGAAAATGCGGGCTGGATTGAAGAAGTTGGATCGGATGTAAAAGACTATAAAAAAGGAGACGCGGTACTGGTCTATGGCCCTTGGGGTTGTGGGCACTGTAAACCCTGTCAGCAATCAAAGGAAAATTATTGTGACCACCAGTCTGAAATGGCTTATGGTGGTGGGCTAGGCCTTGATGGTGGGATGGCGGAATATATGCTTGTCCCTTCTTCCCGTTTACTGGTCCCAATTTATGACTTAGATCCAGTCATTGCTGCGCCATTAACGGATGCGGCACTTACTCCTTATTCGGCGATAAAGCGTTCGATAGGCAAATTGACAGCAGATGAGTATGTGGTTGTGATCGGAGTTGGAGGTTTGGGCCATGTTGCCTTACAAATACTAAATGAAGTAAGCGCGAGTTCAATTATCGCCTGTGATGTCACCGAAGAAAAACTAGCCTTTGCTAAAGAACTGGGCGCAGCCTATGTGGTTAATTCGAAAGATGCAAATGCAGCCGAACAAATCAATAAGATTACCGGCATTAAAAAAGCTAAAGTTGTGATTGATTTTGTCGGCGCAACATCGACTATAGATCTAGGAACAAAGGTTGTTGGTTTGGATGGTGACCTGACAATTGTTGGATTAGGTGGGGGACACTACCAGTACAATATGTCGGGGCTTCCTTTTGGTGTGAGTATGACAAACCCATATTGGGGCTCGCGGGTTGAGCTTATGGAAGTTGTAGGTTTGGCTAGGCAAAGGAAGATTCATATTGAAATTGAGCAGTTTAAGTTTGATCAGGCTAACGAAGTTTATGATCGAATGCGCAACGGTAAGATCAAAGGAAGGGCTGTACTGATTCCTTAGTAAAAAAAAAGTCTATCTTTTTAGTAGTTTATTTTGGTTTTTATCTTTTTGATGCTTATCTTTGTTGTATCATAATTTAGGTTTATAATTGGTTATTTAAGGTTTTCATTCTCCCCGTTTGAAAACCTTTTTTTTAAAGTCTCTCTTTTGATTTTTTATTAAAAACCTTCTGCCTTCTTTACTGTTGTAATACTAATAATCCGCGCTGATTTATCTGCAAAATATTTATGGACAAAACAATTCTCGTACTCACCGATTTTTCTGAAAACTCATGGACTGCTATTCGATATGCGGCGAATCTGGCTAAAAAATTTAATTGGACAGTAGAGCTTCTGCATACTTATACTATCCCAATAAAAGACAGTGTCCATGCGAAAATGGAGAATATGTTTTTGACGCCTCAGAAGGAAGAGGCTGAAGGCATGCTCAAGGACTGGCAGATACGTATCGACGATGAATTTCCTGATCTCAGCTGTAAAACCGTAAGTTTGCCCGGCGACTTGGAAAAAACGGTACTAAACTTACTACAAGAAAAGGAATATCGCTTTATCGTTATGGGAGCTAAGGGTAAAGGTATGATACAAAAAGCGGTCTTGGGAAGCAATACCTTCGCCCTGATAAAAAAGAGTCCAATTGGTGTCTTGGCAGTACCGATCACTTTCCAAAAATTTAGGTTACAACATATCGGATTACTGAGCAATTTTAAAGCGTCCGAATATGATCTACTCGACAGTTTCATCTTACGTGTACCGGAGAAATTCAATCTCAGTCTCTTGCACGTAACACAAAAGTATATCTCTCCAAAACGAGAAGATATTGAAGACTGGAAACAAAAGCTATCCACCCAATTTTCGTTTAATAAAATTGATTATGTGGAAAAAAACGCGGTCAATCGCTTAGATTACAATATGCCTATACCGCGTTGCATCGACTACATGGTAGAAATCGAAGCTATTGATCTTTTACTTGTGTCGTACAGTCCTAAAAGTTTTTTCAAAAGTATATTTTCCAGAAATCTTACGAAAGCAATTTATCGTAATCTGACGGTTCCTACTTTTTTTAAGCGTAATTTATATTAATTTTCGGTAATCTCCTCCTTTTTATTACTATCCATTGGTTAATTGTACACGGTTTAGTAAGTAGAAAATGATTGCACTAAAGTTAATAGCCGTGATTTTATGATTGCTAACTGAAATTTAAATCGCCTCTCCGATATGAAGTAATGTATTCGTATTTTTCATTAGCTTTATACATAGTTGTATAAAATATAAACATAATGAGCCTTTGGATACTTCCTTTGATCACAATACTTTCCGCAAGTCCCGATAGTACGCATGCAGGAGAATATAAGTTTGCTGAAACGCCCAGTTGGAGCGATGAGTTTGATTACAATGGTCTGCCGGACGCAAAAAAATGGGGGTATGATGTAGGCTCCTTGCATAATGGCTGGGGAAATCATGAACTTCAATACTATACAGCTGCAAACAGGAAAAATGCAAGTGTGGCAAATGGTGTTTTACGTATTACTGCAATAAAAGAACAATATGAGGGGTTGGATTATACTTCTGCTAGGCTGGTCAGTAAGAACAAGGGCGATTTTCTGTATGGTCGATTTATAGTCCGAGCCAAGGTACCGAAAGGGAAAGGTACGTGGGCAGCCGCTTGGATGTTGCCGACAGATTGGGTTTATGGAGGATGGCCACATTCGGGAGAAATAGATATCATGGAGCATGTCGGTTATGACGAGAATGCAATACATATTACCGTTCATACAAAGGACTATAATCATTCCATTGGAACTCAAAAAGGAGTGATGAAGCGAATTGATCAGGCAACATTGGAGTTTCATGATTATCGGATTGACTGGACCCCCGAGTATATCCGGGGTTTTGTGGATGATGTACAGATCTATAGTTTTCCGAATGAAGGAAAAGGCAATGGAGTTTGGCCATTTGATAAAAGATTTCATTTACTATTGAATCTAGCTGTTGGTGGAGATTGGGGCGGTGTGCAAGGCGTCGATGCCAGCGCATTTCCTGCAGAGATGGAAGTGGATTATGTCAGGGTATATGATTTACTGAAACCTTAAATGAATCTTATTTTCTCTAATTTATAAAGATTAATTCAAATGTTTAGGCATCAAGGGAGAGGAAGGAATTATATTCATAATTTAAAGTTAGCCTCTATTTTATCTTGTGTTGCGGGTTTGGTCAATATTACAGGTGTTCTTGCCGTTGGCACTTTAACAACAAATGTCACAGGTCACTTCGCATTTTTTTCAGAACAGTTGATTTTAATGAATTACAAGATGGCTTTGATTTATTTGTTATACATTGCTTTCTTTTTAATGGGAGCATCCGTTTCAGGTTTTATCGTAGAATTAGCCTCAAAAAATAAATCACATAACGCCTATATCATTCCAATTTGTATCGAGTCTATTATCTTAATTAATGTAGGACTGCTCCCAGCTTTCGTTAAAGCAGGACCAACGTTTCCAGCAATAATTTCATTTGCCCTTCTTTTTGCTATGGGACTTCAAAATGCCCTGGTAACGAAGGTGTCACAATCAGTTGTCAGAACGACGCATTTGACCGGATTGTTTACTGATCTTGGTATTGAACTTTCACAGTTGCTTTTTTATAGAGAAATTGCTGAGAAAGTGAAATTACACAAAAGTATTTTTCTTAAGTTGATGATTATTGGTGGTTTTTTTATCGGGGGAATTATAGGTGGTTTTATGTTTCAATATTTTAAATTGAAAACATTGTTGTTACCCGCTACTATGCTTTTGTTTGCCTTATGGTATGACCATATTCTACTTAAGTTTTATCATTTGAAGCGAAGCTTAAGACCGGATGAATAGGTTCGATTAAATTCATATTTTAGCTTAATAACATGAACTATTCCCATATCCTGTTTGAAAAATTAGTATTATCTGTATTTTGGCAGCATCTTTGTATCTCCGTTAAACTATATTGAGTTATACCACGAACGATATGAAAATAATACGAGCGACCCTTCCATTTCTTCTGTTTAGTTTCATCCTTTTAGTTGGATGCAACAATAATCAACAGATCAGGATGATTGATAAAGATGGGAACACACATTTGTTGACAAGAGAAGGTGATCGAAAAGGAGAATTGGGACTGCAGCGTATCATCGCTCGGGGCAATGATACAGTAATAACGATTGATGGTGCAGGTCATAAAATGATATGGACAGCTTCAGATGTGACCAATATTGATACAACAAAGATTCAATATTATCTCAAAAAGAGAAATGGAAGCAGTGTTCATATTTATACACCCGTAGATGTAAATCAAAATTTTATAGATGTAGAGGATAGTCAAAATGTTTTGTCAGATCCTTATGATGGTACAGACAAGAAAAAATCCCTACTGTAGATTGCCGCATGAAAAAGCATAATTTGAGCTAAAGAGAAAATCCTAGCAAGTTTACTTGCTAGGATTTTTTTTGGGTACTTTGGCACCTTCTTTTTTGGCTTCGGAGAGGCCAATGGCAATCGCCTGTTTTCGTGATGTTACCTTTTTTCCGCTACCAGATTTTAATTTTCCCTCTTTCATTTCGTGCATCGTCTTTTCAACTTTCTCAGATGCTTTTTCTGAATATTTTGCCATAATAGTGTTACACCTTCATCTGTTATTAAACACTTCTGCAAAAAGAACAGCTGTTTCAGTTGAATCGTTTGAAAATTCTTTGAGAGCGAAATAGCGAACATCTTTATCCGCTAATTCAATTCATTTCCAGCTTTAATCACGGCTTGGTTGACGGCTTTTATTCTTTCAAGAACCATTTTTTGTATTTTACGGTCGTAAGTCAATAGTCCATTGACTTCGTGTTCCACGTCTGTAGTTTGCGTATAAATAGCAACACTCAGTCCTTTGTATCGGAGCAATTGTTCGACATTATCCATTAGGAATATATAACGGTCTGTGAGTGCCTCTATAGTGGGTTCGTAGGCATAGGCATTGTTTTCGACAGGCCACATGTGACCGCGGACAAATAAGCCCACGCCACCAAACTCTCCAAGGGAAGCTGCCCGTTTCGGATCAGGCTCTGAGGCACCCTTGGGGCCAACGTAGATATGGGTGTCAACAAAATCTCCATTTCCGGGATCACCATATGCTTTTTGGTAAGATGGATTGTTGTTAAATCCCGAATTACCGTTCACTAAACGTGAAGGGTCATATTGTTTGGTCCAGTCGGTAATATTGCGTACATCGAAAGCGCCCCAGTTTTCGTTAAAAGGAACCCAGGCGATAATGGATGGCGAGTTGTAGTGGTCGTCAATGATGGCCTTGTATTCATCACGAAATGCTTTTCGATAAATCGTAGTATCTTCATCGGGATACCAAAGGCAAGGCATATCTTGCCACACGAGCAGTCCCATTTTATCTGCCCAATAATAGAACCTTTGGGGTTCGGTTTTCATATGCTTACGAATGAGGTTATAACCAGCTTTTTTGGTAAACTCGATGTCATATTTGAGAGCTTCTTCTGTAGGTGCTGTTAGAATACCATCGGGCCAGTATCCCTGATCCAGGAGACCGAGCTGCATCACAAATTTGTCATTCAATAGCGGCCTTACAATTCCGTTTACCTTACCAAGTTTAATATCACGCATACCAAAATAGCTCTTCACCTCGTCGATGATTTCTCCATTATTCCCATGTATACTTAATTTTAAATCGTATAAAAAGGGGGAGTCAGGAGACCAAAGTTTTGGATTTTCTACCGGGATATTAAATTCCATGCCCGACTGAATTACCGTTTTTGAAATTTCTTTTCCCTCGGAAGAAACGATGGCCGTAACTTTTGCCTTCGCTGTGCTAGTGACCTGTATTTTTAGTTGTTTTTCTGCTACTTGAGGTAACAATTTGATTCCCTGTATATGGTTTTTGCTTACTGGTTCCATCCATACAGTTTGCCATATGCCAGAAGAAAATGTATAGTCGCCTCGAGGTCCATTTTTGCCCGAAGGATACTTACCGTCGTTCCTGTCATGCGCTGCAACGACAATGTTATTTGGACCGGCCTTTAAAAACTCAGTGATGTTGATCCAGAAGGAGTCGTAGCCACCTGAATGAGTACCAGCTTTTCTTCCATTTACAAATATGGTCGCATCGTGATCCACTGCACCAAAATGGAGTATAATATCTTTCCCTTTCCAATGATTAGGTAGCTCGAAATTTTTACGATACCACAGATCAATTTCTTGTTTGCGTTGTACTCCGGATAAATAGGACTCTGGACAATAGGGGACAAGAATGCTTTCTCGGCTGTGGTCAAAGGAAATGGGGACAGCAGGATTCAGTGCATTGGGAGCATCCTTTCCACCTATATAATCCCATTTACCGTTGAGACATAGCCATTCATTCCTTTCCATTTGGGGACGTGGATATTCGGAGAGTGGAATTTCTGTTTGCTTGGCTATTGCTGTCCATGGGGTTGAAAGCTGTGGCTGTTGTGCCAAAGCATTAAGCCAACCGAAGAGCGATAGTGCCAGCACAAAAATTGAGGTTTTGGTTTTTATCATGGTATACTTCTTGGTTTTTCAGAATATGAATATAAGTATACTAAAATGATTTAGTGAATTATAAACGAAATGTTACTAGTGCGGCTTTCGATATTGGGCTTGGTTGGTTGGTTGGTTGGTTGGTTGGTTGGTTGGTTGGTTGGTTGGTTGGTTGGTTGGTTGGTTGGTTGGTTGGTTGGTGCACAAAAGAAATAGATACTGGATTAAACAAAATTACAGGAGCTGCTTTGTTGAGACAGCTCCTGTAGAATGCCTCTTACCAGATTTTGATTCTCTCTTCTGGTGATTTATACAGTTTATCTCCTTGTTTAACATCAAAAGCTTTATAAAAAGCGTCAACATTGATCAATGGACCAAAACTTCTGAAATATCCTGGAGAGTGTGGATCAGTTTTAACTTGGTTGACCATATATTTTTCACTGGATAGGGTTCTCCACACAGTTGCCCAGCTTAGGAAAAAACGTTGATCTTGCGTGTATCCACTTATTTCACCTGGGTTTCCCTTATCTTTTAAATATAGTTGAAGTGCATCGTAAGCAATGTTTACACCTCCTAAATCCGCGATATTTTCACCGTTTGTAAATGTTCCGTTGACGAAAGTGCCCTTTACAGGTTCATATTTATCGTATTGAGCTGCGAGTGTTTTTGTTGCTTTTTCAAAATTGGCTTTATCTTCTGGTGTCCACCAGTCTACCAAGTTTCCGTCCGCATCAAATTGTGCGCCCGAATCGTCAAATCCGTGGCTCATTTCGTGGCCAATTACGGCACCTATACCACCGAAATTGACAGCTGCGTCGGCTTGTGGGTTGAAAAATGGTGGTTGAAGAATAGCTGCCGGAAACACGATCTCATTGTTTACGGGATTGTAATAGGCATTTACTGTTTGTGGAGTCATTCCCCATTCAGATTTGTCTACAGCCTTACCAATTTTAGCCAGATCCTTTTCATATCGCCATGTGGTGATATTTTGGAGGTTAGCATACAGATTACCGCCTTTATTTTCAGATAGAATATTCAATTTAGAATAATCTTTCCATTTGTCCGGATAGGCAACTTTTACAGTGAATTTGTTTAGTTTTTCAAGCGCTTTTCCTTTTGTAGCCGAAGACATCCAGCTCAAATCGTTGATATGGACTGCAAAACTTTTCTTTAAATAGTCGATCAATTCGACCATTTGTGCTTTAGCCTCAGCTGGAAAATATTTTTCGACATATAATTTTCCGAAAGCTTCACCTAATGTGGAATTGATCAGTTCAAATCCTCTTTTATTTAATGCTCTTTGTTCTTGTTGACCTCTTAAATACTTACCATAAAAAGCAAATCGCATGTCTCCTAATTTTTCGCTTAAATAAGAGGCACTACCGTTGATCATATGGAATTTTAAGTAATCTTTAATAACAGGAAGGTTTTGTGCACTGACCAATTTATCGAAGTTCTTGTAATAACCTAATTCCCCAATGATTACTTTTTCTGTATTGACACCTACTTTTTTAAGGTACTCAGGTAGATTTACATTTTTAACCAAGGCGGTTAACTCTGCCATGGTCTGTGGATTGTACTGTAACGTATTATCACGGCTTTGTTCATTGGTCAAGTAGGTCTTCGCAATGCTTTTTTCGTAGTCAACGATTCCTTTTGCGGCAGCATCAGCATTTTTATAGCCTAATTCGGTTAACATGGAAGCTACATATTTTTGATACTCGACAATAGCTTCGGTATTTTTTTCATTTTCTTTTTGATAATAATCTCTTCCTAGTCCTAAGGAGGCATCTCCTAAGTAGACCGCGTTCATTTTGGAATCTTTTAAATCAGCGTAGACCCCCCAGCCATAGAAATTATTCTCACCTTCTTTCGTTACGGAAGTTAAATAATTCTGAAGATCTTTTAGGTTTTTAATCGCGTCGATTTTGTTTAAATTTCCCTGAATCGGCTTAATACCGTCTGCATTTCTTTTCTGTAAGTTCATGTAAGAAGCATACAGGTCCTGTATTTTTTTGCCCTCACTTCCTTCAGGAAATTTATCTTTTAAAAGTGAGTTCAGAATTTTCATCGAATTGTTGTCCGTATCTTCTGCCAATTTATTGAAGCTTCCCCAAGTGGGTTTGTCAGAAGGAATTTTAGCCGTTTTCATCCAGGTTCCGCTTACGTAGTTGTAAAAGTCATCCTGTGGACGTACAGATTTGTCCATTAAGCTCAGATCAAGTCCTTTGTCGGATCCTGTACCTGCTGTCTGTGCTTCCGCATGCTGTGTGTAAACTCCAGCCAAGAAAATTAGGGCGAGTGTTAATTTTTTCATTGTTGTTTTAATGTTGTATGATTTTCAATAATTTAATCTGGGAGTACGCACAAATTACGGGCAAAATAGCTTATGTTATTTGCTCCGGGTAATTCGATTTGTATCAGCCATGTCAATAATTAGCGGTGATTTTTTTTAAGCTAAAAAAATCATTTACACAAATGACGGAAAATTCTAATTCAGCAACAAGTAAATTTGATCATTATCTGTCATTTTATTAAACTAATCGGGTAGAGTAGCATGTTATTCGTTTGCTAACGAATAACATGGATATGCTTTTTAAAGAACGTCCTTTGATGTGTTGTTGAACGCTCCGCTATCTGACTTAGCTAAGCTATTTTAGGACAAAAAGAAATACTAAACTTAATATGGAAATACTAAACTTAATATGAATTTAGTTTAGTATTAATAAACGATGTTTAATATTGCTTACATTTTCATCTATAAGTAAGCGATTATGTTCAAACTATCCTATTCAATTTCACCTAAAGTTACTGGCCTAACATTGTCATTGGCCATGCTGGCTACACAGGGGTTTAGCCAGACCCGATCGTTCCAGGGGAGACTGGTCGATTCATTGAGTCAAGGCGCTATTCATGGCGCAACAATTCGTAATTCTCATTTAGCTAAGCTTGTTTCATCGGATCATTCCGGTAAGTTTGTGATCGATGCACATATCGGTGATACGCTAAGAATTGGCTACATGGGGTATCTTCCCAAGGTTTTCATTGTTGGTAATCAACCTTCATCCGTTATTTCGCTTATACCGAACCAACAATCCCTCAATGAGGTGGTTGTAACTGCGCTTGGTATCAAAAAAGAAAAGCAGGCTATTGGCTATTCAGTGCAGGAAATAAAAGGTAAAGACATGGTTAAAGCTCGGGAACCAAATGCTATTTCTGGTTTAGCTGGACGCGTGTCTGGCTTAACAATTACATCGAGTACAAACTTATTTGGAGACCCGGGTATCACGTTACGTGGTCGGAGTAATATTCTTATTGTGGTCGATGGTATGCCGATTAATACCGACTCATGGAATCTTAGTCCGGATGATATCGAATCCTACTCTGTCTTAAAAGGGGCAAATGCTGCGGCATTATATGGGAACAGAGGTCAAAATGGAGCGATTGTGATAACGACAAAACGAGCAAAATCACAGGATAAAGGTTTCCAGGTTGAATTTAACTCAAGTACACAATTGCAGACGGGGTATAATGCGATACCAAAAATTCAAACCGAATATGGCCCGGGTTCAAATTATCAATATGCTTTTAAAGATGGTCGTGGGGGTGGAATCAATGACAACGATTACAATATTTGGGGACCCCGATTTGAAGGACAGCTTATTCCGCAATATAACAGTCCGATAGATCCCAAAACAGGACAGCTTATTCCCTTACCTTGGGAGGCCAGAGGAAAAGATAATTTGAAGAAATTTCTTCAGAATGGTCTTTTGAGTACAAACAATATTGCTATATCGACCAAAAATGATCATGGTGATCTACGCTTATCTGCGTCTCAGATGTTTCAACGGGGAACTACGCCTAACACTAAATTGGGAAGCACCAATATAAATCTTACCGGAGGCATTAACGCTGGTAGTAAGCTCCGTTTCGATGCGAGCATAAATTACAATAAGCAGTATTCACCAAATTATCCAAATATTGCTTATGGACCAAATAGTCCTATATACATTCTTACATTGTGGGGAGCGGCAGATTATGATATTGATGATCTTCGCAACTATTGGCAGCCTGGGAAAGAAAATGTACAGCAGTACAATCGTGAATACACCATTTATGACAATCCTTGGATGACGGCTTATGAAAATTTGAGGACTTATGATAAGGATGATATCTACGGTTACGTGTCGGCTAATTACAAGCTTAATGATAAATTGTCATTAAATGCACGTACAAGTGCTAGTACCTGGAATAGGAATAGAACGATTAAAATTCCAATTTCTGCCAACTTATATAATTATAATATCGGTGGAAGCCGTGTTGGAGGTTATCAGGAAACCTATGATACTTTTTGGGAAAATAATACAGAGGTCTCCTTAAAATACCAAAATCGTATCGCCGAGGACATAGGCTTCTCAGGCTCAGTTTTTGGTAATTTAAGAACCGTCAGTGTCAAATCGCTGTTTGCACGTACAGATCGTGGATTGACTGTGCCCGGTGTTTATGACTTAAGCAATTCGATCATGCCCACGGTGTCTACTAACGATCGCGCCCTGCGCCAGGTCGGAAGTGTTTATGGATTCATGGATATAGACTATAAAAGCATGTTATTCTTAAATCTAACGGGGCGATTTGATAAATCTTCGACGATGCCGGTAAAGAATAACACCTACTTCTACCCATCGGCTTCACTAAGCGCTGTGATTTCACAGATGGTCACTTTGCCTAAGGTTATTTCCGCATTAAAAATCCGTGGAGCATATGCTAACGTTGCGAGTGATTTCGTCAATGAATCGGCCCAGTACGATATTTATAAACTTTTGCCGGCATACAGTAATTATGGTCGTTGGGCCAATTCAATGACCGGCGTAACATATACTGATGTATTACCTAACCCGGATCTCGTGGCAGAGCGTGTGAAGACGGCGGAAATAGGTTTGGAAACTCGTTTATTTAACAACCGTCTGGGTTTCGATTTTGCTTTTTTTAGAAACCTGGAAGGTCCCAGGATTATCGAATTGGCTACGTCGGTTACTTCGGGTGTAAGAGCCAGACAAACCAATGGGTTGACTTTATTGCGTAAAGGTATCGAGCTGAGTATCGATGGGACTTTGATTCAACAGAAAGATTTTAGCTGGAATGTAATGGTCAATGCGTCAACAAATCATGCCTGGCTACATGATATCGATGGGCATCAAACGCGATCGGGGAATGTTCGTGTTGGTGAGCGATGGGACGGATATTACGTGAATGATTTTCAGCGTGATGAAAAAGGAATGCCAATTGTGGGTACAAACGGTTTACCAGCTTACAATCCTTATGTGAGCAGAATAGGTTATAGCGATAATAAATTTACGGCCAGTATCAGCAATAGTTTCCGATACCGTGATTTCAGTTTTAGTTTTCTTGTCGATGGCCGCTTTGGTGGTTTAATAAAAAATGTGCAGGATGCCAAACAATGGGGATCAGGAACACATCCCGAATCAGCAAATGAATATCGTCTAAAGGACTGGGAAAATAGGGATGTCAAAGATTATAAAGGAACTGTCATGACCAATGGTTTAAAAATAGTCAAGGGGCAGCTCAATACAGATCAGGATGGTAAGATAATCTCCGATACAAGAGAATTTGCCCCAAATGATATTTCTGTGTTGTGGCAAAATTGGGCCACTAATTACTATCAGTCGGGACCAATTACGGCCAAAAGCCGAACCTTTGTCAAATTGCGGGAGATCGTTTTCAGTTATAACGTACCTGCCAATTTGCTGAAAAATTCCAGATTCTTCCGCAGTGCAAGTGTTTCAGTGGTCGGTAGGAATTTGCTGTATTTCACTGGAAAAGGTACCCAAAATATGGATTTGGACCAATTCACCAGTGCTAGCTCAGACTACCAGACACCATCAGTAAAGAGCTTTGGTCTAAATCTTAATGCAACCTTCTAAAAACTTAGTCAAAATTTTTAAAAATGAAGTACTTTAAATCCACTCTCATTCTTCTCCTGTTCGGGTGCTCTTTCAGTTCCTGTAAAAAGATAACGGATCTACAAAAAGACCCTGCGGCAGTATATAATCCTGCTCCAAAACTTTTGTTTACAGGAATACTCATGCGTTCCTATGATGCGCCATGGAGTGAAGATCATCGACATAATCAGTACATGACACAAAATGAGGCCTATTATGCGGGGCAGCCTTATGGATGGACTACAGGCTCTTTCGAAACGCCCTATGGTATATTGCGTGATGTGTACCGTATGGAAATCGAAGCTGCAAAAACTCCTGAATTGAGTGCTGCTTATATGACCATGGCCAAATTTTTCAAGGCTTATTTCTTTGCCCGAACGACGGAAATGTTTGGTGATATTCCATTGACAGAGGCTCTGCAAGGTGAATCAGCGGGCAATTTTGCGCCCAAATACAATACCCAGTTGGAGGTATATCAGCAAGTGCTTAGCTGGCTTGAGGAGGCGAATAATGAACTGGCAAATCTAAAAGAAAAAGGCAATACATTAGATGGCGATTTCTTTTACAATGGCAAGCCTGAGCAGTGGCAGAAACTGGTCAACTCATTTAAGCTACGTGTTTTAATTAGCCTCAGCAAACGTGCCGATGATAGTCCCGCATTGCGGGTGAAGGAACGCTTTGCTGAAGTTTTGGCGAATCCAACCAAATACCCACTGATTCTTGAAAATCGGGATAATTTTCAACTCCTTTACAATAATATTAACACCTATCCGCTGTGGCCAACAGACGGTGTGATTATAAAAAAGGATGTGCGAAACACATTGGGAGCAACCTATCTGAATATTTTAAAGAGTTTACAGGATCCAAGATTATCGATTCAGGCACTACCGGCTTCGGCGTTGCCTTCTGATCCTGCGCGCCCTTTCGACGCATACAATGGCGGGAAAACAGGCGACCTACAGAGTACCTTGCTAAAACAAGCGGCAGATGGACAGCTGTCTATGATCAATTTCGATTATTGGCTCGCTTCGCCCTCTGGGGTTCCGTCTATTCAACTTGGTGCCTCCGAAGTGCAATTTGCCCTGGCAGAAGGTATCAATCGCGGTTGGGCTAGCGGAGATGCTGCGGTAAGATTTCAGTCGGGGATAAGTCAGTCGATGTTGTTCTACGGAGTTTCTCAAGACAAGATCAATTTATTCTTACAGGCAAATCCTTACAAAGGGAACAATGCGGAAGGGTTAAAGCAGATCTTAACACAAAAGTATGTGGCATTTTTTGAAAACTCAGGAAAACAGGCGTTTTTTGAACAGCGCCGGACAGGAGTGCCAGTTTTTGATATAGGACCTTCGAATGCCAATAATAACCAGATACCGAAACGTTGGGCATACCCTAAGACCGAATACAGTACCAACGAAACTTACTTGAAAGAAGCTTTGCAACGTCAGTTTAATGGATCAGATACCCAAAATGACATTATTTGGCTTATTAAATAAAACAAAAAACAAGGATAATTAGCCATGGAAAGACCTCTTGGATTTGTGTCCGAGAGGTCTTTTTACGTAGACAATTGTTTCTATAAATCGTTTATTGCTTCGCTTTGATGGTCAACATACGTATCAGGAGATCTTGTATGGAGAGACTATCCAGCTCTTTTCCAATAAATACCAGTGTATTCATTTTTCTTTCATCCTGTTTCCACTTGTTACCGTAGTCCATATCGACACGTGAACCGACTGTCTGTATAATGATTTTATTTTCTTCATCTTTTTTATAACCAATTCCCTTCATTCGGTAAATTTTGTTTGGATACTTGCCGACGAGTTTGCTCAAACCGAGAAATAGGTTTACGAAATTAAATTCTTCAGTAAAAGTATAGACGCGCGTTGCAATATCGCTCAGATGTTGTTTTGCCAGACTTGATTTGCCAAGTATCAGTGAACTGCTTAGATTAACATTCTTCAGAAAAGAAAAAGCTTCTATTTTTTTTGTGTACTTTATTCCCTCAATTATTTCAAAAGGAAACCCCTCCGTTACTGTTGACTGGAGAGTTTTCGCAAGCGGGTTTACATGTGCTAAGTAGTTGCTTAAATAGCTCAAATATGCTGAATGTACCGCTTCGGTTTTGTTGATGATAATGACGTCGGCGGCCGTGATTTGCCGTAACACTTCATCCCTTTCCTTGATCTGATCTTCAATAAGTGCAGCATCAACCAAGCAAATAATCTTTTTTAATGGGAAGTAGTTCTTAAACATTGGATGCATTGTAAAAGGTTCTGTTATAGCATCGGGTATAGCAAGACCTGTACATTCAATAACGAGTTCATCAAAGCTGTCCTGTTTTTGATAGAGCGATTCGAGTGCGGTGTAAAGTTCATCGTTCAGCGTACAACAGAGACATCCCTCTTGGAGTGCTACCAGTTGTCCATAGTTTTCATTGAGCAAGGAGCTATCTATATTTAGTTGTCCTATCTCATTTTCAATGATAGCAAAACGTTTTTTCGGATAGGATTTCATTAGGGCATTTAGAAAAGTCGTCTTTCCTGCACCTAAAAAGCCAGTTAAAATGGTTACTGGACGAGCATGAGCTGTATTCATTTGCGATGATTATACATTTAATCTGCTTCTGTTATTATCCCAACGAAAGCTGGGGAAAGGCAGATCTTATTTCAATAAATTGAAAAATTCGTTTCGTTTACTTTCTGATAAGAATATACCGCTGTATTCCAGTGTTGTTGTACTGCTGCTAGTGTCTTTGACACCCCGAGCGGAGACACAGAGATGATCGGCATCAATCACAACAATAATATCATCTGTTGCTAAGGTGGATCTGAGCTCATTGTAAATCTGTAAAGTAAGACGTTCCTGCACCTGTGGGCGATGCGCATAATAGTCTACAATGCGGTTTATTTTTGATAGTCCTATTACGCGGTCTTTGGGGATATAGCCTATATGTGCCCGCCCTACGATTGGTAAAAAATGGTGTTCACAGGCTGAATTTACCCGTATGTCTTTTTCTATCAATAGCTTATTGTAGCCATAGCGATTTTCGAAGGTGGACAGCTTGGGCTTGTTAACCGGATTAAGGCCATAAAACAATTCGTTGATATACATTTTTGCTACACGATAGGGCGTTCCGCTCAGACTGTCATCTTGGAGGTCGAGGCCAAGTTCATACATAATGCCCTTAAAAAGTTGAGATATCTTGTTGATTTTTTCTTCGTCTGTTCGATCAAATGCATCGGAGCGTAAGGGAGTATCCATTGAAGTCATCATGTGTTGGTCTCCTAAATCTTCCGGATTGGATGCCGCATCTTTTTTTAATAATGTGTTCATATATTAATTTTTATCAAATCGTGCTGATTATACCTGTTGCCTATCGTCAAATGGAGTTGTCATTTCATAGCGCTATTCGTGTTATAAATATAGTTAAAAAACAGTAAATGCAATATGGTTGCTTTTGTGTTTTTTAACTATATTTGATAGACAAATCTTTAATACGTTATGTTTAAGCAATTTATTCTAGTTTTTTTGTTTGTTATTGCAGGAAGTAAAACTAATCCAGTCTTTTCTCAAGGGGTAACGGAATCACAACATTTGGTCGATCATAAGCCTTTGATGAATGAGGTTTGGAAAACCTTTGACACTATGCTCTATAAAGTTAACAAGGTTAATGGCAAGACGGTTTACACCCCCTATTTTCCGAGTAAGCTGGTGAAACTGGATGGAACAAGTGTAGAGTTACAAGGCTATATGGTACCGTTAAGGGCCGGTCTTCGCCATAATAGGTTCCTTTTGTCGGTTTTGCCAGTGCAGCAATGTATGTTTTGCGGACAAAATGGTATTCCACCAATGGTGGAGGTTACGCTGAGCGATAACAATAAAGTGTGGTTAAAAGAGAATCCTGTTATTGTAAAAGGTTATGTTAAATTAAATGAGAAAGATCGGAGCAGGGTTGAAATCTTTATAAGAGATGCAGCTCTTCTAAAACAGTAGGGATTATCAAAAGCTAACGACTCCGCCAGGTCCACCAAAGAATGATTCCATAAATAAGCACAGCGACCGCAAGTAGTAAAAATAGTTCAAAACTTGTCTCCGGAAAACTAGTCGATTGTGAAAGAAAGGCGGATATAAGTGTTGTACGGCTGATTGTCTTAAAAGGTAGTGGATTTCAGGAAGTGAAGAAAGAGCTTGTTTAAACCGTCAGATCGTCGGCATGGAACGAGCTGACTCAAGTCTATTTACGTATAATTTCCACACTATCTTTCGGAAAATGATTTTGTAGCCATTGTTGTAGCTTTTCCTGTTGTGTTTGAGGTAGCGGAGTTTTGGCGGAATAAATAAATGCGACAAGGTTGGCTAAGCTATCCTTTTTGCTGTAATGCTGTTGTATACCAATGCTGTAGGAGCTTAGTTCGGGGAACAATACCAAGATATCCCGATCGAGCTGTGGATTGGCCAATTGGTATTTGGTAAGTTCATTATTGAGCGCTCTTATGGTAAGGTCTTTTTCACTTACAGCAGCGGTACGCTTATCGATTTCGCTAAGAATACTCGATTTTAGGTCTAAACTGTCCTGATGAATAACCAGCGAGGTATTGGTAATCCCAAATGTTTCCATGCTGTGTTGTAGGGACTCAACTTCTTTTTTGCTGAATTTTTTTGATAAGAAAGCCAGTTCTAATTTCTTTGGATTACCATTCATCTCCAGTTTTTCATAAATAACCGTATAACCTTTATTGCTCAATTCCTGTTGAACGAACTGATTTACTTTGTTTGTGTATTTTTTTTCTTGCAGTAGATTGTAGGCAAAATATACGCTCGGCAATACAAGTATAATTGTGATGATGGTAATACTTTGCGTAATTCTTTTTTCACGTTGTTGATCGACATAATGTGTTTTGGGGTACCGTAAATATTTGACAATCACAAAGGTCGAAATGCAGATAAAAACACAGTTTATTATATAGAGGAATAATGCGCCGGCGAAAAAGCTGAAATTGCCTATTGCGAGTCCATAGCCCGCGGTACAGAGCGGAGGCATCAGGGCTGTTGCAATTGCTACCCCAGGAATTGGATTGCCCTTATCCACTCTTGTAATAGCAATGACACCGACCAGACCACCGAAGATTGCAATCATGACATCGTAAATATTGGGTGATGTGCGTGCTAGTAACTCAGATTGTGCCTCTTTGAAGGGGCTTAAAAGAAAATAGATAAACGACACGACTAAGCTGATCAATGTGGCGATCAGTAGATTTTTTAGCGATTTTTTTAATAACGGAAAGTCAAAAGTCCCTAAGGCAAATCCAGCTCCTACTATTGGTCCCATTAACGGAGATATCAGCATGGCTCCTATAATGACGGCAGTAGAATTTACGTTCAATCCAACAGACGCCACTACAATCGCGCAGGCAAGAATCCAGGCATTAGCTCCGCGAAAAGAAATATTACTGACAACATTTTCTAGAACAGCTTCCTTTTTTTCTTCACCTTGGTGTAGATCAAAAAATCGTAATATTTTATTCATAAATTTATTGTTGTACTAAAAAATATAAATATAGGGCCTAAACTATTCTTAACGTGCTAAAACTATGCCGCCTTTGGTAATTTGGTGTGTCTAGGCGATAAAATAAAGTAGCGATGCCGGATGGATCCAACTTTGATCGGATTGCTTGTGATCATAAATAGCGTTCCCTACAGGTATAAAATGGCAAGAAGATTTTGTCGACTGCTCATAAAATATTATCTTTTAGTAATTTTAGAACTAAGAAACAAGAAATAGAAATGTCGTTAATAGATTTATCAAGACGTGTAGCGTTGGGAATAGATATCGGAGGGACCAATACGAAATTTGGGGTGGTCAATCATCGCGGTGAAGTACTTGAAAAGGGAAGCATAAAAACAGATGATTATGAGACAGTAGAGGAGTTTATCGATGCGTTGTATGAAAAAGCATCTCCTTTAATTGAAAATTTTGGTGGTAAAGATAGCTTTGATGGAATTGGCGTTGGTGCTCCGGATGCGAATTATTATACTGGAACCATAGACCATGCGCCCAATCTTCCTTGGAAGGGTGTCATTCGATTCAGTGACTTAATGACCGCTAAGTTTAACATTCCCTGTACCATAACCAACGATGCTAATGCTGCAGCCTATGGTGAAATGCTTTTTGGTGCAGCGCGGGGAATGAAAGATTTTATTATGATTACCCTGGGGACAGGTGTCGGCAGCGGTATCGTCGCCGGCGGAAAGCTTATCTATGGTCATGACGGATTTGCTGGAGAATTAGGCCATACCATTGTTAAACCTGGAGGAAGGAAGCATTGGAGCACAGGTTCTGAAGGAAGTTTAGAAGCCTATGCGTCAGCGACAGGAATAACGATTACGGCAAAGAAAATGAGAGCTGAATTTCCTGAGTCGATGCTAAATCAGTATCCAGAAGATGCTATAAATTCGAAGACTGTTCATGAATGTGCTTTGAAAGGGGATGCAATTGCCATCGAAGTATTTAGATATACGGGGCAGAAGCTGGGTGAAGCCTTGGCCAATTTTGTGATGTTTTCATCTCCTGAAGCAATTCTCCTATTTGGTGGGGTAATTAAAGCTGGTGATTTTATCTTAAAACCTGCGAAGCTGCATATGGAAAGAAATCTTTTTCCTTTGTTTAGGAATAAAGTGAAACTTGTCTTTAGTGAATTGGAAGAAGCTGATGCTGCTATTCTTGGCGCAAGTGCATTGGTTTGGGAAAAATAAAATATTAATTTGTTCTCAAGATACTAACACCATCTATTAGGGATACCGTTTGTATCTTGAGAACAGTTTTTTTTAAGTTGTTAATTTATAAATTTATAAGGTCTTCTGTTAGGGTAAATCCAATACGCTCCCCAGAATTGGCAAAGAAATAACCGACTATTTCATACCTAAGGAAAGCGGTTGTTATTTTTCGTGTATCTAAAGGCATAGTCTTTGCTGATGAATTCTTTTAAACTTAAAACTATTTGTATGAAAAAGACCGTTTTTCTTCTTTTGTTGCTATGCACAGCCTTATTCTCAAAAGCCGACCAACTACAGGCCCTAACACAAAAACAAGCGGAAACCGCAGTAGCATATCTTAAGAAAGAGCCCATTGTTATTTTATGGTGTAGCTGCTGCGACAATCAAACACCAAAAAAGATTACTGTAAACGAAGTATTTTTTAAGCAATATCCTGACGGGAAATATTATTCTGTTATCGTAAAAGGTAGAGACGAAAGCGGAGTGGAAGTGGAAGAATATGTAGATTTAGCGTATGTATTTGTAAAAAAAGGGAAAAAAGCCAAAAGTCTAGGCAAGGTTTTAAAATTTGAATGTGATCCTTGTACAAAACCATTTGACTGGTCGGTTTAAATCGTGTAGCTAAGAACTAATTTCTAAAAAAAAACTCCCGAACTTATGAGCTCGGGAGTTTTTTTGTGCGGAAGAAGGGACTCGAACCCCCACGCCTCGCGGCGCCAGATCCTAAGTCTGGTGCGGCTACCAATTACGCCACTTCCGCATTAGGATTTCTTATGATGTCGCAAATATAAAAACCAAAGTGATATCTTGCAAGTCGATAAGCTAGATTCCTTCTTTTAAATATGGATCATCCTGTTTATGAATGGAATATTTTTCATTAGGATACTTGTCTCTTTGATCACATGATCTGCAGACGGCCTGTTTACCCGATTTTTCGATGAAATGCTTGCTGTCCTAATCAAGTTTTGTTAAGGCCTTTGAATTTCGCAACAAAAATACATATTGAAAAAAATCAGTTGTATGAGTCTTCTCCGCGGGTATGATATTCTCGCCAAAAAGCCGTGATTTTACAGTTATTAAATTTTGAGAAGTAGCATAGGGTGAATGTGCTGCATTGAGTTTAAACAATGATATACTATTTGGTCGACTTAATTCTTTTAGATCCTGAATGCCTTTCACGAGCATAAGTGGGCCATCTGCATTTACCCAATCTACTTTTTCATCTGCAGGGGTTGGAAATTGAGGATTCTTTGGGAGATACATTTCACTAGCAATGGTATAACTAACAAAGCTAGAGACCTTATATCCTTTATTTTTCAGGCGTGTAGCAAAAGGATCGTTGGTTGCATCCTTTCCTTTTTGTAAAACATGAAAGAAACCAAATAATCCATATAGTTTTTGACCATCAATATGACGATTTTTAATATAATTTTCCAAATTTAATAGCATAGCTGAATCCCTGGACACGTCAGATTTATCCGCTGTAAAGCTTTTGTCTAGGCCAATAACAGTGATTTTTGCCGAATCGGCAAGGTTGCGGTTATAATCATAAATTTCACCCCATTTTTGATATAGCTCTAAACTAGACTGTTGCGGAATACGTTTGCGAATGGAGCTAACCACATCTTTCAGTAGGGCGTTATCTTTTAGGGGCTTGGATAAAAAGCTGTTTAGTTTATTGGCATTTGTACTATCCATCTCAGCAATGTAATATTTAACACCGAGTTTTTTGTTCAAATAGAATAGCAGCTCTTTGTCCAACTTTTGATTGTCTGCGTAGCCATGAATTTCCCCAAGTAAAAAAATATCCGAATTATAGAAGCTATTGTCGAATAGAGAATCTACAATACGATCCTTAATCTCCGTTTTATGGAGCTTTAGATACGCTATATTTTCCGCATTGGTATTTCCTATAAATATCCGATTGGAAATGAAAAAATAGAGGAATAATAGCCCAATAATGGCCAGTATAGAAAAAAATGTGATCTTAATAAATTTAAAAAACTTTTTCATAAATGAGGTTTTGGCAAAGGTATTATTTTTCAAGGAATGAACCAATAAGTATCCAAGCATATAATTAAAATATATGTATTGGTATTTTAAAAAATTGAGTCATTCTTCAATGACTATTGCCATAGGACGATTGCTAGCAAACTGCTAAGGGCTTATTTTACAGTTTTTTGTACGATAACAGAGATTTTGTAGTTACCCCGTAGCGTTTGTGTCCCTTGTTCCTTGTTCGGATAAGGGGCGATATCTTGTAATGAAATGGTATATCCGTTGGTATTGGCAGTTCTTTGATAGCCTCTATCCTGTAAATCTATTGTAGCGAGCTTTATAATCGTGGGTTTGGTTGCTTTTTCTGCGATCTCAATTTCTGCTACCGCAACTCCAGACCAAATACAGTTGACGCCTTCAGGGCAACGGCTATCTTCTGAAATACCTTTAAATTTGATCTTGATCGGATATTCTCGCAATGATATTCTTTGTCCCTCAGCTAAGGATACACTTTCTGTCTCTTTTCTATTTGCAATACTTTCCTTTTGAGTTGCACAACTTGCCAGTGAGCAAATTCCCAGTCCAATAATAATCGTTATATAATTCATCATCTTTGCCGAAATAAAACTAGTGTATATGTTATCCAGTTATTACTACCAAAATTAAGCCATATTTAAGAGGTCACGCTAGTATTAATTGCCGTTTATGCCACTGTTTGTTACTCTTATTAGTGCTAAAATCCTATTTGAATCATTGCTGTGGCTTTTGAGCGATTATTGCTGTGATCCATTTTCATAATGATATGATTTTTCGGGTTCGTCACAGCTCGTAAAGAATAAGCTGGTCTTAGCTAGTTTTGATTTATCGAATCTTTCATCTTGCAGAAAGGACAGACCCTGCCGGATGTACTTATTTAAATACCGATCGTCTTGCTCAGGATTTCCTGCAAAAAAAGCTTCATTGTCTGATGCAAACTTGCTGATATATCTTTTGGTGACAGGATCTAAAATGTACTGTTCGAGGTCAGGGTAAAATATTGTGTAATGTGCATTGCTAAATATTTCTGTGGGGTCGGTATAGTTTGACTGATCATAATCCTTCCTCATGGCCAATATTTCGTTCCAATGCTCTTGATTTGAACCGTCTTGATTTTCTCTTAAAAAACCTCTTTCTCCACCATAATTGGAAAGCCTGATCGCTAATTTATTACCTTCAGCTAAATATAGATAAGCACTAAAATTTTGACGCGCACGTTGGGGTTTGTTATAAGCAGCTATAAAATCATTGAATTTTCCTGCATTGGTATACTGAAAGACTTGATAAGTGCTATCATCTTCCATATACTGACTTTGTACAATAAACTTAAGCGATTGAACCGGTTTGGATTCCTGATGAACAAAAGGGGGGCTGAAACAGTTTGCCTTGTCATTGAAAACCCGATGTGTGCTGTCATTATCAAATTGTACATAAGTTTTCCCGCCTTCAAAACCTGCCAAATTGAAACGAGTACTGTCTTTGAAGTTAGCATTGTGACGCCCATACAGTTGAAATAAAGGGGCTTCATCCGGATAGAAAAGCAGGTAATCTTTTTCAAAAATATAGGACCCGAAAACAGATGTAGCATAACCATATAACAGAAATTTGCCATCTTCAAAAAGACAAATTCCGCTATTATCACCATACTGTCCACTGATTGTCTTTGCCTTATCTTTTCCGCTTGGAAAGTAGTGCGTGATTTGCTGTGCTTTACTATTTGTCACCATAAGGATAAGACTAATTAAGCCTAGAATTTTTTTAATAAATGACCTGCTTTTACTGTCTTTTCGCATATCTTTTGTTGTTTATCAAATTTAAACCATTGCAACATTGGTTCAATGGTGGTATTTACAATCCGTGCAGGCATTTTACGATTCGCCGAAACCTGTAAGGGGGCAAACTAACACATATCCTTTCGCTTGGTAAATTAGCGGTTTTATCCGTCGTATTTTCAACTTACATTAACATTTTTTTCCACCTATTAGAACAAAATATACTCCCACTTAGACCGCTGGTTCGAATATCTTTGATTCTCGTCTGATGAACACTTCGCCTGCTTTGAATGTTCATGGAAATTTATGACGATTTTATTATAGCCAATAAGATAAATAGATGTCAACACTAACCCGTATAAATGCATATATGCATCTCAAAAAACATATTCGAATGAATGTAATTGCAGATCTTGATATGAGCATTTTCTATTTTAAGAAAAGACCTTTCATCGTGATGGATTTGTCAAATGAAAAGATATATTTCAATGATAGTGGATTAGAATGGTTGCGTTCAGAAAAACAAATAGAACAGCCTGTTCAATGGACCCGAAGTAAATATCTTCCCTCAAAAAATTGGGTGGGACTAGCTGTTAATAACGAAAGAGATGATTTGATTATCCAGCTAATTGATGAATTTTATCTGGCAACATGTGATATGCTGTTGATAAATCCAATTTCCAAGGGTAATTCTTCTTGTAAATTAAGCTATTAGATGAATTTTAGTAAATCTAACTGTGTATACCAGGTTAGCCGAAAATGAAAACTACAAGCCGATTAGCTGGCCTAATTAAGTTAAATTGATCCGTTCTAATTGGACAACTAGTAGAATTAAATAACCCAAAACAGGAATTGAACAATGTAAAAACACGAATAACAAGTGCCATCCGCATATATGCTATGGTATAGTAGGTATTTTAACCTTTTTTATAGGTACTTTAACTTATTTTATTTTAGTTGCTTTTTTTTCTGATTTTTAATATCCATCTTTAGATCATTATAAACGTGAAATTTGAGTCCATTACACAACCTTTCTGAAGAAACATTGATTCTTTTGTTGAAAAAGAAGAATCAGCAGGCTTTTAGTTATCTTTACGATCACTATGCCAATGCGCTCTTTGGTGTGGTTTGTCGTATAGTGGCTTCAACTGAGCATGCGGAAGAAGTCATACAAGACGTATTTGTCAAAATTTGGAGACACATCGATGTTTTCGATGCCGAAAAAGGCCGTCTTTATACCTGGATGATCAACATTGCCCGTAATACAGCCCTCGATCATCGAAAATCAAAAGCGATCGTAAACGAACAGAAAAACCAACCGCTTTCAAATATCGTAAATAGGGAGGAAGAACAAGATCAAAGTCAGGACGAACTACATACGAAAGCAGATTTTATTGGATTCAGAAATATTTTAGATAAATTGAAGCCTGAATGGCGTATCTTGATTGAGATGGCCTACTATGAAGGATATACACAACAAGAAATAGCTGAACAACTTGATGTCCCGCTGGGAACGGTAAAAACTCGTACCAGAGCGGCATTTATACAGTTACAACAATTACTAAAGGAGTATCGTTAATTTTGGATATTAGAGCATACATATCGTCGGGGATTATTGAATCGTACGTTTTGGGGCTGGCTTCTGAAGAGGAAGTGAGCATCTTGAATTGTATTCGAAAAAATAATGTCGAAGTGGAACAAGCCATCATCGAAGCAGAAATTGCACTCGAAGAGTTGGCTGATAGCCAAGCGATGGAGATGCCTATGCAGTTCAAACAAGATATATGGAATAAACTCATAGCGGAAAATCTTGTGCCAAGCGAAGATCAGGAAGTCAACGAAGTACTCGCGCCCGCTTCGACAGGCCATAGCGAAGTAATTGCTATCGGTGCCGACAAGAAAACGCTCGGTGCTCGGTCGTATACGTGGATGGTTGCAGCGAGTCTATTTTTAGCTGTTAGTATTGGTGCTAATATTTTCTTATATCAACGCAAACAGGATACAGCAAATAAGTTAAATCAGACGACGTCCTTACTTGATGCTGAACAAGAAAAAGTAGCGACATTACAGAACAAATGGGCACTCGTTCAAAACCCAGCGATCAAAACAATCCCTCTTAAGGGCGTAGAAAGTAAACCCGATTACCGTGCTTTGGTATTTTGGGATCAGACATCAAAGGCAGTTTATCTGAGTATTGAACATATGCCTGTTGCACCTAAAGGAAAGCAATATCAGTTGTGGGCAATGGTTGACGGTAAACCTGTTAATGCAGGTGTTTTTCCATTGGACTCAAAAGGAGACACGGCAAGTAAGATGCTCGATATTCCCCAAGCTCAGGCTTTTGCCATTACACTGGAAGATGAAGGCGGAAAAGATGCGCCAACGCTCAGTGCATTATGTGTGATGGGGAGTATATAAAAAAAATGCCCTGATGGGATAAACCGATCAGGACATGCTAAAAACAGGTAAACTACGTCTTTTGTTAGGATTTTATAAATAAACCTGCAATATTAAGTACAGCTTCTGCAGTTAGAGGTTCGTCGAATGACTGGGTTGCCGCATTGGTCGAAATTTTCCCCGAGGCGCCTGGCAAAGTCGTAATATCCACTCCCGCTTGTGTCACATTATTTTCGCCTGCATATACCGGATCGACAACTGCTCCTATACCACTGTCATTGCCTCCCGTAATCCAAGGTTTTTGATTGGCGGCTCCACCTCCGCGGGCACGGCGCATTTGACGGATATGGGAGGCATGTCTTGCCTCAACCGAATGGATCTGCAGCGCAGCAGTCAGTACAACGCGATTGCCAAGTAAAATTCCCGCCTGGCCTTTATAAGCTCTTACACCAGTATCTTCAAATGCTTGTGCGACAGCTAAAAATGTGTCATAGTCACTGAAAACATTGCCAAAAGTGCCACCAGCAGTAAAATCAAAGGTTGGTTTTGAAACAGCTTTACTTCCCAGTACCTGTTTAAGAAAATTCACATGTGCAACTTCATGGTCACGAATGGTGGTTATCGCACCAAGTGGTTTACCTGTGGGGATAAGACCTGCTTTGGCAACACCCATTGTATAATATTCTGCTTCGAGATATTCCAATGTTAAGGCATAGTTGAGTACTCCATTTACATCTGTGGGCGCAGTGGCACCGTAGGCTTTTTTAAAGAGTTCACCTATCATAAAGGGCAGGGCAGCCAAGGTTACTTTTTTACTCATGGAAGCCAAACTTTTGATTGCTTCACGGCGAGGGCTGATGCGATCGCTGAATTCAGGATCTACAGCATTTATTTGTTCAAAAACGTTTAAGAGATTCATGATAATCAGATTTTGGGTGAATTAATAGGTTGGTAGATCACTAACATCAATCTTGGACTTAATAAATGGTGCAGCGGCACTAAGCACCACGCTTGGACTCTTTGCGAGATCAAGACCATTTGAATCCACTACTTCTTGATTGGCAAAACTGCCGTTGTCGATCATATCCCTGACCCAAGCAGCATGTCGTGCTTCAACGGAAACAATCTTACCTGCCAATAGTAAATAATTGACATCTTTGATTAGCCAACCAGCACCATTGTAGGCCGAAACACCAAGGTCTTCAAATGTTTTTGCTGTTGCCAGTACTGTTTCACGGCTACTGAAATTGACGCCAGCTAGGTTAAATTCGAGACTTGAAATGGCTTTTGCACCCAAGGCCACTTTGAAAAACTCACGGTGTGCAATTTCATGATCACGGATATCGGTGAAAAAAGATTTTTCCATATCCGTCATACCGCTATAGGGATTATTGACTAACTGGATGTAGAATGCGGCTTCAAGTTGTTCAAGTGCATAGGCATAATTTAGGATAGCAATGTCGCCGCTGCCAAAATACATGCCCTTGCCGCCGTTATCCATACCATCGTCGTGGTCTTTTTTACAGCTCGACATACCGAGTATGGCTAATGTCGCTGCGCTGGCTCCTGCATATTTTAAAAAGTCTCTTCGTTTGAGATCTCTTTTGTCCATGTCACTATTGGAGTTCAATAGTGTTTCGTTGTGGGAGGTTATCTTTTCCATAACAAAAGTCTTTTAGTTTATAATTTTTTCTCTGTACTTATACCCATTTACGACTTTTTGGAAAGCTTGGATTTCACAAGTTCAATTTTTTTTAAAATATTTTTTTCGCATTGAAAAACTGATATAATCTTCTCCTTTATGGGCGCCAAAGACAGAACAGTCCTAAAAGATTTTGATGATTTCTATTTTCAATCGACTCAGGTATATATTATTCGTTACATTTATTGCATGTTCGTTTCAGATGGCGTGTTATTAGGAAAGGATAACAGTTGGCTTTGGATAATTTTAAGCGCAAAAGGTAGGCGGGAGTGGAGTACTTATTGTTGGTAGACTTTTAATCTAATAGTTTGTTTTTTTATTTAAAACTATTTTAACGTAGCGGTGTTCATGTTTATATTTATCATGCTATTAGCGCTGGTTTTCGATGTTTTACCATAGAATCAGGAGTGTTAATACAAAATATATTTTAGTTGGGCGTGGGAATGATTAAATCAATCGTTGGAAGATTAGTGAAATATTATTTATACGCTAGAGCAAGCTAGATATTAGAACCTATAAAGATTTCGAAGATAAAACTAATAACGAATACAAGCTTTTGTATGAATGCTAAATTGTCGCCTACAAATGAATCGGATCGAATACGCGTGTTGCATGAGTACGAAATTTTAAATACTGCAACAGAGGAAGAATTCGATCGCATTACAAAAATTGCATCGCTTGTATGCGGTACACCTATTTCATTGATCTCGTTGGTGGATAAAGACAGACAGTGGTTTAAGTCGCGCGTTGGTTTGGAGACTGAAGAAACTAGACGGGATGTATCTTTCTGCCAGTATACCCTGGAAGAAGATCAACTGATGGAAGTTGAAGATGCTGAAAAAGACGAACGTTTCAAATCCAATGAACTCGTTACCCGAGAACCAAATATTCGTTATTATGCTGGTTTGCCATTAATCGATCCCAATGGCTATGCCTTAGGTGCGCTATGTGTTATCGATCGTGTTCCAAGGCAACTCGACCAGCATCAAAAAGAAATTCTAACCCTTCTCCGGGATGAAGTTGTTGCGCTTATTGTCAACAGAAAGGAGAAAGAAAAATACAAGGAAAGTGAACAAAAGCTGAAAGCATTTTTCGATAATTCTCAAGGGCTTATGTGTACCCATGATCTGAAAGGGAATTTCATCACCGTCAATGATGCTGGAGCCAGGATCTTAGGCTATACGAGAGATGAGATTCAGGTATTATCACTTTTTGATATTGTTCCATCGGAGGGGCACAAGAATTTACAAAACTACCTGGATGCGATCGTTCGGCATGGAACAATCAAAGGAGAAATGCGTACCATGACTCGTTCGGGTGACATGCGTATCTGGATGTTTAACAATATTCTCCAGGCCAGTGAAAAAAAAATACCTTATGTGATTGGTAATGCAGTAGATATTACAGAAGAACATTTTCTAGAAAAGAAACTTAAGCATGCACAGGCCACATTGATACGGACCGGAAGGGTAGCTAGAATTGGGGGCTGGGAATATACACCTGCTGATGGGAAGATAGTATGGTCCGAAATTACGAGAGAGATTCATGAAGCACCTGAAGACTATGAACCAGACCTGACAACTGCATTACAGTTCTATAAAGAGGGATCAAGTAGAAAAAAAATACAGACTGCAATTGAACACGCACTCGCTACGGGAGAAGCTTGGGATTTAGAACTTGAGATTGTCACCTTCGCTGGTCATGAACTATGGATACGTGCCTTGGGAAATGCTGATTTTGAAAATGGTCATTGTGTACGTTTATACGGTACCTTTCAGGATATTGATAAGCGTAAACGTATCGAAGCAGAGTCTTCAAATTCAAAAAAACTACTTGCAGAAGTGTTGGATGCAACTTCTGCTGTCGGTATTATTGCGACCGACAACGCAGGTGTAATTACATTGTTTAATACAGGGGCCGAAAACCTCTTGGGATATCGTAGTGAAGAAGTGATTGGTAAATTTGGTCTTGCACACTTTCATTTAGAAGAGGAGCTCGTGTTGAGGACGAAAGAACTGGAGGTCGAATTGGGACGTTCGGTAGATAAACTTCGTTTCTTTGTAGATATGGCAGAGCTACACGGTGCTGAGCAGAGAGAGTGGACCTATTGTCGAAAAGATGGATCTCAATTATATGTTTCCTTAGCAGTTACTCATATTAGGGATATTAACGACAATGTCATCGGTTATCTTGCGATTGCGACAGATATTAGTCGGATTATTCATCAACGCGAGGAGCTGGAAAAGGCAAAATTAGTAGCCGAGCAGGCAAATGCAGCGAAATCACAATTTTTGGCAAATATGAGCCACGAACTTCGTACACCGCTGAATGGAATCGTCGGCTTTACCGATTTATTGCTTGGAACAGCATTGGAGGATACGCAACGGGAATACCTTACGATCGTTGATCAATCCGCTAATTTATTGCTTGGCATCGTAAATGACATTTTGGACTTCTCTAAAATTGAAGCCGGAAAGTTAGAACTGGAAATTGAACAGACCGATCTCCACGACCTGGTTATTCAGTTGACGAACTTTCTTAATCTGCAGATCAAAACCAAAAATCTAGCGTTTTATCTGAATATCGCTGCCGATGTACCGCATTATATCTGGGTTGACACTCTTCGCATCAAGCAAGTATTGATGAATTTATTAAGTAATGCCACAAAATTTACCGAGAAAGGAACCATTGAGCTAAGCATTACAGTAGAATCACATGATACAGACCAGGCTGTTCTGTGCTTTAGTGTCAAAGACACAGGCATAGGTATCAAAGCGGACAAATTGGAGCGGATATTTGATGCATTTACGCAAGAAGATAACTCGATGACTAAACGTTATGGCGGCACTGGTTTAGGACTGACGATATCGAATAAATTGCTTAAAATGATGGACAGTGAATTGAAGTTGGAGAGTACTTTTGGTGTAGGAAGCCGTTTCTTTTTCAACATTCATGTGCGTTCTATTTGGGAAATAAATGAGTGGGAGGGATTGAAAAAAATAAAGGGTGTACTCGTTGTTGCAGAAGAAGAATCTGAACGAAATGCTTTGGCTCGGATGTTATCTTTAAAGAATATTGATAGCGTACAGGCAAAAACTGGATTTGAAGTATTACAGATGTTAAAAGGGGGACGCTGTTTTGACGCTATCTTGATCGACAATCAATTGCCTATTATCAGTGGTATCGAAACAATAAAGAATATTCGCGAAAAAAAATTTAATAACAATTTTGAGCACAACATAATTCCCATTTTTAGTGCTGAAGAGCAAGACATAGAACCGCTTTGTCATTCTCTGGCTATAAATTATTGGTTAATCAAACCTGTTAAACCTGAGGACCTGTACACTGCCTTGATAAAGGTGACTACTCCTTAGTTTGAGATAATTCAATGGATTTCTGGATCGATATTTTCGAATTTATTGTCCTGGTCTAAAGTTATCCCTATATAAACCTGCAATATTATTTCTAGATAGCGCAATGTTTCAATCATTGTGAATTCAAGAAGGCATGTAAACATTATCGCAAGTTTCGGATTTTATAAGATTATCTTTCAGTATAGCTTTGTGTTAAATAATGAAAAAACACGATGCAAATTTTTAAAGACAAAATCATTTTGGTTACAGGAGCCAATAGAGGGATAGGCAAATCACTTGTAACTGCATTGCTCAACAACGGAGCAGGGAAGATATATGCAAGCTGTAGGGATTTAAAAAAGATGCCAGTATTTGCTGATGATCGGATAGTACCTTTACAGCTAGACATCACAGATATTAAACAAGTAGCAAGGATTGCAGTCGCTGCATCAGATACTGAAATTCTGATCAATAACGCAGGAACCTTAAGCCCAGGGAATATTTTACAAGGAGAGCCATCAGGGATGGAAAAAGATCTGGAGGTAAATTATTTTGGAACAATAAAGATGATGCGTGCATTTGCGCCAATTCTTATACAGAATAGACCATCTATGATGATCAACATTGTTTCGATAGCAGCCTATTCTCCATTACCTTCGATTGCTGGGTATGCCGCCTCCAAAGCAGCATTTTATTCCGCTACGCAATCTGTTCGGATCGAACTGGCTAAAAATGATGTGAAGGTTTTCGCTGTCAACCCCGGGGCGATTGCTACCGATATGAATAAGGGAAGTGACTGGGACATGCCAGACCCAGATAGTATAGCTATAAAGATTTTAGAAAGTATAGCTGCCGGAAAACTTGATATCGTCCCGGATGAAATGGGACAAGGTATGTATGCCGCATGGCGAGAAGAACCTGCGAATCTGTCAAAAATATTTGCTGATCTCTATTATGCAGAAAAATAAAGGTCTATGTATTATTCGGCGTTCTCTATGGTGATAAGAAACGCCGAACATTTTGCTTAAGTTCAAAAAAAATCACTATTTACCATAGATATTTAACGATCTTCGCTTTCTCTGTAGAAATAGTAACGCTAGAAAATTGTCAAAAAATTAAAATATAAAATAGCGCGTCAAAAGAATACTGGAGTATATGATTGTCGATATTGATTGCTATTCCTTAGATTTTAGGTAGGGGATACGATATTGTTCATCAAATCTTTTCTTGTCATCCCGATAACTACTGACTGCACCGAGTTTATGCATCATTTTGATATAACACCAAGCGAGATCAATCTGATAAGGCTTAAAACCACTCCGTGCACTCTTAGGATATAAATGATGGTTGTTGTGCCATTCACCCGCTACAATGCCGGGCCATAACTGATTTATAGATTTGTCTTTCTCATTGAAATCAATACCTTCACGTTGCTTGTCTTCACCTTTTGCATGGCCTTCATAGTTGAATGTCCGTACACCGATTGCCCAGAAACCGGCCGCGCCAAAGAGTGTACAGGCAAGCGCGTGGCCACCGATCAAATAGAAAATGGCATACCAAAAAGCCCAGTTTAGTATCCAGGATCCGATAGCATGAGAAGGATTTACGTACGACCCCCATTTTCGATATTGTGCATAACTATTGGCGGTTACACCAGTGTGTCGCATCAGTAATTTGACACGGTTATATGAATTTTCCGTAAGGTCCTTAGCAATAGGCTGATGATTTACATCGGCTAAAAAACAGTATAGAAAGCCAGCCTGTGCATTATAAGGGTCACCAGGGGTGTCAGATTTTGCGTGATGAACATGATGTGAAATCACATATATTTCTTCTGGAATTACATTAATAGTCAGATTCTGTGTGAAAAAACGCCAGAATCCGTTCCGGAATTTAAATGCGCCGTGTGTTGCAAATCGATGGTGCCATATCGTACCATGAGTCCCCATAACGATCATACTGTAGATAAATGCTGCCAAGACAGTCCACCAACTGAAGTGGTACACCAAAAAGATGATAAAAAAGGGGATGAGGCAAGCTACTTTTAGCCAGCTAAAAAAGGGTAGCCAATTTCTTTTATCTTTAAAAATATTGAGGCGTTTGAAGAATTCGCTGAAAATTTCTTTTTTGCTTGGCTTTACGAGGTTTCCATCGTTGTCTTTCCATCCGTAGGTAGGAACTTGCAGAACATGGTCTAAAAAGGGCATTTGTGGTTGATGTAAATTATAATATTTGCTAAAGCTACCATTTAACATCGTTAAAAAGTGTTAATACGAAAAGTTTAACATATCCTTAAGATGTATCAGGCTATTTGGAAAAATAAAATACTGTAGGGAAAGCGAATCCCATACGCGGTAAGTTTAATCTTATATAGTTTTCGATATTCACTCATACAATCGACGTTTTTTCCTCGGAGCTTAGTCGCTATTTATTCGCTCCCAACCGAAGAAGCACCGAACAAGTACCGAAGAAGCACCGAACAAGCACCGAGTAATCTCCGAAGATAATAGCTATTCATTAGCTGTGCAATTTCCATTATCCTGGTTGGTATTGAGTTCTAAATTTCTTCTAAATTGTTTTTGAATTTTATGGAAACATGAATAAAAAAGAACATGAAAAGATTAATTTTTATTTTGGCTCTGATGGTAAGCGTATCATTGGTCAAAGCTCAAGAAGTCTCAGAAAAGAAAGTTCCATCAGTAATCAGGCTGGCGTTTCAACAGAAATACCCGAATGTAAAGTCGGTTAAATGGGAAAAAGAAAAGGGAAATTATGAAGCTGGATTTAAGGATGGGAAAATTAATAATTCCGTCCTTATAAATGCCGCAGGACATATTATTGAAACCGAGGTTGGAATTCCCGCTGGAGAGCTTCCTGCAGAGGCTAAAGCTTATGTAATCAAAAACTATCCACATAAAAATATCAAAGAAGCAGCTAAAATTACTGATGCTAGAAATAATGTTAGCTATGAGGCTGAAGTCGATGGTAGGGACTTAATTTTTGATGATAAGGGTAAATTTCTAAAGGAGGTTAGGGATTAGATTATGGTTCAATTACGATTATTTTTTATTTTTATTTTAGTCATAGTTTCTTCGGTTGTTTCTGCACAGGTATCGTCTGTTACCCTTTCAGGTATTATAAAAAATAAGACGGATAAATTGGCTATTCAATACGTTAATGTTGTGGTCAAATCTGATAAAGACGGCGCTTTTATCGCCGGAACGATGACAAACGATGAAGGCCGGTTTACCATTTCCAAAATTAAGCCAGGAAATTACCAATTAAACATTTCATTTACAGGGTTTGAGGATAAGAAGCAATCCCTATTTGTTGGTAGTCTTTCGGAGTTTTTGGATATCCCAACGATCGAGTTGGAGGAGCGTTCCATCGCATTGGAAGGGGTTACCGTGACTGCTCAGGCAGGTCATGTAAGTAATAAACTGGATAAGAAAATCTATTCCGTTGCCGATAATATAAGTCAGACCGGCGGTTCTGTTTTGCAGACGATGCAAAATTTGCCCGGAATTACCGTTCAGGATGGCAAAGTTCAACTGAGAGGCAATGACAAAGTCACCGTGCTTATCGATGGAAAACAAACTGCCTTGACAGGTTTTGGTAGCCAATCTGGGTTGGATAATCTTCCGTCATCAGCGATAGATAAAATAGAGATCATCAATAATCCTTCTTCAAAGTATGATGCCAACGGGAATGCAGGTATTATTAATATCATTATGAAGAAAAGTAATCAAAATGGATTTAATGGTAAAGTAGGTTTCAGTTCTGGATTGGGCTCATTATGGATACGGAAGGAGAATCTACCAACCATAAGACCACAATATACTTTAACACCTAAAATCAATCCCAGTGTATCATTAAATTACAGAAAAGATAAGGTTAACATTTTCATACAGGCCGATAATCTCTATACACAGACACTGAACAAGAATGAATTTGTAACTCGTAAATATGAAGATGGTACAATTATTAACTCACAGCTGAAACGAAATCGGAATACGAATTTTCTAACGACGAAAGCGGGGATAGATTGGCATATTGACCAACAGAATAATCTGACTATTTCGGGGATGTATGGTAGTGAGAAGATTATTGACCGGGGCGATCAACCTTTTTTCAATGCTGATATTTCAACACGCTTGCGTCTTTGGCAATTTTTGGAAGATGAATTGAAGACAACAGCCATGGCGACCACTTCTTATCAGCACAAATTTAAAGATGCCGGGCATTTGCTCAATGTTGATTTTAATTATACATTTCATCGAGAAGACGAAAAGTACTTCTATGACAATTATCTACCTTCTTCCAAGGGAACAGACTCTTTTAAGCTGCTATCTGACGAACAGGTTTATGATGTTAATGTAGATTATATCAAACCGCTGAAATATGGACGTATTGAAACCGGAATAAAGGTGAGAAACCGGAATATTCCAACTAATATGGAGTTTAAACCGGGCGCCAACTCTGTTCTTGATATCAATGCTGGCGGCTGGGCAAATTACAAGGAACTAATACCAGCAGTGTATGGGAATTATGTTTTCGAAAATGAGAAATGGGAGGCTGAATTAGGCTTGCGTCTAGAATATGTGAAAATTCAATATGATGTAAATCCAAATCATAACACCTATAAAAGCGATGGGTACAATTATACGCAACCCTTTCCCAATATGAGATTGGCCTACAAACTTAACGACAATAACAAGCTTTCGGCTTTTTATAATCGGCGAGTGGACCGACCTAATGAAGTTGACATTCGTATTTTTCCCAAGTATGACGATGCTGAAATTATCAAGGTTGGAAATCCAGGCTTGCGTCCTCAGTTCACCAATTCTGTCGAACTGGGATATAAGAACACCTGGAGCAAGGGTTACTTTTACGCCGCAATGTATCACCGTTTCGCTGATGGAACTATTACACGGATATCGAGTACTGTTCCGGACAGTAAATTAATTTATGCTGTATTCCAAAATGCAGGAAAGAGCTTCAATACGGGGATTGAAACAATCTTGAATCAAAAAGTATCTTCAATTTACTCCTTTAATATTAATGGTAATCTCTATCGAAACCAAATCAATGCCTTTACAGTAGAAAACCTTTATCCCAAACCCAATACTTTTTCAGCAGATCGGCAGACTGCACTTTCAGGTAACTTGAAGTTTAACAATATGTTTCGTTTTGCAAGAGGATGGGATGGGCAGATTACAGCAATCTATTTGGCACCGGATATTATACCTCAAGGAAAAATCCAATCGAGGTTTTCAATAGATGCAGGACTAAAAAAATCCGTTCAAAAAGGAAAAGGCGAGCTTTTCTTTAATGCTACGGATTTATTAAATACGATGGTTATTAAGCGAAAAATAGATGGTATTGGTTTTAATTATACAAGCCATGATTATTACGAAACGCAGGTGCTGAGACTAGGATATAATTATAAATTTTAAAGAGCGTAACGTTCTGAAAGAAGAACACAAACACGGGTGCGAAAGTTGCCACGAGATGGATGATAGGAGAACCAAGCAGCTCAGTCCTAATTGAAATTGGACTGAGCTGTTGAGGCAAGGTATATACTGCGCTATAAAGTGATTTTATTTTATCGTTCCCTAATAAATCTCATCTCAAATCCGTTCTCTTTTCTCACCACCTGTTGTAGGTCGGGCGTAAATTGCAATTCTATGCCGAGTACCATTTTAAATAGGTTATTTCCGAGATAATCGAGTGCTACATTTTCTTGATTAGGGGCCTCTACAATTAACATACCATCCTTTTCTATAAAGGCTAGTTTAAATGTGGGAGCTGTCTCAGCGGCATAGGTACCCAAATAGCTATCGAGATGTTCGATGGAATGTTTTCTTTCCTGATATGGTTCTATAGCGGTAATATTTTCCATATTTTCCAAACGGGCCATTAATCCCCAGCCATAAAAATCATTGGATACTCCTACGAGTAATTGGTTTTCACCTTTTTTAAGCTTTAGTCGAGCATTTCCATTCTGTACAGCTATTCTTCCGTCAGGATATTTTTTCATATTCTGACGGAAGATATTTTTGTCAGTGTAGGTGATCTGATCATTTAGATAAAGCCATATTTCATCCGAGAATCCGAGCTGGAGATTGACGAACGTAGGCTCCTTCACGGTAATAATGGCTTTTAGCCAAACTATCCTGCGTTTTTCTGCAGCACCAAAGCGTCTTGTCAGGTTTATCAATCCATATCGCTCAGCGGCTATTTTTTCTGTAAAGGCTTCGTCTTTAGGTAGGTCACGAAAAGTAGTTGGCTCCCTTCCTTCTTCCAAAGTCGTGGGCTGGGTTATAGACCAATTTCGGATATAATTTGCTTCATGGCGGGTCAGGTCTACACCTTCAGCCTGTGGTAATTCTTCCGTTTCGTTGGGTGTGATCTCGATATTGCTGATGTAGGAGTCGCCGTCAAATGCAATGTTTCCGCTATGTTCGCGCCCCTCAAGTTTTGGTACCGTCAATCTGAGGCTATTGTTGACAAAAACCTGCATTTGCATTCCGGAAATGACGAGTTTAATATGGTTCCATTCATCTGCTTTGGCCGCTGCAGCAGCCTGATATTGGGGATACATGTCCCACATATTGACACCGTGTAAGATAGGACAGTACTGAATACCTTCATTGGCAAAAGGGTCGGTCATTTTAGGCACTCGCAGATAGACAATCTCCTGTTCTCTTTCATCTTTTCGATGGAAATAAATGGCGCTGGCAAATTCTGTTTTCGCAGGTATCACATCATACTCGATGGTTCCATCTTTGAAAATTAAGTCTTTAATCATTACCGGACCAGATGCTGGCGCGATTTTTATTGCTCTACGGCCCTTAAAATTTAGAAAATCGACTTTTCCGTTCTGAAAGACCCATTTTTCTGCGCTTAGTGTAATGTTTGTGCCTGCTGATGTCTTAATTTTCTTTTCTTGAGCGTCACTTTGGAATAAAGCGACCAATATTAAGACTAGTATCAAGAATGTTTTTTTCATGTTAATAAAGTTTTTGATAAATTTAGCGTGTAGGCATTATTTTAACGCGTTCAACCTTGCATCAAGTTTATTCAAGTTTGTTCAAGATGATTGTTTGTTTTTAAAATTCTGATATGTAATAAATTATGATTAAGTCGAACCATCCTGAATTATTTCAGCATCTTAAGAATTCCATTGAAAATAAACTTGAATGGGGTGAAACTTCCAATTGGAGTACCGCCGATTTTGAAAAACTTTCGGAAAAGATTCAGGAAAAAACGGGAGTTATACTTAGCATTTCTACATTGAAGCGGATTTTTGGTAGGATTGATTACCAAAGTAAACCTGCCCTGACGACATTAAATACATTGGCACAGTATCTTGGTTATGAAGACTGGCGGGCTTTCCGCAATGCTTATGTACAGAAAGAGATAACGCAGAATCAGGTATATAGTAAATCCGCTGTTGAGCCACAAGTGAGCGTACGAAAAAAGTATGGTTCTATATTGATTATAGCTATTTCATCTATCATTGTCCTTGTCGTGGTCCTACTATTTGGTAATAGCTTTGTCCAAAAAAAGAAGCATTTTAATGGTAACGCTTTCCACTTTTCGTCCAAGACAATGTTGACACAGGGTTTGCCCAATTCAGTTGTATTTGATTATGACGCTTCGGCAGCAAGTGAAGACGATTCGATATTCATTGCACAAAGCTGGGACACTAGCCGCAAGACGCAGGTGGATAGAAACGACAAACATCACTCCGCTATTTATTACTATCCAGGTTACTTCAGGGCCAAGCTGATTATTGGGGACAAAATTGTTCGAGAACATGATATACAGATTAAAACAGATGGCTGGTTAGGATTGGTAGAAGCAGCGTGGGGAAAAGAACCGTTATATTTCAAAAAAAATGAAATCACATTGCCACATGAAATTGCTGTTACGCAGGAGCTGCTGAAAAGTTATAAGGTCGACCTCCTCCCTGAAGCTCCACCGGTTAGATTTTACAATCAAAAGAATAGGACAGGAGTTATGACCAATAATTTTAGTTTTGAAACGGACATAAAAACAGGGATAGTCAATAGTGGCAATATTTGCCAACGTGTGGAAGTACTCTTACAGTCTAAAAACGATATATTTATTATACCTTTAGTAAACACAGCCTGTATCGGTGACATAGCCCTTACAGCTGGTGGTTTTTATACGGATAGTAAACAAGATGACCTCAGTGGATTTGGCTGTGATCTTTCCGAATGGACTAAGCTTAAAATAGTCTGTAAAAACCAGCAGATTAGATTTTGGATTAATGATAAACCTGTATATGCAACGACGATTAAAAATGCACCAACTGAAATAGTCGGTCTTCAATATCGTTTTAAGGGGGCGGGTTTTGTTAGAAATACTCGTTTAAGTGGATCGGAGATGAAGGATATTATTTTTTGATAAGGAAACTACTATGCATATGATGATAGTAAAAAAATATTTCTTTTTTTATTTTTCTTACCTCTCGCTTGCCTGGCTCAGCAAAAAAAAGGAAAGCTTTTCGAAATTCAATTTGATCTTTCAGGATTTTCTAATGGTTCAAAGTTTGAACTGAGCAGCTTTCAGAATGACAGTCAGTCTTATTCAGGTGTACTTACGGATGGAAAATGTACGATAAAAGGAACTTTGCTGGAACCAACCTTATATATACTAACTGCAAAGCCCAATTTGAGAACCGTGATCTGGATAGAGCCTGCACGGATGAAGATTTTGGGCGATAGCCTGAATTTTTCAAATATCGAAGTGCTGAATTCTAGATCACAAGCTGAGGCCATTCCGATCAATAAACAGCTGGATCCCATGTGGAAAAAAGCCGCTGCACTTGATAAGGAGATAGAAGTTGAAACTGATTCAGTCAAACAGACTGAGTTGAGAATTGCATCGGATCACTATTATTGGTCCATAAGACAATTAAGAATCGATAATATTTTTAATAAAAAACCTTCTTATCCGCTTATGCAGGAACTCTATTTCCTAAGAACATCATTAACACGAGATTCCTTACAGTTAGCTTATGGTCGATTTCCGGAGAATATTAAAAATAGTAGGACTGGACGCTTTTTAAATGAATTTATTCAAGCAAAAGAACTTAGAAAGGGGGACCTGGCACCATCCTTTATTGCACAAGACCTTAATAATAATGATCTAAAACTAGTTGATTTTAGAGGAAAGATTGTTGTGCTCGATTTTTGGGCTGCCTGGTGCGTTCCATGCAGACAAAGTAACAAAAAGCTACCGATGCTGTATGCTAAATATAAAAAACTAGGATTAGAGATTATATCCTTTAATCTAGATACGAATAGGGAGATCTGGAAAAAAGCTGCCGTTGAAGATAACATATCCTGGATTAATGTTGGCGATCAGCAAGCACTACACAGTAAAACGGCCATCACCTATCGGGTACAGGGGTTACCAAAAGTTTATATCATTGACCGAAATGGGATTATCCTTGAAACTGGAGGATCTGGAGTTGACCTTGAACGTGTCTTAAAAGAAAACCTAACACCTTCTCTTTAAGCCCCTGAGTAGAATAAAGTTTGCGAAATGTTGAAAGGTAATGGTTAAAAGGGATAACCACAATTGAAAAAAATCAGGATGGCACTGTAGGTAATTTGATAGGTTGTTGACTTACAGTGATATCAGTGTGGCTTTAAATAAATATAATTGCTAAATTTAAGTATCTTTCACAAACACATATTGATATGCACCATCCATTAGAAAAACACTATGTCAACCGGGTTGGGTGGCTTCGCGCTGCTGTGTTAGGTGCCAACGATGGCTTATTATCGACGACGAGTATTGTGATTGGAGTTGCAGCGGCAAGTCCTGAACGCAATACCATTGTCTTGGCAGCATTAGCGGGCATGATTGCGGGAGCAATGTCTATGGCAGCAGGAGAATATGTTTCCGTAAGCTCACAGGAAGATACCGAAAAGGCCGATCTCCTACGTGAGAAAAAGGAACTTGAAGAAATGCCTGAAATCGAGCTACAGGAATTAGCCAAAGTTTATGAAAGAAGAGGCGTCAGTCAAGAAACCGCCTTACAGGTTGCACGTGAACTAACGGCACATGATGCATTGGGCGCCCATGCACATGACGAATTGGGTATCAATGAGATTACACAAGCTAAACCTCTACAAGCTGCACTGGCATCTCTGGGCTCATTTGCGTTAGGAGCGCTACTTCCATTTATGGTTTCATTGCTTGCACCAATTAAGCAGATGGTCTATCTGCAGTATGGTTTTACGATTATTTTTTTAATGGTTCTTGGAGCGATTGCGGCCAAGACTGGAGGCTCGAGTATCGGAGTTGCAGTAGGCAGAATATGTTTCTGGGGGACAATAGCAATGGGAGTGACAGCGTTAATAGGACACTTTTTTGGTGTTACAGTTGCTTAAATTTTTGAAATAATACGCACTTCATAACTGAACCTATGAAAAGGAAAGCATTTTCAATAATTCAGGATATCGGGTTCATCCTATTTCTTGTCGTATTTCCACATGCTGTGCCATTACCTTTTTATTCCTATGCAGTCATTTGTTTTCTAGCAATTTTTCTTGTTTTAAGAAGAAAAGGCAGGACATTGAGGGATTTGGGATTAGATAAGAAAAACCTTTCTTCGCGTGCTATTCTTTTAGGAATTCTCTCTGCATTAGCCTGGGTAATATTTATGCAGATAATATATATTCCAGTTATCAAACATCTATTTAATGTTCCCGATTATACGGAGTATAATTTTATTAGGAGTAGTATAGCGAGATTGATTATGACAATTGTTGCAGCATGGATTATTGGTGGATTTTATGAGGAAGTTGTGTTTCGGGGCTATATCCAGAATATACTCGAAAAAAGATTGTTTAAAGGAATTGGACGTTGGTTGCCTATCGTGATAACCAGTATTCTTTTCGGTCTCTATCATCTGCAGCAAGATATATTTGCTGTTATAGCTGCTTGTTTGGGAGGATTGTACTGGGGTATTTTATATAAAAAATGGAATAATAATCTTTGGGTTTCAATCATTTCACATGCGCTATTCGATATGATTACCCTTATCCTAATCTATACTGGGAAATTTGGAAAACTTATATAGATTTTGTTGTTTTTTGAGACTTGTTTCATATGCTTTGTAAGCTCAGACAAGAATCTGGCGATAGAAAAACAGCCGACTAAATATGGCAAAAGTATTACCCTTATTTATTGATAGTGGACGAATATTAAGGAGATCAAAGCGATAATTATATTATGTGGGAGATTCCTTTTGCTTTTAACTATTTTGGTGTATTAAATCAATTTTTTATAATTAGTATGAAAATCAATCTATCACAGCGTACACTTATTTTTTATGGTGTCTTGGCGCCCTTTATTATTTTCGGATCACTCTATAATCTTTTGGGAATTATCTCAGGTACAAGTACGGTTATTTCTTTTGGGGCCTTTGCTCTCTTTGGATTTGTTCTTTTACCCGCCTTACTTGTTTCCACCTATCGGCAAAACCGCTGTACGCTATTCAGTGACCGGATAAGCATTGGAAAAAAAGAATATGTTTTCGATAGTTACGCAGTTTCTATTGTTGAAAAGTATCTACCGCTAAAGGAAAGGCCACTTTTTTCATTATTTAGAACACAATATGCTAATTTAATTATTCGGGAAAAATCAAGTGGACAAATCGTGCTCAATAAAGATTTAGCTATTTCCTTGCAAACAATAAATAAAATGAAGGCGTTTTTATCGGTGTAGATCAATAACTAAAGTGCCGTCTTGCTGTTTTATGGAAGTTGATTGAGAAGAAATTCGAAAGTGAACTGCGGAGTGTAACCAAGTAATTGCATTGCTTTATCACTTCGGTACACTCTATCTATCGATGTTGGAAAACTCCAGCCTCTCTGTCGGTATATTTCAACGGCATTTGGGATACGCTTAGCGATGATATGGGAAGGGTTATATTTTAGTTCAATTAAATCCTCAATTTCAAAAGGCGAACCGCTAGAAACATTAAAAATCTGAAACGACGTAAAGTTGGTCTCAACACCTAGTCGAAGAGCCTCAGCTCCATCTCTTTCATCTAATCCCCGATACAAACGATGATTTAGCATAAGGTTATCGGGTTCTGGAAGAAATCGGCCAACGCGATAGACGCTGGTCATTAGCTGTTCTTTTTCGAAAAAGTCTCTACAGAGCTCTTCACAAGCCTGTTTGGTAATATCATAAATATCACGGGGTTGGGCTATAAGTTCCTCTGTAACCCACACCGCTTTTTCCGCATCAACAAGTGCATTGCCATATATGGAGGTTGTAGAGGTAAAAAGAAAACGCTTTATTCCGTTCTTTACACAGGCATTTAACAGATTTAATGTTCCTGATATATTGGTATCTATAAAACTTTGCCGGCTATAATTCAAATCCATATGTCTACCATGCAGCGCCGCTGTATGGATAATGGCTTCATAACCACTTGTGAATTCAGTAACTGACTCGGCTCGTTTTACATCTAACAATTGATCAGTGGTATCGCTTTCCAATAAATCAACTCCCGTAACATCATGTCCAGCCCGACGTAGATTCTGAACTGTTACACTTCCCAATTTTCCCGAAGATCCTGTTACCAATATGCGCATGTATACAAAATAAAGGAAAATTTAAGATATAGGTATTTATATGCAAATTTTATATGGTATTGACATAAGGTAATAAGGCAGCCGAACCAGTAAAGACGATCACACAGTAATTGTACACGACAGGGACATGTAGAGAAAAAGTGATACAAATTGTACAGCAATTGATACGCCTTGTCAATAAATACAAACGCGTATGTAGTATCTTTCATATGGATATTTATAAACTAATTATAAAGCTTTGGCTACGTGGGTAGTTATGCCTATGCTGGTGTAAAGGAAAAAACTAGAAACAAGTCTATCCTGACGGTTTCGGATAATCGAAATAAATCAACTATGAAAAGAAGAACATTTATTCAGGCGCTGAATTTTGGCATTGCCTCAGCTACGTTGTATAAAGGTTACGCAAATGAAATTTTATTTTCCTCTGATGTTGAACTAGGAAACAAGGTCCTGTCCTATCACAAGATAAAAGATATCAGATTTTCTACCGTAAAAATGAATTATCCGAGGCTTGTGGGGAAAAATGCCCGTCTCGACCTACATGGTTATGGACCTGATGTGGAAATATGTGTTATAAGGACAGATCAGGGAGCAATGGGCTGGGCCTCACTCCGTGGCTCAAGACGTGAAGCTGAAAAAATTTCGGGAGAATTGATAGGCAAGAAAATGTCAGCTCTTTTTTCTCCCAAAGTCGGTACTCTGCTGCAGACACATATTCCCTTTGATATGGCTCTTCATGATCTCGCAGGAGTCATTTTAAATAAACCTGTTTATGAAATACTTGGTCGAAAAGATCCGATCATAACAGATTATTATAGTGGTATGATCTATTTCGATGACTTAGAACCAGCGGATAGGCCATCAGGAATTGACCGTATTCTTGAGGAATGCCAATATGATTATGGAGTGGGGTACAGGCAATTTAAGTTAAAAATTGGAAGGGGGCATAAATGGATGCCTTTTTCCAAAGGACTTCAACGGGATATTGAGGTTACAAAAGCAGTGGCAGACGCATTTCCTGACTGCAGAATTTTAGTTGATGGAAATAACGGTTTTACATCAGACCAATTTATTCAGTATTTAAAAGGTATCCCAATGGTAAATCTCTTTTGGATAGAAGAACCTTTTCATGAAACGGTGATGGATTATCAAAAGCTTAGCGGCTTTTTAAAATCGGAAGGTATAAATACCTTGCTGGCGGATGGCGAAGCAGATCCTGATCAGAACTTGCTGAGAACCTTATTTGAAAAGAAACTGCTGGATGTTCACCTTACGGATATTGAAGGCCTTGGATTTACGAATTGGAGGAATTTAATGCCAAAGTTAATACAACTTGGAGCGCAAGCATCTCCACATGCCTGGGGATCGCTTCTCAAGAGCTTCTATACAGCGCATTTAGCCGGAGGACTCGGAAATACCGTAACCATTGAAGGAGTTACAAGTACATCTGATGATGTGGATTTGTCGGGATATCTCGTCAAAAATGGGAAACTTATTCCTTCCTCATCTGCAGGGTTCGGTATCCCATTGCTAAAAAAGATCTGAAAGAAGAAACATTATAATATTTTTCAAACTTTTCAACGTTCTACAGCGTTTAATGAAGAACAAACAAAATGATTTCTTAACCTTAAAAAATTGACTAACCTGTGAACGAAATGAGCTAAAGCATAGTCACAGCTGTAAAACGTTGTTTAAGGGCAAGGAATGGGTTTTATAATTCTTTTAACATAGTTGTTGATCAAAATTATTTCGAATGTCTAAAAATGCTCCACAAAAGGTAAATGACCATCTTGCTAATGAACGAACTTTCCTTGCTTGGATACGGACAAGCCTAGGGATTATGGGATTCGGTTTTGTGGTTGTTAAGTTTTCACTATTTATTCGTCAGATTGAGCTCATTTTAAAAAAAGATGTAGTTGCAGGCTCCCAGCATGAACATTCTGGTGCTGTTGGCGTTTCCATTGTGGTCATTGGTGCATTGACGGTTATTGTCGCTTTCTTTAAATATCGTAAAACGAACAAACAAATCGAAGAAGAAAACTTTACTCAAACTTCAAATAGCATCACAATTGTGGCCGTATTAATTTTTGTCATAGGTATTATTCTGAGTTGGTATCTTATCGATGGTCTTTAAGGAGATGCATTAGATCCAGTTCGCGCTGAAATGATTATCCAGGCTAACTAGATCTAGATTGTCGTGCATTGGCTATTTATAATACCGGCAAAATTTATTATTGCTGTGTACACTGTACCACGGTGATTTGATTTGTTGTACCACGTTTTTCTAAAAACTGTCGTAGGGCGATCATCAGAAAGGCGAGAAAGCCAAAACCCATCGTAAGCCAGGGCGAAAATTCTACACCTTTCGAAACGATAATCCAGCCACCTACGGTAGTTCCCAAAGTTACCCCGAGATTGCCAAATGAAGTCGCTAGACTATTGGCAAATTCTAGCGCCTCAGGAGCGGAAGAAATCATATAGGTAGATGCGTTTAAGAAGCTAGGAGAATAAAGAAATCCCCATAAGGCAATCGTACAGACCGTAGCGAACATATTGCCATCTGAAAAATACAGTAATAAAGGAATAATAAGTGTACCCGATAAGAAAAATGCTGTGGTAAACGTAATATTTCGGTTGAGCATTTTCCCTGCCACCCAGTTTGCGATGACTCCAATAATACCAAATACAAATAGCATATAACTAACCATGGTACTGTCCATATTCTTTGCTTTGTTTAAATATTCGGCGAAATAACTATAGGTAGAAAACCAAGCGGATACCATAAAGAAATTCATTGCGGTACTGACCATAAAAATGGGTTTGGTTAATATTTTCATCTGACTACCGTAGGATTTTTTTTCTTTTACAGGCAAAGGAGGAATGGCAAAATAGATTGCCAGTAGTGCAATTATACTGACAATGGCCTGTATCGTGAAAGAATATGTCCAGGAATAGAGACTGGCAATGTAGGTGGCGAAGGGGACTGTTGTCACCATAGCGATTGCAACACCACTAAAAACAATGCTCATAAGCTCATTTTCATTTTTCTTCCCCCCTTTTAAAATGGCGACAGACAATGCTGTCGCAATATAGACAGGTTGGAGAAAGGCGGGAAGAATTCTTACAGTAAGTAATAACCAGAAAGGAGGGGATAATGAAGAGACAATCGCCGTGACTAAGAAAATAGCGATGGCAGTTAACATGACTTTCTTGCGATCGAATCCCGAAGCCAACAATGTCATAAATGGCCCAGTTAGGGCAATGATCAAGGCAAAAGCACTTAATAAATAACCTGCTTTGTCGATACTGATATGATAATGATCGGCTATTTGGGGCAAGATGCCAATAATGCCAAACTCAGTTGTGATTACTGCGAGAAAACCCAAAGCTCCGATGTATGCGTATTTTTTCATAAATAAAAACCTATTGTACATGATTAATTATACGAGCAAATGTAAAGGCAAATACTTGCTTCTGGGTGTAAAGCGGCTATTTGTGTGTTACTAACAAATTTGTAAGTAATGGTAAAAGAAAAGTTGTTGCTGAATAATTGATCTCCGCCTGACATTGATAAGTTGTGTGTTGTCAAAAGTTCTTTTATATTCACTTTAGATTTATTTTAAGGTTGAATACAGATAAGGAATACGAAATAAAAAAACTAATGGAACAGCATATATTAATTGTGGGCCTGGGGGGAGTGGGCGGATATTTTGGTGGTATGTTAGCGCTCAAGTATGAAAACACTGATATTCATGTCAATTTTTTGGCGCGAGGTAACCATCTTGAGGAGATTAACCAACATGGTTTAAAGCTGTTATTAGAAAAGGGAAGTTTTACAGCGAAGCCCTATAAGGCTTCCAGTGAGGCTGAAAACTTCACAAAAATGGATTACATTTTTCTTTGTACTAAATCTTATGATCTAGAAGATACTATGGCCTTATTAGGACCGTGTGTGAGCGCAGATACAGTATTCATACCCTTGCAGAATGGAGTAGACAGCAAAGACCGTATCAACAGATATTATCCGAATAATTTGGTTGTGGATGGTTGCGCCTATATTGTATCCCGGTTAAAGGCTGCTGGAGTAATTGAAGTGACAGGGAAATGGGGTACAATGAGTTTCGGATTGAATGGAGAACATGATGAAAGACTGGATAGGTTATATCATCTTGTTCAACAGGCTGATATCCATGTGAATTATTCCGATGAAATTGAGAAAAAAATATGGGATAAATTTATTTTTATTTCCGCTATGGCCACAGCTACTTCTTATTTTGATTGTTCTATTGGTCAGATAATGGAAGATCCAAAGAAGAAAGATGCGGTTGTTAAACTTATTCAGGAGGTTGCAGCATTAGCTCAGGAAAAAGGAGTTGTTATTGCTGATCATATTGTACATAAGACCTTGGACAAAATGGAACAAATGCCTTACGATGCGACTTCATCCATGCATACGGATTATCTTAATAAACGACCGAAAACAGAGTTGGCATCTTTGACAGCTTACGTTATTCGTGAATCTAAAAAGTATAATCTCGAGACACCTGAATATCAACGCATGTTTGATGTATTGCGCCTAAAATCTGACTAGCTGTATTAAAATAGTTTGCGAGTTGGAAATTTCAATCGCTAAGTTCCTCTGGACAAGCTTTTTTGAATACAAAAAGTAAGTTTAGCTGTCAAAAGAAAGCTGATTAGATTTTATTTCCTGTAAGGTCGCTGAATTTATTGCCTCGATTGTCTTTATAAAAATCACCGTCCTTCTTAAAACTATGTGCATCTACTCCTTCAAGTAGCTGTTTTTGATAAAAGACATTTTTTGCGTCTTTTCCGAAATCGTGACCTAAAGGTATAAACGTTTTAATATCGGCATCTGGAATTATTTCCTGATTATAATACACATTATTCTTGTCTTTTGAATAGGAGTTGCTTCCATACACATCATTCTTTTCATCAATCGGGAATAATTCAAAGGAAGGAGCATCTACCTGTTCATATCTGAAGCTTTTCCCCCTGAATAGGATCGTTTTGTTGTCAACACTAATATAATCCTGATCAAGTACACGAATTTTATCAATGGTCTTAAAAGACCTCGTTATGACATCTGATCCCTGCGGAAATGGTGGGTAATAAATAGTATTGCCAATTCTCATGTAATATTTGTTTATGGCTTCAATGTTTCCGGAGTTAGCAACAACTGCTTTAAAGGTACCTATATTCGGAGAGACATAAACTGAATCTTTATCCATTAAAAAATAGTCATTGACGAACGAAAAGGTTTTCCGATCTGCCTTTATCATATCATTACTGTAGAAGTAATGGTCCTTGTCGCGTGCCCAGTTTATATGATCCTTTACGAGCTCATATGTTTTTGGATCTGCTCCCTGGATGATATTAAAGCCTAGGGCCTGATCGATATAATAGACATGAAAACGATCTTTTGGAATCTGATTATCGACGTAAAAGGAATTCTTGTCCACAAGTTTTTGAGTCGTGCCACGAAAATATACCGCATTTTTGTCTTTAGCTATATCTTCTGACAACACCTCAAATGATTTTGCATCAGCCTGCATTTGTGAAATGCCCAAGCTAAACCAATTTCCATTCTGACAATAAGCTATCTGCCCTTTTGAATCGATGAAGTAAGAACCAGATTTTTGTTTATCAATCGGTTTGCCAATATTTCGACAAGAAATAAAAAAGCAAAGTAAAATACAAGCCAGAAAAAAAGTATATTTTTTCATTTTTGCATTGCATATAATCCTAGATTTATTATTTATTATACCCATCTATATAAATTTACAACGACAAAATTAGAAAACCGAATTTTCAGTTTTCCGTTCCCTTATTAAGGCAATTGCATAAAACTGGCACCAATGACTTTTAGTGTGTTGTCAATGCGTTTCCATACCCTAAAATATCTAAATTTTCCTTCTAATGGTGCTCCCATTACCTTGCCTTTTGCCGTCATCGTAGTAACGGAAAGCGCGGTATCCCCAATTATTCTGATCTCATTAATTTCTGTTGAAGCATTTTCAATAATCATAGCCTTCGATCGGTGTGCATTTAGATCCATTTCTTTGGTTAACATTTGACCATCAGGTGCTACAGCAACAAGGTCGTCATATAGGAGGAGATCAAGACCGTCTACATTACTGGCTAGCTGCGCCAAGAAAAGTTGGTTCTCTGCTTCTGCAATTTCTTTTTTCGTGATTTTATCCATATCCCTATCAGATTGTTATTTTTTTTTTGTGCTTATTACTTTAAAAATAGTAAATCATTGTCGTTCTGTTTCGGTTTTATTTTTTTTGAGACACCTGCTAGCAGAATGGTAAATTTAATTACCGTAAAAAAAATAGAGCTAGTTCACGACTATTTCTTCTGATTTACTATTTCTTTTTGCTAAAAAAGCTTTTGAATCACACTATTTTTACTAATCCTCACGCTATCAAGAATGAAAACAACATCCTGATAATAGACGCAATATGACAGGAACAGGTAGGAGCTCTAGTCGAATGATTTTAGGGGATATAGTTGTAGTTGTTTAGCTACAAGAGTGATTGGTTATGGCATTATTTCTGTCTTCGAAATTTTGAGAAAATGGGAGAGTGCTATTGAAGTAAGGACCGAAAATATTTTAATTAACGATGTTCTTGTACAGCGCGTGTTATGTTGCAATTGATTGTTTTATATTCTGAGTTACGAATTTGTAGCATGTTGTAGTCGATTTGTTGTCGTTCTGGTATGTTTTTGTGGTCAAATTGAAGCCTTTTAACCCTTGATTAAGTTTTGAATTTTTGGCTTATTTGTTAGAGAAAGATTTCAGCCATAAATCAACCGCCAATGAAAGGTGCCTACCGAAAAGTAACACGATACACATGCTCAATTTGTTGTTGTACACCATTTATCGGTCGTTTACATGGATCAAAAGCTGTTTATGCGAATCTTATTTGAAATCAAGAAACTTAATAATGAAAGGTCTTATCATGGTAAAGGGTTTATTTTTTAATCAAAAAATTTCTAGAGATATTACAAGGTCTGGATATATTCCAGTATATGTCATAAAGATGAAAAAAAAGCTCTTTTATTCGTTGGAAAGAACATATTTAGGTAAAGCATATGTTACGCCGTTATTGCATGTGACTTATCAATGGAGAACGAAAGGATTGTTAGGAACTGGGACCAAGGATATTCAATTAAGTCAAAATGGACAGGGAACGGAAATTGTTGAAGTGTTGAACACAATTGAGAGAGATCTTAAACATCGACAATATCATAGTATATTTTGGGGAAGTATGAGTGTCATCCTATTTCTTATGATTCTTACGTTAAGTTTTTTTTTCAGAATAAAACATAAAGCGCAGACAGATGAATGTATAAAACTAAGAATGCGGAATGAAGATTTAGAAAACCGTCTGAATGGTGAACTCGACTATCAAAAAGATGATCGGATGAAATTGCTTTCTCAAATACAAGTACTACAATCACAGAATGAACAGATGCAAAAGGCAGCGCTATTTGATGCATTACAGATCGAACGTAAAAATAAACTACTTGATCATTTGAAGGTCGTACTTGTAGAAACAGAAGGCAATGAAAATGCGGGGGTATTTGAACGGATGATAAAAGATGAACTGCGATTTGATGAAGTGACGGGACAACCTATTCGCGAATTTCAAGCCATCAACCCTGATTTTTTTCTAAAACTAAGACTGTTGTCTAAAAACAAGATCACTGCACTCGAATTAAAGCATTGCGCATATATGTACCTCCAGCACAGTACACTTGATATTGCGACTGCATTTCATATTGAACCCAAAAGTGTTCGTGTGACGAAGTATCGAATAAAGCAAAAGTTGAAATTAGAAAAAGAGGTGGATCTCGAGGCCTATTTACAAAGTCTGGTTTAGACCGAGATGATACGCAGCCATCCATTTTTAGAGTACATTTTTTATTGCTTTCCGCTAGAGCCAACATGTTGTTTGTTTGGGTTAATTTGCTTGATTTTATGTTTATGTGTTTTTCCTTTTCTGTTTATTTGTCTGTTTTTTAGGGTTTTATTTTATTGTTTTGGACTTGGTTTGTGTCGAATCACATCGAGTTTTGTTGTTGTTATGTGTTTGGTTGTTAGGTTTTTATGTTTTGTGTGGTCAAATTGTAGTCATGTTTGTGGTCAAAATGTAATCTTTGTTTTTAAATATTTTTCTTTTTCATATATAAGTTTGCGTAAATATTATTGGTAATGTTGTTTAGGTCATTTTTAGGCTTAATTCAATTAAGTATCGATGTAATTAAACCAAATTTTAAAAAAATGAAAAAAGAAAAGAAAACCTACGAAGCACCTACTATGGAGGTGCAAACAATTGAGCTGGAACAAGGGATTGCTGCCGGTTCGGGCGGTACAGGAAGTCCAAATCCTGGTGTTGGCGATTGGGGAAATGGTTCTGGAGGCGAAGGTAACGGCGATTTATAAACTAACATCTATTTATTTAAATTAACAATTTTATGAAAATATCACGTTTAAAGCGTTTAAGTTGGACCGTTACATCTATTGCCCTATTGTTGGGAAGTACGGTTACATTCTCTGGATGTTCTAAGGAAGATGGTCGTATTGATCAGACTGAAGAAGGAACAAAACTGGATGGAACGAAGCTGGTTCTCAAAGTATCGGGTATAGATGAGACGCAGCAGACAGCATCTGTCAAAGGTAAAGCCAGTACAAATTCGACCAGTTTGAATGGTCCAAAACTATTGGAGTTTCCAGAATTTGATGCATTGATTGAAATTGATAATAATGTTCCATTTAAGGCGGCCCAGTTTACCAATAAGGCTGCAGCAACATCTGCACATGGGGCACGTGCCGCCGCGATGGACAATGGCATTACTTATCGTTTATTCTTGTTTTCACAAGACGGCAGCCAACTGGTATCTTCTACGCAATTTACAACAGGGAGCCAAGGAGCAATTGATGTGACGCAGGGCCAAACCTACAAATGGGTAGCTTTATCTTACAATAATGGTGAAGATATCCCTAACATCAATACGGGCAATACAACGATTGCGCTTCCAGCTGGAAAAGATGTGTTGTATGCAACGGGTGAGGTTGCTGTGCCCACGGGAGGACCAAATGTAAATGTTCCGATCAACATTTTATTTAAACATAAATTTGCCCGTTTGGCGGTAGAACTGAACTCGATGGGGATGTTCGCTAATATGACCGGCGCTAAGGTAGAGATCGCAGGAATAAAAACTGCCACAATTGATGTTGGTAACGGTACACTTTCTAACCTAATTTCTGCTGATCAAGAAATAGCCTTTTCAAGTTTTGCGGATATTGACCCGTCTTACCAAGATGCAAAAATCGCATATGTGTATACTGCAGACCCTGCAACGGTATCTGGTGGCATAAAAGTAAATGTCTCAAATTTGGCATTGAAAATAGATGATAATTCAACGCGCCAATTCTCATCGACTCCAGCGAATTTTACTTTCAACATTACACCGGTATTAGGAAACAGCCATCGTCTATTGGTCAATTTGTTAGAATCACCTTTAACTGTGGACGGAGTAAGATGGGCGAGACAGAATATTTACTATCAGGCAGGGCATAATCCATATCGTTTTCACCATACCTATGCACATTCAAATGCCAGAAATACTTACTTTTCATTCAAAGGGCTAGTGCCTGATCGATTTGGCGTCAATAGTGATCCTTGTAACGAAGTGTACCCTAAAGGTGTGTGGCGCCAAGCTAGTGAAAGTGATTTTCGGAAGCTGACCGGCTTTTTGGGAATCGGTGGTCAGAGTCCGACATACGGCACAAGTAACGGTAGAGGTTATTTTGAATATAACGCAAGTGGAACAGCCGCACCATATCCAAATAACAAACTTCACTTCAACTTCAATGGGGGTAGTACCTCTTTCGCTGTGGTGAATGGTCTTGTACAGATCAACCTGGGCAATTTCGGAACTCGTGCGGAAATCTGGACCGGTTCCTCGGGTATTAAAATTGGAGGACTACTTGGTTTGGGTGCGTGGTATTACCACGGTGAAAAAGGAATCTTCGGGAACAATAGTGCGGATCTGACAGCAAATCTACTCAACATATCTGTCATTGGCATAGACTTGATCGAGACACAAATGAAAAATGTGCGTTGTGTAAGAAATTAACATCGCGTTCTTATGATGATTAATGAGCTATTTAATTAGAATTTTGGATTTCGTTTAAATAGCGATAAAAGCGACCTGTTTTACAGGTTGCTTTTTATAATCATAGTGACCAGTTATGTTCCCATAGCGTTAATTAAAAAAGCGAGATTGTGTTTGTTCTTTGTGTTTGAAATTTATGAATTTTCAATCTTCAACTGACCTTAACGCGATATGAGCTTTCTGAATAGCCAGTTATAAAAACCAATTTAATGAACGAAAATAATAAAGTTAGACCCCGATTTACAAAAGAAGTGAAGACGGATGTGATCAACGCAATTGTTAATGGCGAGTTGTGGCTTGAAGAAGCCATGGCGAAATATAATGTACAGGATAGGAGGACAGTCATTATCTGGCTAAGGAAATATTTGCGCGATAGGTGTAAACTTGCTTAATTCTTTATTATGTCAAATACCGAATAGGGAGTGGATAGCATATTTAACAATTTGATAATACCTGATTCTTAACTTCGCGAAACAACTTAGTCAGATTAAGGACGTGAATTATATTATTATTGTAGGGGCCACCCAGGCTTTATTGGCATTGGGTGTTTTATTAAAGAATAAAAAAAATAATGGACAGCATGATAATATTCTTTCTTATTTATTGGCCTCCATATTTTTGCATTTGGCAATCAGTTTTGCTCTGAATGTTTTTTGGCCCCATTCAAAAATCCACCAACAGTTTAATACATTTATTGCTTTAGCTTATCCAGGGTTACTATGGTGTTATATGCGCTATCTCGAACATCGCGGGAAACCCATTGATATTCTCCTGGCTATGCTTCCGTCGATATGTGCTTCAATTGGTTATTTTTGGATTGCTGCTTATGTAATTAACAATGCTGGGGAGCTACCGCCATTTATAAAAAAATACAATTCAATGTCAGGTTATGCTTATACGGTATTATATATTGCTTATCCTTTAAAGATTTTGGCTCAGATAAAGTCGATATCGGTGTTTTGGAAATTGGAAAAAGGTATGGTTAGGTTAGCTGCGTTTTTGCTCTTACTAATAGGTCTTGCATTTCTTATCATCACGATTTGGACTCAGCTGTTCGATATTACTGCTTATTTTTCTTTTATCCATTTGTGGCTTCGCGTCTTTATCTATTCGATATTGGCGATTATCTGTATCTCGATTATTTATGTAAAAATAAGCTCTTTCCTCTATGTCCATGTTTATCAGCTGGAAAAACCTATGGAACAGCTATCTGTCAATGAAGGGGAAGAACTGATCCTCGTCGAAAGTAAAAAACAGCACTCTTTTCCTGTGGAAGAAAATGAAAAGAATAGCAGCTTGGACTATGCCGGTATTTTGGCTAAGGTAGAGTATTTGATGTCCAATGATAAAGTTTTTTTGGATCCCGATCTGACATTGGAAAGTCTGGCCGCAAAAGCGGATGTATCGCGCCATCACCTTTCAGAAACCTTAAATCAATACAAAGAAAAGTCTTTTTATCAGTATATCAATGAATATAGGATTAAGGAGGTGGTGATGCTGATGGATAAGTGCAGGAAGAAAGGCGAAAGTATTAATATTCTCTCATTGGCATTTCAGGCCGGCTTCCATTCCAAATCTTCATTTAATCAATATTTTAAAAGAGTCCAAGGTTGCACTCCATCAGCCTACCTCAAGGACGCAGCGCATTTCAATCTACTCAAGGCCTAATGTAATGGCTTACTGCAGCATCTCCGAGTAACGTTATACTTTTCGCTATGAATTGGCAAAGGAGTATTTCTGCGTCGTTAGCCAGGTGCCAATTTATCGATAACCTAAGCTTAATATAAAATTAATTCTTGTAAATAGCATAAATACAGTTGTTTATGTGGTTTTTCGTAAGTGACGGGTTCTTCTTTATCGAGGAAGACGATCGGTAGTTAATGAAATATCAATTTCGTATCAAATAACAAAAATTGATTACATGATATGAAAAGAACGTTACTCTTTTTGATTGTGTTGATGCCTTTTTTTTTACAGGCACAACAGATTACGGGATTAGTTACTTCAACGACTGATGAAGTATTGCCCGGGGCAACAGTGCAAGTTGGAAAGCTGGCGGCACAAACTAATTTAGATGGTAGATTTACATTGATTTTAAAAGAAAAGGGACGTATTAAGCTTTCTATTTTCTATACAGGCTATCAGGTGTTCACACTTGATACAATAGTTTCCCATGAAGGGATCCATTTAGGGAACATTAAATTGGTACCTTCCAACAATAGCCTCGGTGAAGTTGTTGTTGTTGGTTCTTCTGCGGGCTCTCAACTTAAAGCATTGAACATCAAGAAAGGGGCAAATGCCATTATGGAAGTGTTAGCGGCAGATGCCATTGGTAAACTGCCCGATCGGAATGCTGCCGAAGCTGTACAACGTATTCAAGGGGTATCAATTGAGCGGGATCAAGGGGAGGGACGCTATGTTTCTGTACGGGGGACACCAATCCAGTGGAGTGCTTCGTTGTTAAATGGAAATAGACTTCCTTCAGCTAGTCTTGATTATGCAGATAGGAGAATTCAGATGGATATATTTCCTTCGGAAATGATTCAATATGTACAATTGTCAAAAGCTATTACTCCTGATATGGAAGGAGATGCTATTGGTGGATCCATCAATTTTATTACAAAGGCGGCCCCCCTTAAACGTACGCTCAACATCAATGCTGCCGGTGGGTATAATGGACAATCTCAACGAGGCTCATATAATGGTTCTGTCCTTTTTGGAGATCGTGTTGCGAAGGGTAAATTAGGTTACATTCTTTCTGCAGTAATCTGGGACCGAACAGCTGCCCAGGATCGATACAATCTAAACTATGATTTTGGAAACAGCAATAAGACTCAAGCTTTTTCCATTACAGATCTTCAATTGCGCGATTATATTGCCCACAGACGTACTGTTGGGTTTAATGGAGGGCTGGAATATGCCTTCAACGAGAAACACAAAATTATGGTCAAAGGCTTGTATAGTGAATATCTAGATGCGCAACGCGTACGGGAAAACTACTTCTATTTTAATACCAAGACAGCAACAATTACAACAAGGACGGCAGATTATCATACAAATCTGTATTCCGGAGAGCTGAGCGGACAATCCGTTTTTTCAGAAAAATTAGGCTTGGATTGGGAAATTAGCATGGATCAATCTTCATTCAAATTTAAGAATCCCGATTACTACCCGATGGCTACTTTCTCTCAGAGGGTTTCCTACGAAGACATGGCTACAGATGGAAAGAAATACTTGGCGATGGATTCACCTGATGGAGTAGGGGATAATATTGATCGGATCCTACCACATCTTTCACCATCCTCTCCAATTAGTGCCGAGGCTATGAAGTTGACACAAGTCGTCAATATTAGGAGTAAAAACAAGGAGAGCAACAAACGTGCTGGCGTCAATTTAAAATATACGCCGAGCAATTCATTGACTGTTAAATTTGGCGGCAAATATATTCACAAAGACAAGAAAGTAGAAAACCCGTATAGTATTTATCTAGCTGGTGTCTCAGGACCCGCCCCGACCTTAGCTAGTTTAGGGACTGAACCCTATCCGTATCGTGGGGGTTTTTTGACCGAAATAGGATCACCTTATGACAATGAACTCATTGACCAGATTTCTATGGAATCCGTAAAGCAGCTTGCTTCACCGGCGGGAATTGCTGGTAACAAGCTGTATCCCTTCCGAGTCGATTCAGCTACAAATGCCTCTGGAGCGGCCAACTATTACAGTGGAAGGGAAAATGTCTACGCTATTTATGGATCCGCGGAGTACAAACTGACTGAGCAGTTTACCCTTATTGCTGGTGTACGGAACGAATATAACAAAGTCACTTTTTCGGGGAACAAAGTATCTACGCTTGCCGATAAATCTACTCATGTCGAAGCTATCAATCAGGACAATAGCTATAATGCCTTTCTGCCTATGTTGCATGTGAAGATCAATGCGACAAAAAACGATATTATTAGACTTGCATTTACGCGAAGTTTTGCGCGCCCCGATTTTGGGAATCTCAATCCAGGTACAGTTCAGGATGATATCAACCGTGTGATCACACGCGGAAATCCTAATTTGAAACCCACTTTTGCCAGCAACTTTGATCTGATGGTTGAGCATTATTTCGGTGGAATAGGGATGGTCTCAGCAGGCGCATTTTATAAAAAGCTTTCCAACCTGATTTATTCCAATCAGTCTACACAAAATATCAATGGCATTATGTTCAATGTCAACGAACCGGATAACCTCCAAAATGCTTGGCTCGCAGGCTTCGAAGCCGGCATATCAAAGAGGTTTACCGATTTGCCCGGAATATGGAAGGGATTTGGAATCGATGCAAATTATACGTTTACAGATTCAAAAGCTACAGTTCCGCGCTTCGACAATGGAAAATTAATAGAAGATAAAAGTGTGATTCCTAAACAGGCCAAGCATCTTTTCAACGTTTCTCTAATCTATGAAAATAGGAAATTTATGGCTCGTATTGCAGGGAATTATAAAGGGAAATACCTTGATGTTATTCGGCAAATAGCTGGACCTGAGCATTATCGATGGTATTCGAGTAATTTTTCGGTAGACTTTTCTTCTTCTTATGCTATTAACGCCAAGTTTAGGCTATTTGCCGAACTAAACAATATTACTGGTGCCCCAGTACGCTATTACCATGGTGTATACGATCGTGCTGAGCAGGCTGAATGGTATTCAGTCCGTGGTCAAATTGGTATCAGTGCAAAACTTTTTTAAATGACAACAATAATGAAATTGAAACAAATCACTTTAATCGCAATGTCCCTGCTTGTAGTGGGCATTGGAACAAGCTTTGGCCAACAAACCGAACTGGCAGAACTGGATCAACTAAAGATCAATCAGATTCAAGTACTTGGGACACACAATAGTTACGCCAGACCCGTGGATCCACGTCTTTCGGCTTATGCAGACCCTATTTTTTCAAAGATGATGGAGAAGATGTCAACGTTATTCCCTCCAGATAAACTTAATTCCTTTAAGGAGTTTCACCCCAATGCGATGTCTATGAGTGAAGGATTAAAATACGACCATCCGCCTTTTGATGTGCAATTAGATAGTGGAATCCGTAGTTTAGAAATGGATGTATATTATGACCCTACTGGACATCGCTTTGATAAACCTGCAGGCTATGAACTCCTAAATAAAATGGGAGTTTCGGATCTCGCTCCATATCAAAAAGAGGATTTGGAAAAACCTGGTTTCAAGATGCTTCATATTGCTGATTTTGATTTTCGATCACATTATGCAACATTCCGTGCTGGTCTTGCCGCGCTGCGAGAATGGTCCGAACAGCATCCCCAACATCTCCCTATATTTATTATGGTCGAGGCCAAAGACAAGGGGATCCCCATTTTTCCTAATGGTGCTGAAGTACTTCCATTTGATGATAAAGCTTTTGACCAGCTGGATGCCGAAGTTGTTGCGGTATTGGGAAGAGAAAAGCTCATTACACCTGACGATGTACGTGGAAATTACAGTACTTTACGTGAAGCAATACGTTCTGGTCATTGGCCCACTGTTAAGGCTTCTCGAGGGAAATTTGTCTTCCTGCTGCTGCCAGCAACAGCAGGAATGAACCTTGAATCTGCCTATGTTAAAGATAAACCTAATCTTGAGAAGCGTATCATGTTTGTCCAGTCGGAACCCAATGATAGTTTTGCTTCTTTTATACTATTGGACAATGCTTTGGTTCGTCAGGAAGAAATCCAACGTCTGGTGAGGGAGGGGTATATCGTACGTAGTAGGTCTGATATTGAAACCTATGAAGCAAAAATAAATGATTACAGTAGGGCTAATGCTGCTTTCAGTAGTGGAGCTCAGATCATTTCCACAGATTTTTTTAGACCTGGAAATGGTTATAATACTTCTTATTATGTAAGGCTGCCCAATAGTAAGGTGGCCCGTCGGAATCCTGTAAATAGCATGATGAAAAAATCTAAGGACATGGTATCTACAAAACGTTAGGTCTATTGGTCGCTATAGCAAATACACTTGAATAAATTGAACAAGTAAGGTCACTCTCAGAAGTTTTTCGAATGATCTTACTTGTTCATACAGGATTTTTCAGAAATTGAAATAATCTGAACGGTTGTTTTTCTCTTAAAAAACTCCATTTTTGTACCTTTTTCTTTCCTTAACCTCTTTTACTTCTTTGGTTTAGGTAGTTCCTTAATCCATATATTCTTAAAATCTACAGGTTGACCTTCACTCTGTAATGCAATAAATCCACTGCTGAGCAACTTACCATCGATCTTAATTTTAGGGTCATATCCATTGGCTGTTCCACCTCCAATCTGAGGTCTTGAATATTCTAGTACGGTATCTCCGTTAATGATATGTTTGATTAACGAATCTCCTAATACAATCAACTCCCCTTTAACCCATTGATCACCATCATAGGTCTTCGAAGTAGAATTTAAACAATGTGAGGAAGCTATTTTGCCCTGATAGACCACATTGGTTCCAGGAGAGCACATATTGCCTGTAGGGCGGGGCTGACCATCGCTCAGTCCTCCCAAAAGTTGCATTTCGACAGAAATGGGCCAATCCTGTTCTTTCAACATTGTTCTGGGGTCCTGCGAATGAAACATAACGCCGCTATTACGAAGTGTATAGGAGGGGGCACCTTTATGGAGCTCGCCTACAAATCGATATTCAAATTTTAAATGATAATAAGAAAAGGGTGTTTTATAATATAAATGGCCAAATTGATCATTAAAATCATCATACTGATCATATCTGACCTTAATCATTCCATCTTCAACTCTAAACGTATTTCCGTAGTTCACACCAACATCATGATGATGAATTTTGACAAACCAATCATTGATGTCCTTTCCGTCAAACAAGGATTTCCAGCCATTATTATCGCCCTGACCTTTCATTCCTGCGCATCCTGTAAAAATAAGACCGATAGCTACTATTGAATAGATAATTCTTCGCATTGAAGTGATATTTGGTTTAAAATTGGATAGCAAGATACGATATATTCCATTAAACTTTACAGTCTAAGAAATATCGTGGACAGCCAGCCGTAGCTTATTGCCGTTAAGCGCTGGCTAGATCATAATAAGACAATTTAAACGACGAATCAGTATATATTTAAGCAAGTTTCGCTTCTCTTGTTAATTTACTTTTGTCAAGGTATAGTTCATTACTGAACAGGTCTGTCAATACTTTTTCAATCTCGATTTTATTGCATGTGGTAGGGTTTCGTCTCGATTTTAAATAATTTTCCGCTGTCATTTTTTTTGCCAATTGTCCTACCGTCTGCAAGTCAAGCACCTTACCGGTTTTGTGTGCAATCCAAAGCGAAGTGTGCGAAAACATAAGGCCTGTTAGTCCAATTGGCCAATTAAAGTAAATACCAGCTAAGGAAGCAACATAAAAAATTGCGAGTATTAGCGTCAGCCAGAAAGGGGGGCGTAGGATGTCAAGTTTAAAGCCTAAATGTCTTTCGAGTTTTTTTACACTTAACCGCCGACTATGTTTTGGGAAAATGTCCGTAAGTACAGTGTTTACCGTGATCGTTTTAGAATCGATTTGAGCTGTCGAAGCTATTGCTTCACGTAGCTTATAAAAAGCCTGTTGATTTGTACAGTCGCTTGAATGATCAAGTTGGATCTTATTTGTGATATGATCGCATAGCTCACCAAAAGTTGAGATATGCATAAGTTCTGTGCCCCTAAACTTAATGTCAAATGATTTTTCGACTTTAACGAGTACATCGCTAATATCGTCTGGGTCTATATTTTGAAGTTCACAGTCTGTCATCGCATTCATCGTATGAATTCGTTAAGTTATACGAATATACTGAAAATGTCTCTTCTGATTCTCTAACAGCAGAATGAAATTGTCGTAATCTAAGCGTAAGTTCATGATGGTTACGCTTTAATTTGTGATAAGTCGACACCAAATGCTGTCAATTGGGATTCTCCAAGTTCAGTAATATAGAGGTGTCTATCGCTGGGATCTGTTTTTGCTAGCCAACCTTTTGTTATTAACACCTCCATTAAGAGCTGGCCGAGTTTTCCGCCGATATGTTCGTAACATAATTTTGCGGACTTTACTTTATCGTAGTTTTTCATTTTTGTTTTTTTTACGTTGGGCTTAATTTTTGATTTATAGTTTCTTAGCTATAAAATTATGAAAATGCAAAGGGAAGCAAAATGATCAAAATCATCTATTCAAGTGGCTATTTGACACAATGTGGCGTGTTATTCTTTTAGATTAAAAAAACAAAATGTGCCTAAATTTGGTATCTAGATCAGGGATTTTATAATTTATGAAAAAAGAACAGGATAAAGAGCAGCAGGTAAGCAGTTTGTTTATACGATATAAAACTCAATTAGAAGATTCTGCTTATGTAAGTGTCGATTTTTTGGTTCTACTAGTGGATATCATTCGTCCCAAGCATACCAATCTGCTTTATCAGATCGATATTCAATTTTTACTGGATTATCTCCATGCCGCACCCGAGGAGCTGGAATGCTTTCAGCTTTATTTAAAAAGAGTTCTGGCTAGTAAAGATTTTGATCAATTGATTTCAGATACAGGAATTATCAGCTATGCGGATTTTTTTTATGAACTTAAAAAAAGGATCACCGAGCGATATTTACCTTTTCAGCCACCCAAGTCTACTTTGCAATATATATTAAATCAGGTTTTTTACAAACCTCGTGATGCTGATTGGATTGCTACGGTTTCGCAAGAGCAGGTCGATGAACTGTTTCGTTTATGTAGATTCGAAACAATTTATGATGATGAAACTGGTTTTGGAATGATCGAAATATTGTATGGATTGGAACTGTTGGTTCAACGTATTACGGGGCGTGCAATGGAAACGGATGTAAACAAGATGGTACCTGAGTTTCAAAATTTTGATAGTCCATTTATAGCCATTATGCGGGAATTCACCGAATTGAATGATCGTATTTTGCAATCGGATAATAAGTTTATCTCCTCGGATGATCTGTCTTATAAACAAATTTTGGTACTTCATAAGCAATGCGGATCGTATATTGAAACTGCCTTCGATAATTCACATCGTTTCGGAATTTCCATAAAGGTTAATCAATCACTTTTGCGCATGCGGCAACAACTTGAAAGGATCCGAGAAATCTTGCTTTTTTTAGTGATTGATAATCCGGAAGAAAAAAAGGAAAAGACGATTGCACTGGCAGTGACCCTTATTGGATACAATTCCCGAAAAAGCAATATTCGCAAATTGGTAGGGCAAAGTACACAGCTTTTAGCGTACGAGATTACTCATCATACTGCACAGACTGGAGAACATTATATTACTTCAAGTCGGCAGGAATATTGGAAAATGTTCCGTTCTGCCTGCGGTGGCGGCCTCATTGTGGGCGTAATGTGCATCGTTAAATTATTATTAGGTAACGTACACAGCAGTGAGTTTGGTCATGCATTTTTATATAGCCTGAATTATGCTGTTGGCTTTACGTTAATTTATCTCTTTGGTGCTACCTTAGCCACCAAACAACCTGCAATGACAGCTTCAGCATTGGTCAACGCAATTGAGCAGGGGATTGCCGAACAGGCGACCAACAAGCATCGGTATTGGATATTTGCTGAATTATTTGCACGATTATTTCGGTCTCAGTTTATTGCTTTTGTTGGTAATGTTTTGATGGCTTTTCCGATGAGTCTTTTTCTTGTTTGGGCAATTCAACAATTGTTTCAGGTTAATATTGCGAGTGCCAAGTGGTTGCATCTGGTCAATGACCTCAATCCGATAAAGACGCCCTTGGTCTTGCATGCCTCTATTGCAGGTGTTTTTTTATTTCTTTCTGGAATTATTGCCGGCAGTATTTCAAATCGGGACAAGCATAACTCGGTATATTATCGTATTCAGGAACACCCCATGTTGAAAAAGATATTTGGACAAGCAAAAACAAACAAGATAGCTTCGTTTTATGAAAAAAAATGGGCAGGAATCGTGTCTAACGTGTGGTTCGGGATCTTTATGGGTTCAACAGCTTCTATCGGACTTTTTTTAGGTTTAAATCTTGATATTAGGCATATTACATTTGCTAGTGGAAATTTGGCCCTGGGCTTATTCGGTCATGGGATGGAGCTCTCTACCGACATATGGATTTGGGGCATTTTAGGGATTGGAGTTATAGGGTTCTTTAATTTTATGGTCAGCTTTTCGCTATCCTTGATGTTAGCCTTCCGCTCGCGAAATTTATCGTCGAAAGAATTGATTAAAATGGGAAAGGCTGTTTGGATCTATTTTAAAATAAATCCAAAACTGTTTTTCTTCCCACCTCGAAAAGTTTAAGGGACTTAATATTATGGTTGCCCGCGATGTTTCGATGCCGAGAGGTATATGCCCCCACGGAAACGCCCGACGTAAAGATATAGGGTCATTTTGCTATGATCTAAACATTGATGTCACCAGAAAGGTCGGGTTTATCTTTGTCATCTTTTTCTTTCTGTTCGGCCTGTGCTTCTTCCTTGTTATGGGTGCGATCGTCTTTGAGACCAGATAGATTGGTGTTAGGGCCCTCTTCTTCTTCTTTAGAAGCTTCCTCTTCCTGTGACTCGGACAAGTCTGGGCTTGGCTCACGTGGATCTGGATTTGGGATAGCAGTCATGAGAAGAAGCACCATGCCTAGTTTATTGTTTATGTTTTTTGATCCGTTCATTTTAACTCGTTTTTTAAAAGAGAACATTTTTCGAACCATTATCGTTGGCTGAAATCGTATCTTATTTATTGCCTGTGATAATTTCAACTATACCTTCCAGCAAGGTAAGCCTCAATTGTTGGCCGAAGTAACTCTTGCGCTCATCATCGATGTGTATTTCTTTGCCTTCCCATTCCATCGCCAATCGACTAGCCCGGATAGGTATTATTTTAAATTCGACGTTGGTTCCATTCAATAGTCCATCGATATAGCTTATAAGTTCCTGACGTTGATCGACAGTGACAATGATGATATCAAACTGTCCATCTCCAGGATCAGCATCAGTAGCAAGCACTAGCCTCGGTCCGATGCTTGGTATATTCATGATCTCAACTAGTATGCACTCTTTTTCATAGTTATTTCCAGCCACTGTAAGTCTCAGTGTGGTAGCGGGGAATGTTTCCACCAGTTTTCGGAGCTGTCTTAGTGCGGTTTTGATTTCATCTTCTGCACTAAGATCTTCCGTGTTTTTTTTATCCATTTTTTTCATTAGTATAGGAAATACCCCAAAACCGATAGATTCAATAAAATATAGGGGCTTTCTTTCTAATCCTGTGACCATCCCTACATCGAATTTTTTAAGTAGAGAGTTTCTCCATAGACCAATAGCTTTTTCACAGTCTAGAGGAATACCAAGAGAAATAGCAATATTGTTTGCCGTGCCTTGTGGTAATATGGCGATCGGCCTCTTAAATCTTAGCTTTTTTTCCAGTAGACCCATAACGGTCATTCTTATGGTACCATCACCGCCGGCCAAGGCGATGATATCTGTCTGTGGGTCGATCTTTTTGACAGCATCTTTTTTTGTTACTACAGTGCAATTGTGGCCAAGATCTTCAATCAATTGACATAGTTCGTCTTTGTCTCCATTCGAGTCATCCCCAGCGGCAGGATTGTGTACTAACCTGATGTTTTTGCCATGTTCTTTCATAACAGCAGAACAAAGCATGCTTGAGATTGGTTTTCATAGAAAAGGACAGCTATGAATATACTTATCACCAATGACGATGGTATCTATTCACCGGGGATTGCGGCACTGGCACAGACGGCGAAAGAGTTTGGAACGGTAAAGATTGTTGCCCCCGATGTTGAGCAGTCGTCAATGGGGCATGCTATTACGCATTCTCGGCCCCTAAGCTATCGGCATGCGCCTGTTACTTTTGAGGATATTGATGCCTATAGGGTCAATGGCACACCGGCAGACTGTGTGGCCTTGGGTTTACATATGTTTCCAGATACGCAGGTTGTGCTTTCAGGTATTAATATGGGCCCAAACTTAGGCAATTCAATGTGGCACTCAGGAACATTGGCTGCAGCGAAGCAGGCCACATTGCTCGGGATTACTGGTATAGCATTGAGTACACCTGTTGGAAAGACAGAACCTGATTTTGAAGGGCTATCTCGGTGGACAATCGAGGTACTCAAGATATTACTGAAAAATAAAGGGCCTGCTCTTTATAATGTGAATTTTCCACCCAAACCCGAAGGGCTTTCTTGGACAAGACAATCAGTACGTTTATATGATGGCAGTGTGGTTCCTGGACAGGATCCCATGGGAAGGAAAAACTATTGGATCACAGTGGTGCCATTAGAACCAGCTGAAAAGGGGACTGATCGCTGGGCAGTAGAACACAATTTAGTGTCGATTACGCCTTTACGTCTTGACCTAACTGCACATGATGAACTTGCGGCCAGACAGACTAGCTAACATAAATAATAGGAAGTAATAAAAGAACAAGATGGTAACAGCCGAAAATTTAATACAAAAGAAAAAATTCCGTCCCGCCAACAAAGCTGGATTTGGCGGAGTGGCATTGGGAAATGGATTTCAGCACAACTCAGATGTCGAATGCTTAAAGGCAGTCGAAGCCGCCTGGAATGCAGGGATAAGATTGTTTGACACCTCGCCATGGTATGGTTTGGGTATCAGTGAACGTAGGATGGGCTTATTTTTAAAAGATCAGCCTCGAGAAAGTTTTACGCTGTCAACAAAAGTAGGCCGATTAATGTTGTCGCAGGAGGATTTTAAAATGGAACAATCGTTATGGAAAGGAAAATTAAACTTTGCTTACCAATATGATTATAGTGCTGCAGGAGTGAGAAGAAGTATTGAAGATAGTCTGCAGCGCTTGGGATTATCTTCCATTGATATGGTATTTATTCATGACCTTTCACCTGACAATGGAGATATGAAAGACAGCTATACACATTATTTTGAGCAAGCTATTCATGGAGCAATGCCCGAATTGACTAAGATGCGAGAAGAGGGAGTTATTAAAGGTTGGGGACTGGGAGTTAATACCATTGCGCCTATCTTACAGACATTGGAAGTTGCCGATCCAGATATTTTTCTTTCGGCCTGCCAGTATTCATTGATAAAACATGACGATGAACTGAATCAGGTTTTCCCGAAAGTTGCTGAAAGAGATATTTCCATTATTGTAGGAGCTCCATTATGTGCTGGATTTTTATCGGGTAAAGATCGTTATCTCTATGACGGGAAGTTTCCTGCCGGTGTTAAAGAAAAGCTAAATGCTTTGCAACAGGTAGCGAAAAATCACGCTGTAGATCTTCGTACAGCAGCATTGCAATTTGCAGCGGCTCCCGAAGCAGTATCCGGTGTTATACCCGGAGCACATACCGCTGAGCAGGCCGTGCAAAATGCACATTCCTTTGAGGCAAAGATTCCCGCCGACTTTTGGAAAGAGTTGAAACATGATAAACTTATTGAAGAACACGCACCGGTACCCAATCTCCAACATAACTGATAAGACTAAGGGTGTGATTAGCGCACCCTTTTTCTGTTGAATAAAGTATCTCGGCGAAAACTAATTCTCGCTGAAATCATTGTCTATACTTTATTATTGAACAACTGTAGTTGAATTTATGGGGATCATCAGGTTAAAAGTAATTTTATTGTCCTTTAAATTTACGACTATTTTTCCCTTATGAATTTTTACTATTTCACTCACAATAAATAATCCTAATCCGAGCCCATTACTATTGACTCCTTTTACGAAAGGCTTAAATAGATCTGTAAGATCTGAATATTGAGGATAGGCGACCTCATTTGTAACACTAAAAATAAAATTTTCTTTTTGAATGCATGCATTTATTTCGATATTTTCATGAGGATTACCATGTTTTATAGCATTTCCAATTAAATTAGCGAAAGCCCGCCCCATTTTCTGATGATCACAGGGTACATCAACTGGAAGGTTGATGTTGGCGATTAGTGCTCTATTGTGTAATACTTCAAATTCCGATAAGATTTGCTTAATCAATGAATCCATGCGGTAATGATCATTAATTCTAATTAGCCTGTCTTGAAGACGGATACTACTGAAATCTAAAATATCATCTATCACACCTTTTACCCGTGATGAAGCCTCCTCTATTTTCTTTATTAAGTTTTTTTGGCTTTCATCTTTAATGTTTGCGCCAAGATATTGTGATATCACTTTTACGATGCTGACGGGATTATTTAAGTCATGGGCCAAAGACGATAAAACGAGTTCTCTGTTTTTGGAATAACTAAGTTCCTGTTCTAATTTTCTTCTCGTATTTCTACGTTCAATTGCAGTTTTAAAATCTATTGCAATCAAATCACTACAAACAGGGAGCAACGTCTCCAATTTAATCGGATCGAAGTGTACGGGTTCCGCATTCATGAAACTCAAGTGTCCAACAATAGAATTATTTTTGTTAATAATCGGATAAGAGATATAGCTTTTTAAACCGAATTCATGAAGAACTTGTGTCCATTCGTCTACAGAACACTGCTCGCTATCGTCAATGTAAATAGGTGAGAAACCTTTCCTTATTTCCTGATATATTTTAACGTAGTTTTCACTGTTTTTATTGACGATCTTCTGAGAATGATAGTCATAAACGCACCAATTCCCCCATTTCCGGCCAATTTTCCTGCGTATCATGCCATACCTCATTTTCGTGTGGCCACATAAAGCCTCCAAAATTCTTTGACAGGAGTCGAAGTCGCTCTTCTTCGTATGCCTATCGTACCATTGATTTTGATTTAATTGGTTTGGGATTGTCATTTTTACTGCCGGTCTATTTGTTTACTAATAGCTTTGACTTACTGTTGAGGTTGGTGCACCTTAGAATTACTAATACCCTTTATTGCGCGAAATATAAATGCTATAGCTGCAATAATTAAAAGAATATGAATAAAATCTTCTGTTATGAATCCGCCCAAAAAAGTAACCGCCCAAACAATCATTACGCTAATAGCTACCGAATATAATAGGTCTTCCATATAATATTATTCTTTATTGAAGAACAATATCTAAATAGAATCGTTTCGTAATTTTGTAACTTGATAAGAAAACTTACAAAAAAAGCCGTTTTACATTAGTATAACGGCTTTTTTTTAATTTCTACGACTTAGGACGTTGATTCCCTTGGGAAAATGGTAAAAGTGATGAAAAACACATGTTATGCTGTTTTTTTAACGACATTTGAACATGGCTCTATTAATAACTTTGGATAATGTCTATCAATTGTATAATCTTGACCTTTCAAAAAAGACGGAAGGCATAGTTATTCTTAGTCAACGACATGGCCCTGGGAAGAAGTATACAAGTCATAGCCGCATATTTGATGGTTTATTATTAGGTTTTATGGTACAGGGATCTATGAAATCTCAAATCCATTTCTTAGAATATGAAGTAAACAAAGGGGACATTGCTATTTTGCAGCCACAAGTGATGATCGACACAAAATCATTGAGTGAAGATGCTGAAATCATAACAATCGGTCTTTCATTGGATTTCATTACAGAATTTCCTGTTCTACGGGAGTTTGTAATGAACAATCAAATAAGATGGCAGCCAATTATTAGACTTCAATCGGAAGAAATTAAACTCCAAAATGAATTATTGACCCTTATACAAAACTTCTACCATAAAAAAGCAAGTCCCAATAAGACACAAATGCTACGGCATCTCGTCATGGTGCTAGTTAGTATGATTTCTGAAGTCTATTCTAAATTACCAAATAACAAAAATTTGGTGAAAAGCCGTACGCATGAGATTATCGATGAATTTTATCTGCTTGTTTCAAAGTATGCCGGGCAACAAAGAAGTGTTGTATTTTACGCTGAAAAACTACATTTAACACCTCAATATCTTTCAACTTTCCTCAAACAGAAAACTGGAAGATCTGCATTACAATGGATTGATCATATCACAATTCTACATGCTAAAACATTATTAAAATCTTCTAATTTATCAATCAAAGAAATCAGTAATGAACTTCATTTTGAAGAAACAAGCGTCTTTTGCAGATACTTCAAACGAATTGTTGGTTTGTCACCAACAACTTATCGAAACGAGTGATAGATGGTATTCGTTTAACTGTCGAAGGCATTTACAGATTTTCAAGTAGAATTAGCTTTCAAATGGTACGTAAACACCATTAAATTGTCAATAGCTCCTTTTCCCGTCTGTTTAATTTTACGGCATGAAAAATACAGGAAAAAAAGCAGCTATCGGGTTTATATTTATTACCCTGTTGATTGATATTACAGGTTGGGGCATTATACTTCCAGTTGTTCCTAAACTCATTGCAGAACTTATTCATGGAGACCTTAGCGAAGCAGCAAAATATGGAGGATGGCTCGGCTTTGCTTATGCTATTACGCAATTTATATGTGCGCCTATAGTGGGCAATCTCAGTGATAAATATGGTAGACGCCCAATTATCTTAATTTCTCTTTTTGGATTTGCCATCGACTATATATTATTAGCATTGGCGCCATCTATCAGTTGGCTCTTTTTGGGAAGAATCATTGCTGGGCTGACTGGGGCTAGTATTTCAACCGCTAGTGCATACATCGCTGATATATCCACGGATGAAGATAGAACCAAAAATTTTGGTTTAATAGGCGCAGCTTTTGGCATGGGGTTTATCTTGGGCCCGGTAATCGGTGGTTTACTTGGATATTACGGCGCTCGAGTACCCTTTTATGCCGCCGCTTTATTATGCCTAGTGAATTTTCTCTATGGGCTGTTTTTCCTGCCGGAAAGTTTAGATAAGGATAAACGACGACCATTTGATTGGAAACGTGCGAATCCTATTGGAACATTTAATTTTCTGAAAAAACAATCAAAAATAGCGCGCCTTGTTGTTGCCTTGATTTTGGTCTATATCGCTCTTCACGCCGTGCAGAGTAATTGGCATTTCTTTACCATGTATAAGTTTAGTTGGACAGAACGGACGGTTGGCTTATCACTTGGGTTGCTCGGATTATTGCTTGGATTAGTACAGGGATTTCTAATAAGATGGGTAAACCCTAAATTAGGCGACGAGAAAAGTGTATATTTTGGATTATTCTTTTATGCGGTCGGTCTTATGCTATTCGCATTCGCTAGTGAAGGATGGATGATGTTTGTTTTCCTTATCCCATATTCTTTAGGCGGAATCTGTGGACCCGCACTGCAATCCATTATTAGCAAGAGTATTCCTTCAAATGAACAAGGTGAACTTCAGGGAGTGTTGGCAAGTTTGGTAAGTGCAACATCTATTATTGGACCTCCTGTAATGACAAACTCATTCTACTATTTTACACAGGATAAAGGGCTATTTCAATTTTCGGGAGTGCCATTTTTTCTGGGATCCATTTTAATTTGCATGAGTGGAATCATTATATATTTTGTTTTTCAACGAAATAATAACCATTAAGAGATGGAGATAACGCCTGCCAGTTGTAATGAGAAATTGTTACTTGTGTCGATAATGGGCTCATATTCTAAATTTTTAGCTTTAAGTATTTCCTAACTTTACTATATTTGCCATTAATAATAATTAGTCTAAATAGTAATTATATCTTTTTCAGAACAGGCTTTCCCAGATAGAAAGGTTTGGAAATAGACAGATATCAATATGCGGACAGGACGAGTGATTTTTTAAATACCTTCAACACGTGAAAACAACAACAAGATCTTGGTTTATTACCCAAAAAACAACATTGGCGAGCAGTCTATTGGTTTTAAGTTTTTCCATAATTCCAGCAATAAGTTTTTCAAGGGAAAGACCGATTGCTGTTAGGAAAAATGGTAATGATCAAGAATCGGGGATAATTAAGGGCAAGGTGAAAAATTCAGAAGGGAAAGGTTTGTCCAATGTGTATATCAATATTGACGGGATAAATAGCGCCAAGACTGATCATGAAGGGAATTTTATTTTTTCAAAGATTCCTAAAGGAATTCACTCCATGACCGTAAAGCATATTGGTTTTCAAGAAATCAAATCGCAGATCGCACTGGAAAGGGAAACCCTGGAGCTCCCAGACTTTGTCATGGAGCAAACAAGTAATCACTTGAATGAAGTTGTCGTAACGGCGAGCCGACTGGCTGAAAGTATTGACGAAGTGCCATCATCAATTACCTATATCGGAGGTAAGACCTTAGAAGATCAGCGTCTGATAAATGACAACCTACCCAATATTTTAATGCAGAAAGTGCCCAGTATCTCTCCCAGTGAGGAAAGCCAAAACAATTTTATTGCTAAAATACGTGGTCGGAATTTTTTGGTACTTATTGATGGAATTCCTCAATCTACTCCTTTAAGAAATGGCGGAAGAGATATGAAGACGATAGACGCTAGCGCAATTGACCATATTGAGGTCATCAATGGTGCTTCTGCAATGTATGGAAATGGTGCCGCCGGTGGTATAATTAATTACATAACAAAGAAGCCAAAGACAGACAGGAGTTTTCATTCTTCAACCTCTTTAAATAATTCCCTAAGCTTGGTCAGACCAGATGAAACATACGGGTATAATTTGGCACAAGTTTTTTCGGGATCGAAAGACAAGTTTGATTATGTTGTGCAAGGAAAGATTGCGCGAACAGGTGTGGTACGTAGCTCCGATGGTACCATTGTAAGTCCATTTTATGGCCTGGGCGAGACAAAAAGTTATAATGCCTTAGCGAAGATTGGTTATCAGATTAACGATAATCATCGTATTGAACTTATGGGTAACTATTATAGAAGTGTTCAGGATAGTAAATATGTCGGTACTAAGGGAGAGTTTGGCAGTAAACCTGCTATAGGTATACCTTCAGATACAGTGATTAACGGTGGGACACCTTACAATAAAGCTTTTCATGTAAAGTATGATGGTAACTTTGGTAGAACCTCAGCAAATATGAGTCTGTATTATGAAGATATGAACACGGTATTTGAAAGTTACAACCAAACATATTCTGATCATAAGGGAGCCAGACTAAATTTTAGTACACCCTTTGATCTATCCAACAGCAATAAGGTAACTTTAATTTATGGAGTAGATCTTTTAAAGGATCACACGGTTCAAAAAACGTTGGACGATGGATTAGTGACACCCGACATGAATATGAAAAGTGGCGCCCTATACCTTCAAAGTAAGTTTAACCTGGCTGAATATTGGATCTTAAAAGGTGGTGTGCGATACGAAAACTTGGATTTCAAGGTAGGAGATCTAACAAAAGCAGGGAAAGTCACTCCTGGAGATAAGAGCAACTCAAACGCATTTGTATTCAATTTGGCGGGAAGGTATAATAAATTAAAATACCTGCAGCCCTTTGTATCATTTTCACAAGGGTATTCTATCGGCGATGTAGGACTTGTATTACGGAATGGAGTACCTTTGAGTCAAATTGATCCGAAGCCTGTAGTTGTCAATAATTTTGAGTTGGGGCTAAATGGAAGTTATAGTCTGTTAAGTTACCAATTGACAGGATATTATAGCTCTTCCAAAAAGGGTAGTACTTTTGCAGAAACTTCAACGCCAGGTAATTATGAACTGATTCAAGTGCCTCAACGTATTTATGGTTTGGAATTTGTAGTGGATGTAACCCCTGTTGAATGGTTGAAGTTTGGTACCATACTTGGCTACATGGATGGTCGACAAGATTTGAAAAATGAGGGAAAATATAAGGATAAATTGGATAATTCCATTATTTCACCTTTTAAAGTAAATATCAATGCAGATTTCAAATTGACAGATCGGTGGAATGTCTATCTGCAGTATTTACATTTGGGGAAACGCGATGTGTTTCAACCTTCTGAATATAATTATGGCAAATATCCGATTTCGGGCTATGGTCTGATGGATGTCCAAACACGCTACAAATTAAAGAATCTGGCGTTCATTTTTTCAGTTAATAATATCCTTAATAATGATTACTTTCCACTGCACGCGGAGGTGAGGGGAGCTACAAATGAAGGCCGTTATTATGTAAAAGGAAGCGGAACAATAGCGAATTTAGGTATCCAACTGGATTTGTAATACAACAATTTGATACGATTAATAGAAACAAGCCCCTGTAAGATTTTTATAGGGGCTTGTTTATGGCGAGTCTTTTCCCTCTTATTGTCCCTTATACCGCTCATAATACTCTTCTATCAATTTTTTGAGTGTATTGAAATCAAGCGACAGTTGATCTGCCGAAACGGCTATTCCATTTTCGAGTACATGTTGTTGTACTTGTGGAGAGAACTGCTGCAAATAATTTTCGGGATGGTGTAGCTTCAAAAAAACAAAATGGACGCCATGGGCCATTCCTGTCGAGACAGATTGAATAGCAGTCCATTTTACAGTCCCTGCCTTTATTCCTACTGGCGTACCATTGTATCGAATGCCATTTGCGTTCAATATTAGGCCAGTCCGATCTTTAACAAATAGACTTTTTACTCCGCCAATTAGACAATAACATCCTAAGCCCCCTAAGGTCAACATCAATGCTCCAGGGAAAATTCTTATTTTTTCAGCGACAAAGAAAATATAGTAAGCAAATGCCAAAGCCGCTATCGTCAACAGCAAGCCAAATAGCGCTAATTTCAGACGTTTTTTGTTATCGAATTCTATGATAGTCTCATTCATAATTAACGTTCTCTTTCACATGTTTATCGGACTAAGTTAAAACAACGCTTTTCAAATTTTCATGCGAATTTCAATTCGTATGGATTCGTTTTAAATTCGCAGTATTTTGAGGTCTATCTGTATTTAAGCTATTTTCTAAATTCAATTATATCCAGCGCTATGCTTCCCCGAATCATCTTTGACGATTAACGTATTGATGGGTTAATCTATCCTCGAATCTTTTTCCAGTTTTTTTGTCTGTTTTGCTGAGAAGGTTTTTCCGAAATTGTAACTGAAACTCAATTTTGCATAGCGTGACTTCAATTTATTCACTGTTTCAATGCTGATCACATTGCCTAAAATGGAAATAGGTGCTTTTTGTAAGTTGAAAATATCCTCAATCGTCAGGGATATGTTTAACTTGTCCCGAAGCACTTTTTGTTGTAAACCCGTCGTGATATATCCTGTTGCCCCATATTGCATTTGAAAACTATTTCTTTTCGAAGCATAAAAGCCGAATATTTGAACAGTAGTCTTTGGCAGAATATTAATAAAGGTGTTGATCGACCCACTAAAGTTGACAATATCAGGTAACAAAATATCTTCTGTATTATTCGATCTGAAAGTAGGTCGTTGGGCCGATAAATATGTACTGACATTCACACTGCTCCCAAACTTGTTTTGCGACATGACATAACCTCCAATTTGGTTTAGATTATAATCATTATAATAGTTAAACTCCGGGCTTCCAACCTCCTCATTATATCTTGAGATATAAGTAAACATATTCTTCGAGGAGTTTCCATATAAAGAAAAGATCAGTGAGTGATTGGTATTCCACTTGTGTGAATATTGCAAATCTAGTCTATTTGCAAAATATGGCTTCAACTGTGTGTTACCATTGGTAAAATAGATAGGATTATTGGTCACCGCAAATGGATTGAGCATGTTATAACCTGGTCGTTCGATTCTTCTGTTCCCCGATAAAGCAATGCTGTTTTTAAGGTCCTCGAAATCATATCGTACATTAAAGTTGGGAAATAGATTAAGATAGTTGTTTTTAATCTGTTCGTCAGTTGAAAGGGATCGTAATTTATAATCGAATGATTCTAGTCGCAAGCCTACATCGAAGGAGAAGTGTTTATATTTACCACTCAGAGAAGAATAAGCAGCAAGTATATTTTCGTTATATTGAACCTTATCTTCACTATTTACTTCTCCTCCGACGATATTTCCATCTGTGGTCAGATTCTTAAAGAAGCTTTCTGTATTTGCACGGGCATATTTTACACCAAATTTTAGATCTATACTCCTTCCAATGTTAGTTTTGTAATCTGTATTGAAGGTCCAGATTTCATATGGTCTCTTAATAATAAAATTTCTGCTATCATTTTCTGAGGAATTTATTTCCATGTTAGAAAAATCATATGCCTTTCTCCAGAATGAAGTGTTATTCTCATTCGAGTATTTCGAGTAATTCAGGCCGATTGAAAGCTTGCTTTTCTTTTTAAAATCTTTGTCGTAGATCAAATCGACGATATGGAAATTATTGTCTAGAAACATGAAGTCCTGCTGTTTAAGCTGCCTTTGAAATTCATCTTTCCGATTATAGATCGTGGCATCTCGTTCATTTGGAAATTTACCATAAAAGCTGGCGTACCAATAATTAAAAGAGAGCGTACTTGTTGAATCAATAGTATAAAGTGTATTGGTTTTCATGGAATGTGTCCTTTGGGATCTTTCACTAACCTGCTCTTGTCTATAGAGATAACTAGAATCAGGTAAGAAATAGTTTTTTATAAGATCGTTTCGTTTATGCAAATTTTCACCATATGAAAAATTATAACCCAATGAAATTTCAAACTTACTTTTTTTTAGATTTAAATTAAGCGATTGGTCCGTTCCCCAAAGGGTAGAAACACTTGTACTTGCCGACCCAAAGAAGCCCAAATTGGAATTTTTCTTAAGTCTGATATCTAACACACCTCCGTCTCCTGCGGAATCATATGCTGCGCCTGGACTGGTAAGCACATTAACAGACAAGACCTCGTTGCTCGGTAGAGATTTCAGGTAGTTCAATAAATCCTGACCCCCCAAATTGACTTTTCGACCATTTATCAATACAGTAGCCCCTTTTCCGAGCAATTGTAATTTGCCTTCCATTTCATCAACGGTTAATCCCGGTACCTGCTTGAGCAGTTCTGCTATATTTGTACTATTGCCTAATATATTATTTTCCGCATTAAATCTATACCCACCGGTAATTAGCTCCAAGGTAGGTCTCTTGGAAGAAACCGCAACCTCCTCAAGTTTATTGTCAATCTTATGAAGCCTTATAGTACCGATATCTATATTGCTCCCGCTCGGCGTTTCGATTCTTTTTATCTGAGGCTGAAAGCCAAGGTGGTTGATTTTTAGGTAAAATGAACGATCACTATGGGTCAATTGGAAGCCTCCGCTTTCATTTGTCACCACTGTTTTGACAGGGGTGCTGCTACTTTGATGATCCATCAGGTATATTGAAACTAAATGAATGGGTTCTTTCGTAATAGAATCGATTACTTTGCCTGTAACAGTAAAGGTTGAATCGGTGCGCGAAAGGATAATCCTATTAGATGAACCATGAGCTATGGCGAAAAGAAGCAGGCATGGGAAGACTAGGGCAATTTTTTTTAAGATTTTCATGTAATTAAGGTTCTTGTGCAAAGTTTGATGACCATTGTTTGCAGTTAGTGACTATAGGTTAGTCGAGCTCAGGAAAAAAATGTTGCACGTTTAATAATAAAAGCGATTACCAATTGGCACAAAAGTCTTTTTATAAGTAAAAGCAAGTCTCTACCCGATATGAGTTGCAGTTGGTCAAAATTAAGAGCAGATAAGATTTATGGTCTATATTTATTCTAAAAAAAATCTTTATTAAAAAAAACAAAACAAATATAGTATATTTATGTTCTAAATAAAGTGTATGAAATATCAGCTTTTAAAAGAAATCATTGTATTAGTTGAAGAATTTGAACAGGAAAACGTAGATGGAATCTACAGCACTGACGCTGATGGATTTAAACGTTGGATAGTAACAAAGGAAACCGATGTTCTAGTCGAGCCTAATTGGGACGGTAAGGAAAATGGGCGTAGTCCAGAGAGTGTAATCAGCACATTGATAGTGCATATGAATAGGTTTGCAAAAAGTTATTCAAAGGCTGCTATTTGGGAATCTGATTTTTCCACACAAGAAGAGTTTATATACCTTATTACCCTACGATCCTTTGGTGAGATGACAAAAATGGAGTTGATCAGAAGGAATATTCATGAAAAGCCGGCCGGCATGGCTATTATAAACCGTTTGATCAAACAAAGATGGATCGGTCAACAAGATTCAAAACTGGACCGGCGAAGTAAGGTGCTTTATATCACGGAAGATGGCTTATCGGCATTGGATCGACAAATGGGGAAAATACGTCATGCTACGCAGATTGTTTCAGGTGATTTGACCTATAGCGAAAAAATAATACTGATAAGTTTATTGGATAAATTGAGCAAATTTCATCAATTAATCTATGATAGAAATATTTCACCGGAAAAATTGCTTGAGCAAGTGAAGTTATAGTCCATACCGAGGTGCGATAGAAATAACAAAAGCACGGCAATGTGTACAATACCATATTGCAGTGTCAGTAAAATCTATTGGGGGTATTACTCAAGTAGTTCAGCTAAAAAAACAGAAATGAAAAAGAAGGTAGCAGTTATTGGTGCAGGTTTTTCGGGTCTTTCAGCGGCGGCCTATCTTGCGCAGGCAGGATACGATGTGCATGTTTTTGAGAAACATACGCAGCCCGGTGGAAGGGCGAGGCAGTTTAGTACGACAGAAGGATTTAAATTTGATATGGGACCGAGCTGGTACTGGATGCCTGATATTATTGAATCATTTTTTTTGGATTTTGGATGCAGTACAGCTGATTTTTTTGAGCTTGTATCACTCAATCCACAATTTGAAATGATATTTAACTCCGGACAGATTCGAGTACCTGAATCCTATCAGGAGTTAAAACTATTATTTGAACAGATCGAATCTGGGGCGGGTACGCAATTGGATCGATTTATGGAGGCTGCAAAATTTAAGTATGAAGTCGGCATGCGTGATTTTGTCAATAAGCCCTGTCACAATTGGGGCGAATTTCTCTCTCCAAAAATTGCACTTAGCGCTTTGAAGCTAGATTTGCTTTCCAATTTTCGATCCTATGTTGCCAAATATTTTAAGGACCAAAGATTGCGGACATTGATGGAATTTCCGGTTATATTTTTGGGAGCTTCACCCAAGGATATTCCGGCATTATATAGCCTGATGAACTACGGTGGTTATGCACTTGGAACTCATTATCCGAAAGGAGGCTTTTTTCAGTTAGTACTGGCGATGCAACAAGTAGCGGAGAGACAAGGTGTCACTTTTCATTTTGATCATAATGTTGATACGTTAAATATTGAAAAGAATAAGATCACTTCTGTAGTTGTTAATGGTGTGAATCATCCATTTGATCTCGTGGTTGCATCGGCCGATTATCACCATATCGAAACACTACTTGCCAAGGAGTTGAGAAACTACGATGACGATTATTGGAAGAGCAGGACCTTTGCTCCCTCAAGTTTGATCTATTACCTAGGTATGAAATCGTCCATTCCAAATCTAACGCATCACACACTGTTCTTTGAGCATCCCTTAGATGATCATATCGACTGTATCTATGGTGAAAAAAAATGGCCTGAAAATCCGCTGTTCTATGTATGTTGTCCATCCAAAACGGATCCTCATGTTGCTCCTGCAGACAGTGAGAATCTCTTCTTATTAATGCCCTTGGCGACCGCTATCCCGGATGATGATGAAACACGTGAAAAATATCTAATTAAGATGTTAAAGCGTTTGGAAAAGCATACAGGTACAAAAAAACTATATGAACAGATTGCATACAAGAGGAGTTACTGTGTAAGCGACTTTATCAGCGATTATAATGCTTACGGGGGAAATGCTTATGGACTAGCAAATACATTGAAACAGACAGCGGTATGGAAACCCAAGATCAGAAATAAGAAAGTCCATAATCTTTTTTATTCAGGTCAGCTAACGGTTCCTGGTCCCGGTGTGCCTCCATCCATTTTATCAGGGAAAATTGTTGCCAAAGAAGCCATTGAATTATATCGTAAAACATAAGACCATGAAAAAGCTATTTGATGAACTCGCTTATGAAGTAAGCAAAAAAACAACTGAAAAGTATAGTACAAGTTTCTCGCTCGGTATTTTGGCACTCAAACCCAGCATTAGGGCGAGTATTTATGCGATTTATGGCTATGTAAGGCTGGCTGATGAAATAGTTGATAGTTTTCATGGTTATGATAAGCAGCGACTGTTGGCGCGGTTATACCTCGAGACAAACTGTGCGCTAGAGGAAGGTATCTCATTAAATCCGATATTACAATCTTTTCAGGAGACGGTACATAAATATACTATTGATATCGAGCTAATCCGCCAATTTCTACATAGCATGGAAATGGACCTGAATAAAGTCGACTATAATTCTGAACGCTATAAAGAATATATTTATGGTTCGGCGGAAGTGGTTGGACTGATGTGTTTACAGGTTTTTACGGAAGGTAATAGACAGCGCTATGAGGAGTTAAAACCTTACGCCATGAAACTGGGGTCCGCATTTCAGAAAATAAACTTCTTGCGGGATCTTAAAGACGACTACCATGTTCTTGGTCGCACCTATTTTCCGAATCTGGATATGGCAGTCTTCGATAATGCACTCAAAAGCCAGATTGAAGATGAGATACACAGCGAATTTAAGGAAGCGCTTTTGGGAATTAAAAAATTGCCTGCATCGGCAAAATTTGGCGTCTATTTAGCTTACAAGTATTACCTTTCACTGTTTGCAAAGATTCGAAAAAAATCCTCAAAGGAAATTTTGGAAAGCAGAGTTAGGATACCAAATGTACAAAAAGCCTATGTTGCTTTCAAAAGTTATCTGCGTTACAAAGCTGCTTACTTATAATATAGAGCTATGAATTTTATTACAGTATTGATCACTTTTATCGCTATGGAGGGCGCAACCTGGCTTATCCATAAGTACATTATGCACGGCTTTCTCTGGATATTACATCGCGATCACCACGATCATAGCAATTCGGGTTTTTTGGAAAAGAATGATTACTTTTTTATCATTTTTGCTCTTCCCACCATCACATTGATGTATTTCGGTTCGTTAAGGGATTACAATTATCTGTTTTATATCGGATTAGGGATTATGCTCTATGGTATGGCGTATTTCTTTGTGCATGATATATTTATCCATCAACGCTTCAAATGGTTGAGTAAAACAAATAACCGTTACTTTTTGGCGCTTCGTCGTGCCCATAAACAACATCATAAACATTTGGGTAAAGAGGAGGGCGAATGTTTTGGCTTTTTATATGTTCCGATGAAATACTTTAAAATGTATACTAACAATGAAAAAATATGATGCCATATACTTACTCGCTTATCTTATTTTTTACGGTCATAATCTGTTTTGTCGCATCCTTCGACAAGCGGCTTCGATTCGATCGTGAGTTTGTTCCATTCTTAAAGGCAGCTGCGCTCGTTGCTGTATTTTTTATCGCTTGGGATGTCTGGTTTACCAGTAAGGGAGTATGGTGGTTTGACACCAGATACACCCTAGGCCTGGTTATAGCAGGCTTACCATTGGAAGAATGGTTATTCTTTATCTTCATCCCTTTTTCTTGTATTTTCACCTATTTCTGCATTGATAAATTTTTTAGATTACAATCGCTATCTGCCTTTAATAATATCGTAGTCTTTGTGAGTGTCATTGTATGTGCTGTGGTGGCACTTCGATATGCCGACAGAATCTATACAGTTGTTACCGCTACTGTGACTATCGTGACATTAGTGCTTTTTCACTTTGCATTTCGGATACAATGGATTACGCAGGCCTCTGTAGTCTTCACCTTGCTTATGTTGGGTTTTTTACCTGTCAATGGTATACTCACCGGAACAGGTTTGGAGTCTCCGATAGTCAATTACAATCCCATGGAATTTATGGGGATCAGGGTACTTACGATTCCGGTTGAAGATGCGGTGTACGGATACACCCAGTTTTTGTGGGTTCTTTACTTTTTTAAAAAATTTCAAAGCAGGCCTAAGAAACCCAATATATAAAGAAGGAATTCAGATTCACTGTATTGTCTAAAAAAATGGCAACTTAGTCAAAAATAGCTTCAGAAAATACTAGTTCAGAGGCCTTTTTTCTTACGACATTGCGAATTGCCTGTTAAAATAAAGCTTAGATAATTTACTCCACTTTTTTGAGCGTTATCATTTCGTTAGGCAATTTTTATTCTTTTATACATTTGATTTCATTAGTTTTGTCACTCATCCAACAATTGAGAATAACATTTAATGGATCACATCATCGCAGCTATACGAGCTCATTTCGATATAAAAAAAGAGCCTTTGGAAATATTGTTAAGCAATTTAACCATGCTAAGCGTTCCTAAAAAGACAAAACTAATACAGCCAGATAGAAGCGATAAGAACATTTATTTTGTCGAAAAAGGTATTGCCCGCGCCTACACCATACGCGATGGAAAAGAGGTAACCTCCTGGTTTAGCAAGGAGGGGGATTTACTTTATTCAACAAATAGTTTTCACGGATTTGTGTCAGGGTATGAGACTGAAACAGTACAGGTGCTCGAAGATTCACTTTTATATTATATGACAATAGATCAACTGGAAATGCTTTCCCGTGATTATATCGATATTGCTAACTGGATGCGATACGTCCATCAGAAAGCTTTTGTTGAGATGGAACGTCGGTTAATCAACCGCTTATATCTTTCGGCCGAGAAAAGATATGAAGATTTTATGGTTAACCATGCAAAATTGGCCCAGCGGGTAAATTTGGGATATATAGCGTCTTTTCTTGGTATATCACATGTTACGTTATGTGCACTTCGAAAATAGCGCTATTTCTTTAACTACTTAAAAATTACTCCGGGGTGGATTGTTTATTTTTGCATCTTAACCAACTATATTGAGTATGCAAATTTCTAATGCACGTGTTGATCAGCAACGAATTGCCTGGGTAGATGTATTGCGTTTTATCGCAATATTCATGGTAATCGCCATTCATTGTTCAGATCCATTCAATGTATCGGCCGAAGCAAGGTCTAATCCAGATTTTAACTATTGGGGCTCCATCTACGGGGCGGCGCTAAGGGCCTGTGTACCTATTTTTGTGATGATTACCGGATTACTGTTGCTACCTGTGAAAATGAGTATGGGTGAGTTTTATAAAAAGCGTCTGTTGCGTATTACAGTTCCGTTTTTATTGTGGTCGGTACTTTACAACCTTTTCCCTTGGATAACAGGACTATTGGGACTTCCGCCAACGATCATTTCAAATGTATTTGCCTATGCTGCCAAAGATTCATCACAGTCGTTAGCAAGCGCACTTGTTCAAATTTCTTTAATTCCAATTAAATTCAATGTTTATACCGTACCCATGTGGTATATCTATATGTTGATCGGTTTATATCTTTACATGCCTTTCTTTTCCGCCTGGGTCGAAAAGTCGACCTCGGGGCAGCAGAAGGTATTTTTGGGAATTTGGTTATGTACACTGGTTTTGCCTTATGCCTATTCATTTTTCTCAAAAGAGCTATTTGGCCTTAGTGCCTGGAATACTTTTGGTACATTTTATTATTTTGCGGGTTTTAATGGGTATTTATTACTTGGATATGTATTGACTCATCACCTAAAAACCTGGTCTTTTCCCAAGACATTTTTAGTGAGTGTACCTTTATTTATAATCGGCTATACAATTACATATACCGGCTTTAAATGGATGGCTTCCAATCCGGCTGCCAGTGAAGAACAGATCGAGCTGTTCTTTTTATATTGTTCTCCTCAAGTATTCATGATGACTTTAGCCATTTTCTTGTTAGTACGTACTGTAAAGTTGACGTCGGTAAAGATGAGAAGCATTTTTTCAAATATTACAAAATGTGGCTTTGGCATCTATTTAGTACATTATTTTGTTGTAGGGCTTGGCTATTGGTTGGCCAATGTTCTTTCAATTCCAATATCACTAAAAATTCCTATGACTGCAGCCCTTGTTTTCCTAATTTCCTGGGGCTTTGTGGCTACTTTTTATACAATAATCCCGCGGGCATCAAAATGGATCTTCGGGTAAGGATAGCTACCTTGATCGCGCTATATGCCAATGATTGGGGAGCGATATTAAGCATGTCTCTATCAGCTCCCCGAAAGATGTTTAGGCTTAAATTTATATTAGTATCTGTATTTTCCGGTTAAATAAAACACGATATTATATTTCATTTAAAATAGCTCCAGCTATGAATACCAGTATTGGTACATCCTAAACACCGTTTGTAGGATAATCAGCGTTGTCTATTGCTTTACCCAATAAAAAGTCTTTGAAAAAATACCTTTATGAGCCACTATTTTTAACTTTTTTCCCTGCAGGTACATTTCGCAATTGCCCTTTTGTCCAGTGTCGTGGTTTTCCACAGTCCCTTTCCACTCATTTTTTTCAAAACGGACATTATAAAGTGTTGGACGGCCTTTGGGATCGAGACCAGAAAATTTTCCGTTGCTATAAGAGATGGTGATAATGAAGCCCTCTTCAGTTTTCCATTTACCTGCAAAATTATCATTAGAGGATTGAGCAACACTCATTATTGCCATGAAAATGATAGTAAGGGATGACAGTATTTTTTTCATATTTAATGATTTTATACTGCAAAGCAAATTAAAATAAACTGTAGTGTTTTTAAGATATCTTAAAAAATGAAATCCGTTACCTGCTCGCGCGTATCACACTTAGTGTTTGCTGGGTAATACCCAGATAGGAAGCAATATGCCCTAGGGAAGCTCTTAGCAATATGCCAGGAAATTTGTCGATGAGATTTTTATAGCGTTGCTCGGCAGTCTGAAATTGTAACGCAAGAGTTTTATCGGATAGCATACTAATCACTTGCAACGATACTTGCAGCCGGAAGTCTTTAAAAGCGGGTATGCTATTACAGAGTTCATCTAGTTTGCTATAGGGGATAATACGCAAATTTGCTTCCTCCAATACTTGTTTGCCATAGGGGTGAGGACGGTTAAAAAAAATACTTTCAAAAGATACCAGGAAATTATTCTCGTCGAAAAAATAATGGGTGATATCTTTTCCATCTAAGTTATAAAAAGCGCGTAATAATCCTTTTTCAATAAAATAAACATTTTGGTGGTGATTATTTGGATGTGCCAGAATAATACCTTTCGCAAAAGTTTGTTTACTAAAGGCTTTGTCGATAGCTTCGCATTCGGCGTTGTTCAATTTTATGTGCCTTAGTAGATAAGATATGAGTTCCATTTACTTCAAATATAGAAAAATGCAGCAGGCTGCCCATGACTCCTTTCCATATTTATTCTAATAGTCTTCAAGTCCATCAGGAAGTAGATAGATTAATTTACTATTGCCAAAAAAGTGTGAAATGTAAGCCCAAGATTGTTTCAGTCCCTGCCGAGCATCCTGTTGTGTCGCAGTCCTGTAACGACTGACGTTAATAATACAACGCTATAAGCCCACATGAGCCAAGAACCAAATGTTGCAGCTCGGCTTGACGGCATATTGGGAAAGATCTGTTCAAAAAATTGAATAGCGAATGTATCGAGAATCATTCCTGGCAATACCAATAGTACACCAGCCACTATATTTTCAAAGCCTGAAAGTTTAAATCTTTTGAAAGTTACGATTGAGATCAAAATCAATGTAGGAATTACTGCTAGATATAAACTGGTTAGTATGCCGGCTGAATCTGCAATAAAAAAGAATTGTCCCGCAAATCGAAAAGCCAACGTTGCCAAAAACCAAATTAAAAATCCGATAGCAAGAACTGGTAAAATAAACTTTTTTTTCATTTTTAAAATTTTGACAAAGGTACTATACGACAAACGCTACTTTCGAGATTCATCTAGAAGAAAATTCTATGTTGAGTAATAACATGATAGAAATTTTTGTAAATCTCTGGACTTGTGCAATGAGGAATTTTGATCAGCGAATGTAATGAATATCCCTTCCATTAGTTTATCAAGTTAGCTAAAGTTGATATTGGCTGACAAATATTCTTTGCAGACTTGATTAAGATTAACTAGCTGGAGATAAAGCTACAATAAATAGCTCATATTGTATATATCAATTATGAATTCTACGAATGATGACATCGGGAAATTTGATGCCATTTATCTAAGTTTTTTTGGTAAATTGGATTTTTCTGAAACCCCCGATTTTAAAAGAACAAAAATTTTTCTTCATGATGTACACAAAACATAATCTTAGTTACTTCTTAACCCTTATTTTGTTTTTTTGTATTGTGACTGTAGGAAAGGCTCAGGTGCTACCATTCTATAACGTTACACCTTTGGAGGACGATGATTATTTTACAAAAACTGTTTTTTCATTCAATCCTACTTTTATGAAAAGCAATAAAGTAAAAAGCATTCTACTGCAGAGTGAAGAGAAGGTTGGTATGAAATATATTTACAGTTTTAACACCGACGGTATGGTAGTAAGTATGACGAGCATACGATATAATAACGAAAAACCTGATACCGCTTTTTATACCAGATATTTTTATAATTTAAACGGACTCATCGATAAAAAAGCAAGGATAGATTATTCCAATGGCATCGTAAAAGTGAGTAGCTTCCAATACAATAAGAATAATAAAATTGATATCATCCGAACCTTCACATTGAATGCTCAGATGCCAAATAGGCCACAAAACAATGATTGGCAGGGAAAGCAATTTCCTGGAGCGGACAACATGATTTTAGAAGGCGCCTTACCTGACGAAAGCCTTTGGAAGAAAATGACAGCGAATAATGATTTTTCTTCCATGCAATATCGTTACTATAACGAAAACGAATTCGAGGCAGAAGAACGTACCGAATATTTCAATTTTAGTAAAAATAGCGGTGGTTCAGATACGTGTTATCAAAAAAAGACGTATTACTATTTGAAAGGGCATCCGGTAGTGTTGTTTCTACATAATGACTGTGCTGTCGAGAAAACACTATCTGAATTGTATCAATTCAAAGACGGACTTTTGGTAGAGCTCACTGATGCACCTTCTTCCCTTGATCCCAAAACCGAAAAGTATGTCTACGACCAAAACCGAAACCTGAAACTAATGGAAGATAGTTGGAACGGACGAAAAGTAAGTGAACTGGGAATGAGTTATGATGAAAAAGGCTTTTTGGTTTCCATACAGCGAAAGTCGGATGCTGCTAAGGCTCATTATTTTGAAGATCGCATTCTAAAGGCAATTTATAGTTTTTACTAACTCAATAACCATTGCTTCTTTTCCATATTCCATTTTCATCGAGAATTTTTAAATAACTTTTAGGCGACTCGTCTGATTGACAACATTGAACCAGTTGATCGGTTAAGGCAGTCAGAAAGTCAAAACAAACAGAAAAGTCCTCTTTTGAGTTATAAAAGCCACCCCACTCATTTAAGCTCCAACAAAATACATCGCCCCTGTCGGTCGTAATCGAAATCACGATGTTAGGGGTATCTACGTCGTTTTTTTTGTAGTAATCATAGTTTTCCCCTCCCAACAATGATATTTCACGGGCAGGAATGTTGATTGTACTTATGTTGGAAAATAAAACCGAACCAAAACAGGTACTGGTAAATCCGGCCTTATTCAGCGTTACTATTTCTGTCGATTGTCGTTCGGAGGCCGTTTTAAATAGCTTATAAATAGCTATTAGGAGGAACGGAAATAATATCAGTAACAGCCAGCTCGAGAGATCATGTGCAGGGCGTACAAGAAAAAGGGTGGTTGTCAGTGTAATAGCCAATAAAACCGTAAAAAACCAAACAAGAATGGCCGAGGTTTTGCTGCGGTTATTAAAACGAAATTGATAGCTCTTCATCGTAAGTTGAGTAAGGTGAATTTCTAATAAAAAACCATAGCCTTCAATAATAAATATATGGATATTTTATTGGTATATAGTAAATTGCATGTAAATTGCTCTTGGATTACATACTTTTATGAATGAGATCGATGAAATGTTATCCCTATATGGGCTGAGCGAAAAGCGCAGTATTTTACGCTTGCTCGATGATTTTCAGGACGAGGCGGAAATTAAAGAATATTGCTGGAAGGTTTTAAGAACTTACCCTGACCTTAAGAAAGAAGCCTGGTTAATTGGACTGGAAGGGGGCGATTATATCTATAGTTTTGAGGGACATTACGTTTTCATCACGGATGATATCTGGAGTTTTAATTTAATCGCGATGAAACCAGTATTAAAGTTGCTGGTAGAAAAGATAAAAGCCTTAAAGGCATCAGGTGAATGATAGACTTCGAAATTCAATAACCTGTAAATAAGATGTCTTCATTGTTGGATGTTATAATCAACTTATCATCGATCGTAAGGACTGCCGATTTATTAAAAAAATAGTTAGGCGAACAGCTCCAGCAGTCTGTTTCCTGCTTATTAAATTTTGGCAGCGTTAAATTATCGGATATATATTACTCTTGTTACCCTCATAATAAAAATTTTCTTTCAATTTATTTTTGTATATTTATAAACCTCCCTACGTGCAGCACCTTGTCAAAGATACAAGAAGATCGTATGCAAGGACTTCACTTAAAAATCCAACAATGATTTCAGCAACAAAAAGAGGAATAGCGTTCCTATCCACTTATCCTCCACGCGCCTGCGGTATTGCAACTTACACAACAGATCTAATGAAGGCTATCGCGAGTAAATTTGAAGTGTCTTATCGACTAATTCCTATACCGATAGTAGATGATAATATGTCTCAAGAAGATGGTCCACTAGGGAAACTGGATATAACAAACCCGCTTTCTTTCGATACCATTCTTGAAAACATTCTGTTTGATCAGGATATTAAATTGATCTGTATCGAACATGAGTTTGGCCTTTTCGTTGGTCAAGAAACTGAGTTCATAACTTTTCTCAAGGATCTTAATTCAGCACAGCTTGCTATTGTTGTGACTTTCCATACGGTGTTGCCAGCACCAGACCGCATGCTGCTCGAACATGTATATGCCATTGCTTATAATTGTTCGCAAATCATCGTGATGACACAGGGATCCGCCGATATCCTTACTAGTACTTACAAAATTCCTACCAGTAAAATAACCGTAATAGCGCATGGCACGCATTTAGCTCCAGCGACGGATAAACACGCCATTCTTGAGCGATACAGTCTCGTGGACAAGAAAATCCTCAGTACATTTGGTTTACTTGGACCCAGTAAGAGTATAGAGACTACACTTTATGCGCTACCCGCTATTATCGAACAAAATCCAAATGTAATGTTCCTTATTTTGGGGATGACACACCCCAATCTTTTACGATATGAAGGAGAGACGTATAGAAACAAACTTGAGACAATAATAGACCGATATAACATTTCAGATCATGTCCGTTTTGTTAATGAATTTCTCTCAACAGAAAATTTATTGTCCTATCTGTCGATCACCGATGTGTATCTTTTTACGTCAAAAGACCCTTTACAGGCGGTTAGTGGAACATTTTCTTATGCGCTGAGCTCTGGCTGTCCCATTGTGTCAACACCAATCCCTCACGTAAAAGAGGTTTTAAAGGAAGATATGGGGACCATAATTGATTTTGAAGCTTCTGACCAGCTTGCGGCTGCAGTCAATCAAATTTTGGATGATGAACTTAAATTAGGCAAGATTCATCGTGTGAATCTTCAAAAGATGGTTAAAACCTCCTGGCAGAACGTTGCTATAGCTCATGTTTATCTTTTTGAGTTACTTATAGATAAAAAGAGGGAAATGATATACTCAGTTCCCCCCGTCAACCTGGATCATATTTTTCGGATGTCTGAAGAACGCGGATTTGTTCAATTTGCGGATATCTCTACGCCCGACCTTGCAAGCGGTTATGCGTTGGATGACAATGCAAGAGCACTTATAGCGATGTTACATCACTATAAAATATATGAATCATATGAAACCATTGCTCTGATCCAGAAATACCTGGATTTTATAGGTTATTGTATGCAAGAAGATGGTACATTTCTGAATTATGTAGACAGGAGCGGCAATTTTACAATACAAAATAAACAGGAGAATCTTGAAGATGCCAACGGCCGAGCTGTCTGGGCTTTGGGTGAAGTGGTGGGCATGGCTAATCTTTTGCCTGAAAGGATAGTAAAACTTGCAATAGAGCTTTTGGAGCGGGCATCCAAGCATGCATTAGTTTACTATTCGACAAGATCGATGGCCTTTACCATTAAGGGCCTAAGTTTTATGAAGGGCAAAAATTATAAGGCTATCATAGAAGTCCTGGCAGATCGTCTAGCAGCTATGTTTGAACATGAGAGCTCTTCAGATTGGCAATGGTATGAATCTTATATGACTTATGGCAATAGTGTTATTCCAGAAGCCATGTTGATCGCCTATGAGACAACTAGGGACAACAGATATAGAGATATCGCCTATCAATCCTTTGATTTCTTATTGAGCAGGATTATTGTCGACGAAGAGATTCATGTGATTTCCAACAAAGGCTGGGCACATCGTGGCCAGCTGAGAACCGAGGGCAGGGGCGGAGAGCAGCCCATTGATGTTGCTTATACTATTATTGCACTAGATAGATTCTATAAGTTTACAAAAGATGAGCAATATAAGAAGACCATCCGAATAGTATTCGACTGGTTTTTGGGACGGAATCATATTAGACAGATTGTTTATAATCCTGTTACCGGAGGCTGTTTTGATGGACTGGAAGAGCATGCTATCAATATCAATCAAGGTGCAGAATCCACCATAAGCTATCTAATGGCAAGACTTAAAATGGAGGATCATACGCACGAACCTATGAGTTAGTTTCTTTTGAACAGTAGTTGCTTCATTGTCAATTATTATTTGTATATTTAATACTATGATCTACTATTTCATATAACCCATTTCGTAGGTCCAATATGATAAATACACTTGTTTTATCTTTAAATTCTCCACAATATATTTTCCGGAAATTTTTAGTTCAACAACTAGCTGCTAGCGTACCTCAAAGAGAGAACACGTTTTAGTTTACTTTTATTCCTCCCGATCAAGTATAAACATTGAAAAGGGAAAAGGATAATACGCACTATAAAATCCATACATCATGAGTAAAGACATTAAAAAGGAAAAAAGCACAAAAGAGAAAACGCAATCTTCTTATCAAAAAGAAAAAGATTCTGTTTCGAAAGACTTAACGGATAATGTTTTCCGTAAAAAAAAGAAATAGGCAATTGAAAAGATAGCTTATTTGTTTGCTCTTGCACAAAGGCAGATTAATTTGGAGCGGGTACAAAGGCTGGATTATTAGACCAGGCTTTTGCTCGCTTTTTTCTTTAGCAAAACTGAATTTGAGTATCGTATATTATATCTTTATGATGTTTAATTGTCGAGCATAAATCCCATAAAAATATGATCAAAGCATCTATCATATTGGTATCCAAAGGGTAAAAACCACCTTTTCATCAAAGCATTTGACATGGATATCACCGCTGTGAGCCGTGATTATCTGTTTGGAAATATAAAGGCCCAATCCCAGTCCACCTTCTTTCTGGTTTTTTCTTCCAACAAAGGGCTTAAATAGGTTATTGAATATAGGTGCTGCTATCTGATGGCCATCATTTTCTATCTGGAAGATAAATCTGTCACTTTCAATAGAGGACTTTATAACGATTGTATTTTCTGCCAAACCATGCCGGAATGAATTTCCTATGAGATTTGAAAACACCTGTGCCATACGCTCATGATCGCATGTTACTGGATGTTTTGCTCCGAGATTTGTCTGTACTTTTCTGTGGGGTGCACTTGTTTGGATCTCACGAAGGGCCTGAAGGATCACTTTATCTAATTCGACCAGATTTTTGTTCAGATGTATTCCCGTGCCGAGTTTACTCCGGGCAAAATCAAGCATGTTATCTATTAGACCTTTCATTCTATAGGACGAATCATAAATAAGCTTGGCCGTTTGTTTATGTTTTGCATTCTCGAGTTTGTCGGCGAGATATTGCGATAAGGTAATGACAGCACTCAATGGATTTTTTAGGTCATGCCCCAACACGGATAATAGCGTATCCCTGCGTTCAGAGTATTGTAATTCTTCACCTAACAGGGCTTGGGTATTTTTTATTTTGGCGATCGAACCCAAATGAAAACTGATCAGTTCAGCTAGAAGTTCAAATAGTGGTGCTATCCGTTCTCTATCAATTGACACGGCTTTATAATCTATCGTGCAGAGGGTTCCAAAGAACAATCCATCATTGTCAACGATCGGGAATGCGATATAACTTTTAAAACCTTTTGCATGCAATTTTCTTTTCCAATCTTCATTTTCACAGTAGTCGATATCGGGGATAATGATAGGAGCATGTTTATCATGTGCCTCATCTCCTAAGGTGTAATGTAATTCGAGCTGCTGCCCCGCTGTTACTCCGACTCCGAGCGAATCCCGTACAGCACAGGCTATCCATTGATGGCCATTGTGAGAGGTCACCAGCCCTAGATCCATTCCTGTATATAGACATATGGTGTTCAATATATTCTTTACTGCAGGAATATCTTCGATCCGCATGAGCAAATGGGAGATGGCATCCTTATTTTCTTTCATATCTGTTGCTATTGGTAAAATCGAAGTCAATATCAATGACTAAAATATATCACTTTGTAAGGAATGACTATATAATTACAAATTGGAGAATAAGATGTTTGATTTTCTGTTCGAATCTTGTGTTAGCGGACTTTATGTCTAAATATAAGCAAAATTTAATCGTTTTTTAGAATCTAATTGTATCAGAGAGGGGTGGATCCCAATTGGAGATACTTATTATTCCGGTTAAAAAGACCTTGATTTTCAATACAAAAAGATGTTTTTATACGTCTTCGTTGGAATATACACGTGAAATGCAGGTGATAGCTCTGCTAATAGAACTAATACTGTTCGATGGATGTTCTAATTTAAAAGCTCTAGGGCAATAAACTTTAAAAAATGGAAACAACAACTAAAAGTAACGCAAGTGAAAATTCTGGAAATGGAACGATGACGAAACAATCCACAGACCACACGAAAAAGCGTTCAGGATCCGATGCTGCAAAAGATTTGGCCGAGCTATTTGAAGACGGGCTTAAAGATATTTATTGGGCGGAAAAAGCTTTGATAAAAGCATTGCCCAAAATGGAAAAAAACGCTACCGCTGAGAAATTAAAAAAAGCGATTTCCAAACACCTTTTGGAAACCGAAGATCATGTGAAACGCTTGGAACAGTGCTTCGATATTCTGGAGCTGAAGCCTAAAGCAGAGCGATGTGCTGCAATGGCAGGGTTGATCGAAGAAGGTGAACATATTATAGAGGAAACCGAAGAAGGAACCGTTAGAGATGCAGGTATTATCGCTGCTGCCCAAAAGATTGAGCATTACGAAATTGCCACATATGGTACGCTCGCGGCATTTGCTAAAGTCTTGAAGTACAATGAGGCCATTCAGCTTTTGCGTGAGACTCTTTCAGAAGAAAAAAAATGTGATTCTGATTTAACTGCCTTGGCGGATACCAACCTCAATACAAAAGCTAAATAAGAGTTACTAAACAAAAAAAATGGATGGATCTTACGTCTGTAAGATCCATTTTTTATAAATGATGATCTCTGAAAAATGTATCTCTGATCAATAGAATTTAAAAAACTCAAGATGAAGAAGAAAATTGTGGTGTGTGATGATGATATAGAAATACTGAATGCATTTTCTATAGTATTGGAGGATCAAGATACGATAGTTATAACGGTAGCGAATAGCTTAGTTCTGATAGACGTGTTGGACAGTATAGATGCTGATATTCTTTTTTTGGATATTCATATGTCTGCACGTAACGGAGACCAAGTACTGCGAGACCTCAGGAGTTCATCTAAACATGATAAGCTGCCCGTAATTATGATTTCAGGTCATATCGATGGACGGAGTATTTCAGTGGAATGTGGAGCCGATGGATTTTTAGCTAAACCTTTTGATCTTATCGACTTGGAAAACTATATACGGAGATTTGTTTATGAAAGTGAATCTTAATATCGTATTTGGTCTCAAACCGTTTAAAATTCCGTGATCCTTGCATCGTAAATCAAATGATTAGCAAACAATTATTTAAAAACAAATTATAAGCAAGCTTCGTTTAACATATGATGACTTTAATCCCAATGGATATGCAGACAGGAAAATAATCATTCAAGATATGGTAAGCCGTCGTTGCAAAATGATGGTAAAGTCTGAACTCGACAAATTGGGAATACTTTATAAATCCATTGAATTAGGGGAAAAACTCCTATTAAGAAAGCGAAAAAATCTCGAAGAACTTTAGTATTATATCGGAAAATCTACCAATTATATAACAAATTTGTCTAAATGTATAACGTGTAGTGGGGTATAAATCAGAACTTTATTATGAATCGATAATACTATTATTTAGTAAATTTTAAGCTGATGGAGACAGGTATACAATTGAAGATTAAGTTCCTGAGTGAATAGATGGACCACCTACTCATTTAGCAAAGCAAAAAACTACTGAAGATTCAAAAAGTACAAACAGAATATTAAGCACATCTTTTAAGAGAGTTGAAGAAAAAATAGTAACTAAAGAACGATAGCTGATATGAGATACAAATTAGCAGAAATATATACGGATTATAGTGTGATAGTGGAGGAAGGTTCATCCGATGACAATATGCTAGATTCTAGCTGATACATCAGCCTAAGAAAATTAAAGGATAAAAGAGATGAAAAATGTTATTCCATCCATTGTTGCCGATACAGCCTCGGCAAAAAAAAGAATAGCTGTAATCGTTGCGCATCCCGACGATGAGACACTTTGGGCAGGCGGTACAATTCTCGAACATTTTGATTGGCAGGTGTATGTAATAAGTGTATGTCGGGGCGATGATCCCGACCGTGCTTTAAAATTCGATGCTGCACTTAGAGTGCTACGAGCAAATGGTGCAATGGGATGTCTTGATGATGGGGTCCGACAGGTGCCGTTGCACGAATCCGAACTTCAACAGACTATTCTCGCACTGTTGCCACCTATTGTTTATGACCTCGTGATCACACATAATCCTTCAGGCGAGTATACTTATCACAGACGACATGTTGAAGTTAGCGAAGCCGTTATAAAGCTCTGGAAAAACAGAAAGATAAAAAGCAAGGAACTTTGGACATTTGCCTATCACGATGGCAATCGTCAGTTTTATCCGCGACCACATAAAATGGCTCCGATAAAAAATCAGCTCAATCTTGCAATTTATGATGCCAAGTATGATATTATGAATAGAATATACGGTTATCCAAAGGAGGGCTGGGAGGTGATTACAACCCCGAGTACAGAAGCGTTTTGGTCATTTACAGATACCGGAAAGGCTATGGTTTGGTTGTCTAAAGGAGGAGTATTGGTATGAGAGTCTTATTATTATACGATTACCCACCATCTCCGGGGGGCTTGTCCACACAGGGCGATCTACTTTATAAGGGATTGCAGGCAATAGGTGTTGATGTTCATGCGGCGCATTGGCAATCTTGTCAGGAGAAAGAATGGTATTATGATTGGTTCAAGCCAGATGTTGTCGTTGGTATTGGATATTGGGGGCATGTTCCGTCGATCGTCGTGCATCCGCAACTTTTTGGAAGAATAGCTGTACCATGGCTTGTAGCCGATGGATATATTGCGAATTATAATGAAATACTTAACGAATTACCACTTATTTTGGTTACTTCTAATTGGGTTAAACAAATGTATGTTAGGGACGGCATTTCAGGAGATAAGATAGAGGTGCTTCCTGTAGGTTGTCCTACGGATTCTTTTGTCCCACATGCGTATTACGATCCCAAAATCGTTGCGGTACGAAAACAGCTTGGCGTGTCGCCAGACGAGATTATGATTCTAACTATTGGTGGAGATGCAGCTTCTAAAGGCGCAAATGAAGTTATGGAGGCACTTGCCTTAATCGACAGGGATGTGCTTCCATGGAAATATGTTTGTAAAGTATGGCCACAGCCGCGCACCTCTTTTCAAAATCAATCTGATCACGACCTCGCCGAACGATTAGGGATTAGTAAAAAAGTAATATATGCAACAAATACTGTTTCGCGCGATTTTATGCCCTATCTAATCGGTGCTTGCGATATCTACGCAGCTCCTTCCAGATTGGAGGGCTTTGGTATGCCCCAGGTTGAGGCAGGGGCATGCGGTAAACCTGTTGTTGGTATCCGTGCGATGGGCATGCTTGATACACTCGTTCATGGAGAAACGGCTCTTTTAGCAGGGGTAGCCAAAGAAATTGTCGTCGACAACGTTATACTAGGTACTGAATCCGGTTATGAGGACAATCATATTATCCATTTTGATATACCTCGTACCGTAGATTACAGGGCGGACGTTAATGATATTGCAGATTGTTTGTCTAGATTGATGCGAGATGCGTCCCTTCGTACTACAATGGGAGCAGCTGGGCGAAAAAGAGTTGAAGAACGATTCGACTACAGGGTAGTAGCCAAGCGATTTGTTAAAATCATGGAAAAATATTTCAAGATCAACTAATTAGAGGAGCAATGCTTACCGAAAAACAATTTGAGGAGATCAATGCTGCAAAGCTAGCTGCTGAAGGAGTATTGTTAAATAATAGTAGTGGGCCATTCCATCACCTTCCGCGCACGGCGGGCTGGGGGTATCCGGAACCCTATACCCGGGATCTTTTATTTTCAATCCTTGGCATTGCTAGTACTCATAATATGCAGCTTTATGATAGTATAAAGAGTGTTTTGGAAGTTTTAGCAATCACCCAGACAGTACATGGCCATATACCATCCATTGTCTATGATCCTAACAATTTGGGGGCAAGTGATACAACACCGTTGTTTCTCATGGCTGTAGGAATATACCGCAAAATGACAGGAAATACAAATTTTCTAGGGCGTGCCGTTAACAAGTCGCTACGTTGGATGACGTACCAGAGTCCTACGGATGACGGGGTTGTTGCCCAGCAACCCACCAGCGACTGGCGGGACGAACAGTGGGTATTGGGGTATGGGCTGTATGTTAATGCCATATATCACAATGCTCTTCAATTATTAGGTTATCAGGAGCGTGCTGATAGGCTCGCAAATGGAGTGAATATTCTATTTGCTAATGAAGATCAGTATTATGCCCTATGGACATATAAATTATACCATAGCGGAAAGTTTGATCTGCTGGGCAATAGCCTTGCCATACTTAGCGGGATAGCATCTTCCCAAAAGGCAGACGCCATCATAGATTGGGTGGAATCCTCCTGCAAGTCTATGCAGAAAGAAGGACAGTTAGCTATAGATCTGCCCCCTAATTTTTTCCCATTTATTTATCCGGGAGATCGCGAATGGCATGAACGATATAACCAGTACAATCAACCTGGCGATTATCACAATGGTGGAATATGGCCTTTTGTCTGTGGTTTCTATATTGCCGCCTTAGTGAAAGCACAGCGATTTGATCTAGCAGAGGTAAAATTACTCTCACTCACAGTGCTTGTTAAGAAGGCTGTAGATTTTAGATTAGAATACGGTTTCAACGAATGGATCAAAAGTCAAGATGCAATACCTAGTGGACAGGATTGGCAGACCTGGAGTGCAGCTTTATATCTATATGCTGCCAAATGCGTTGAAAGTCGGACGGTGCCTTTTTTGTAAATGTTCTATTCACCGTTACTCCAAATAAAGTAGATGCACGTTTAAATTTTACAGCGCAAATTTCCATTTTGACTGTTAAACTTAATATCGAAATTTCAACATTTTTATTTCCCATTTTTGGAAGTCATCGGTTCCTAAAAAACAATATTCTGTTCAACGCTGTCTTATATATAACATAAACAAAGCAAATGAATTTTGATCTCATTAAGTGTGAAGACCTGCAGCAGGCGATACATATACCCAATACTACCGACGACCATAATGAAGAAACATGGTTTGTAAAATTTGGTGAGGAAATAATAGGTGTTGGCCTTTTTCCACAACAAAGCACGAGCTGCGTTTTGGCAATTGTTGGTGATGCTTATGATGACAAAAAGTTAATTGGCGATGTCGGTGCACATGATAAGCTGATTATTGAAGGATTGAATATCGCCTTTGAAGGTTATTTAAGATCTATTCGTGGCGATGTTGTGATTGGGGAAAAGCAAGTGGATGATTAGCACAAGAGATATCTATTCACCCAATTGCCTAGGAGCTCAATAGCACCTTTTACGCTATCAGGTTTTCTTCTAAATCTAAGTTTTATACATTATTATTCTCCCGCTCCCGCGTTGTATGATAAGGAAGCAAAAATTGAGATCCTTAACTGGCCCGAAAAAGTCAGGCTAGTTTTTATCGAATATAAAAAATGGTTTAATGATGGTCGCTATAGTTGGCCGCGAGGAAAAAAACTCGTTTTTCAAAAAATGATGAATTGATTATTATTAATAAAGCTTAATTTACCAATTTCGTTTATACCATAGATAGGTACCTGTCATAGCAAGTAATGCTGGTGTCAACCCGATTAAAGCATAGATAAACTTTACGAGGTAACCACCAAATCCGCCAATATGCAATTGATAAATTGCCCATGAAATTCTTTTCGAAAAATCTGCTTTTTCAATATCCAGTTGCCCCATAAAGGTTGCATGAACAGGATCGAAAGCAAAATTGCTCGCCTTTCCACCAAACAAAAAGAATGTGGTACCTGGCAGGTGACCGCGGACCAAAATAGGGGATTTGTTATCTTTTGGAATATTTATCGCAATGGGTTCAAATCCCGGAGTAGCTACTTCGCAGTAGTCCAGTAGTTTATCTAAATTTGGTTTTTCCGCGAAGGAACCCTGTTGCTGCGCGATGGTTTTGTGGTCAGAAAAAAGGTTCTGAAAAACGGGAATATTCATCCATACACCTGTGACCAGCAGGACGATATTGATCAAGGCTGACCAAACTCCTACCACCCGATGCAAGGAGGAGTATAGTCGCCGCCCTCCCTTGTATAGCGGTACCTGAAATAAAATAACTTTCTTGATGTATTTCCTATAGACAACCAGGCCCGAAATAATCGTCATTAAGAGAAGTATGCCGACAATGGCGCAGATACCTTGTCCGATGCGACCGAGTAAAAAGCTGTAATGCATGGCATATATCCATCTAAAAAATGAACCACTAAGGTCCGCGTAGTTGCCTTGGCGCAGAATTATACCCCGATGTGAGTCTACAAAAGCAAAACTCAAATGATTATCGTAAGGGCTTTTGGTCTTTCGATAAAGCATAAATTCGTAGGGTTCTTCCGATGATAGCGGAAAGTCGTGTAGGACAATTTTTTCCAAATCCGGAAAAACTTCTGCGACAACCCTATAGGCGCTGTCAGCAGAGATCATAAGCCCGCTGTCGGGCCTATGATAGATGTCTGGGTTGAATGCTCTGTCAAGATCGTGTCGGAATAGCAGCAATGACCCTGTAATCCCCAAAATTAGAAAGCATAGCCCCGAACTTAGTCCCAGCCATCCATGCCAGCGGAATGCCCACTTGGTTATCCTCTTCATGGCTAGAAATTATAAGATACATTCAACCGGAACTCACGCGGGGCATAGGGCACATAGGCGTAGAGACCTATTGGCCTTGTCCAGGCACTCCCATAATTGAATCGGTTCGTCAGGTTATTGATAAGACTATTGATTGTTATTTTGCCATTTGTCCAACCTAGACCAGCATCCAGGCGAAAGAGCGCTGCAATGGATGGAATTTCATCCTGCGGATATCGGCCAACTCTACCAGCTTGATATTGGTAGCCTGTGGAAATACTCAGTCCCGTCAGTTTCTCAAAAGGAAGCCGATAATTTAGCCAAGTGTTTTGTATATGCCTTACGCGATAGGGGGTAGCCTTACCTACCAGTGCTGGATTGGCATCGGCGGAAATATAACTATCCGTATATGCATAATTAATGACAGCATTCAATCCCTTTACAATTTCACCTTTGAGGTCAAACTCAAAGCCCTTGGACTTGGTCTGCCCTATTTGTGATTGTAGGTTTGTCGAAGGGTCAGTCACTAAAATATTGTCGCGGGTAATATGGTAAAGGGAGAGGGTACTGTTCCATTTGCCATTCCACCAGTCTTTTTTTATACCAATTTCATAATTTTTCCCGCGTAGCGGATCGAATGTTCTCCCTTCCGCACTTAAGCCACTTTGTGGCGTAAAGGTATGGTCATATAATGCATAAATCGAGGCGTTTGTGCTGAGTGCATAGTTTACACCGAGACGAGGTGTGAGGACGAGATCCGAAACACTGGATTTTGCAGGGATATCAATATCGCTTTTCGATCGTGTTAAGCGCGCCGCCAAGGTTAGATGTAGTTGATTCTGTAAGAAACCAAGTTCATCCTGTAGGTAGAAAGCTAAATATTTTATCTGCTGTTTATTTGTTGCAATGCTTTCGAGTGAACCTGACTTTTTGTTGTCATCGAATGGTGTACCATACACGGGGTTATTAACATCTAGCGGGTATAGCGTTTGGTTGGCACTTTTGTCATTATATCCTGAGTAGCCAAGTAACGACTTTCGATTTCCGTCCAAGCTGGCCAAAATGTGATGATCGAGCTCACCAGTTTTGAACAGACCGTTCACAAAGACCTGAATGGAGGCAACATCGGTCGTAAATCTTTCGTAAGTAACACGTCTTTTGATTTCGGATGGCCGGTTTTTATCATAGGCAGATACAAAAAAATAGTTGCCATCCATATGGCTATTGGCGTAAGCAGTTTTTGCTGTCAGGTTCCAGTTGCTGCTTAGTTTTTTTGTATACGTTAAAAATGCGCTGTGTTCGGCGGCCTGTACAGGATCCTTCGTTGGGTCAGCAATACTGAAATCACGTGGGAGCGATGCGAATCCATAGGGAGAGAATACCGTGAGTAGATATTGAAGGAAAGATTGTTTTTGAAAACTATACTCCGCCGTTAGGGCGGATGTGGAGTCTATGCTGTATGTCAGGCTCGGATTGACCACGACCTTGTCATTAAATGCAAAGCGTTGAAAAGAACGCGATTTTTGACCTAACGCATTTAATCTATAGCGCCATTTTTTATCCTTATCAAAACTGCCGTCCAGGTCAGTGCCCAGACGGTAGAGATCCCAGCTTCCTGTCTGAAAGAAAACTTGGTTGGATGTGATACCTGTTGGTTTCTTGGTGACAAGGTTAAAAGATCCGGCAGGATCACCGATTGCATTCATAAAGCCCGAAGGGCCCTTGATAAATTCCAATCGATCGATCATATTGGCATCTTCAGGCATAGGCCCATAATAGATCATGGACATGTCAACACCGTTGCGTAAGGTATTGATCCCAGCCCCGCGCATAAATAGAAAGGGACCATAAAAATCGGCGGTGTTGTTGCGCATGACACCGCTGACATTCCTGCTCACGGCTTCATTGATATTAATTGCCTGCTGGTCGGTGATGATACTATGGTCTATTTCTTGAATATTTTGTGGAAGCTGGAGTAGGGGAATCTGTAGCTTTAAAGTGTTGGATGTAGCATCCAATTTGTATTTTCTGTAATATTTGGAAGTGACAAGAGCTTCGTTAAGTCTGATGCTATCGCGTAGCCTAGCTGATGTATCGGGTGAAGAATGTTGTGCATATACGATACTGCCTGACAATGCAAGCAATACGGAAAATGAGTATTTCATGAATTTATGTTGCCTTTGATGATTTTTTTCTAAGAATAATGCAATGGCCGATAGCGCCATTGTAGGAAAAGTAATTAGGCAGCAATAGGGGGGCGAAATAAACGATTTGAGTCTATACTGTGATATTTTGTAAAAACCTGTCCCAGTTGAATCGATTTTATTTCAACCGAAGCTGGAGTGAAGGAAAATAGTGAATACGAATTAATGAAATCATACACTTCAGCCTTAAGCTTCGCTGTTGGATTCTGCTTTTCTTTCTCCTGTGCCTTCCTGATTGTTTTCATTAACACACAATTTCCATTACAGTGCAATTGTGGTTTATCGCGGTTTTCACAAAGATACTTCGCAATGTAATCTTTGTTGACATAAAATGCACCTATGACAACATACCCCCAGCTAGCTTGGACGAGCAAGGAAATTGTCAAGAAGTATAGGAGCATTTTTTTCATTTGGCCAAACTTAGATAAATTGTTTCTGAAATACAATTTAATTTTTTGGAAGTCAATTATTGCCTTACTGAACAGTTCGTATTTCTTGTTACTTATTCAAATGGGATGGGACGCTAATTAATTTTCAACACTAGTAAAAATGCTGTCGGGCTTTTCACTAAAACAAGACGTTTCAAATATTAGTTTAACAGCACTACACATTTTCATTGAGAATGTGTAGTGCTGTTAATTGCTTAATATTATTTGGAATAAATCTAAATAATTATTTATTTTGCGCACTTGGATGCACTACAAACATGGAACGCGATTAAAACTGGCGATAGCGACAGTTTCTTGGCTTTATACGACTCGTTGTATAAAGCGCTGTTCCGCTACGGATTGAAAATTAATACCGACCGTGAAGTTGTAAAAGAATCAATCCATATCTTATTCTGTGACCTATGGGAAAAGCGGGAAAATTTACCCATACTAACTACAGATCCAAAATATTATCTCTTTGTATGGCTAAAACGTCTGATATATAAACAAGGGACTAACCAAAATATACCACTGGAAGAACTGTTGCACACACCGATAGAAGATTCGATCGAATCGCAAAAAATAGCAATTGAAGAAACATTGGAACGGGATCAGGCCCTAAGCGCGGCTATAGGCAACCTGACAAAAAAACAGCAGCGTTATATTGAGCTAAAATTTTTTTATAATAAGAGTTATGAGGAAATCGCGGAAATGGAAAATGCAGCACTGAGAACAGTTTATAACGGTGTTTATGAAGCAATAAAAAAATTAAAGAGTTCATTGTCAGTGATTTTGTTGCTTATTTTAAATTTTTCCAAATAAAAACAGGTAAAAAAATGAGTTTTTGTGCACTACTGTGTAAACACAATATCGAGGAATGGAACAACCTACTTTGGAAAAACTGATCTGTAATGAATCCTTTATCAATTATTGTCTGCAAGCGAGGCTTGAGGACATGGAATATTGGAAACAATGGGTTGAGGCAAATCCGCAGCATCGGCAGCTTGTGGAAGATGCGAAAGGATTAGTCCAACTGATGCAGATGGTTCCAAGTCAGGCCCAGGTAGCAGAAGAGCGTGTCAGACTTCAGGCCTTTATCAATAAAAATGTTACTCCAGTGCATCGTTTACGAAACTATAGATGGATTGGCTATACAGCAGCTAGCCTCTTGTTGGTATCTATGGGTTTTCTATTCTTAAAAAGACAGTTGCCAATAGCGGAAAATGCCACTCAAACTGAACTTGTTAGCCAACTTGTACCGACCGGTAAGTATATGAATGTACTTTTAAGCGATAGTACCAAAGTGAAGCTCGGCCCAACGTCTACACTGCGATATCCAAAGCATTTCAATGGAGATAAGCGAATCGTTAGCCTCAATGGTGAAGGCTATTTTGAAGTCACTCATAACATCCATAAACCTTTTATCATCCAAACCCCTGATCTTGAAATCAAAGTTTTGGGAACTTCTTTTAATGTACACGCTTTTGAAAATGATGAGCTGTCAAAAATAGCATTGTTCACTGGAAAAGTAGAGGTATCAAAAGGAACAAAGAGGCTACTGCTAAGTCCGGGGCAGGCTATTGTTTATCATAAGGACAAAGCAACCTTTGCAGTAGAATCCTTTGATATAGCCAAAGAGAAGGAAAATATGACGGGTGTTTTGCATTTTGAGAAGGCTACTTTCAGCGAAATAGCCAAACAGCTGAACCGAAAATATGGAATCATTGTGCAGGACCGACCGGATATCGAATTGATGTATTCGGGGACCATAGGGCATGAGCCGTTGGAAATGGTGCTTGAAAAGCTTTCCTTGACAACAGGCTATCAGTTCAGTATCGAATCCAATACACTTATCGTTCGTAAAAAATAACATCATATATCTATGTTTTCTAAATCCATCAATAGAAGCGCCCTGCTTCTTGGTGTAATTCTTTCTTTCCAGGTGTTAGCTGTCGATGCACAACAACTGAAGATTGAAAGTAAAAATCAACCATTAAAGTCTATTTTGAAGCAGATCGAAGAAAAATCGGGTTACAGTTTTCTCTATGACGAGTCTCAGATCAATATGGATCGCCGCATCAATATCGAGGTAAATGGAGCGCTTCCACAGGTTTTAAATCAACTGGAACAGTTGACTTATCTTAAATTACAGATCTCGGGTAAGAATATTTTGATCAGTAAAGCTTCTCTGGGTGTTTTATCAGGTAAAGTTGTCGATGAAGCAGGAAAAGGAATACCATTGGTAACCGTGCATCTTAAAGAACTTAACCAGTATTATTTCACGGATAATAAAGGGACGTTTAGATTCCAGTTTCCGGCCCATCGGCTAAAGTCAGCAAACTTGCAGTTTTCCATGATTGGAAGGCAAGGGACTTCCATTACAACTATTTTAAATGGGACAAATAATGCCATTGCCGACATTACATTACCGACGTTGAGTGTAGGGCTAGAAGAAATAGCTGTCACTCCCCGAACAAACAGGCGGCTGGAAAGCAATAGTTCACTTTATATCAACCGCGAAGTGATCGAACAGTCGGGCGCATTAAGTATTAATGATTTATTAAGCCTTATTCCTGGACAAAAGATCGCGGCACCCTCCTTACAACAGGTCCAGCAAGCCAATTTAAGAAGCGCAACATTGGGCACAAACTCTTTTTCCAACAAAGATCCATTTGCACTCAATAATTCTTTTGGTGTAGCACTGATCATGGATGGTATCGCATTGTCTAACAACGCCAATATGCAAACCTTAAATGTGGGAATCTATGGTATGGGAAATTCTTATGTCAATGGCAAAATATCCGGACTGAGTGGGAGTGACGCCAGTATAGATAACTATACAGGTGATTATACGTTTGGCGGTACCGATCTCCGACAGATTGCCACAGACAATATCGAAAGCATAGAAATTGCTGCTGGTGTACCTTCTGTAAAGTATGGGGATATGACAAATGGTGCTATTATCATCAACCGTATTGCAGGCAAAACACCACTCAATTTTAATGTTCAACTCCGCGACAATGCAACCGTTTACGGAATTAGTAAAGGTTTTGATACCCGAAAGTTTGGGGCCTTCACTGTTGGTGGAAATTTCACGCGCTCCTTTGAAGACAACAGAGATAAGTTGAAATCCTACGACCGTCTAGGCGGAAATATCATGTGGAGTACCTTCGCAGGAAAAGAAAAAGCTTTTACCAATACGTTATCCATAGATTATGGTCGCAACATGGATAAAGTCCGGCGTGATAGCGATGATCCAACGGCTGCGGTCATGCGTTTCAAATCATATAATTTCGCTATCGGAAGCCGCGCCAACTATCGGATTGATCGAGGTTTTCTTTCTAATATCGGGTTGAACATCCGTTATAGCGAAACTTATCAGAATACGTACAAAGAACAGGACGTCAACGGTACTTATATTATCTACTCAGATGCCACAGAAACGGGAGTTCATCAAGGCCAATATGCAAGCGGAATCTATCAGGCCGTAACCAATATTGAAGGGAAACCCATCGATTTAACAGCACGTCTGGATCTCACGGGCACATTTCAGACGGGCGAACTGCTGCATCAAGTGAATTTTGGCTCATTTTTAAATTACTCAAAAAATATTGGAAAAGGACAGATTGTCGATCCATCCAGACCCCGTAATAATACCATCGCGACGAATGCTGATATTCGAAAAGAACGCTATTATGACGTCTCTCGTATTCATGGACAACGTCAGCTGGGGTTTTATGCGGAGGATGTATTTACGGCGAAAATAGCGCATCGAGACCTGAACGTCCGTATTGGGACGCGGTTGGACAAATTTGAAAAGTATGTTACATTTTCACCGCGGACGAATATTAACTATGCAGTTTCTCCAGCGCTGACAGTGGGGATTGCGTATGGCTGGGCAAGTAAGGCGCCCGCATTGGCGCAATTGTATCCGGGACCGGTATTTTATGAGATTCCCTTATATCAGCATACAGCCTTTAATGGAGGAAGTGTCGATGAGGCAAATAGCCTTTACCTGATGTATGTAGATAAATTTACACCGGATAATAGCAAGCTTAAGCCTTCGTTGTCCGAGCAGCTTGAATTTTCAGCCACCTATGAATATAAAGATTTTAAATGGGGGGTGAACGTTTATCATAAAAAGAATTATAGAGATATCGTTACCGTTAACAGTTTTGAGAAAATCCTGCTGGACAAATACGACGATAATCCAGATCCCAATGCGGAAGTTCCTTATATTATTGAGGGGACAAAACAATATAGGCTATCGCGCTTTGAATTTATGAATGCTGGCGACAAAAGAACTCAGGGGATCGAATTCATGCTATCTACGCCAAAATGGACGGCGATCGCTACCTCATTTAATCTAAGGGCGGGATTGACCAAATCAACCTATAGACCCTTGCAAAACATGGCGACATTTACCAACAACACGGGCAATCCCAATCGTGCAGAATCTGCAATATATCCAACACAGCGAAGGACGACTACGGTGAGCAACGCTGCAATTACTTCAAGTACACATATTCCCAAGGCTAAACTGTTGATCAATTTCACAACCGAACTTAATCTCATGAATAAAACCAATACCGATGCGTCGGACGGTATACCTATTGGCTATTATACGCAGGATGGAACTTATCACGCCCTAGCCAATTTTGATCGTGATAACGTCGATTATGCCCATACCCTAAGGCCTATAGAAGAAATCAACAATCAGAACCAGCCAGCTGTCTACACAAATTTTCACTTAAATGTATCGAAGGAAATCAGCAAACGGCTAAGCTTGGCTTTCCATGTCTATAATGTATTTAACTATCGTCCACAGTATAAACGCTCTGATAATTCCATGATCATTCCAAATGGTAAACCTACCTATGGTGCGCAACTCAGACTTAAACTATAACGCCATGAAAATCATCATTAAACTTATACTTCTGATCTTTGGTTTTAGCTATCTTCTTAGCGGGTGTCAAAAAGATATCTTTGCCGATAACGGTTCCGTAGATATCTCATTGAGTACGTTTTACGAAAGTGAAACCTATGCCAACAAATTGCCTTTGAATGATATTACGCTAAATCTCTATACCCTGAAAGGCAAACTGCTGATGACGGTGAAATCTGATGAAAATGGTGTCGTTAAGTTTGTAGATCTGGCTCCAAATAGGTATAATGTTCAAGTCGTGAAAAAATTCAGTGCGGCAGAATTTAATCAGCTAACGGGGCAGCGTGAAGACAATGAGGTTACTTTTAGTTCTGTGATACGCCAGATCGAGGTCGTAAAAGGGGCGGCGGCAACACATTGGGATCTCTCTCTCCTGACAGGTAATAGTAATCAGGAAGGCTTGGTTATCAAGCAGATTTATTACGCAGGTTCAGACGCCAATCAAGGCGCTAGTTTTAGGGATCAATTTATCGAAATCTATAATAATTCCGATGAGATTCGCTATGCAGACAGTCTCTATATAGCTGAAGCTTTTGGTGCGACAAATGCGAGTACGACCTATGTATACCAACCCAATAGTGGACAGTATGATTGGAGTAAGTCTTATCGTATGCCGCAGGATATTGATGCCAACAGTGATTATGTCTACGCTCATCTGATCATCCAGCTTCCGGGCAGAGGAAAAGACTATCCGATTCTGCCGGGCGAGAGTATTGTTGTTGCCTCAACAGCAGCCAATCATCAGTCGCCCTATGTAGGAGCCGACGGGGTAGCAATCTCTGTAAAGAATCCGAGCCTCACGATTGATCTCAGCAAGGCAGACTTTGAAGCTTACTATGTGCCCTATCTTGGAAGTACCAAACCTCTGGCATCTGACATCGATAATCCAAATGTTCCCAATATACGCCTGATCAACCGGGGGAATGGTGCTGACATGATTATGAACCAAGCGGGTCAACGCAGCTGGATCATTTTCCGTGATCAGAACATGGGGCCAGTAATCAATTGGAAGGGCTATATGCCGCCATATGCCGATGGAAGGGAAAATTTGGGAACAGATTACCTTCAGATTCCAGTAGCTAATATTTTGGATGGCGTGGAAATTCAGTCCTCAACCTCAACACAATATCCGAAACGATTTACGGCAAAAATCGATGCTGGATCTATCGCTGTAGACGGAGGTGCGCGTTCCTCAAATTCAGTTATTCGGAAAACAAAAGAGATCATCAATGGAAGAAGAATATTGGAAGATTCTAATAACTCAAGTGATGATTTTGTGTCAATGAAGGCAAATCCAAAGGGATTTATTGATTAAGCGAAGAGAAATGAAAAATTATATTCAAGTTACCTTATGCCTATTTGTTGGGGTGTTGTCCCAGCTTCCGGCCAAAGCGATAGCAAGACAAGATACCATATCCTATATTCAATATATTGATCAAGATAGCATGCAATTGCGCTTACGGCAGTTTGCTATCGATAACCCGATGTGGCTGGAAAAGAAGGTGCCGCAGCGTTACAGTTTGATTAGTATGGGATACAATTCCACCTCGGGCGATTATCACCGTGCCCAGGACGCACAGCGGGTAAATATGCTGAATTTTAGTTCGGAGGGAGCTGTTACTATTAAAGATGTACGCTTGTGGGGGCGTTTCAATTATACGAGATCTGTCGAAGATAGTACGAGGTTTGCCCATCAGACCAGAGAAAACACCTCTTCCCCCTGGTATTTTGGCTCCTATGGTTACAATCATTATGAACGAACGACCTATCGTATCCAGACACGGGGACAGCGTTATTTTGCAGATAGAAAATATGCTGTCTTTGGTGGATTCGATTACCAGGTAGCAAATCATTTTAGCAATAATGATCCGAGAGGTAGCATACGCGTAGCGCAACTTAACGGTACGCTCGGCGGTAGTATGCGTATCGTCAAAAACGTCGATATTGGTCTCGAAGGGAAGTATGGTTATGGGCAGGAGGACTTTGAAATCGCTTATAAAAATGGAAATTCGGCCACAAGCGCTGTGGAATCGCCCTACATGAACTATATTATCAGAGGATACGGATGGAAGGTGAGTGACTGGCTACTGGAGCAGAAGATGTTCTATCAGAACGACATGAAGCGCTTTGGTGGTAAATTTTACTCCTCATTGAATTCTTCAATAGGGGATTTTTATGGCAATGTAGCTTATCTACGTGAGGAACAGAAATATCGACAAACGCTGCGGAACGAGTCTCGCATCAATGAACTCAGTCAGTATAATTTAAATCGACTAGATTACAATTTGGTGTGGCAGCTGTCAACAGGAAATCAGACTTATATGGCATCAATTGATTGGTCCAGTACACGTGGAAAGGACCAGGTAACAGAAAGTGGAAATGCACAGAATTATGTTTATCAGAATGATAATGGAGCATTGAATTTATCTTATATGCTAGCGACGAAAAAGTGGCGACACTATTACGGGGGTAAAATTGGTTTATTGAATGAAATCAGAAGGGATGGCGGCACTGGCACAAGTCTGGACTATGAGCATTTAAACTATCAACTCAATGGAGCGTGGACCTATATCACCGCTGCGAATCAAGAAATAGAATTTGGTCTCACAGGTTCTCTTCGCCAAAATATAGGAACATCTTGGTCGCTACCGCTAATCAATGAAAACGTATTCCATCAATATGTCTTTTATCATGATGTCCTTTATAATCGTGCAAATTTATATGGGGGTAAAGTAAAATTGGGTTTCAAACAGCGCTTAAAAAAGGGAAATTTCATTCATTTGATTGCAGACTATAATTATCAAAAAGCGGCATGTTTATCTGATCTGAATCGCGAGAATCTTGCCCCTATAGGGACCACCCGGAAACAAGTGAATTTAATGATAGCATATGGATTTTAGGAAGTGGACTTTGATGAAGAAGAATACACTGATTGTTATCGCAATCTTTATTGCACCTTTGTTGATTTCGGCATTTGCAAATCGTGCCGACGAGCAGGTAGATCTACAGGAACTGCGCGAACGCTACAGTAGTGGACGTCAGGAACTATGGCCACAGCCACATATTGACTCAGCTGTGAGACCTGGTTTTATGGATATCGGTGTATTGCCCCAGGTAAGCTATCCGGTGGATAATCCATATAGCAAGGAAAAATCGCTGCTCGGAAAGTTGTTGTTTTTTGATCCCAGACTTTCAGCATCAAAGCAAATCTCCTGCGCAAGCTGTCATGATCCGCAATTGGGATTTGGAGATGGAAAAAGCCTCGCGCACGGACATGGAAGGCGTGAGGGAAAAAGAAATGCGATGACGTTGTACAATGTCGCATTTTACAAGTCTTTAATGTGGGACGGCCGTGCTAAGAGCCTGGAAGATCAGGTCTTGCTACCGACACAAGACCATTTGGAAATGAATACACCGTTGGATACTTTAATAGCACATGTAAAAGCTGTGCGCGGCTATGCGAAATACTTCGAACAAGCTTTTGGGGATAAACAGATTACCTTGCGTCGAATACAACAGGCGCTCGCTACCTTTGAACGTGGTATTGTGAGCTATCCAACAAAATTTGATCGATTTGTACAGGGGCAGGCCGATGCATTGAACGATGAGGAACTCACCGGGCTACATTTGTTTCGCACCAAAGCACGTTGTATAAATTGCCACAATACACCTTTGTTCTCTGACAATCTATTTCATAATGATGGACAGACACTGTACGGAACCAAACAGCAGGATTTTGGCCACTACCAGCTCACCGGAGATCAGAAAGATATTGGCGCATTCCGTACACCATCGCTTCGAAATACAGGTCTGACAGGTCCCTGGATGCATCACGGCAACTTTCCAACCTTGCGTGATGTGGTCGAACTCTATAATCTTGGTAATCCAGCACCAATACAAAAGCATGTAAAAATTGATGAAAAGACAAGACCTATACATTCACCACTGTTAAAAAGATTGAATTTATCGAGACAGGAAGTCGATGCGGTCATAGCTTTTTTACAGGCTATAAGTACACCGACACAACGTCGGATTGCTATGCCACAACTTCCTGAATAAGGAAAGCTATATCTTTCTAGCGTATCAAATTCCAGGCTGATTTTTAGTTGATTTTTTTCTTTTACGCCTTGCCATGGATGGAATTGCAGCTGTAATTATTACTTTAAAGCAGCTAGAAAAGGCTTTATTTTCATGCTTAGAATCGCATTGGGGCCAGGAATATTCGCTTTTCGGCAGTAGAATTATTCGATCTTCTGTTCATAGAAAAAAAATGGTAGATTTGAATGTAAATTTTATCTACTTAAACTGAAAAGCAAAAAGTCGCGCATTAATCGATGAACTCCGATCAACAGATTTGGCAAATGTTTCAAGTTGGGCATGAACCATCGTTCAAAATACTTTTTGAACGATACAACCAACTGTTGTTCAATTATGGGTTTAAGTTTACACAAGATGAGGTGATTATCGAGGATAGTATTCAAGAGTTATTTGTTAAATTATGGTGCAACAGAGAGAACTTAAGTACCGATGTTGCGGTCAAAAACTACCTATATAAGGCTTTCCGTCGTACGTTGGTAAAGAAAATCGAGCAATCACTTCGGCGGACAGAAGTGACCAATTCTTCCGTTGATTATTTGCCATTTACCATTGAGCTTCCACATGATCTTACTATAATCCGTCAGGAACGTGCTATGAAGATTCGGGATAGACTCGATCAAGCACTGCAACAGATGACCGCTCGTCAGCGCGAAATTATTCATCTACGTTTTTTTGAAGAATTGCCCTATACAGATATAGCCGAAATAATGGGGCTTTCGACCAAAGACACCTATAAACTATATTACCGCGCGCTGGACAGTTTGAAAAAACACTTTAGCGGGTTTAGTCTTTTGGTACTGCTCTATTTGCTCAACCAGCTACGATATCAATAAATCTTACATCTTACTGTAAGTTTTTCCACAATATATAAAATAACCAGTATTAAATTATCCTGAATGGCGTTTGCACCTTTTGGGTTGATTTGACTGGCATTGCTATTTTAAAAAAAATAAAATTTATTGGGGTAAAATTTTTGTGAAGGGTGTAACCTATATAAAACAGTATGAATTCTAGGTTAGCAAAATATAAAGATTATACGGCGACGGACTTTTTTTCGGATGAAGACTTTGCGCAGGCTATGTTTCAGAATGAAGCTGCACAACAGGATTTTTGGCAGGAACTGGGCAATCATTACCCAAATTTGGCTGCCGAAATGGAGGTTGCAAGAACGTGGATACTGTTAATTAAAGCACAGAAACCTGTTCAAAGCAGCTTAAATAGTCATCAGCGTTGGACGAACATTCAAAACCAGATTCCAGTTTATGAAAGGAAACAGGGGCAAAAATCGATTATTAGAACAATGCTTCGATGGGCAGCTTCAGCTGCGGCACTGCTGCTTTTTGGAATATTGAGTTATGAAATTAGCCAATTTGGTACAAAAGCGTCTAATACCGCATTTGGTGAACAACGTGAATTAGCGTTGCCAGATTCTTCTATTATTAATTTAAATAGTAATTCCCGTATTTCCTATGTACGCAGTTGGAAGACCGATAAACCGCGGGAAGTCTGGTTTGAAGGGGAAGGTATGTTTGAGGTAAAACATACTGCAATTAAAAATCGCCTGCGCGAAAACGATCTCTTTGTGGTGCATGTGGGTAAACTTTCATTGACGGTGTTGGGGACAAAGTTCAATGTGAAGGAGCGCCGTGGACGCATCGAAGTGGCCTTGTTTGAAGGGAGCGTACGCGTTCAGGGGCAAAATGGAGAGGATCGTGTACTGGCACCAGGGGAGATGTTCATCTACGACGAAAATTTAAAAACTAATGAGATTGTTTATAATGATGCCAACAAAGTGCTATCCTGGACTCGGGGCGAATTGAGCATTGAACACAGCAACTTAGCCAATATAGTAAGCGTGTTGGAAGATAACTATGGCTACCAAGTCGTAGTTGAAGATCCAGCATTGCTCAATAAGCGGTTTACTGGTGTCATACCCGTAAAAAAGATTGATGACATTCTCTTTGTTATCAAACATACGATGAATGTAAACATTGAAGTGAAAAACAAACAGATTGTAATAAAACCTAACTAAAAACAACTATTAATCAATCAAAATTTATGAAAACTAAACTTCTTGTGCCTATTGTCTGCCTGATGAGTACCACAGGTAGCTTTGCACAAAAAAGAGCTAGTCTCGGGCAGGCTCTTAGCGAGGTAACTCGCATTTACGGAACCAAATTTTCTTATGAAGAGGGACTAATCCGGGATTCTTTTGTCAACAGTGATCTGATCCCGAAAAATAAGAGAATTCCGGTGGAGACTGTATTGAAAGAACTTCTCTATCCAAACAATTATCTCTTTCTCTACGTTCAAAATAATTATTTTACCATTATTCGTGACAATAGAGATAAGGTAAGTAAAGATGGTAATGACCTGTATTGGAAAACTATCTCTGGATTTGTGAAAGATAGTAAAGGTACACCCTTGGTTGGGGCTACGGTCATATCTGATGGACATGCCGTGCGTTCGGGGGTGACATCAAGTAGCGATGGAAGTTATACACTACGTCTTACAGAACCTGCTGATGCCATTATTTTTTCTTACATGGGTATGGAGCCTCAACGCCGTGTAATTGGCGTTAGCAATCAAATTAATGTGACGATGGAACAGGTCGTCAATGTATTGGATGACGTGGAAGTTGTATCGATGGGATATACAAAAATTCCTAAGGAAAGAGCGACGGGCTCATTTGGGTCAATTACAGCTAAGCAGATGCAGGAAACTCCGGCCATTAACGTTATGGAACGTATACAAGGACTCGTTCCCGGAATGTATGTGGATCCAAGGACAAACAATATACAGATCCGGGGAATAAGCAGTTATGGGACGGGTGGGACACCAAAAGAGCCCTTGATTGTTATTGATGGATTTCCGATGGCGGAAACAGTCGATACGCGATTCTCATTGACAAACAAAGGAAATACGCAGAGCTCTGGTGGTGCGATTTTAAGTCGTATAAATCCCAACGACATTGAAAGCATTACGGTATTGAAAGATGCTGCTGCCTCCTCGATCTGGGGTGCAAAAGCAGCGAATGGTGTCATTGTCATTGAAACCAAAAAAGGAAGAAATACTCCACCGTCAATCAATTTTGGTACTTCACTAAGTATTGCCTCCCCAGCTGATCTTAATAAAATGGACCGAATGTCTTCGGCACAATATATTGATCTCGAAAAACAATTGATCGATAAAGGTTTCATTGCTGACAATACTGAGAAAAACAGCTGGGATCTGTTTAATACGGCAAGACCACTTTCTGAATCCATGGAATGGATGTTTCGGGTAAAACGAGGTACTGCAACCGAGCAAGAACGGGATGCCGCATTAGCACAGTTGGCCGGGACAGATAACAGACAGCAGATAAAAGATTATTTATTGCAGAAAGCTACTTCACAACAATATAATCTATCTATTTCAGGCGGAGCTAATAAAAGTACGTATTTCGTATCCACTAACTATAGTAAAGACGTACCGGTATTCCGGTCGAACAAAGCGGAAAGTTTTAATACGATTTTTAACTTAACCAATATGCTTTTTAACGACCGGGTGAGACTGGCAACTGGAATCAATTATAATTATGGGAATTCGATTAGCAATTCTGCGTCCGTAAATGCGTTATCTTCTGACGTGAGCATGGGTGGACTACTTCCTTATGAATTGCTCAAAGATGCAAGTGGCAATAATATCCGTCGCTATATTCAGTTCAGACCAGAAATTTCACAAGATTTCGAACGAAAAGGCTATTTAGATTGGCGCTACAACCCGATAGACGAGCTATCAACTGCAAATTATAACGATCAGTCCCACGCTCTTCGCATGCACTTGGATATCAATACAAAATTAACAAGCTGGGCTGACTTTTCAGTTATGGGGCAATGGCAGAGACAGCTGGAAAATGGAGAAAATATTGACGGTGTAGACAGTTATGCACAGCGAAATCAGATCAATATTGGAACGACCTTTAACAAAAATGGAAATTTTGTCTATGGTTATCCAATGGGCGGGAAACTCGGTGTTCGTAATTATAATGGTTCCCAGTATATATTCCGTACGCAGCTGAATATCAATAAAGCATTTGGTTCATCTTCCCAGCATGATCTGAACTTTCTTGCCGGAGCCGAATGGAAACAGAATAATTATCGCTCATCTTCAGATGCTTATCTGGGTTTTAACGAAGATACCTATTCATATGCCGTAATCAACCCAAAAGGAAGCTACCAGACTATCTACGGATGGGATAATTATTTTAGTTCAAACGGATCTATTGCAAAAAATAGAAACCGGGCACTCTCTTATTACAGTAATGGGGCCTTTTCTGCTTTTGGAGGGAAATATGTACTTTCGGGAAGTATTCGCTTTGACGATTTTACATTAGTAGGTGCGTCTCGTGGCGAGCGCGGTAAACCACTTTGGTCAGTAGGTGGAAAATGGGATGTTAAGAAGGAGGAATTCCTTAAGAATGCCAGTTGGGCTGACGCACTAGGGCTACGTCTAACTTACGGTGTCAACGGCACAATGCCCGTAGGTGTAAGCAGACTTGTCGTTATCAACACCAGTACCGACAACATTAGTAACGAAATCACAGCACAAATCGCCTCTGCAGCTAATAGACAGATCAGCTGGGAGAAAGTGAAGACATTTAACGTAGGCTTAGATTATGGTATTTGGAACAATAGGTTACAGCTTAATGTAGATTATTATACTAAAAAATCTTCTGATATCATCTATAGCTTTCCATACAACGGTACCTACGGTTGGACAAGTGTTCAATTTAATAGTGCAACGATGGACGCACACGGAATGGATATCGGAATTCGCGCAAATTGGCTAAAATCTATTTTCAAATGGAACACGCTCTTCAATATTGGTTATAACACCAATAAAGTCACTGATTCCCGCTTCAAGAATCCTACTCGGGTGCTCGACTATATAAACGGTAGCGTTCCTATCGTCGACAATTCAACAGACTATATGTATGCCTACCGTTGGGCGGGGCTGGATAACCAAGGGCGCTCGCAGGTTTACAATAAAAATGGTGATATCGTGAATGCGGATGCGCCAGCAACCTCACTTTTGCCGGAAGATCTTGTCAAAGTTGGACGTAGAACCCCACCGTATGTAGGCGGTTTGTTTAATACGTTTTCATATAAAGATTTTACTTTAGGTGTACGAGTAACCTATGAAATGGGACATGTACTGAGAAGAATCGCTGTGCGTAATTATCCAACTTATGCCCCTTATTCAGGATCTATTGGTTTACAATCGGACATTGCAAAACGCTGGCGACAACCTGGTGACGAGGCTTTCACCAATGTTCCCGCATTAAGCACTGCAAATTATCAATACAACAGTATTTCCAGGTATGAGAACTCAGATGTTTTGGTGCTCAGCGGAAGCAATATCAGATTGCAACAAATTGATTTGGGATATAATTTCCCTTTTAAAACTTTGGAGCATACTCCATTTAAAGCGGTGAATCTAAACGCCAGCGTAAGAAATTTAGGCTTAATATGGCGCAAAAACAAAGACGGAATTGATCCGAATTATCGTACGTTGAATAGTTATTCGAATTTGCCGCCGTCACCGACCTATTATTTAAGCCTAAATGTTTCCTTTTAATAATCAGAATAATGAAAAAGCAAAAAATTCTATTATATAGCCTCTTAGCTTCCACTATCCTATGCAGCGCTTCCTGTAGAAAATATGTTGAAGTGGAACAAAACGATAAACGTACCCTGAAAACGACAGACGATTACCTTTACCTTCTCAATAATAAGGGGAATTTTGAAACATCCTACCTATTTCCACTAGTGACTAGTGATAACATAGCAAGTGAAGTTCCAGCTTCAGCAGCAAGCATTTGGGGGGGGAATACTCAATTGGCATATCTATGGTCCGCTAATTTTTTTACAGGCGAGCAGGAGGATAGTGGTTGGAACAATATGTATAAGCAGATCTATATTACCAACGAAATACTCGAAGGTGTAATGGGAAGCGAAAAAGGAACGCAATCTCAAAAACTTGCTGTCGCCGCTGAAGCACGTGTACATCGGGCATTTGCCTATTTTTCGCTTGCCAATCAATATGCGCCAATCTACGATCCGATAAATATTGCTAATCAACAGGGAATCCCGATGCTGCTAACTCCGGATCTATTTCAAAGTTTAAATCGTGCACCGCTTTCACGCGTATATGAACAGATTATCTTAGACCTAAAAACTGCGATTGACAACTTACCGAATTATCCAACTTTTAATTATCATCCATCCAAAATTGCGGCCTACGCACTGCTTTCTAGGGTGTATCTGACGATGCGAAATTTTGAAGAATCTGCTAAATATGCAGATCTTGCACTGGCTTTGGAGCCGACAATCCTTAATTTGGAAGACTATACCAAAAATGTGTCTTTCCCACGTATGATAGACGATAAGGAAGTTCTGCTTTCTAAAATAAGTGCAGGCTTTATGCTAGGTCCATTGAATCCCGAACTTGTCTCCTTATATAATGATGGTGATTTACGATTGAAACTTTTTATCGGAAACGATCCGGCAACCTATAAGGGGTACAAGTATATGAAACCGGGTTTTAATAGCGGTTATGCCAATAATTCTTACGTAGGGCTGAGTAGCCCGGAGATCTTGCTTAACCGTGCTGAGGTATATGCTCGTCAAAATAATGTAGCTAAAGTTGTTGAATTGCTGAACCTTTTGCGGAAGAAACGTTTCACAGCAGAAAAATATGTAGCACTTACGGCCTCGGGCATCAGTAAAGACCTATTGCAGTCTGTTATTGATGAACGTCGACGCGAATTTGTTGGTACAGATTTGCGCTGGTACGATATGCGTAGACTTACATTGGACGGGAATTATTTTAAGCCCATAACCCACACGTACAGCGGACAAACCTCCACACTGACGGCTAGCAGTCCACGTTTGATATATCCTGTTAATGAAAGAGTGTTATCCTATAACCCTGAAATTGGCCAAAACCCTAGATAATTTATATAAGATGAAAAAACAGATGATCTTTTTAGTTCTGTTGTTTTTCCAGGCTGTGTTATATGCACAGCCTCGATTTGACAGCAGCATTTTTAAGCCGCTAAAGCCCAAATTAACAGAGCAGTTGCAGATCATGTATGATGCCAAAGGCAGAGATCTCGAATTTAGCGATGCAATACATGCGACATTCTATTTATTCGAAGATTTTGAATGGAAGCAGCTGAACCTTCCCATGGAGAAAAATACGGTAGGAATATGGACAGTAATGGCACCCGTTAAACCGTCAACAGCTTTTATTGCTGTAAAATTTTTTCAGGGAGAATTTGATCACCCGGATGCAATGGATAACAATCAAAATCGGGGATATGCTGTTGCGGTAACTGATGCAAATGGAAAACCAGTAGCGGGTGCTTATTTGGGAGAAGCTGCTTTTCAGGTACCTACAATAGCTGGTGGTGGAATCTTTTCATATTATAGTAGTCAGCCCCCTGTGTTGCCAGCTGCCTATCTGAAAGGATTAGCTGAAAAAGAATTTGCTTTGTCAGGAAATCGTTACCTGCGGTATTTTCAGCCTTTTATGAACTTACAAAAATTGGCTTTGGAGGGCGCGTTTCCGGCATACGCCAAGAAGTTGATAAACGATGAACTTAAACAAAAGGATATCTCTGATCAAAACCTTAACCAACTCTATAGTTTTGCGAGCGTGCGGCTTCAGGATAGAGCCTTGACCCAATTGATCGAGCAGCGTGTAAACACCGACTTTCCAACTGGTGCGACGGCCCGGTTTATCGCTTACAGCAATACCATGGGAAGCAGTCCAAACAAAGCGGAGGTAATTGCTTCGTATGAGAATTTTTTACAACGTTTTCCTGTTCAGCAATGGCGTCAGCATCCCAACGGTCAGGGGTTTATCTATTATGCAGTATACCGTGGACTCGGATCGGCTTACTTCGACTCCAAACAACTTGACAAGTTTGCGAAACTGTATGACGATATCGATTTCCGTACAGGAAACGAATTGATGCGCTGGAATATCATGCGTGCATATATGTTTAAAATGGTTGGTAAAGATAGCCTTTATCAAGTATCAGAAGCAATTCTGCCCAAATTGATCGCGCGTAAAGGAGACAACTCCTATCAGGAAGATTTTGATCGGCAGACACAGGCAGATTCCAATGTCGTTAAAAATTTGGATGACCGTCTTTTTACCCATATTTCTTTATTAAATGATCTCAAAAAGTATCAAGAAGCCAGAAAATATTTCTTGCTGCTTTCCGAAGATGGTAAATACAATAATGCCGAACTCAATGAAATTAATCTTCAGGTGCTGGAGGGTTTAGGCGATGACAAACAAATCTTACCCTTACTCGAGATGAGTGCAAGATACAATGCAATGACACCACGTATGTTTGATAAGCTCAAAGCAATTTATTTAAAAGGACATGATGGTGATGAGGCTGCTTATCAAACTTACTTGGCGGGATTAAAATCCAACAAGGAAAAAGCTGCAATACAGGCCTATGTTGATCACAATTGGGTCAATCATCCTATGCCAGATTTTCGTTTGGAAACTGCCGAAGGACTGTTTATTACACCAGAAGATTGGAAAGATAAAATTGTTGTTGTGGATTTTTGGGCTACCTGGTGCCGCCCATGTATTATGGCTTTTCCTGGGATGCAGCTCTTGGTCGACAAGTATGCGCAGGATAAACATGTTGCCATCTATATGTTGGGTACCATGCAGACCGGAAATTATAAAGATAAATCAGTGAACTATGTTCGTGGAGAAGGTTTTCGATTCAATTTGTTGCATGATTCCGTCAATCCAAAGACGAATGAGCAGGATTTGGTGTTCAAACAATTGGTACCTCTATTCGGCGATTCATCTATTCCGCGAAAAATCATTGTGAAAAATGGTCGGGTGCGTTATTGCTCGGGAGGTTACTCAGGAAGCCCCAGCAAATTGATGGACGAACTTTCCCTGGCTATCGAAATACTTAAAAACGAAAAATAGACTATTAAAATATTAGATAATATGAATAGGAAAGCAACGACCTTACTCGTCGGCATGTTTGGTCTGGGATTGTCCTTACAGGCTCAAATGAATCCAAAGTATAAATTTGAGGAAGCACTGAAGCTTATTCAGCAGAATTATGTCGATCAGGTCAACGAAGAACATCTGGTGGATGCGGCTATCAAAGCGATGATATCGGATTTAGATCCACATTCCCGCTATACAAGTCGTGAAGAGGCTGAACAGATGCGTGTCGCCATGAGTGGAAGCTTTGCTGGGATAGGCATTCAGTTTCTAAAAACAAAAGAGCAGACTTTTGTCACCAAAGTCAATCCTGATGGACCTGCCATGCGTGCAGGAATACGTGTCGGTGATCAGATCCAAGGGATAGACGGAGAAAGCATTCTTGAGCAAAAATGGGGCAATAAGGAGATTATGGAAAAATTGCGTGGTGAAAAAGATGTGCCGGTGGTCCTTACGATAGCGTCACCTGGCAGTAAGGAAAGCAAAAATATCAGTATTGTTCGCGAAAATATATTGGAGAGATCGGTTCGAGAAAGTTATATGGTCGATCAGGAGATCGGTTACATTGCGCTTTCAGTTTTTAATAGAACTACACGTCAGGAGATTGATGCTGCTCTAAAAAATCTGAAAGAACAAGGAATGAAAAAGCTGATCCTTGATTTGCAGAGCAATGGTGGAGGCTATGTCGAATCTGCGATTGGTGTTGCCGATGAGTTTTTGCCTAAGGAGAAAATTGTCTTTTACTCAGTGCCCAACGAAGGAGGAAAAGACTATTACTTTACGGGCGGATTTGGCCAGTTCTACGAAGGACATCTTGCGGTCCTTATTGACGAAGCTACTGCTTCATCCAGTGAAATTGTCACTGGCGCGCTTCAAGATTGGGATCGTGCTGTGATCATCGGCCGCCGCAGTTTCGGAAAAGGACTGATGCAAAAACCGGTAGCCCTATCGGATGGCTCAGAAATGCAGCTTACAGGTGCGCGTTACTATACCCCATCAGGACGTTCTATTCAAAAGCCCTACAATAAAGGGAAGGATGATTATTTCCAGGATTTTAACCGTCGAATGGAATCAAAAGAATTATTGGAAGAAGGACATATTTCATTTCCGGACTCTTTAAAATACACGACACTTGGAAATAAAAGGATTGTTTTTGGTGGTGGTGGAATTATGCCAGATCGTTTTGTTCCCATAGATACCAATGAATATAGTACGTGGATGACACAACTGATGAACAGTGGGCTTGTTGCCAAAGGTGGATTTGAGTTTGTCCAACAAAATCGTGAGGCTCTGCTCAAAGCGTATCCAGACTTCGAAGCATTCAACATAAGGTTTAAAGTTCCAAAAGAAGTACACCAGCAACTGATCACTGCCGCAAACAAAATTGCTGTAGCAATTCCACCTCCACAACAGCTTGACGCGCATGCTACTATTGATGTTGAATTTAAAGCACAAGTAGGTTCATTATTATATACTGGCGGTGATTACATGGCCCGGGTCCGGAACGAATCCAACCAAAGTTTTAAAGAAGCATTGTCTGTACTACGGGATGAAAAACTTTACAAACAATTATTACAGACAGGAACGGTCGGACAGCCTGCTAAAAACAGTCTGACGAAATTAGTGAAATAGATTTTTGAACGAGAAAAGCTAAATAATTATGAAAAATATGAAATGGGCGCTAGCATTAGCTTGCGTATTGCCAGCATTAGGATATGCACAACAAAATTATACACTGCAAGGAGCAGTGGGCAAGTTAGACAAACCTGCGAAAGCATATCTACGTCTTAATTATGACGGAAAAGAACGCATTGACTCCGTTGAAATAAAAAACGGAAAATTTGAATTTAAGGGAAGCATCCCTTCCCCGATGGAAGCGCATTTACGTATTATTCACGATAATGCTCCTTTTGACCCTGCTAAACCACCGAAACAAGACATTCTTCCTTTTTTTATTGAATCGGCGACGATCAAATTTGTAGCGACAGATTCAATTAAACATGCAAAAATCTCTGGATCCCCTTTAAATACAGAAAATGAACGGGTAAATACGATGTTGAAACCGATATACGATCAATATGAGGTTTTAAATAACGAATATAAAGCTAAGTCGCTCGCAGATCAGCAAGATCCTAAATATATCAAGACATTGGAGGATCGCGCGAATGCGATACAGCAACAGACCATCGATGCAAAATTGGACTATGTGGCTAAAAATCCTAAAAGCTATATGGCTTTAATGGCTTTTAATTCTACTTTGCCCCCTGAGTTTGATGCGCTCAAAGCCGAAAAGATATTTGCTACGCTAGATCCTAGTCTGCAGAATTCGATCCTAGGAAAGGACTTGGCCAAACGAATAGTCTTGGTCAAAAAAACAAGTGAGGGTGTAGAAGCCCAAGATTTCACACAGCCCGATGTTGATGGTAAACCTATAAAATTATCCGATTACCGCGGCAAGTACGTGCTGATTGATTTTTGGGCATCCTGGTGTGCACCATGTCGACGTGAAAACCCAAATTTGGTTAAATCCTATGCTAAATACCAAAAACAAGGATTTGAAATTCTAGGCGTATCCATGGATAAAGCGGCTGATAAGGCAAAATGGTTAAAAGCGATCCAAGATGATGGCCTCTCTTGGAAGCAGGTCGGAGATCTCAAAGGTTGGGAAAATGAAGCTGGAGTCATGTATGATGTCAAGGCTATCCCCATGAATTTCTTGGTAGACCCAAATGGTAAAATCATTGCTAAATACTTACGAGGTGAGGAGTTAGACAAAAAACTGGCTGAAATATTTGCCAAATAGCTTTCATCGGCGTTGGTAACCCCGCACCTGCGCTGGCATATGTTTAGTTAGTGTTGACGGCTGCCACCTCTGAGCAGCCGTTACTTCTTTTATCCAGGGAGGCAATCCATTTCTGCAAAATATAAAATAGCCCTGCAGGAATGATTCAGAATGAATATCGGGATTATACGGATCGCTAATTATAGCGTAGCAGTAAAGTAATATAAAAAGACAGATCTGAAATATTTTCACCACTCGCTTCATGATAGGGCTCTACTTGTTTTGAATTTACAAAATAGGATGTAAAAAGGCAAAATAAATAGGATGTTGATACCCTTAGCAAGCAACCAATTTACAATTCAAAGCGTCAGTCTCAATCTGTACTGTGGGGTGCTGGATTTTATGTTTATCCATTAAGCTCACAATAGCAGAAAGCATATCACTTTCGTTGTTTTTATATGCCGGACTAACTACCGCGTGTAGTGAACCAATGTTATAACTGCCGTCTACGCTCCAAACATGTAGATCGTGTATATCTTGAACGCCTTTGATTTGATGAAGTTCGGATAAAAGCTTTTCAATGCTTACATTTTCAGGTACAGACTGTAATAATATTCTCATCGTCCCAATTAGATTTCGTGCCGCATTATATCCGATAAAAGCAGCAATAGCCAAGGCTAATACGCCATCTATCCAAAACCAACCTGTATAGTAAATTACAATAGCTCCAATCAATACGGCTATCCAGGCTAAAATATCCTCCAGCAAATGTAACATGATCGCTTTGCTGTTGTGATCGTGCGAATGATCGTGCCCGTGATGATGTACATGTCCGTGATGATGCGAATTAATTTTGTTTTATAGTCCTTTTTTGCCTTCAAGCCAATAGCCTTGCGAGTAAATAGTTCCTTGTGTTTTATTTTTCAATACTTTTCTGAATGTCTGCACGGATTTTACATTGCCAACTAGTATAAAATTTGCTATATCCCATTCCTGCATTTGGAATAAAGGTAAATTGCCTATCAATTTGTCATTTCTGAACGAATTGTTTTTAGGGAAAACGATATAATTTTCTAATCCTAAAAGTTCAGGAATACTATTATTTGCTTCGTCCAGCTCAAAATAAAATTGAAATTGATGCCCATTCGCTTTTAGCAGTGGCAAAAAGGCACATGCAACTCCTAGAGCAGTCTCATCACCAAAGAAGAATTGATGTTTTAGATTGGGGTCATATATTTTTTTCCCTCTTGGCGGACTGATAAATAGTTCATCGCCTATCTTAAGGCTATCTATAAAAAGGCTTCCAACTCCGCTGCCGTGAATATGAACAATCATATCAAAGATTCCGTCTTCTTTGTTATGATATGAAACCGTATAATTCCTGAAGTCTGTTTCACTTACACGCATTACAGAAGCGTATCCGATGGAGAAATCCCAATCTGATATATCGCTTTTGAAGGAGATCTTCTTTATTTCCGGGCTTAAGAAAGTTGTCGCCGTCACTTTTACATTGGGGCTTAATCTGTTTCCAAATAAACCTATTAGCCATTTTGGTATGCTTGAAATCATCTTTTATCACATTAAAGTGTAGAGCAAAGGAACAAAGAATGACAATTTCAGTCAATGCAAGAAAAAGGTAAGTATTGGACTAATTGTGGTTTTTGTTTCTGAATGCCAAAGCGGACATGCCGGCCACTTTGGTGAAAAGTCGCGAAAAATAAGGGTAATCGTCATAACCTAAATCAGTCGCGATTTCTTTTACCGATTTATCAGAATAATATAGCAGACGTTTTGCCTCTAAAATTACCCGCTGTTGTATCTGGTGTGAAACAGAATGTCCTGTAGTATTTTTTACACATTCGTTCAAGTAAGCCGAAGAGATATTTAGTTGTTTCGCGTAGTCTGCCGGACGTTTGGTCGTAAGAAAGTTTCGCTCCAACAACTCTTTAAATGCTTTGGTTATAATTTCAAACCGGGAAAGTTTGTCTAGCGGTTTCGATAGCGCCAAATACTGCGAAATTATTAATCCGGTTAAAGTAGAGCAACTGTCGGCGAACAAGGAATGGTATAGCTTTTCGTTTTTTCTGTCAGCTAATTTTAAGCATAGTGACACTGCCTCCGAAATTATCGAAAAGGTTTCCTGCTGTAAGGTCAGCGGTTTTCCAGGAGGAATGTCTTCCAGCAATTTCAAATACTCAGGATTGAGATTTTCATCGCTGATTGCCCACATGCTTACCGTAGCGTTCTTAAACTCCAAAATTCTATGCACCTGATTTTGCCGAATGAAAACCACTGATGAAGGAGCTATCACGTATTGCTTAAAGTCAATTTCAATGGTTGTTGTACCTTCCGATTGCAAACAGAATAAATGATATTCGTCTCTATGGGATTCTTTTAAATTGTTGAACTTTTCCAGTCCTTCGTATAAATAAAAATCTGCACTTACCACGTTCCGTATAAAGATATCAGTACCGAATTCGGCAGTCATAGAATTTACAGGTATGGCAGTATTTTTTTGCATTAATCGTTATTTTGAACCAAATTTAGAAATAATTCCCATTTTTTAGTTTCCATTTAAGTCTTAAAGTAAAGAACGAATTTAGTGAAATCCATATTATTACAGCGAAGATGTATTATGGTCTTATTGGTGGTATAAATGACATCGGATATGAGCCGGTCTGTGGTAATTTCTGTAAAGGAATAGGTATGGAGTCAGAAGTGCAATAGCTTATTTTTAGGAATTAAATGTGCTGCTGTCTACACATCCCTCGAATATTTTAAACTTACAAAACGGGTAAAAGGCGAAATCGTGATGAACTTTCGAAAAACAATATGCTATCGGACGCTGTCTAATAAATGGAACATCGAAAAAGCAAATGAATTTTGATTTGATTAAGTGTGAAGACCTGCAGCAGGCTATACATATACCAAATACGACGGAAGACCATCACGAAGAAACCTGGTTTGTGAAATTTGGTGAAGAAATAATAGGAGTAGGGCTTTTTTCAAAATACAGCGGGCGTTGTGTTTTGGCAATTGTTGGTGATGCTTATGATGATAAGAAAATAATTGGCGATATCAATTCCCACGATGCAATTATTATTGAAGGATTGAGCATAGCGTTTGAAGGGTATTTAAGATCCATTCTCGGTGATGTCGTGATTGGCGAAAAGAAAGTGGATGATAAGCAGCAATAATGATATATATAGAAACGCCTTCAAAATTTTAGGCTGTTTATAAGATCAAAGTGATCAATTTTAAGAATCAGTCGTTCAAATAGCAACTGATACAAAAACCTTTTACTTTTTTTTTCGCAATAAAAATCTTTCATTTGTATAGAAGAGAAAGTTGTGATGATAAGAAAAGATCTTTTGATCGAAATAGCTGAAGAGCTAGAAGATTACTGTACCAATGAATCGGTGAATGGTACGCTCACTGATTTTTTAAAATACATGTATCTCAAAAATTCAATTGGGATGACCCAGACGCGTAAAGTTGGGGGAGAGCATGCTATTGTCACAGAAAGAGATGTCCCGGCAGAAGATTTGGGTAAACTTCTTTTGATGATGAATCGCTATGCTAAACATTACATTAAGTTAGCGTTCGAAGGAACCCATCTGCAGACTCCGGAAGATTTTACTTTTCTGATGGTGTTATTCTCTTATGATAAACTGCTTCAGACAGAACTGATTAGGAAAAATGCTGTCGAAAAAGCTTCTGGTACAGAAGTCATCCGTCGATTAATGCGACTTGGTTTAATCGAAGAAGCACCCAAAGTCTCCGATAAAAGAGCCAAACCAATCTGTATTTCCAATGCTGGCCGTGCCGAACTGTTTAAGGTTCTGCCTAACATGAAAACGGTAGGCAATATACTGATCGGCAATCTTTCAAATGAAGAACGCGATTTATTAATAATATTACTTGCTAAGCTGGATCACCATCACCATACCCTGATTGATATGAAAGATGTGAACCATCTTGAACAATATCTCAAAAAGGATTGAGATAAGTTTAACCTTTCTCTATCTAAAAATTATTCTTTATTCATTTATCTATAATGCTGTATATCAATTGTATCCTTTTGATATAAAATAGCGTGTATAGAAAATATTTCGTCGTTTTAGTACTACAATTCGGACATATCTTTATTATTTTTTAAAAATAATAGTATTATTTAATACTAAATTAGAGTTTAAATAAACTATATTTGATTTTGAATTCTTAATGGTAGCCGTATGTTTGACAAAAATTTCATTTTAACAACACTCATTATGCTAAGTGCTTTTTCTGGCTTAGCACAAAAGAAAGTACTCTCTGGCATTGTGAAAGATGCAAATACAGGTGAGACGCTAATCGGTGCAGTTGTTTCAGAAAAGGATACAGAGCGAGCGACGTCAACAAACAATTATGGGTTCTATTCCCTAGTACTCGAAGCAGGAGAGCGGATCGTGACTTTCAGTTATGTTGGGTACGAAACTCAGACAAAAGCAATCTCCTTAAATGAATCAGTGAAAATTGATATCGAGCTCATATCTAACCAGAATGCATTGCAAGAGGTTGTTGTATCGGGCGTTCAACGCAATAAAAAGGTGCGTAGTCCACAGATGGGATCATTCAAATTTAGTATGGAAGAGATAAAAAACGTACCCGTACTATTTGGCGAGAAAGATTTACTCAAGACAATACAGCTACTGCCCGGTGTACAGAGCGGAGGCGAGGGAAGCACAAATTTTTTTGTTCGCGGCGGGGGCGGAGACCAGAATCTGATTTTGCTGGATGAAGCCATCGTTTACAATGCTGCTCATCTTTTAGGCTTTTTTTCCACATTCAATTCTGATGCAGTTAAAGACGTGCAGCTGTACAAAGGTGGGATACCAAGCCAATATGGCGGACGAATATCTTCCGTTTTGGATATTACTATGGTGGATGGAAATCAGAAAGAGTTTTCTGCTGAAGGCGGTGTTGGTCTTATTGCATCGCGCCTAAAGGTATCGGCACCTTTGCCTAATGATCGCGGATCATTCATGCTCAGTGGTCGGCGTACATATGCGGACCTTTTTCTCAAACTTTCAAATGATCAGGATGTGAAGCAGAGTAAATTATACTTTTATGATTTTAATGCTAAAATAAACTACAAGATTGACGAACGAAATAAAGTCTTCCTTTCGGGTTACTTTGGAAAAGATGAATTGGGTTTTTCAGATAAATTTGGTTTTAACTGGGGAAATACAACAGCTACTGTGCGGTGGAATCATATTTTCAATGATCGCTTGTTTAGTAATACCTCCTTCATTTACAGTGATTTTAATTATAATGTTGGCGTCAATGGTAATAGCGGTGACTTTGATATCGCTTCGAAAATTGGGAATTGGAATCTCAAACAGGATTTTTCTTTTTACCCATCCAACAGGTCCACAATCCGCTTTGGCGCAAATGCGCTGAACCAAACTATCCGACCTGCCAGTTTAGATGCTAACGAAGATGCCAATGTCAATTCGATTCGCATTGAAAAGCGTAAAGGCTGGGATGTAAGCGCTTATTTTTCTCATGAATGGAAAGCCAACGATCGCCTTTCCTTACTGTATGGTTTCCGATTGTCAGATTTTATGGTGATGGGGCCAGGTACTTTCTATCGTTTTGATGACGACAGAGATGTTACTGGCGAACAGTATTTTGGAAAAGGAACGGTGGCGAAGCATTACATCAATCTGGAACCTAGGCTATCTGCAAGCCTACTTTTAAACTCCCTGAGCAGTATTAAACTTTCCTATAATCGAATGGCGCAGAATCTCCATCAATTAACAAATTCCACTTCGGCACTTCCTACCGATCAGTATGTGCTGAGCAGCTTGAATATCAAACCGCAGCTCGCTGATCAGATTGCTTTCGGATACTTTCGAAATCTCAACGGTAGCGCTTATGAATTTTCAGTGGAGTCCTATTATAAGGCCATGGCCAATCAGATCGACTTTCGGACCGGTGCTGATCTCCAGGCTAACGAATTCCTTGAAGGAGAACTTCTTTTTGGTAAGGGCCGTGCATATGGTCTTGAATTATTGCTACGGAAAAATAGCGGTAAACTAAGTGGATGGATAGGTTACACTTTATCCAAGAGTGAGCGAAAGTTTAATGGAATTAACCAAGGAGCCTGGTTTAATGCCCGGCAGGATCGTACCCATGATCTTTCCTTGGTGACCATGTATAAGTTGTCGGATAAATGGTCTTTGGGTGCAAATTTTATTTTCAACAGTGGTAATGCAGTTACTTATCCAGCAGGGAAATATGACTTAAACAATACCACATTATTTTATTATACCCAGCGAAATAGCCATAGGTCGCCAATTTACCATCGTTTGGATCTGTCTGCAACGTATGAACCTCAAAAATCAAACAAACGTTTTACCTCCAGCTGGACATTTGGGCTATATAATGCCTACAACCGACGCAATGCCTATATTGTGGATTTTAGGGAAAATGAAAATCCCAATATAACAGAAGCCTATCAGATTGCATTATTTGGTATTATACCATCCGTTACCTGGAATTTTAAGTTTTAATATTATGAAAAGAAACCTACTTACAATATTGGCGCTTCTGACTGTTTTATTTTCCGCCTGTGAAAAGGTGATCGATCTAGACCTGGAAAATAGCGAAGCGCGCATTGTGATTGAAGCCAATTTAAATGATTTAAATGTAGATCAGCTCATTAGGGTTACTAAAACAGTCGCTTTCGGTACAGATAGAAAGAGCGACCCCATTTCCGGTGCATCGGTGGTGGTGCGGTCTTCTGTGAATGAGGAAATAACTTTTGTTTATGAGCGCGATGGTTACTATCGTGCCCAAAATTTCCATGTCCGTCCAGGAATAAAATATAGCCTTGAAATAGAATTAGAAGGAGAATATTATCGGTCTTCGGTTACTATGCCTCCCTATGTAGCTATAGATTCTTTGGGCGTCACAAAAGAAAAGATCTTCACAAAAGAACGATACTATCCAACCTTTAAATTTTATGATCCAGCTCAAATAGACAATTATTATCTGTACGAAATCGCTATCAATAATTCTCCTACGCGGTTTGCTTCAACATATAACGATAAGTTCAACGATGGAAAATATGTTACCCATGAAATCTCTGACCGTACAATAGATTTGGAGCTGAATGACGAAGTTAAGGTAATTCGGTATTGCGTTGATGCCAGCGTTTATAAATTCTGGAATGAGTTTCAGGCAGCAAATCCCGGTGGGGCAGCGCCCGGAAATCCAAGCTCAAATATATCTAATGGGGCCTTAGGCTATTTTTCAGTAGCATCTTCAGGGACATATTTGTTTAAAACGCAGGAATATATGGAGAAATTAGAATGAGACGGGCTTGGATATAGTTTGTTTTGGTATAATTTTATACTTAAATTGATGTATGTTAAAACAAATTTAGAATAATAATGGTCTAATTAATATACTTATTTCTCCTTTAGAGCATCATAAGTGGGCATTTGACAACTAAATTGAGGAGAAAATTATAGTGTTGACAGTGATCAAGCTAATGAATAAAACAGGCAAAATTGAAAAAAGCTGATGATAAGTAAATGAATTATTTAACGAAACAAAGATGAATATAGCGATGATGAATAAAAAAAAGTACATGATCATGTTGTTATGTATGCTGTTTGGATTGACGGCATATAGCCAGAAAAGTAAATATCAATTATCAAGTCACATTCTGGATATTTCAAAGGGAAGTCCTGCACCGGATGTTAAAGTTGATTTGGAGAAATTGATGCCAAACAAGCAATGGGTTACTGTGGCAAGTGAAAAAACGGATAACAACGGTCGCATCGGTAATTTCCTGGAAACTGGAAAAGTAGAGAATAAAGGGGTATATAAACTTAAGTTTTATACGGAAAGCTATTTTCTTAATCAAAAAATCGAAACATTTTACCCATTTATCGAAGTCGTTTTTGAAATCAAAGACGATAAGCATTATCATGTTCCGATCACTGTTAGCCCATTCGGATATGCAACATACAGAGGTAGCTAAGTAAAATGAAATAACCGTAGAATCGGAAGATAATCTATAGGACTATGAAGAGACTATTTGATGAACTCGCATATGAAGTAAGCAAAAGAACGACCGAAAAATATAGCACAAGTTTTTCGCTCGGTATTTTGGCGCTAAAACCCTGTATTCGTAATAGCATCTATGCAATTTATGGCTATGTGCGACTTGCTGATGAAATTGTTGATAGCTTCCATGGGTATGATAGGAAGCGTCTTTTGGGACGATTGTATCTTGATACTAGCTGTGCTTTAGAAGAAAGAATTTCCTTAAATCCAATTTTGCAATCTTTTCAGGAAACTGTGCACAAATATAAGATCGACGTCGAGCTTATCAGCCAATTTCTCCATAGCATGGAAATGGATCTGAATAAGGTTGACTACAATTCTGAAAGTTATAAGGAATATATTTATGGTTCGGCTGAAGTAGTAGGGCTCATGTGCTTACAAGTGTTTACAGAGGGAGATCGAAAGCAGTACGAAGAGCTTAAGCCTTTTGCAATGAAATTGGGATCAGCGTTTCAGAAAATAAATTTTCTACGGGATCTCAAACAGGATTACCATATGCTTGGAAGAACCTACTTCCCCAATCTGGATATGACAGTCTTTGATAATACGATCAAAAGTCAGATCGAAAATGAAATTCATACAGAATTTAGGGAGGCGCTTTTGGGAATCAAAAAACTCCCAGCTTCAGCAAAGTTTGGGGTTTATCTTGCCTACAAATATTACCTTTCACTTTTCGCGAAGATCCGTAAAAAATCTTCAAAAGAAATTTTAGAACATAGGATTCGCATACCGAATACCCATAAAGCGCTTGTCGCCCTTAAGAGCTATTTGCGTTACAAAATTGCTTATTTATAAAACAGCGCAGCACTCCGTTTCACGATGTTGTAGAAAAGATTAAAAAAAGCTTATATATGAAAAAGATCTTAATTGCCGGGGGGACTGGTTTTGTAGGTGGGTATCTTACTGCACACCTTAGGAAAATTGGTTATGAGTTACACCTCCTTACGCGGACACCTAAAGACCAATCTGCAAGTGGCATAAAATATTTTGAGTGGGATCTGAAAAAAAGCTTCATAGATATCAATGCCTTCGATGGAGTAGATACCATCATTAACCTCACTGGTGAAAATATAAGTGCAGGTCGATGGACTTCCTCACGTCGCCTTGAGCTTATCGAAAGTCGTGTATTATCATTGAATTTATTATTTGAATACGTCAAACGCAACGAGTTTAATATTGATAAAATCATTTCATCATCTGCAGTAGGTTATTATGGAGCATATACTTCAGATACCATCCTTTCTGAAGATTCTAGTAGTGGAAATGACTTTTTGGCTCATATTTGTAAGATATGGGAAAAGGCTGCATGGCAGTTTGAAAGCTTGGGTGTCAAAACCGTTATTTTACGAAAAGGTATTATTTTAGGTAGAAATGGCGGGATGTACGCCAAGCTTGCTCCTTTGGCAAAACTTGGTATCAATGTTTCTTTAGGTGATGGAAAGCAATATATCCCATGGATAGACATACATGATGTCGTGCGCATGTACGAATTTATTCTTGATCGGACGGATATTCGGGGTGTGTATAATGCCGTTTCTCCTCAACATATCACAATGAACGATTTTGCGTATGTATTGCTCAGGTCATTTGGTAGGAGCAGCTTTTTGCCAAATGTACCTGGTTTCGTTATTAAACTATTGTATGGTGATATGGCTGCTATGCTATTAAATGGTTCTCGTATAAGTGCCGAAAAAATTAGAAATAAGGGATTTAAATTTAATTATGATACCATTGCAAGATCGCTGGAGAATTCCAGTAAGTCAGTTATTAAAAGCTAGTGATTATTATGATGTTTATTTTTCCTGAAAAATAGGTTGCTTCTAGATGCAGATAAATGGAAAAAAATATATTGTATCTTTAGTGATGGGAGTGTAACTCAAACTGTGTCATTGGATTAAAAACTTAAAAGCCTCTTTCCAGTTTGAGTCTATCCCCAAATCTAATATAAAGTTGGGATATGGTCAAACCCCAGTTATGCATTGGCATCGTCCATTTTTTTGCAATATCCTTTATGATCAGATACATCAATTTCATTAGTGCCTGTTCGGAGTTGAAGGCTCCTTTAGACTTAATGATTTTTCGTATCTGACGGTGCATTCCCTCAATCGGATTTGTGGTGTATATAATCTTGCGAACCTGATCCTCGTACTCAAAGAATGTGGAAAGATTGGTCCAATTATCCATCCAGGATTTGGCAGCAAGAGGATATTTCTTGCCCCATTTTTCTTCGAAAGACAAGAGGTTCTCATAACCTATTTCTTCGTTCACGGCTTTATAGACTGGCTTTAAATCCTCCATAACAAGCTTTTTATCTTTCTCAGTTACATAGCGCATACTTGTTCTGATTTGGTGAACA